>ERZ777305.674-NODE-674-length-53192-cov-3.822252_pt1 | contig 53192 bp, 46 predicted proteins | sample MGYA00374965_ERZ777305 | MGnify/ENA primary metagenome ERZ777305 (study PRJEB29328, sample SAMD00013331) | mouse gut metagenome | study: EMG produced TPA metagenomics assembly of the Metagenome analysis of fecal microbiota from mouse which was promoted...
GGACTACTATCTTGCCGAGTGAGAAAGCCTTTGCGTATAAGATGCGGCTTGAAGCTATGAAGCGACAGGCAGGCAGACCCACAAAAGATAATTATTCCCCAGTGGGTAATAATTTTGGATTTGCTACTTCAAGTGATGAACTTGCTGAGAAAGTCGGGGAAAGTAAAAATCAGATTTTCCGCTATATCCGTCTGACCGAGCTTGTACCCGAAATCCTGCAAATGGTTGATGAACGCCAGATTGCTTTCCGCCCTGCGGTGGAAATCTCCTATCTGTCCGAGGAACAGCAATACATGTATCTCCCTTTCCTATGAAGGAGAGCAATATGTTTTTGGGGCTTTTTATATCGAGGATGTACTGAATGGGAACGGGAAGAATTATTCGTTTCAGGCATCTCCTGATGGTAAACTGGAAAGTTCTAATACATTTCCTCAAATTACAAACCAAGGCATAGAGGGATTAACACCATTCCTTTCTACACAATTTGTAAAAAAGACCTCGACATTTATCTGCCTGTGTGCAAAGATATGATGTTACAGCTGGCAATAAAGGTTTTCCACAATTAACGTGTCTATGTAGTGTACACCCCGCTGATCCTTAGTCACACATACTCCTGCAATGGCGTGATGGCACCCATCGTAACTATGCTGCGATTGGTTTTGATATTGAGTACAAACTTTGGCTGCATGATTCTCACCCTTTCTGCTTAAAATGTGGCATATTTTCTCCTTGTGTCAAGTATAAACATCATTTTAATAATAAAGTGCTCGGGAAATAGGAATTTCTGTGCCATCTACCCAATATATTATCGAGCTTGCACGGCCCTTCAAAGTCTCTACGGACTATTTACTTGGGGTTGATGTTTCAACAACCATCAAGGCCATCGGGCTTACGGAGGAAGATTCAATTAGTGCATGGGGTAATTACCCATTTAAAATAAGTAAAAATCAATCACAATAAAGAAGTCCCTCCGCACCAGCAGAGGGATTCTCAATCATTTCACTTTTTCTTACTTGAACGGATTCTCCCCCGGGTACATCATACCCTTGGGCTGATTGAACCCGATATCCCCAACGCCCAGGTACTTGAACACCTCAAACAGCGTCTTGCCGTGGTGTCCGAAGGCGACCGCGCCGTGGTGGGGATAGTTTTTCCCGATGAGCACATGGCGGTAGAAGCGACCCATCTCGTTGATAGCAAAGACCCCTATGCCGCCGAAGGAGCGGGTGGCCACGGGCAGCACCTCGCCCTCTGCCACATATGCCCGAAGGATACTGTCGGCCGTGGACTGAAGCCGGAAAAAGGTGATGTCGCCGGGGACTATATCCCCCTCAAGAGTACCTTGGGTGACCTCCTCGGGCAGGCTGCGGGCCATTATCATCTGATACTTCATAGTGGGGCTGCATATCTTGCTGGAGCAGGTGTTGCCGCAGTGGAAGCCCATGAAGGTGTCGCTGAACTGATAAGGGAACTTGCCCTCTATCTCGGACTTGTACATATCCTTTGGCACAGTGTTGTTTATGTCCAAAAGGGTCACAATATCATTACTGACGCAGGCGCCGATGAACTCCGAGAGGGTGCCGTAGATGTCCACCTCGCAGGACACCGGGAGGCCCCGGCCCGTAAGGCGTGAATTTACGTAGCAGGGTACAAAGCCGAACTGGGTCTGGAAGGCGGGCCAGCACTTGCTGGTAAGGGTAACGTACTGGCGGTAGCCCCGATGCTCCTCTATCCAGTCCAAAAGGGTTATCTCGTACTGGGCCAGCTTCTCTAAAATCTCGGGCTTCTTGTTGCCCTCACCCAGCTCCTTCTCCATGTCGGCCTTGACCTCTGCTATGCGGGGGTCGCCGGCGTGCTTATGGAAGGCCTCGAACAGGTCCAGCTCGGAGTTTTCCTCGATTTCAACGCCCAGGTCATACAAGCGCTTGATAGGCGCGTTGCAGGCCAGAAAGTTCAGGGGGCGGGGGCCGAAGCTGATTATCTTTAGAGACTTTAAGCCTACCAGGGCTCTGGCGATGGGGATAAACTCATGTATGCGGTCAGCACAGTCCTCCGCGTCGCCCACGGGCTCCTCGGGGATATAGGCCTTTATCTCCCTAAGCTTCAAATTGTAGCTGGCGTTGAGCATACCGCAGTAGGCGTCGCCGCGTCCGCCCACAAGGTTGTCGCCGGACTCCTCGGCGGCGGCAATGAACATACAGGGGCCGTCGAAGTGCTTGGCGAGAAGGGTCTCGGATATCTCCGGGCCGAAGTTGCCAAGGTACACCGCCAGGGCGTTGCAGCCGTTTTTCTTAATGTCTTCAAGAGCCTGTACCATGTGTATTTCAGACTCCACTATGCAGACCGGGCACTCGTAGACGCTGGACGCTTCTGTACCGTATTTGGCGTTAAAGGCTTCCATCAGGGCCCTTCTGCGGTTCACTGACAGACTCTCGGGGAAGCAGTCGCGGGAGACGGCCACCACCCCGACTTTTACAATGGGGATGTTGTTCATATGTGTTCCTCCGTTTTATTCAAAATTTCCGGGCTCGATTTGATACTATCATAACCCATAGCAGGGGAAAAAGCAATCAAAACATATGTTTGAAAATAATTCGCAAAGGGCTTGCTTTTACTCTCTTTTTCCTATATAATATATGTAGTTTTAACTATACGGGAGGAAGTAATAATGGCGGAAAAAAAGCAGGCCCCTGTCAGCACCCGCTCCAGCAGCAATAACCCCGACGAGCGGCGCAAGGCGCTGGACACGGCCCTGACCCAGATAAAAAAGCAGTTCGGCGACGGCGCGGTGATGCGTCTGGGCCAGCAGTCGTCCCTTAACATTGAAGCCATCCCCACCGGGTCCCTGTCTTTGGACCTGGCCCTGGGGGTGGGAGGCCTGCCCCGGGGCAGGATAGTGGAAATTTACGGCCCGGAATCCTCTGGTAAGACCACCCTTGCTCTGCACTGCGTGGCGGAGGGCCAGAAGTTAGGCGGCAACGCGGCCTTTATCGACGTGGAGCACGCCCTGGACCCGGTGTACGCCTCGGCCCTGGGGGTGAACGTGGACGACCTGCTGGTGTCCCAGCCCGATACCGGCGAGCAGGCTTTGGAGATAGCCGAGGCCCTTATCCGCTCCAACGCCATCGACGTGATAGTGGTGGACTCGGTGGCGGCCCTGGTGCCAAAGCAGGAGATAGAGGGCGAAATGGGCGACTCCCACGTGGGCTTGCAGGCGCGGCTCATGAGCCAGGCCCTCAGAAAGCTGGCGGGGGCCATCTCCAAGTCCAACTGCGTGGCCATCTTCATAAACCAGCTGCGGGAAAAAGTGGGCGTTATCTATGGCAACCCCGAGGTCACTCCCGGGGGCCGCGCCATGAAATTCTACTCGTCGGTGCGTATCGACGTGCGCAAGGGCGAGGTTTTAAAAAATGGCACAGACATTATAGGGGCCCACACCAAGGTGCGCGTGGTTAAAAACAAGGTGGCCCCACCCTTTAGGACCGCCGAATTTGACGTGCTCTACGGCCAGGGCATCTCCCGCATGGGGGAGCTTGTGGATATCGGCGTGCAGCTGGATATCATTCAGAAAAGCGGCTCCTGGTTCTCCTACGACGGACAGCGCATCGGCCAGGGCCGGGAAAAGGTCAAGGACTTCCTTGCGGCAAACCCGGAGGTGGCCGGGAATATAGAAGCTGCCGTGCGTGAAAACGTGAACAAGCTCTACAGCCAGAAGCTGGGCAAGCCCCCGGCAGAGGCCGGCGGCGCGGAGGATAACGGCCCCGCCGTGCCGGCAGAGGTGGAAAAGAAGCCCACACCCCCCAAGGCGGCCCTGGCCGACGACGCCAGCCTTGACATCACGGTGGACGACTGATGGAGCTGACCGCCGCGGAGCCCAGGCGAAAGGGATTGGTACAGCTGTACATAGACGGCGAGCCCGCCGTGAAGATAGATAACGAGGTCCTCCTGCTGTCCCGGATAAAGCCGGGGGACGAGCTTACCGATGAGGAGCTGCACCAGCTGATACTGGATTCCGACGCCCATAGAGCCAAAGAGAAGGCCCTGTACCTTTTGGAGTACCGGGACCACACGAAAAAAGAGCTGACGGAGAAGATTGCCCGCACGGCCGCGTCAAGAGAGGCCGCGGAGGAGCTGGGGCTCATAGACGACGACAGCTATGGTCGAAGGTACGCAAGGGAGCTCTTCGTGCGCAAGAAATATGGCCCACTGCGGGTACGCCAGGAGCTGCGGCAAAAGGGAATAGACCCTGAACTTATCAGCGAGCTCTTGGAGGAATATGACGACCCAGAGGCCTTTACGGAGCGCATAGGCGAGATACTGGAGCGCAAATACTGCGGCTGGCGGGAGGACGAAAAGGTAAAGCGCAGGGCCTTTTCGGCCCTGCAGCGCATGGGGTACAGCTATGAGCATATTCGCGAGGGTATGCGCGGACTATCAGACAGGTGAACCCTTCGCCGCCGTAACGGCCCTGTCAAGGCCCGCTAAATCCTTGTGGACGGTGATATCCACGAACCCGGACCGGGCAAAAAGCTCCGTCACCTCCCGGGCCTGAGTATCGCCTGTCTCCACGCCCAGCGCCCCGCCAGGACGCAGTAATGGCGCCCATTTTTCCAATATGGCCCGATAAAATGTCAAGCCGTCCCCGCCCCCGTCAAGGGCCAGGGACGGCTCCTTTTGCACCTCCGGCTGAAGGGCGGAGAGCTCGCCTGTGGCGATATACGGCGGGTTCGACGCGATAAAGTCCAGTCCCTTCGGGAACGCTCCCTGCTCCGGCCCTCGGAGCACATCCCCGGCAGCTGCCCGGCAGCTATACTGAGGATAGCGGGCGATATTCCTGTCAAGAAATTCCCCGGCCTTCTCGTCCAGCTCCACGCATATTACCTGCGCCCCCGGCACTTTTGAGCATATTCCAAGCCCCACAGCCCCGCTGCCCGCGCAGAGGTCCAGGCCCCGGGCCCCTTTGCCTATCCGCGCGGCAAGGGCCTCCACCAGCGCCGCCGTGTCCTCCCGGGGGACCAGCACGCCCTCGCCCACCGAAAGGGTAAGGGACATAAAGGGCCACTCCCCCAGGATATATTGCAGGGGTCTCCTCTCTGCCCGCTGGGAGACGGCTTCAAGAAATTCCTGCCGCTTTTTTTCATCTGGCGCTTCGTCGCCCTGCAGCGCAAGCTCCGATCTGTCCAGACCCAAAAAGCGCTCCGAAAGTCGGGCCGCGTCAAAGCCCGGGCTGTCCACTCCCGCCTTTGTAAGCTGGGCTTTGGCCCGTAAGTATAATTCCCTGGCGGTCACTTAAGGAGGTCCTCGCCGTTTTCGGGTATCACCGCCTGCAGGGCGGCGATGGCGGCCTCTATCATCTTATCGTCCGGCTCCTTCACGGTGATGCGCTGCATCCAGAGCCCTGGGGCGGTGATTATCCGGCAGAGCATATTGTCGTGCCGGGCGCAGGCCTTCTGTACCTCATAGCCGATATTCACGATAATCGGTATGCACAGAAGCTTTACCACCGTGCGCAGTATTGGATTCGAGAAGGGGATGAAGAAGCCAACGATTATCCCCAAAAGCAGCATAAGTATCATAAAGCTTGTGCCGCAGCGGGGGTGAAAGCGCTTCTGGGGCCGGACGTTCTCAACGGTCAGGGGCAGATCCGCCTCATAGCAGAAAATGGTCTTATGCTCCGCCCCGTGGTACTGGAACACCCGCTTGATGTCCGGCAGCAGGGACACGCAGAGCACATACCCCAGGAAGATGGCTATGCGAAGCACCCCCTCGAACACGGACCGCCACCCGGCTATGCCCTCGCCCACGGCCCCCTGCAAAAGGTTGAAAAGGAAGGTGGGAAGCACGAAGAACAGCACCACCGCCAGGCCGACCCCCAGCACCGAACCGATGCCCATGATAATCCCGGTGAGCTTGTCCCCCAGGTGCTCGTCCAGCCACTTGTCAATACCAGTAAGCTCCTCCTCCCCCATATCTGTTATCCTGTCCGCCGACAGGGACAGGGCCTTATAGCCCAGCCGAAAGGTGTCCACCATGGCGAAAATACCCCTTATAAAGGGCTTGCCCAGTATGGGGTACTTTTTTGTGATACGGTCAATATGTATGTCCTCGGTGGTTATATTGCCCTCGCTGTCGCAGAAGGCAGCGGTGGTGCGCTTTGGGCCTACCATCATGATGCCCTCCATCAGGGCCTGCCCACCGATAGTCGTTATCCTCTTTGGCATTTATTTGCTCCTTCTTGAGTATATTTTTGGCGCTGCACGCGACTTGCCCGAAGGGCAATGTCGGCCGGACCGCATCATGTCTTACACAAAGGTATGCTTATGGTCACCGTCGTGCCCTCGCCCTCCGTGCTCTCCAGCTCCAGCGTGCCGTTGTGCATGGCCACTATCTCGTCCGCCACCGCCAGCCCTATGCCGGAGCCCCGGACCAGCTGGTTGGCCTTATAAAACTTCTTCTTCACGTTGGGCAGGTGCTCCGCCGGTATGCCGCAGCCGGTGTCCGCTATGATGACCTGCACCCGGTCCTCCGAAAGCTCCGAGGACACCGTCACCGATCCGCCCTCCAACGTGTACTTCAGGGCGTTGTCTATAATGTTTACAAATACCTGCTTGAGCCTGTTCCTATCCCCATATACCGGCGCAAGGCTGATGTTCTCCTCATACCGCAGCTCCTTGCCCTCTGTCCGCGCCCGCTCGGTAAAAAGGTACACCGCCTCGTCCAGCTCCGCCAGAATGTCCATGCGCTCCTGCACCAGCTGCATCCGTCCGTTTTGAAGCCGGGAGAAGTCCAGAAGCTCCTCCACAAGGCCCGAGAGCCGCTCAGACTCCCGGATAATAACGCTCATGCCCTTCTCCTCCGTGGCCGGATCCGCTCCGCTTCTTAGAGTCTCCGCCCAGCCCTTTATGGCCGTCAGCGGCGTGCGCAGCTCATGGGACACCGAGGAGATGAACTCATTTTTCATCCTCTCCGCCGCGCCCAACTCCCCGGCCATGTCGTTTATGGCGTCGCAGAGCTGGCCTATCTCGTCGCCCCGGGCCTTTTCAATGCGCACCTCAAAATCCCCCTGGGCGATCTGCCGGGCGCTCTGGCTCACCTGCCGCACGGGCACAAGGATAGAACGGATGAAGTACACGCCGGAGAGAGTCAAAAGCAGCATGATGAACAGCGCCGCTATCACCAGCACTATCACCACCATTATGGTCTGCTGGTCCGCCCGCTCCATGGACACCATATACCGTATGGAGCCTACAAGCCCACCGTTTTCACTTCTCACTACCCGGGTTATGGCCATAACCTTCTCCCCGGTGTTCAGCTCCCCCACCCACTTGCCCGAGCCGTCCGGGCTCAGGAGGGCCAGCTGGTAGTCGGGCATGGGCTGGGAATGGTCGGGCTCAAAGCCAGTGGAGGTTATGAACACCCGGCCGTCCTTGCCCAGCGCCATTATCTCCATCTTCGCCTTGTCCTGGAAGGTCTCGATATAGTCCCTTGTAACCGCAGTGAACTCGGAGGTCTGATAGTCCTTGGAGCGGCTTGACAGCCAGTTGAGCAGCTCGTCCATGCGGCCCGTAAGGGTGCTCTCTATGCCGTTATAGGTGGAGCTCTGGACCATAAAGGACAGGGCCGCCACAAAGATTACCAGCACCACCAGCACCACGCCGATGGTGTTTACGAACCAGCGCCTTGAAATGCTCTTTGCAAACATGGCAGGCCTCCTAAAATTTTAGGTCTTCCAGCGGTAGCCCAGCCCCCATACCGTGGTTATGTGCTGGGGGTTGGAGGGCTCGTCCTCTACCTTCATGCGAAGCCTGCGGATATTCACGTCCACTATCTTCTCCTCGCCCACGTAGCTGGGCCCCCACACATGCCGCAGGATGTCCCCCCTTGCAAGGGCTATCCCCGGGTTCTCCAAAAAGTATTCCATTATCTGGAACTCCACCTGGGTCAGCTCTATAGGCGCGCCCCCCTTGGTAAAGGAGCGGTCCCTAAGGTTCAGGATAAACTCTCCGGCGGCCACCTGGTCCTGGGTCTCATACCTCTCGGCTGCCAGGGCCACCCGCCGGTACACCGCGTCCACTCTGGCCGTCAGCTCCGAGGGGGAGAAGGGCTTTGTCACATAGTCGTCCGCCCCCATCATAAGGCCGCTGACCTTGTCCATCTCCTGGGTCTTGGCCGTCAAAAGGATTATCCCCAGGGAGGGGTTCCTGCTCCTGAGCTCTCTGCAAACGGCCAGGCCGTCCTTCTCCCCGGGCATCATGATATCCAGTATCACCACGTGGAAGTCCCCGCCGCGCCCGTAGAGCTCCAGGGCCTGGTCGCCGCTCTCGGCCTCGGTCACCTCATAGCCGGCCCGCTCCAGGTTTATAACCACGAACTCCCGGATATTCTGCTCGTCCTCTGCCACCAGTACCTTCTTCATATTAGCCCCCTTTAAGCCCAAATAGTTTTTGCCGCTATCACATTGATATGCTCACTCCTCAAGGAGCGAAAAGCTTTTCATAATATCCTCCGTGGACCGGAGCACCCGCTCGTCGCGGCTGTATACGTTTATGCCGTACACCGAGTCGTTCTGTTCCGTAAGCAGGGTATATCCGCTGTTCTCCCCCCGGCTTTCCCAGGCCGGCCGGGTGAACACACGTATGGAAAAGAGCGTGCCTCCAAGAAGCGTGCCCTCTTCGGCCGATTTTACCTCCATATACGTCACTGTGCGGCGCTCCGCGTCGTTTAGGGCGCAAACCTTGCTCTGGAGATAGTAGGGTATTCTAAACCAATAGTTCTCCCGTACATTCATCAGCGTCCTCATGACCACCCGGCTGGGGCTCCCCGAGGTCTGCGAGCGCCACTCCACCATATAGCTGGTGGAGTCCAGGGCCGCGCCCTCCGAATATCCGGGCAGCTGTATGGCCGCAGGTATCTCTATATATCCGTCGCCGTTTATATCCCTGGCGGTGATGGCTGCCGCGGCCGGGCGGGCGTACTCGCTGGCATAGCCCTCGGTATTGACCCTGTCGGGATAGTTTGTGAGCCGGCCCTCCTCCATAAAGAACACCTGGGTATTCATGCTGCCGTCCGCTGTGGCGCCGTCTACCACCACACCCCAGTCCTCAGGCCCAAGCCTTCCGAAGGTCACCCCGGAATAGCCGGTGATGCTGTTGTCCGCCTCCACGCTGGCGGCCTCATAGAGCCGCGTTTCCCCGTCAAAGGCGTAGAGCCTGGCCCTGGCAGGTGTGGGCTCCTCTCCCTCGGTATCGGCGGGGACAGGCACGGATTTGTCTATGGTGAACAGCTCGTTTATACCGTCGCCGTCAAAGTCCGTGACGGCCATCTCGCCGTAGCTGCACAGCGCGTACTCCCGAACCCCGCCGTCCGGCTGGTACAGGTACGCGTTGACTGCCGCCAGCCGGGAGGTAGTACCCGCGGTGGTGCCCCAGCCGATAAACACAGCCTGGCCGCCGTCAGGCATGGCGCCGAAGCAGACCCGGTCCACCTGGCTTGCGGGGTTGCGGAAAAGGGCCGCCACGGCCCATTCGCCGCCGGATTTGGTGAGGAACTGTACCTGAGAGCCCCCGTCTGCGGTGGCATGAAAGCCTATGGCGTCCTCGACCCCGTCGCCGGTGAAATCGCACATTATTATGGCCGAGCGGTGCTCGCCGCTTTTGGGGTATATAAGGGTTATCTCCGTCTGGGTGCCCTGCAAAAGCCGGTATATGCTCTGCTGGTCGGCTGTGGCGGCCGGGGGGGATATCAGGTTCTGGGCGGAGATGCCCGTAAACGAGCAGCCGGGCAGCCCGGACAGGGTCGCCGCTAACGCCAGCAGCAGGGCAAGCCGTTTCATGATCTCCGCTCCTTTCCATTGAGGTTATGTATTGGCCACCGCCAGCATGAGCTTTATGCGGTTCTCCTGGTTCACCGCCGTGGCGCTGGGGTCATAGTCAATGGGCACTATGTTGGCCTGGGGGCAGACCTTCTTTACCTTGCGTATCATGCCCTTGCCCACGATGTGGTTCGGCAGGCACCCGAAGGGCTGGGTGCACACCACGTTCTCATAGCCGCTCTCGATAAGCTCCATCATCTCGGCGGTGAGAAGCCACCCCTCGCCCATCTTGCAGCCGTAGCCTATCACCTGCCCGGCCAGCTCCTTCAGATGGCTGTAGGGCGCTGGAGCGGTGAACTGGGGAAACTTTTTCACGGACTCGATAAGGTCCCGCTCGAACTTTGTGAAGTACCACTTCAGCATTGTGCACAGCTGCTTCTTGGCGGAGCTGCCGCCGTAGAGCTCTATGTCCTCCAGCCTGTTGTCCACCTTGAAAATCATAAAGCCCACTATGCCGGGCACCATCACCTCGCAGCCCTCATGGAACAAAAAGTCCTCAAGGCCGTTGTTGGCAAGGGCCGAGTATTTCACATATATCTCGCCCACAATGCCCACCTTAGTCTTTGACCTGCGTTCCACCGGTATCCTTGCGAAGGACTCCGTTATCTCGTCAAAATAGGCCCGGACCTCCCGCTGGGTAAAGGCCCTGTTCTCCTCAAAGAGCTTCGTCAGCTTCTTTGTCCACTCCGACACCAGCCGGTCGCTCTCGCCGAAGGTGAGCTCATAGGGTTTGGTCTGGTTCTTAAGGAGCATCAAAAGATCTCCGTAGGTAAGGGCCGCTATGGCCCGGCGCAAAAGGGGCAGGGTTATCTTGAAGCCGCTGTTGGACTCAAGGCCCGAGAGGTTCAGGGATATCACCGGGATATAGTCAAGGCCGTCCTTTTTAAGGGCCTTTCGCAGCAGGTGGATATAGTTTGAGGCCCGGCAGCCGCCGCCGGTCTGGGTCATCACCAGGGCCACCTTGTGAAGGTCATACTTGCCGCTGTGCAGGGCGTGCATCATCTGGCCAATGGACAAAAGCGCCGGATAGCAGGTGTCGTTGTGGACATACTTCAGCCCCTCGTCCACTATCTCCCGCCCGGTGGTGGTCAGAAGGTCTATCTTATAGCCGAAGCTTACAAGCACGTCCTTTATCAGCTCGAAATGGATGGGCGCCATATTGGGCGTTATAATAGTATAGTCTTTCTTCATTTCCCGGGTAAATTCCACCCGGCTTGCGTTATCCGCCATATTATTCCCCCAGTCCCAGGGCGGCAAACAGGCTCCTAAGCCTTATGCGCACCGCCCCCAGGTTCGTTATCTCGTCTATCTTTATCTGCGTGTAGATCCTATCCCCGCTCTCCAGTATAGAGCGCACCTCGTCCCCGGTGATGGCGTCCACCCCGCAGCCGAAGGATACCAGCTGCACAAGGTTTATGCGGGGGTCCTTACTCTCCGCCACAAACTTCGCCGCGGCGTACAGCCTCGCGTGATAGGTCCACTGGTTCAAAACCGTGGTGGGGAATTTCTCCACCTGGTCGCTTACCGAGTCCTCCGTCACCAGCACCGCCCCGCACTCACAGATGAGCTTGTCAATGCCGTGGTTTATCTCCGGGTCCAGGTGGTAGGGCCGGCCGGAGAGTATCACCACCGGCAAGCTATTCTCTTTTGCGTAGGCAAGGTATTCCCGGCCCTTTTCCCGTATGCGGGACATATACCTCTCGTACTCCTCATAAGCGGCGGCAGCGGCCTCTCTAACCTCCCGCTCGGGTATGGGCGGGAAGTATTTTGCCAAGATGGCCGTCATCTTCCTGGGGAAGTCCTTTCTTCTGTGCAGCCCCACATAGTCGTAAATAAATTTGTGCTCCTCAAGGGCGGTTATATTCGCGTCCAGCACCTCGGGATAATAGGCCACCACCGGGCAGTTATAGTGGTTGTCGCCCTTATGCTCGTCCAGGTTATAGCTCATGCAGGGGTAGAAAATGGCGTCGGGCTTCATGTCCATCAGGGCCTCCATGTGCCCGTGCAGAAGCTTTGCCGGATAGCACACAGTATCTGATGGTATCGTGTGCTGGCCCCTAAAGTACAGCTGCCGGTCCGACTGGGGTGAGGTAACTACCCCGAAGCCCAGCTTCGTAAAGAAGGTGTGCCAGAAGGGGAACAGCTCGAACATATTAAGGCCCATGGGTATGCCTATGGTGCCCCGCTCTCCCTTTGCGGGCCCATACCCCGCCAGAAGCTCCTTTTTATAGTCGTAGAGGTTGTACTTTGCCGTGGGGCTGTGCTTTTGAAGGGGCTTATCGCAGCGGTTGCCCGCAATATACCGCGCCCCGTTGGCAAAGGTGTTTACCGTCAGCCGGCAGTGGTTCTGACAGCCGCCGCAGGTGATGGCCTTGACCTCATGGGTAAAGCTCTCCAGCTCCTTTGGGGTCAGTATGCCGCTTTCGCCGCTGCTGTGCTCCTTGGCGTACAGGGCCGCGCCAAAGGCCCCCATCAGCCCCGCCACCGAGGGCCTTGTCACGTTCTGGCCTATCTCCCTCTCAAAGGCCCGGAGCACCGCGTCGTTTAAGAAGGTGCCCCCCTGGACCACAATGTGCCTGCCAAGGCTTTTGGCGTCCGTCACGCGGATGACCTTATAGAGCGCGTTTTTTACCACGCTCATGGACAGCCCCGCCGAGATGTTGCCCAAAGTAGCCCCGTCCTTCTGGGCCTGCTTCACGGAGGAGTTCATGAACACCGTACACCGTGAGCCCAGATCCACCGGGCTGCCGGCAAAGAGTCCCTCCCTGGCAAAATCTCCCATCTCATATCCCAGGGCCCCGGCAAAGGTCTGCAAGAAGGAGCCGCAGCCCGAGGAACAGGCCTCGTTCAAAAAGATATTGTCGATAACGCCGTCCTTTATCCTAAAGCACTTTATGTCCTGTCCGCCGATGTCGATGATAAAATCCACCTCCGGCTGGAACCTCTTGGCGGCGGTAAAGTGGGCGATGGTCTCCACCACTCCGCAGTCCAGGCCAAAGGCATTCTTGATTATCTCCTCACCATAGCCCGTGGAGGCCGCGCCCTTTATATTTATATTGGGAAAGTCCCTATAGAGGTCGGAGAGGAAGTCTCGCACCAGCGGCACCGGGTTGCCGTTGTTCGGAAGATACCGTGAGGAGACAATATTCCCCTCGGAGTTTATGGCCACGGCCTTCACCGTGGTGGACCCCGCGTCTATGCCCACATAGGCCGTGCCGTCCGCCGATAGCTTTCCGTCGGTGGGCACGCTGTCCCGCTTGTGCCGCTCCACAAACTCCTCGTACTCGTCCTTATTAGCAAACAGAGCGTCGCTGCTCTGATAACTGTGGCTGGAGCTGTAGTTTGCTATGCGCTCAGTTATCTCCAAAAGGTCAAACTCCTCGGAGTCCCCGGCCAGGGCAGCGCCCATAGCCACATAGTACAGGGAGTTCTCGGGGCACGTCCCCTCCACCCCCAGTATCCTGTCAAAGGCGCCTCTAAGCTCCGGCAGGAAGGTCAGCGGCCCGCCAAGATAGACTATATTTCCCTCTATCTCCCGGCCCTGGGCCAGGCCCGCCACCGTCTGGTTAACCACGGCAGTGAGAATACTGGCGGCAATGTCGTCCTTTTGGGCTCCCTGGTTTAGAAGCGCCTGGAGGTCAGACTTTGCGAAGACCCCGCAGCGGGAGGCTATGCTATAGGTGCGTTCCGCTTTCCCGGCTATCTCGTTCAGTTCTCCTGGGGTTATGTCCAGGAGAGTGGCCATCTGGTCGATAAAGGCCCCGGTGCCCCCGGCGCAGGAGCCGTTCATGCGCACCTCCATGGAGCCGGAGAGGAACAGTATCTTCGCGTCCTCGCCGCCCAGCTCTATCACCACGTCGGCCTCTGGCATATATTTCACCACCGCCGTGCGGGTGGCATAGACCTCCTGTACAAAGGGGATTCCCAGGTCCTCTGCAAGGCCCATGCCCGCCGAGCCGGATATACACAGCCCTGCCCTATCGGCGCCCGGGAACTGCTCCGCCACCCGGCGCAGCATATCCGAGGCCTTTCCCGCTATCTGGGAGAAATGGCGCTCATATTCCCGGAATACCGGCGTATCTTTGTCATATACCACACATTTCAGCGTTGTGGAGCCCACATCCAAACCTATTCTCATACTTTGCGGCAGCTTCCTTTCCCTGGTTTACCCGATCAGCTGGTTTCTTCTTATTTGTTAAAATGATAACATTTTTTGACCCAAAAATCAACAGCCCAGGCATTAACAATATATGGTGTATTTATCATAAAATTATGGCTAAATCCCACTATGTATGCTGCTTTAGGTGCAGTATTCGCGCCATATTGCGCGGCTGGCTTTTTTTCTTCTTGTATGCTATAATCCTTGTATGAGCCAGTTTCCAGGGCCATATAGTTCCATTGCCATATGAACCGCCTCACCATATTATATTAAAGAAAGCCGGGATATCATGACCATATACCTCCGCCCTGTCCACTATTATGAAACAGACCGCATGGACTGTGTTCATCACTCCAACTATATCCGCTGGTTCGAAGAGGCGCGTATTCACTTTATGAGCGAGAACGGCTTCCCATATGAAGGCCTTGAAGCGGCGGGCGTCGTCAGCCCGGTACTCAGCGTGGAGGCCAGTTACCGCTCCATGTGCCGCTTCGGCGATACCGTGGAGATAGCCGTCGAGCTCGCGGCCTACACCGGCACCCGTATCGCCTTCTCCTACACCGTCAGGCTCTCCGGAGACCTGAAATGCTTCGGCCGGACTGCCCACTGCTTCATAAACGAGGCGGGCCGCCCGGTGTCCCTTAAAAAGGTCATGCCGGAATATCACCGCATCGCTTCAAAGCTTCTTAAAGAAAAGGAGGAAAAATAATGGCAAAGGTAACGCTCGTATGCGGCAGGCTCTGCTGCGGCAAGAGCTGGTACTGCCGTCAGCTTATGGAAAAGTCCCCGGCCCTGCTGCTGTCCGTGGACGAGATAACGGACCGCATCTTCGACAAGGACCTGGGGGACCGCCACGACGCGGTCACGGCCAGGGTGCGGGCCTACCTCTTTGATAAAGCCGCAGAGGCCGTGGCCGCCGGGGCGGACGTGATACTGGACTGGGGCTTCTGGACCCGGGCCTGGCGGCTTGAGGCCGGCAGCTTCTTTTCGGACCAGGGCATAGCTCACGAGTGGCACTATATCGACGTGTCCGATGAGGTCTGGCGGGAGAGCATCGCCCGCAGGAACCGGGCCGTCCTCGCCGGTGAGGACAGCAGCTACTTCGTGGACGAGGGATTATTAGAGAAGCTTCAAGGTCTCTTTGAGCCCCCCGAGCCCGGTGAGATGGACGTTATCATAGAGCGCCGGTGATCTCCTTCGCCCTTATGGCGTTGCGCCGTATCTCCTCCTTGAGCTGGTCCAGGGAGGAGAACTTTCTCTCTGGCCTTATAAAGTCCATAATCTCCACCCGGACCCTCCTGCCGTACAGGTCGCCGTCAAACTCCGGCATCCATGTCTCGGCCAGCACCCGGTCAGAGCCCACCGTGGGCTTTACCCCTATGTTGCATACGCCGTAATACCTGCCGCTTTCGGTCTCGCACCAGGCGGCGTATACTCCGAACCTGGGCAGGGTCAGATCCTCCGGCAGGGCCTGGTTTATAGTCGGGGTGCCAAGGCCAGTGCCGATGTGGTTGCCGTGTATGACCTCTAAGGTAAAGCCAAAGGGCCGGCCCAGCAACCGGCTGGCCGTGGAGATATCCCCCTCGGCCACTGCCCTTCGTATGCGGGTGGAGCTCACCTTCTCCCCGCCGTCCAGCACCGGGGGCACCACTATAAGCTCTGCGCCATACTCTTTGCACAGGCGGGAGAGCAGCTCCACGTTTCCCCGGGCCCCCCGGCCAAAGCGGAAATCCTCCCCGCAGCAGATCCGCCGGGCGTTAAGTCTCCTCAAAAGGATATCCCGGGCAAAGCCCTCCGCCTCCATATCCCTCAGCCTATGAAAGTCCATGGAATACACGCGCTCTATGCCCATGCCCGAAAGTTCCGCCGCCTTGTCCTCCTGAGTGATAAGGGCCGGGTCCCCCGAGGGGCTTTTTTTAAATGTGAACACCTGTGGGCTGTACTCCGAATCCAGGGCGGACTCCAGCACGGCTCTATGCCCCAGATGCAGCCCGTCAAAGGTCCCCAGGGCCAGGGAAGCCGGGGCGCAGTTATCTATGTCAAGGGTCTCCAGTATCTCCATGGCGGTCTCCTCTCAGTATTATTCTATAGCAAACAGCTTCAAAAAGCCCAGCTCGTTCTTTTCCAGCCGGACCTTCGCCAGCCCGAGGAATCCTCCCCCGGGTCCAAAGACGCAGAAGCGCTGACCCTCAGTCACCGCTATCTTGGGCATCTTCAGCCGCCCCATATCCAGCCCGCCGCCGTTACAGAACCTCGCCGCCTGGGCGGGACTCACCTGCACCGTGGGATAGTCCCCAAACAGGGTCTCGACTGGGCGCAGGACTGCCGAAAGTCTGCCCTCCGCCGACAGGGCCCGCAGGTCCTCCAACGTAACGGCAGCTCTTACGGTAAAGCCGCAGGCCTTTGTCCTGCGCAGGGCGGTCATAACGCCGAGGGTCCCCGCCGCCCTTGCAATGTCCTCTATAAGCGCCCGGATATAAGTACCCTTCGAGCAGGCCACGGCAAGGGTCCCGCGCTGCTCCTTTTCGTCAAAGCTTGCAAGCTCCAGCCTCCCGATATGTACGGGCCTTGGCTCCCGCTCTATCTCTATGCCCTGCCGCGCCAGCTTATAGAGCCGCTGGCCGCCCACGGACACCGCCGAGTACATAGGGGGCGTCTGCATTATATCCCCCCGAAACCTCTCCAGAGCCCGCAGGAGTTCTCCTTCTGACGCTCGGGCGTGGCTTGTCTCTATAATTTTGCCGGTCACGTCCCCGGTATCAAACCGCTCACCCAGCCGGAACCCGGCCATATACTCCTTGTCCGTGTCCGGCAGCAGGTCAGCGGCCTTTGCCGCCCGCCCTATAAGCAAAGGAAGCACCCCGGTGGCCATAGGGTCCAGGGTGCCGGTGTGGCCTATCTTCTTCTCACGGGCAAGCCCCCGCATGACGGCCACCGCGTCAAAGGAGGTGAAGCCCGCGGGCTTGTCCAGTATGATAACTCCGTTCATGAGGATAACTCCGTTCTGTGGGGTTTAAATACTTCCTATCTCTTTTAAGTATTCTTCACAGACCTCCATCATTTTGAGCCGGGCCTCGGCCATATCCATCCCCTCCAGGGGACAGCCCGCCGCCCCCACATGGCCGCCGCCCCCAAAGCGCTGGGCAATGGCCGCCGCGTTTGCGGGCGGTGTGGCGCGCAGGGAGGCCTTTATGCTGCCGTCCTCCTTCTCCTTCAGGCTGACAAACAGCAGCACGCCCTCTATCTCGGCGGCGGCACGGCCGACGCTGCCGTCCATATCCCCCTCGTCCGCGCCGGTGCTCTCGATAATGGAGCGGGGTATCTGTATCATTGAGCACTTGCCTTCGCAGAATACCTCCAGAGTGTTCAGCTCCATGACCTCCGCCCGGACCGCAGCCAGGTTCTTGTTCTCAAAAATATTCTTGTTGATGTCCCCCGCCGGGGCCCCAAGTTCAAGCAGCTCTGCGGCAAGGCGCAGGGTTCGCGGGGTCACATTTCTATAGCGGAAGCAGCCCGTGTCGGTAACAATGCCGGTATACAGGCACCCAAGAGTCTGTATGTCGGGCTTTGCCCCCAATTCCTTCAGCAGCAGCCACACCATCTCTGCGGTGGCCGCGCTCTCCGGGTCCACCCAGCGGACGTCCACAAAGGGCCGGTGTATACTGTGGTGGTCTATGGCAAGCTCTATCCCGTCCCCGAATTTCTCCCAGGCGTCCCCCAGGAGCTTGCTGTCCGCCACGTCCACCGTAAGAATATGGGCGGGAGCGAAATCCTCCCCGGAAAGCCCCTGTACAAGGTAAGCAAACTTCCTGGGCAGAGGGCTCGCGCAGTACCAGCCCGCTCTCTTTCCCATAGAGCGCAGCCCCCGTACCAGTCCGAACATTGAGCCCAGCGCGTCCCCGTCCGGGTTCTCGTGGCATATCACCAGTATATCGTCCCAGCCCTTTATAAGCGCTGCGATCTCCTTACAGTCCGGCATCTTCCTCCTCCTTTGGCGCCTCGGGTATATCCAGATCGTTTATTATCCTCGAGATACTTGCCCCATACTCTATAGAGTCCGTGGGCTTGAAGATCAGCTGGGGCACATGCCTAAGCTTCAGTCTATGGCCCAGCTCCCGGCGCACATACCCTGCCGCCGACTTTAAGCCCTCCGCCGCCTGCTTTGAGCGCTCAAGGCCCTCCACCGTGCTGATATAGGCCGTGCAGTACGACAGGTCGTTTGTGACCTCCACCCGCACTACACTCAATAGACAGCCGGTAACCCTAGGGTCCTTCAGCTCACGGAGTATGGCCGAGAGCTCCCGGCTGACGTCCTCGGTTATGCGGGCCAGCTTATTCCCTGGCATGGTCCTCGCTCCTTTCTCTTAGTCCCTGTATTCCTCCATCTCATAGGCCTCCAGCACATCCCCCTGCTTGATATCCGCAAACTTCTCCAGGGTGATGCCGCAGTCGTACCCGTCGGCTACCTCTTTAACGTCGTCCTTAAACCGGCGCAAAGAGGCCACCTTGTCGTCTGCGACTATTATGCCGTCGCGCACCACCCGCACCTGGGCGTTGCGGGTTATCTTGCCGCCGGTGACGTGGCCGCCGATGACTAGCCCTACGTTGGAAATCTTATAGGTCTCCCGGCACTCGGCGCGGCCCAGGGCCACCTCACGGTACTTGGGAGCCAGCATACCCTTCATGGCGCTCTCTATCTCCTCGATGCAGTCGTAGATGATCCTGTAGAGCCGCATATCCACGCCGTCCCGCTTGGCGCTCTCCTCGGCCACCGGGTCCGGCCGCACATTGAAGCCCACGATGATGGCATTGGAGGCGTTTGCCAGCATAACGTCGCTCTCGCTGACAGCGCCCACGGCCCCGTGGATTATATGCACCCGCACCTCGTCGTTAGAGAGCTTCTCTAAGGACTGGCGCACGGCCTCCACCGAGCCCTGTACGTCGGCCTTGACGATTATCTTCAGCTCCTTCATCTCGCCCTCCCTCATCTGCTCAAAGAGGTTGTCTAGGGTCACCTTGGTCTGGGCGCGGAAGGCCTCCTCCTTCTGGTCGTTCAGGCGCTGCTCCACCAGCTCCCTGGCCAGCCGCTCGTCGGACACCGCGTCGAAGGTGTCGCCGCCCACGGGCACGTCCCCAAGGCCGGTTATCTCCACGGGCACCGAGGGGCCAGCTTCGGTGACCCTTCTGCCCTTGTCGTCCATCATGGAGCGGACCCGGCCCACAGTGGCCCCCGCAACGATAGTATCCCCCGCCTTCAGCGTTCCATTCTGCACCAGCACCGTGGCGATGGGGCCCATGCCCTTGTCCAGCCGCGCCTCTATAACAGTACCCTTGGCGGCCCGGTCCGGGTTGGCCTTCAGCTCCATCATGTCGGCCGTTAATATTATCATCTCCAAGAGGTCGTTTATGCCCTGCTTCGTATGGGCGGACACCGGGAGGCAGGGGGTGTCTCCGCCCCACTCCTCGGGCACCAGCTCATACTCCGTAAGCTGCTCCTTGACCCTGTCCGGGTTGGCCCCGTCCTTATCCATCTTGTTTATGGCCACAAGGATGCTGACCCCGGCGGCCTTGGCGTGGTTTATGGCCTCAACGGTCTGGGGCATAATGCCGTCGTCAGCGGCAACTACCAGCACGGCGATATCCGTCACTTGGGCGCCCCTTGCCCGCATGGTGGTAAAGGCCGCGTGGCCGGGGGTGTCAAGGAAGGTCACGTCCCTGTCGCCCACCTTCACCCTATAGGCGCCGATATGCTGGGTTATGCCGCCGGCCTCGCCCTCGGTCACATTGGAGTGGCGGATAACGTCCAGTATGGAGGTCTTTCCGTGGTCCACGTGGCCCATAACCACCACCACCGGGGCCCGGGCCACCAGGTTGGCCTCGTCGTCCTCGCTGTCGTCTATAATGCGCTCCTCGATGGTGACCACCACCTCTTTTTCCACCTTGGCATGGAACTCGTCGGCAATTAGCACGGCGGTGTCAAAGTCGATGGTGTCGTTGATGGCGGCGAATACCCCAAGGCCCATCAGCTTCTTTATCACCTCCGGCGCGGCCACCTTCAGCCGCAGGGCGAATTCGCCCACGGTTATCTCCTCGGGCACCTCGATGGTGATATGCTTGGCCTTGCGCTCCATGGCTATGCGGCGCAGGCGCTCGGCCTCGGTCTCCCGCTTACCGCGCCTCTGCTGGCCCCTTCTCTGCTGATTCCTGTTGGTGAACTTCTGCTTCGTAACGGCGTTATCCTGCCTGGCGCTGACCTTCTGGTCTGCAAGCCTGTCGTATTTCTCGTTGTACTTGTCGATATTCACGTTGCTGGAGCGGGTGTCCACCACCCTGCGCGTGGGGGCCTTCGGCTCCCGCACCGGCTGCTGGGGCTTCTGCTCCTCCTGGGGCCTCTTCGCCGCAGGAGCGGGCTGGGCCTTAGGGGTCTCCTTACCCTTCTGCCTGGGCTTTGCCTGCTGGGGCTGCCTTTTGCCCCCCTCTTTAGCGGGCGCGGGCTTTTGCCCCTCAGGCTTCTTCGCCGGGGCTTCGGTCTCCGGCTTCGGTTCCGGCGCGGGCTCGGGCTTTTTGTCCCGCTGGGCAAAATACTCCTCCAGGCTCTCCAGGTTCCTCTCCTGGGTAAAGGTCTCAAAGACTATATCCAGCTCCGGCTCCTCCAGGGCCGTCATATACTTCTTCGGCTCCGGGAAGTATTTCGCAAGAGTGTCAATGACCTCCTTGTTGGTAAGGCCCAGGTCCTTTGCCACCTCGCGTACTCTGTACTTTATCATCATAGGCTTATTCCTCCTTCTCTACGGGGTCCCTGTCCCCGCGTTCCTTCAAGATCGCCTTCGCAAAGCCCGGGTCCTCCACCGAGGCCACCCCGGCCCTGATGCCGCAGGCTCTGCCGAGCTCCGCCATATCCGCGGAAAGCCTTACTGCACGTATGCCCGCCCTGTCCGCTTCATAGCGGAGGTTTTTATAGGTCTTTTCGGACACGTCCGCCGCCGCTACCAGCAGCGCGGCCTTTTTTGCCCTTGCCGACTCCCTGCACATATCAAAGCCCCACTGGAGCTTTCCCGCCTTGCGGCACAGCCCCAAAAGCGACAGCTCCTTATCCATCCTTCGCCATCTCCCCCTCCAGCCGCTGGTACACCTCATCGGGTATTTTGCAGGAGAAGGCCCTCTCCAACCGCCGGGCCCTCCTGGCCTTCATAAGGCACTCCGGGTTCCGGCAGATATATGCCCCCCGTCCGGGCTTTTTCCCGGTGGCGTCCAGCTCGATGGTGGGGGGCAGCGGGCTGCCGTTTTCGTCCGGCTTCTCCGGGGCCTTTACTATGCGCACAAGCTCGCGCTTGGGCTTCATCTCGTTGCATCCCGTACACATACGCATGGGGATCTTCCTTTGGTGCATGGGGCTCACTTCCTTATTTTTACTCTTCCCCGAAGAAACCGCTCTCGGGCTTGATGTCTATCTTCCACCCGGTCAGCTTCGCCGCCAGCCGCGCGTTCTGCCCCTTATTGCCGATGGCCAGGGACAGCTGGCTGTCCGGCACCGTGACCTTGCAGGCCCGTACCTCGCCCTCCGAGAGCTCCACCGACAGCACGTTTGCCGGGGACAGCGCCGCCGCCACAAATTTCTCCGGCTCCTCGCTGTACTCCACTATATCTATCTTCTCGCCGCCCAGCTCCTCCACTATCTCATTGACCCGGGCGCCTCGGGTGCCTATGCACGCGCCCACTGCGTCCACGTCCGGGTTATGGCTCAGCACCGCCAGCTTTGTGCGGGACCCGGCCTCTCTGGCCACGGCCTTTATCTCCACCGTGCCGTCGTATATCTCGGGCACCTCGGTCTCAAACATACGCTTCACAAGCTCCGGCCTTGTGCGGGAAATAATGGCCTTTGGGCCCTTGAGCCCCTCCAGAACGTCGACTACATAGACCTTTATGTAGTCCCCCTCCTGGACGCTCTCCCCGCCTATCTGTTCGGCCTTTGGCAGCACGGCCTCCGCCTTCCCAATGCGCAGGGTCAAAGCCCCGGTCTTCGGGTCCACCCGCTCGATAAGGGCGCTGACCAGCTCCTGGTGCTTGCTCTGGAACTCCTGCATCATCTGGCCCCGCTCGCTGTCCCGGATGCCCTGGCGGATAATGTTCCGGGCCGTCTGGGCGGCCACCCGGCCGAACTGCTTGGTGTCAAGCTTTATGCCCACCGTGCCGCCCGCCTCCGCCATGGGCGATATCTCCCGGGCTTCCTCCAGCAGCAGCTCCTTGTCCGGGTCCTCCACCTCCTCCACCACGGTCTTTTGCAGATAGACCTCGAACCGGCCCGTGACCGGATCCACCTCCATCTCCACGTCCTCGTTGTTATAGGTGTTTTTGCAGGCGGTGCCTATGGCCTTCTTTATCTTATCCAGCATGAAGTCCATGGGGATACCCTTTTCCTTTTCCAGCAGTCCCAGCGCCAGGAACAGCTCCTCGTTGCCCTGGGGCTCGGCGGCTTTCTTCTTGCGTACCATTTTGTGAGATCACTCCTTACAGTTTCTTCCTTGCTAAGCTATATTGCCATACCTCGACCCATACCGTCAGAGGTCGATATCGTCCAGGGCGCAGACCCAGGCCAGTTCCTTCTTCTCCAGTGTGACGCCGGTCTCCTCGTCCAGCTGCAGCTCCAGCTTTCCGTCCTCATAGCCGATGAGCAGGCCCTCCAGCTCCCTTGTGCCCTCCTCAAGGGGCCGTATAAGCCGGACCCTCACGGGTTCGTCCATATAGGCCTCAAAGTGCTCCGGCCGGGTCAGCTTCCGATTGAGCCCAGGGGAGGACACCTCCAGCACATACTCCTGGGGCACAGGGTCCTCCCGGTCCAGCACCGGGTCAAGGGCGTGGCTCATGGCAACGCAGTCGTCAATGCCCACGCCGCCCTCCTTGTCGATATATATGCGCAACACCCACTCTGAGCCCTCCTTCTGGTACTGCACGTCCCAGACCGCCAGCCCCAGCTCCTCTGCCAGCGGCTCACAGAGCGCGTATACCCGCGCCGCTACTCCTCCTTTAGTGCTCATATCCGACCGCCTTTCCGATATAACAAACGAAAGAGCGGGTCGCCCCACTCTCTCAGTCTACCTTATCTAATTTAATATTATAGCACCCGTTTCCGGGAAAATCAAGGTTTTTTTTCAAAGTTTGCCCAAGTATTTTACGACTCCAGCTGGCGGGACAGGAACATGGCCGCCGCCTTGACGCTTTCCATGGCCTCCGAGCCTACCTTCGGCGGGCTTTTCTCCCCTTTGATAAGCATCACCGCGCCCATAGGGTCGCCGGTGGACACCACCGGGAACACCGCCAGAGCCGCCGCCGTATACCCCTGTGCCGCGAGGACAGTGCTCTCGCCGTTTGTGACAAAGCTGCGCCGCCCCTGAACCAGCTCGTCCATTTGCGGCGACACCGGCTTGTGGAGCAGCTCCTTCTTCACAGGTCCCGCCACGGCTATCACCTGCTCTGTGTCGCATATGGCCGCGCCGAGGCCCGTAAGGTTCACCAGGGCCTCGGCATAGGACTGGGCCAGCTGGGACATCTCCCCCACAGGGGAATACTTCTTGAGGATCACCTCGCCGGAAACGTCGGTAAATATCTCCATGGGCATCCCCTCGCGGATTTTAAGTGTGCGGCGTATTTCTTTGGGGATGACCACCCGCCCCAGGTCATCGATTCGGCGTACAATACCAGTAGCTTTCATAATTATTCATTCCTTTCAAGGCATATTTTATATGAATCGGCGATTTTTGCCTGACGGTCCTCGCTAACTGCACAATTATTATCAAATTCCATTCTCCATTTTGAGCAAGTTGTCCCGGCTGACCACCCGGCTCAAATCGTCTGCTAAGGTAGTATTTGCATTGCTTTTCCTTTTATCCCACTCTTAGCTGCGTCAATGCAAACGCTTATTAACTCCGATACGTGCGGCAGGCATGCTGTGCTCAGAAAACAAAGTAACAGCACATCATTTTAATAAAAGTAAGGTGCAGTAAATTGCACTGCACCCTTCCCCAAAATTTTCTTGTTATCACCCCATAAACTGCGCAAACAACTGTTTTCGAAGCTTGGTAACTTCAAATACCGCGGTATCTAAATCGTTACGCTTATAATACAGGTAGAAAAATTTGCTACCTCCTCGATTTATACCTACAACTGAAGATATCTTCTCGCTAAAATTGACAATGTTAGGTTCATCTGTGATAGAGAACACAATCTTGATAGCAGAAAAATCTGGCTTTGCGAATCCGCTACTAAACTGGGAGGACTTTAGTAGCACAAAATCATCTTTGTATCCTATCTCCTCGCCGTACTGAACCAGTGTTTTGACTACTTTTAAAATGTCTTGCTTTTCCTTTTTCTGTGTTTCTCTGGTCCGCGCATCCAGTTCTGTTTTATCAAGTTCGCTTAAATCGTTCTCCAAAACAGCGAGCAAGTCTTTGTTAATCACCCAATTTGAAACACTCTTGGAGAGATACTTAGCCGTAGCCTCCATTGCGGACTCTAGATTGGTTAGCACTGCCCCGCTTATGTAATCTTGAAAAAAGGCCTTATACTCCGCTTCCGATTTCCACAGGGGATGTCTACGTTCACATCTCTCAAAGTACTCGGACACCATGCTGTTTTCCGTGTAATATCGCTTAATCATATGGATAATATCGTCATCACTAAGCAGACGAATTTCAGTTCCGTCTTGAAAGCATTGACCAGTCTTTCCTAACGATTCAGCTGAAAAAAGGTGCTTTTCGTCTGAGTCTATCCTTGCCGCCAGATATTCCATTAGATGTTGGAGAATATAGCCCTCATAGAGAATGATTGGATGATTTTGAATCCATTTTCGTTCCGAGTCATGAGCGTAGACAACGTTTTCAATTACACTGACCGCTCCTTTATAGTATGCCAAGCTACATCCGGATTCTCCCTCTGAAATCACCGTCAAGGATGTCAGAAGACGCTCATAATCAATATTTACAGTGCAATACCCTGTAATGTAAGCATCTCGGATAAGATAGTCTAGTTTATCCACATCAATCACTTTGGAATTGAGTAGTTGGATAAAACAGTTGCGCACATAACTTTCCGCCGTGCTATCCTGGTAACTATAACCGGTAATACAACGAGCAAAGAATTCCTTTTTCCATGGCTCAGGAAAAAAACTGCTAAACTCGCGTATACCGATGATAGCGCTCATAATCTCATGTGGAGCAGCGGATTCACTCCGTTGCGTCGGAATATCGTCCTTGAATGTGTCTGTTCCCACCGTTTCGATCAATGATTGGTGTAATGGGCCGTAATCTTGGTTGTCTTTTAGATACAATATTTCACCCGTGTGCGAAAACGGAGCATGACCCACATCATGTAACAGGCAGGCTAGTAAAAAGACATACTCTAGTTGTTCCAGGTCAATGTCACTTCTAGATAAGCTCCCGTCTGTCCATTGCTTTTCCAATTCCAGGCACAAGGATCTTATTGCGATTTTACCCAGGTGATATACGCCCAAAGAATGAACAAAACGATTATGCACAGCAGAAGAAAAGAGCGGACCATAGCTGGTCTGCATGATCCTGCGTAGTCGTTGAAACGGTGCCGTGTCTACCACACCGCTCAAAATATCGGAGGGAAGTTCAATATAACTATATAATGGGTCCTTCAATCTTTTTACGTTCAAGCTACAACCCCCAGTACTTGGCGGGATCGTTGATCTACAAATGCCAACAGAAGAGGCAGAGGCAAATATCCGCGAAATGCGTCAATCAAATCCTCACAGCTTTTATTATCCTTCAAATGTACACCACGCTCGCCGTTCTCCTCCGTTTCCTCAAAAAACGCTGAATAATCACGGTACATATCATTAGTGCTGTTCCGTGATAAAATCAGCACTGCCTCCTCTTGCTTTGCATTTAAAATACGTACAACCTCGTTACCGTATTCCTCAATCTCACGATAGGTCAGGAACCTTCTTCCACCATCGAAAACTTCAATCAGCGCATTTGCGGCTAAATCTTCTATACCGATAAAAAAAGACAAGGGACACTTCTCCTCTCGTTTTGTTATGCTGGTGTCTTTCACACCATTTCAATGTTCATATTGTTAGTATATTCCATTTCTCTCCAAAATGCAAGACTATGGAGGGGTTGAATCAAAAAATTTTGTTCTTCTTATTCAGTGTAGAAATATCTATATCCACCCCTTACAGTCATCCTTTCTGACTCGGACAAAATCAGCGGAACCCCAGTATTCATGCGGCTTTGCGGGCTTTTGTGTTATTATAACACATTCCTCGATACGGCGGACAATACCAGTAGCTTTCATAATTATTCATTCCTTTCAAGGCAAATTTTATATGAATCAGCGATTTTTGCCCGATGGTACTCGTAAACTGCACAATTAGTATCAAATTCCATTCTCTATTTTGAGCAAGTTATCTCAACTGACCACCCGGCCCAGATCGCCTGCTAAGGTAGTATTTGCGTTGTTTTTCCTTTTATCCCGCTCTTTATCCGTCTCATTTCCAGTTCTGTAACTAATGTAAAGATCAAGCAATATTACATGGCTATCTTACTCCTGATATAGCATGGCAAAACCCGACTAAATATTTAAGCAAACCCTGTTCAAGGATGGATATCCTCTACCCATCGCACACATTTACGAACATCCGGTTCTGTTACATCCATTCCCCATGTGTATTTTCCCCGCTCATAATGATATACGATTATCCTGCCAAATTGCTGAGTGTGCATCTGTTGTGCAAGATAAAAGGTAAATGGCACAGAAGAGGAAATCATCAAATGAATAGTATCAATACTATTTTGCCTAATTATTGCCCTTATCTCCTCTAAAATAGCCGCTGCATAGCTTTGAATTTTTTGGTATGAATTAAAAAAATCCACCCCATACCTTTCAATCTGAAGGCGATAGTGTATCATACTGTTCGTTGGATCAATCTGGCTCAACTGATTTTCTTTTATTACGTATGAAGATGCTATGGCTACAAGCATTTCGCATCTTTTTGACTGTATATTACTCTCGTCAAAGTAATCACTATTTTGAAGTGAAACAGGATCACTGTCATATTGGGGCAACTCTTCAAACTCCTGCGCACTTTCTATGGGCCGAAAGCGATGAAGAAAGCGAATATCTTTCTTTTGTCCCCATTGATACCCAAGACGAAATACCAATGGCGTGTGTGCTACTCCATAATAGAAAATACTTTCGCACCAATTCTTTTTGTAGATTAACTCCATACTCTCATCCTGTTGCTTAACAGCTTCTGAGATATGTTCTTCATCCGCTCCATTACTCATCAAATTAATGGTAATGTTTCTTCTAATAAACCAGTATGACTTTTCGAATTTCCTCTCTATAGTTGATAAATCATGCCCCATAGAAGAATGAGCAATCAAAAGTGCGCATGGTCTATGGAACCATTTCATACACCAAATAATCGAGATAAGTGTTCCCAATGAGCAAACTATAATTCTTCCCGGAATGGATGATAGCCATTCTGAAATAGAAGGCACAAGGCTTTCTACGGTCTTATACGAGTCGCTATTTAGCGCCGGTAATTCTTTTAGTTTTTCTACGCCGCAGAATGAAACAACCACACACACTAGTATAAAAACGGAGAAGGTACCCAAAGGTAATTTAGGTATCCGTTTACAAAATTTGGCGACACCATTTGTCTTTTTTAAGAATCTGTCAAGCAATTTAAATGGGTTGATCTTCATCTATTACCAACTCCTCTATTTTTCCTCCATCAACAGTCCACATTCGAATGTGGACTGTTCCAATAATTACAAATAACATCCAAGGCGAATTATTTTTGCTCCTTACTATCCTTCTCCATCCACTGGAATCTATCCACGAAGGAATTGGACAAGGCTCATCATGCGTATGCCATTCTCCAAGATACATTTTTCTATAACCTGATGATTTCCAAATCGAGTCCATAGCAGCTTGGTGACCCTTTCTTTTTCGGAAAAACCGAAATTTTTGGCATACGTCGTATTCCTGTGGTTTTGTTATATCAGTAATCTGAATAGTTCTATCCCGCACAAGTATACCAATCATAATCCCGCCAGATTCAAGCTGAAACTTTTTGCCCTGTTGTACTTCTTGAAATGATTGTTTAACTTTATCATCAAGAATAACAGTCAATTTGTCTTTAAGTTGAAATGTCAAACGTTCTACACTCCTCTCTGCCTGCATATAGGACAACGTGGATTTGAAAAATTATCTGGCGCTAAATCGCTATAATAAAACGATGAAAGCTGATATCCTTGAGATTTCAATAAAGTTGAATCTCCTCTCCAAGTATAAAGATCGTTATGTAGCAGTCTTCCCGTCAAAATATCCACGGCTTTTCTCGCCCCACATAGAGCGGTTTGTTGAGAATCCAGACAACTATATGGGACAAAATATCCAGAACACCCCGACAAAGTTTTAGCAAAATTTTGGCCTGGCGCAACTAAACTAGCTCGAAATTCACACAGAGTTCCATAATTTAAGTCCGAGTACAAACACTGAAGACAAGAACATCTATCCAAATTCACAGAGATTACATGGCCACCTATACCATAAGGTTCGTTAAAGCATACCATAAAAGGCGTAGATATATGATGAAAAATTAGTAATTCATTTATTGCCAAGTTAAGAGTAGGCTCCCCCAAAGCCGAAATAATTAAATCGTATTCCCTCAATCGGTTTGGAGAGTTTAGAAACACCTTTTCTACAGACCTATTCTTATAGTTCAAAGAATCAATTTCCACATAAGGATACTTATTAGTCAATACCGTTCTCACTAAATCTGCTTTCATTTTAGGGCTATCTAAATTAATTGACTCAAACCCCAAGAAATGGCGATGTGCATTCTCACTGGACAAATAGTCCTTATCTAACAAATCTAGTTGCGTAATACCTAACTGGCATAAATTGTTTGCCAGAAAACCTCCGACCGATCCACAACCCAATAATAGAACGCGCTTGTCCCGTAAAGAAGGAGTACCGCTACACCTTGACAACAAATAGTCATAGTCAAGACGCACAATGTGAGTAGGCATAACCTTTTTTGTTTTAGATACATTCATCGGAAGTTTATGTTCATTAGAAAAACGGACTATAACCCCAAAAACTATATCGCCACCGTTCTCATTATCTGATGGGAGCACCAGAATAAGACATACGATTTCCTTCTTTACGGGCGTACTAGTAATTCTCAAAAACTCTTTCCACGTACTTTGTTCTGTATTATTTTTAATATACTTAACTATGTCTGACCAATCGTATCTTTTATACGGCGAGGGCAGCAATGAGCCTCCTGTTAGTCGTATGATCCATGCCGGCCTTATGTGAGTATTAGTTAATTTCATCCCAAAAGTATTAAACGCCAAACAATTTGCTATAGCAAAAGAAGGGGATACTATATATGAATTTTTACATGGGATGAGTTTTGCTTCTCGTATCGATACATCTGTCGAGACATCTAATATCGACCAAATGCTGAAACCGCCGTCTTGTACCCCCCAATAGGAGAGGAATTCTTTTCTCAATTCGGTATTATACTTGTCCGTGCCGACTTTGAGATTAAGTATTTCTTCGGCCCGGACCAGAAGCTCTACAACAAGATCTGGAAGATTATTCTTATCGAATTATAAAGAAGATAAATTTGCCAAACATATTTTTCCTGTGTCATCCACGTGTAGATACATTCTCTGTTGATATCGCACAAATACATCTGGGAGTTTATATGGAAATAACTCAGGAAATCCTATCTCTAAAACCCTATGTGAATGATCCTCTCCCCTATATACCGCAAAATAAGGAGCATACGGTTCTACTGGCCGAAATGAAAGATTTGTTGCACAGTTTACAGCCATCATAATTTGCGCATATTTTCCATTTATATTTCCGTATTCGCTCCTCTCCCTATAAAGCAGATTCAGATGAGCTTATTATGCTACGAGCACTTAATATCGGAAAGTCATCGCCAAATATATCTTGGAGCAGAGTACATTGTTCCGTCAAAGGTCGACTTTCGTCTATCTTTTTGGAAACCCGATTCAATATACCCTTTATTTTCACAATTTCTCTATAAAAATCATCTTTCTGCATCAATGTCATTTTTTCAAAAAGATCATTATATGGTGGAGTAAGTATATCAACCTCTATTGCGTGTCGAATATTCCCATCATCATCTGTAGTTATGGTAAATTCCTGTTCTATTTTTGAAACCAAGTTTTTCAATGCAGCAAAATCATTATATTGACGTGAGAGACTATCAAAAGAGTCAACCAAATAACTAGGCTAAAGAGGTTGTATGCGAGAATTGTCAACGCGATACCAGTAGGAGCACTATGACCGGTAGAACTAAATTTTTCAGTTTTCCATTTTTTTAGGTAACGAACTACTCTCCGAAACTGTTTTGCATCCTCCCCAGAAAACTTCTCTTTCACTAACCGAATTAATTCATGCGGATTTGACTCTTCCCAAAATCTGTTCACTGAACTGGAATATTCTTTGCCACGAGCCAAATACATTTTTCCATCCTTATTATTGACCGCGTAAATTGCAAAATCCACATGATATACTGGCTCTTCATCACATTGATATTGTACAGTTACACAAGGCTTTTTCATTTCTACAGATTTTGTATGACCCTCAAGTGCGTCTTTAACCCACCCTTTTACTTCAACGGGATCTGGATATTCGTCTTTATCTATATCAAATGCAAGGCCTACATCAATATCATAATCTTCATTGGCCGGATTAATCCCTGTATGCATAGCATAGCTTCCCTGATTGAAATGGCTATATGAGGCCGCATCCTCAGAAATCCTATCTTGCAGTTTATTAAGAAGAATATCTCGCTTATCGCGAAGTGTTTGGTTCTCTTTTGTGTCAATTAATTTAATTGTGTCATGAAACTGGATGAACGCTGTTTGCAAAGTTGGCATTTTTTATCCTCCTAAATTTGTAAATTTAAGTTCGATTAAACTTTCCGATACCGGGCTGTTCTTGTGGTTCCCTCCTGCATCAAGACTTTATCTTTCACCATTTTCTGCAAAATACGGTATGCCTGGGATGGACTTACATGTAGCAGTTCAACCACATCTTTCCGTGATACCGTTCCCTGTACTTCTACCAATTTTAGAACCAACTCTTGGTAACGCAAAGTCTCTATATCCGTTTGGCGCACATAACTTACTACGTTCCGATAAGCTTTTGCACTCAATATATACATGCGGCCCTTACCAGCGCCTACCGTTTCAATCAGTCCTGCTTCTGTCATCCGTTCCACTGTTGCACGAATCTTTCCCTCAGATATTTTAGTCGCCTCTGCAATATCAGTGATTGCCATACGTCTTCCTTGCTTTAACGTATTTAAAATTAAAAGGGTATTTACCGGCATGGGCGCCCCTATGCGTTGCTGTTCTTCAGAAATCATTCGAATAAATTTTTTATCTGGCAGTCCACGAGGAATAAACAGCCGCACGCTTGTTGCGGAAGATTCGGAGTAGTCTGGCAGTGGCCGTCCATAAAACAATGACCCCTCAAAGATCCGATCAACCCCTCTGCCAGAACGTTCTGCCAAACCTATCCGTTTCAGTGCATCTGCCAAAGCAGGATTCCGCCCGTGAGGTTCTACACTCAAAATATTCTCTACGGTAACGCCCTCGATAAAGCCTCCAGGATTACTAATTGAAAGCCCATCGTCATCCAAGCGGATTAAGACTCGCCCCATTCGGGTATAGTCCCTATGCGCGAATGCGTTTACCACTGCCTCCCTCATAGCCCTTTTATCGAAATCAGGAATGGAAATTCGGAACAATCCAACCTCCATCTCCTGCTCAGCATTTCTCGCTTCCAGAAATGCGAAAATTTTCTCTATTGCTGTGAGCAGCGGCAGAAAGAAGGATTCGTTTGTTGTTACCTCAGTCCCGCGAAAAGCCGTATAGCCCGCTTCAGCCGTAGGAATGTGCTCCATTATCTTTTCTTTTTTCCCAAGCAATAACATACCCGTAAATGTTGGAACCAATTTTTTTTCGCTGATAACTGCCAGACGTAAGGCCTTGTCTAAATCCTCATCATCCAACTCCAGCAGCGCTTTTTCCCCGTTGTAGTTTTTAAGAATAGTGCGCAAATGCTCTCTTTCCACAGGATCCAAATCTTCATATTTGGCATTTGGAACCGGTAGCGCCGAATAATCAAGCAGAGACAGTGTGCTCAGCCTGGAGTTTATTTCATATGGGTACATTGCCACATTTTCCGGCTCTCCGTCTGCCTTGATCTGCCGCCGCTGGATTTTCCCTGATGAGGATGCCACAATACTCCTGCTTTTGGGAACGCTGATTTTTAGCACATTAGCAGTTTCTTCCTCTACTACCTCAACTCTGACAGACACTGGCGGAACTGTTCGATTTGCAATAAATGCAGCCACCCTGGTAGAATCTTTATGGTCTTTGTGCATCCCGGTAATAGAGCCATCATCTTCTACACCCAGATAGATGTCTCCGCCTTCTGTATTTGCAAAGGCCACCACCGCATCAATCAACACATCGTCTGACAGTTTCTTTCGGTCACTCTTAAACTCAACAGTAAGCGACTCCTTTTCGGGGATCATGCGTTCCATAATTTCACCTCTCTATTACGTTTATATTATCACACGCGTGCGTTCTTGTCAAGAAAATTATCGCACGCGTGCGATTGCGTGTGATACGATAACAAAAAAGCCAGACCACCCTCAAGCGGTCCGGCCTTCTCAGATCTTCTTTTATCTCCCCTCCAAGTCCTATGTATTCCTATAAAAACCCGTAAAATCTACCGGTTCTGACTCGGACAAAATTAGCGGAACCCCAGTATTCATGCGGCTTTGCGGGCTTTTGTGTTATTATAACACATTCCTCGATGCGTCTAACAATTCCCGTTGCTTTCATAAGCTTTTATTCCTTTCATATAAACGTTGTCGGTTCATGGGTTCAGGGCATAACAGCAGTCGCCCCCCAAAGCTTGTCTCCCCTTCTAAACAAGATAGATACTGGAGGGCTGTTTATTGGCTGAACCTGCTCTTCTAGTATTTACACGCTTTTCCCTTTTATCCCGCCCGAGCCAAACCGCGTTTAAACTATATTGCGCGGCTTGGAAAACTTTACCCCTTTGGGCTCGTTTGCCTTACAGGGCCGTGTAGCGAACACCCTGTTTTTGATATCGGGCTGGCACAATATGGCGTTTTTTTATTACGTTTTCAGCCAGGCTTAATATATGCCCTACAAAAACTGAAAAATGCCAGTGCAATTTTCAGCGCCATATGGTATAATAAACTTACAAAATTCTTAGGAGAGGTGAATCTCATGCCAGAAAAAACAACCGCCGGCGCCGGCGGGCAGAACTACATCCCCTATGCGGAGCGCAGCGGCCCGGAGTCCGTTGTCTACTTTACCCGGGACCTGTCCCCGGAGGGGCTCAAGAAGGTATATGAGCGGGTGAAAGCCGGTATCACCGGCAAAACGGCTATCAAGCTGCACACCGGCGAACCCCACGGCCCCAACATCATCCCCGCCGCTTGGGTGAAGGAGTTCATGCGGACCGAGCTGCCCGAGGGCACCATCATCGAGACCAATACCTTTTACGACGGCGACCGCTACACCACCGAGCAGCACCGGGAAACCTTGAAGGTCAACGGCTGGGCGGACTTTACCACCGTGGATATCACCGACGAACACGGCACCGTCATGCTGCCGGTAAAGGACGGCAAGTGGTTCGAGGAGATGAGCGTGGGCAAGTCCCTGCCGGAGTATGACTCCCTGGTGGTGCTGACCCACTTCAAGGGCCACACCATGGGCGGCTTCGGCGGCTCCAACAAGAACATCGGCATCGGCTGCGCGGACGGGCGCGTCGGCAAGGGTATGATCCACGCCAAGGACGGCAACGACTGGGGCGTGGACAAGGAGGAGCTGATGGAGAAGATTACCGAGTCCACCAAGGCGGTCATCGACTACTTCGGTGAACACGTCACCTATGTGAATGTACTGCGGAATATGTCCGTTTCCTGCGACTGCGAGGGTGTGGACGCCCAGCCGGTGGTCACCCCAAATGTAGGAATTCTGGCTTCGATAGATATCCTGGCTGCAGACCAGGCGTCTGTGGATATGATCCACGCCATGAAGGAGGAGGACCGGCACGCCCTGGTGGAGCGCATGGAGAGCCGTCACGGCTACCGGCAGCTCAGCTATATGAAGGAGCTGGGTATGGGCAACGACCGTTATACCCTCATCGACATAGACAACGGTGACAAGGTCATCACCCCCGCTGTCGCGGTGGAGGGCGTTGTGCCGTTTGTGGGGTAATCGGGAAATAAAAACAGAGCGCCGCCTGACCTAACCGGGCAGCGTTCTTCGAGCAGGAGGCGGCGTTCATCAGCCAGGAGTGGTTCCCGGACTTCGCCAATTACCGCCGGGGCGGCGGTGACAAAGGATGTATCGGATAACCCCCTGGTGGGTGGAGTTCCGGCGAGGGTGATAAGGGAAATTGAGAAGGAGGTGGAATAAGCAAAAGAGAAGGACGTTCCCAAAGGAGCGCCTTCTCTTTTACTTACGCCAATTCACTTTCCAATTTTTTCATGGTATTGATGATAGTACAGTAACCCCGTCACCGATGTCAGCCCCTTCGCCACCGAAAAACACAGGAACAGCGCTGCCACCGTGTGGAACCAAGAGAACACGGTACACACCCACACCACCCTTAGTACACAGATAAGGGAGCTAACCATGGATCAATAATATAGAAAACAGCGCAAAAAGGGCAAGTGTTAAAATGCATACCTTTTGTAGTCCAAAAGGCCCCGGCATCTCAGTCTTGAGACACCTGGGCCTTTTAAGTCTATTCTGCTACTGCACCACCAGCACCAGCGCCGTCACGTCGTCCTCGTGGCCGTCGCTGCGGCGCTTGCGGGCTTCGTCCGTTATATTCTGAGCCAGCATATTGGGGTTCTCCTCCTCGTCCCAGGCCACCACCAGGTCCACCAGCCATTCGCTGCCCGCGGCCACCACACCGTCGGAGACCATTACCACTATGTCCCCCACATTGACCTCCCTTTCGGCCGTGGCAAACTCCACCCCGGGCATTATCCCCACCGGCACGCTTGAGGCCTCTATAAGCTCGCTGCGCCTGCCCCGGCGCAGCACGGTGCAGGCCGCCCCGGCCTTTAAAAACTCCGCCTTGCCTGAAAACAGGTCGATACAGGCCACGTCCATGGTGGCCAGGGACTCGTCCCCGGACTTGGCTATCAGCGCGGAGTTTACCGTCTGGAGCATACTGTCAAAGCCTATGCCCGCCTTCAGAAGGCTCTCCGCCATGGCCGAGGTCATGGCCCCGTCCACGGCAGCCCGCCCCCCGGTGCCCATGCCGTCGCTGAGCACCGCTATAAGCCGCCCGCAGCCGTCAAAGAACACGTTGGTGCTGTCCCCGCAGAAGGCCCCGCCCCCGGCGCAGTATTGGGAGAAGCCCCGGCCTATCTGCAGCTGTGGCCGCTGGCACATCTGTATGCGGCAGCGGTCCTCCGCGCTGCTGACGCAGGGGGGCGCGAAGGCCCGGCCGCAGGCCTCTGAGACCTCCCTGGTGAAGGAGGCCCTATTGAGCCGCTTCTGCCGTTCCCGGCTTATCTCGGCCTCCACGGTCATGCGCCCGTACTTGTCCACCCGGCAGCAGACCTCCAGAGGTGTGACTCCGCTCTCCCGAAGGATACCGGCCACCCGTCCCGCAGACTCCTCGTCAAAGCGCTGGTACATGGAGAACTCCCCGGCCATCTCCTCTAAAATTCCCGCCGTGGTGCGGAAGTGGCCCTCCACCACCTCCCGCACCTGGGCGGCACGGAGCTCGGCGGCCTCCTTCATGAGATAGCGGCCGTAGTTCTTGTTTATCTCGTCCCGCATCTCCCCGGCCCGGCAGCAGCGTCCGGCGAATTCCTTGGTAAAATCGCAGGTCTCAAGGCGCTCCTTCTCCTTTAAGGGCTTATACAGCTGGGCAAAATTGTCCAGGGTCTCGTCCTTATACTTGCGCCAGCATACCCCGCTCATGCCGCAGCCGGCGCAGATGGTCTCGGTGGACTTGTTATATACCCCCTGAAGGTTCGGCGCGCAGATCACACTGAGCTTTTTGGATATCTCGTCCACAGAGTCGGACACACTGAGAAGCGCCTGGGCCGCGTATCGAAGACGCATGACAATGTTTCCCCTAAGAGCCCCGCCGGAAAGGGAATCGGCTCTCATCCCGAACAGCTCGCCTATGCGGCGGCTCTTGGGTATGAGCATATAGGCCACCGTGGCCACGGCGACCTCTATGGACCCGGTGAATATCTGGGAGCCCCCGGAGCCCACCTGTAGGGAGGCCACCCCGTGGGAGATGATGAACGCCACCGCCGCCGCCACGGCGCCCATGGGCGCGAACACCCCGGCCATCAGCCCTCCAAGGCCGTATGCCCCCGAGAGGTACGAGAGCCCGGCGGTGGCCAGCCCCTGTATTGCACCGGCGGCCACCCCGGCCACCGCCCCGCCGGAGATGCCCCCCGCCCGGGCGCAGCACAGCACCAGCAGCACCATCAGTATGCGTCCAACAGACACGCCCATTATGTTCACGTCCGAAAAGGCCAGCAGCAGTATCCCTACGCTCACGGATACCGCGGCCATGTCTCCCGTGTCAAAGACCGCGGCCCTGGCCCAGGACCGCTCCTGCCCGTCGGCGCCAAGGCCGGTGAGAAGGTTGACGCTTCTTCTCAGGAAATAGGCGCTGCCGGCCCCCAGGAAGGACTCGGCTACATACAGCGCCGCCGTATAACTTATGGAGCCGTTCAAAAACACCATGGTCATCCCGGTGAGCAGCAGAGGCAGGAAGGCTGCCGCCGGGGCGAACAGTGGATGCGTATTTATGGATTTCAACTCTGAAAGGGCCCAGCGTATGGCTGTCACGGCCACAAGAGCCGCCGCGTATCTTGCGGGCACATACACCGGCGAGGGTATCAAATACCCGAGGAAGGCCCCTATAGCCCCGGCCCAAAGCCCGCCCCTGGGCGCGGCCGCCACCACAGCCACACCGAAAGGCGCGTATTTCCCGAACATCAGCCCCCGGGAGCACACCATCCCGGCCAAAAAGCTCCCCATGGCCGTCAGCGCCCGCCGGGCGTTTTCCGTGTGCAGCTGTTCCAGGAGGGCGTCGATCCACTCTCTTACCTTTACACGTTCCATCATTTTGCACCTCATTTATTTTATGTATAGTGATTATGTATACCCAGCCATATTGGCCGCATTGATATAATACTGCTTTTTAGGGGAAATATCTGTCGCAACCACAATCGGGGTTTCTGGTATTTTTATAAATATTATGTCAAGGGCCGTTGCCCTGTGTCCGCCGCCGTTGACTTTTCACGGATATTAGAATATAATTAAGGAAACAGAAAAAGCGAGGTCAAAAACCATGGAATATCAATTCTCCGACAGGGTAAAAGCCCTGAAGCCCTCGGCCATCCGGGAGATACTCAAAAACTCCTCGGCCCCGGGCATAATCCCCCTGTCCGCCGGCAACCCGGCCCCGGACGCGTTCCCCTATGAGGATATCCGCAGCATCTCCCAAGAGCTTCTTGAGAACACGCCCATAGAGGCCTTACAGTACAGCGTGACAGAGGGGTATATCCCCCTCAGACAGCATCTTATGGAGTATATGGGCAGAAAGCACCGCGTCGGTACGGACAGCGACGATATACTCATAACCAGCGGCGCCCAGCAGGTGATGGACCTTCTGACAAAGACCCTTCTAAACGAGGGCGACGCAGTTCTCTGCGAGGCCCCTAGCTTTATCGGGTCGCTGAACACCTTTCGCTCCTATAGGGCAAAGTTAGTTGGCATACCCATGGAGCCCGACGGCCTCAGCATAGAGGGCCTTGAGAGGGCTCTTGAGACAGAGAAGAATATAAAATACCTCTATACCATACCAAACTTCCAGAATCCCTCCGGCATCACCATGAGCTATGAGAAGCGCAAAAGGGTCTATGAGCTCTGCCGGGACCATAACGTGCTGATACTGGAGGATAACCCCTACGGCGACCTGCGCTTTAAAGGAGAGGACATACCCAGCATCAAATCCCTGGACGAGGCGGGAATAGTCATGTACGCGGGTTCCTTCTCAAAGGTGGTCTCCCCGGGTATGCGCGTGGGCTACGCCATAGGCCCGAAGCCCGTGATACAGAAGATGGTGGTCTGCAAGCAGGGGGAGGACGTGCACAGCAATATCTGGGCCCAGATTGTCTGCCACCGCTTTATGACGGAAACGGACTATGAGGCCCACCTTGACCGCCTGCGGGGTATATACCGCCGCAAGTCCTCGGTGCTTATAAAGGCCCTGGAGGAGCACTTTGCCCCGCTTATCACCTGGAGCCCCTTCGAGGGCGGCCTGTTCGCCTGGTGCACACTGCCGGAAAATATAGATATGCTGGACTTTGTAAGGCGCGCAGCAGAGCGCAAGGTCTGCGTTGTGCCGGGCACGGCTTTTCTTACCGACGAGAGCGAGAGCTGCCGGAGCTTCCGCATCAACTTCTCCACCCCCACGGATGAGCAGCTGAGCGAAGGAGTAAAGGTATTGGGAGAAACCGCCCGGGAAATGGCAAGGTAACGCACAGAAAATTTATTGAGTTGGGAGACATATCAATGGAAAATCAAGAGAAAAAGCGTATATTAAGTATGTACCAGTGCACGGGCACCTTTACCCTGGGCAACTATCTTGGGGCCCTTAGAAACCACATCAAGCTCCAGGACGAGGGCTACCAGTGCGTATATGCCCTTGCGGACCTGCACGCCCTGACGGTCCGGCAGGTGCCAGCGGAGCTCAGAAGGTACACCAAGGAGGCCTACGCCTGGCTTCTGGCCATGGGTCTGGACACGGAGAAGACCGTCTTTTTCATCCAGAGCCAGGTGCCCCAGCACAGCCAGCTCGCATGGCTTTTAAACTGCTACACCCAGTTCGGGGAGCTCTCCAGGATGACCCAGTTCAAGGATAAGTCCGCCAAGCACGCCGACAATATCAACGCCGGGCTTTTCACTTACCCCTGCCTGATGGCGGCGGATATACTGCTGTATCAGGCGGATTTCGTACCGGTGGGGGCCGACCAGAAGCAGCACGTGGAGATAGCAAGGGATATCGCCGAGCGCTTCAACGGCATATACGGCGACACCTTCACCGTGCCCGAGCCCCTGATACCAAAGCATGGCGCCAGGGTCATGTCCCTGCAGAACCCCTTGAGCAAGATGTCAAAGTCCGACGAGAACCAAAACGGCAACATCTCCGTACTGGACGACCCGGACACCATCCTGCGCAAGTTCAAGCGGGCCAAGACCGACAGCGGCTCTGAAGTGCGCTTTGCCGAGGGTAAGGAGGGGGTCAACAACCTTATGAACATCTACGCCGCCGTCACAGGCAAGACCATGGAGGAGATAGAGCGGGAGTTCGAGGGCAAGGGCTACGGCGACTTCAAGCCCGCCGTGGCGGAGGCCGTCATCTCTGAGCTCCGCCCGATACAGGAGCGCTATCACGAGCTTATCGCCGACAAGGAATTTTTGGAGAAGACCTATCGGGAGCAGGCCCCAAGGGCCGCGGCCCTTGCCCAGCGGACCCTCAGTAAGGTCATGCGCAAGGTGGGGCTGGTGAGCTGATATGCCCGGGCGCAGGCTGGAGCTAACAGAAGATCCCGGGTTCCAGCTAATATGCGGGGACCAGGGGGACGGCGTATACTCCATACGCCTGAGCCGTCCCGGCCACCCGGACTGGCGCATGGCGGCGGGGGATTTTCTCAGCTTCCATGAAGCTATGGGTATCCCCTTTGAACTGGCCCTGGACCGGCGTGACAGGGAGGATATGCTGGAACATTATACCGGGTTCAGCAACGGTGAACCCACGCATAGCTATAACGACCCATACCTTCGTGCCAAGGAGCCCCGGGTGCTTGTGCACAGCACGACTACAGAAAGCTGGGACTCTATCCGCGAGGAGGGAGAGCTTCTGAGCTGGAACACCCTTAAAGCCCGGGGAGCCCTCCGGGAACAGGAGCCCATAGGGGCGGCCCTGGGGGACCCGGAGGATTTCAGAGACTATATTATGTTCGGCGGCGGAGTTACCGGCGAGCTTATTGTCAGCTCAAAGCAGAAGGGGCACCTTTGCACGGACCCTCATATAGACTATCTCGCCGGGGCAAGGCTCTATTTTGACGCGGCCCTCATGGCCCGGGACGGCCTGCTGCTCCGGGACGGCTGCCATATGAAGGTTCGGGACAGACTCCCTTTGGAGCCGTATCTCATATGGGCCGCGGACTGGAAAGCGGCGGGGCTGGGTTCCCCCGGCTCGCAGCCGGAAACCTTTGCCAATCTTGCCGACAGGGAGTTCTCCCGCCGGTTCAAAGAATACACCTTGGTAAATTAAGGAGAGGACCGTATGGAATCTTTAAAAGAGCTCTACAGGATAGGCCGGGGCCCCTCCAGCTCCCACACCATGGGGCCCAGCTTCGCCGCCCAGCGCTTTCGGGCGGCATACCCCGGGGCGGACAGCTTCCAGGTAACCCTGTTCGGTTCCCTGGCGAAAACCGGCCGGGGACATCTTACGGACGTGGCGGTGAAGGAGGCTTTGGAGCCCCTGCCGTCCCAGATAATCTTCGACACGGAGACCGCCGGTCTTCCGCACCCCAACACCATGACCCTTGAGGCTTTTCAGAGGGGCGAGCGCCTGGGGCTCTGGCGGGTCATGAGCGTGGGCGGGGGGAAGATAGCCCTCGAGGGCCGACCCGACGCCGACCCTCCCAAGGTGTACCCCCTGAGTAAATTCACGGACATAAAAAATTACTGCCGGGAGAAGGACATCTACCTCTGGCAGTATGTGGAGCAGTGCGAGGGCCCGGAGATATGGGATTATCTCGGGGACGTCTGGGAGACGATGAAGGAGGCCGTCTATCGGGGTATACGCCGGGACGGCGAGCTCTCCGGGGGGCTGGGGGTACAGCGCAAGGCCATGTACCTTAACCGCCAGCGCCATATGGACGAGAGCAAGGAGACCAGGGAGAACCGCAAGGTCTGCGCCTATGCCTTTGCCGTCAGCGAGGAGAACGCCGGGGGCGGCGTTATAGTCACCGCCCCCACCTGCGGGGCCTGCGGGGTGCTGCCCGCGGTTATGCTCTATAAGCAGGAGCAGCAGGGCTTCTCCGACCGGGATATGCTCAAGGGCCTGGCTGTGGCCGGGCTTATAGGCAACGTGATAAAGACCAACGCCTCCATCTCCGGCGCGGAGTGCGGCTGCCAGGCGGAGATAGGCAGCGCCTGCTCCATGGCGGCGGCGGGGCTGGCGGAGATATACCATATGGACATGGACCAGATAGAGTACGCCGCCGAGGTGGCAATGGAGCACCACTTAGGGCTGACCTGCGACCCCATAGGGGGCCTTGTGCAGATACCCTGCATCGAGCGCAACGCCGTGGCGGGGATGCGGGCCATAAACGCTTTGAGCCTTGCGAACTTTTTAACCTATACCAGGAAGATAAGCTTTGACATGGTGGTGAAGACCATGTACGAGACCGGCCGGGACCTGTTCAGCAAGTATCGGGAGACCAGCGAGGGCGGGCTGGCGAAGGTCTATACCGAATAAAAAATGTCACGGCGGGCTTACCTTTTGTCTGCTGTGACAGTCTAATATACAGGATAAGGGGGTGATGGATACATGGACCGGCTGGTGCGAAAGGCCCAATCGGGGGACAAGGCGGCGTTTGTCCGCCTTATTGAGGAGAACCAGCTCTCCATGTACCGCGCTGCCAAGGCCATACTCCACCAGGAGGCCGACGTGGAGGACGCCGTGCAGGAGGCCATCTGCCGGGCCTTTGACAAGCTCTGCACCCTGAGAAAGGTAAAGTTCTTCAAGACCTGGCTTACGCGCATAGTTATAAACTGCTGCTACGATATACTCCGACAGCAGAAGGGGCTCTATCCCCTGGACGTGCTCCCCGAGGAGCCAAGGGAGGAGGACATGGACACCCCCCTGGACGTTCAGCAGGCGCTGAAGGCCCTCAGTGAGAACGACCGGCTGATACTTACCCTGTTCTATTTAAACGACCTGCCGGTGAAGGAGATAGCAAGGCTTTTGTCCATCACGGAGGGCGCGGCGAAAATGCGGCTGTCAAGCGGGCGCAAGCGCTTTAGGGAGATAATCAGCGCCAGAGAGGAGGCGGGTTCACAGTGGCAGAGATGAAGCATATGAAAAAGCCTGAGCCAAAGCTGCCCAGGCGCAGGCCGCCCGAGCGCGAGCCTAAAGAGCCCAAGCCCCGCGTCCCCATGGGCAGGGACAGGGCCTTTAGGGCCGCACTTGCCGAGGAATACGGCGTGGCGGAGGTGCCCCGCCGTCTGCAGCGGCGCACCCAAAAGACCCTTGACAGCCTGCCTGATACGCTGCCCGTACGGCGCCGCCCGGTGCTCAGGGCCGTCCGCAGCATGGCCACCGCCGCGGCGGTGCTGGCCGTGACCTTTGCGGCCCTTCTGGGGCTTAACACCACCCACCCGCAGCTTACCGAGGCCTTGCCGGGCCTTGGGTCGGTATTCGCCGCCATGAACGGCAGCCCCACCCCCAGCCCCCTGCCCACCGCCGAACCTACGCCCCAGCCGGAGTTCCAGCCGGTGACTGTACTGAGCCGCGGCGACTTTGACGGGCTCCTTGTGGTGGAGGACGCCTGGAGCGATGGCAAGTCCCTGCTGCTTGACCTATCGCTCTCTCCCGGGGAGGATTTCTACGCGATATGCAAAAATATGGGCCGGGTGGGAGACGTGCCCTTATGGCCCGCCACCGTAGGGCTCAATGAGTACGGCGAGGAATACCTGGACAATACCTGCTCCGTAAAAATCCACTCCGGCGAAGACTCCCACGGGGTGGAGGGGGACGCGTTATCAGCCTTTATGCCCGACGGCGAGGACGGGCTCCGCGCCCGCTGGCTCCTGGACCTTGAGGACCTGCAGGCGGGGGAAGAACTGAAGGTGGATATCAGCATACCTGACCTTACCGCAAACATGGGCGAATATGACACCATCGGCATATACAGCTGGAGCCCGGGCTTTGAGGCCACCATTACCCTGCCGGTGACAAAAGACAAAAACCGGGCGTTCAGCCTACAGGCCTCCGACGGCCCGGTGACTCTGAAATCGGTGGACTACAGTCCGAGCCGGGTGGTGGTGGACGTAAGCCTGCCATATCTGGGGCTTGCGGAGGATATATTGCCTGGGAATGGCGAATTTGATGGCTTGCCCCTGGGTTTCTACGCCCGTCTTACCTGCCAGGGCCCCGATGGAGAGAAATTTATCTACAGTAATGCTTCGCTCGAGAACAAGAGCGACACCGACCCGGAGCTTTCCGGCCAGGCGGATATGCGCTATACCTTCACGGTCGCGGACGATAAGACGGACCCCAGGGAGCTGAAGAGCCTGCTGGTGCTGACCCTTTATGAGTTCCCCCCGGAATACGGGGTCGTCCCTGGGTACGGCAGCCGGGTAACCGCCGAGTTTACTATTGACCTAAATACCGGCAGGGCCTATGCCAGCGAGAACTATCTTGAGGAGGGCTGTGAAAAGGGCGACGCGTCAAAAACCACTTCGGAGCGGCTCCTGGAGTCAGGCTATGACGATCTGCTGCTTCTGCCCTCTGAAAACTCCCTCGATAACATCAACGTCGGAGCCGACCCTCTCGCCCACTTTGTAATAAGCGCCCCGTCGGAAAAAAGCGGAAGGGAACTCACGGTAAACTGCTATCTGGAGGACACCGTGTACCGCTCGTTCACTTTCGTTTTGGGTGGAGACTATGAGGACGGCTATGATTCGTCCTATACCGGCTACCGTTATTTTGCTGGCCGTGAGTACCTGGATACCGCCGTGACCATAGCCTATCCCGCCTATGTGGCCGAGACCATGGGCTATGTGCCCTTCGACCGCCTTGAGCTTGTGGACACAATAACTCAAAAGGTAATAATCCCGGACCTCAGCATCGCACTGATCGAAACCGAGGAAAAGCTCCTGGGCAAAAAATATAAAGAGGTCTCCGACAACGCCAGCGTCTCCGGGTCCGAGTCTGTGCTATAGGGCGATCCTTTCACTTCCCGTCTTCTCAAAAAGCCTTCGTATCTCGTCCCTTAAAAGCTTATAATCGCAACCCTCCAGTGCGCCCGAGCGGTATATCCGCCGGGCGCACTTCTGTGCTTCCCGCAAAAGCTCCATGTCCATGGATATGCCGGCTATCTTCAGCTGGGGCAGGCCGTGCTGACGCTGGCCGAAGAAGTCCCCGGGGCCCCGCAGCTTCAGGTCCGCGTCGGCTATGGCGAAGCCGTCGTTGGTGCTTTTAAAGACCTTCAGACGCTCCACGCTTTCAGGGTTCTTCGCCGCGCTTATGAGTATGCAGGCCGACTGGTACTTCCCCCGGCCGATGCGCCCCCTTAGCTGGTGCAGCTGGGACAGACCGTAGCGCTCGGCGTTCTCTATGAGCATTATGGCGGCGTTGGGCACATCCATGCCCACCTCCACCACAGTTGTGGCTACCAGGAGCTTTGTGTCCCCCCGGGCGAAGTCCGCCATGGCCTGCTCCTTCTCCTGGGGCTTCATCTTGCCGTGCAGCGCCGCCACCGCCACCCCCGGAAAGGCCGCCCGGACCCTTGGAAGGTACTCCTCAAGGCTCATCATGCCGCTCTCGTCCCCCTCTATCAGCGGGCAGATAAGATAGCCCTGCCGCCCCTCCTTCAAAAACTCCCGCACGTACCCGAAGGCCCGCTCCCGTTTATCCGGGGTGATAAGGTATGTGGCTATTTCCTGCCGGCCCGGGGGCAGCTCGTCCAGCACGGACACGTCCAGGTCGCCGTAGGCCATCAGGGCCAGGGTCCTGGGTATTGGCGTGGCGCTCATGACCAGCATATGGGGGGAGGCCCCCTTCTGGGCCAGGGCCATGCGCTGCTTTACTCCGAAGCGGTGCTGCTCGTCGGTTATCACAAGGCCCAGCTTATGAAACTCCACCTTCTCGCTGATAAGGGCGTGGGTGCCTATCACAAGCTCTATGTCCCCGGAGCTTATCCCCTCCCGGACCTGCCGCTGCCGGGCCCCTGCCCCGCCGGTGAGTAAGCCGCAGCGTATGCCGGCGGGCTCCAAAAGTCCCGAAAGGGACTTATAGTGCTGGGAGGCCAGTATCTCCGTGGGGGCCATCAGGGCCGCCTGCCGCCCCGATTTTATCACCGGCCAGCATAAAGCCGCCGCCACGGCGGTCTTGCCGGAACCCACGTCCCCCTGGACCAGCCGGTTCATGGTGGCGGGCCCGGACATATCCTTTATGCCCTCCGCGATGGCCCGCTGCTGGGCCCCGGTGAGCTTAAAGGGCAGGAGCCTTGTGAAGTCCTCGGGGAAGTCCCCCGGGAGGGGGTGGAGATTCTCCTGTCGGTTCCCGCTCTTTATCTCCATAAGCCCCAGCTGCAAAACCAGGAATTCCTCAAATACCAGCCTGCGCCTTGCTATCTCCAGGTCCTCCTTTGTCCTTGGGAAGTGTATGTTCTCAAGGGCATAGCCCAGGTAGCAGAGCTTATACCGCTCTCTTATCTCCGGGGGAAGGGGGTCCTCCAGTGTGTCCGGCAGCAATGCCAGGGCGCTCTTTACCGCCTGGGCAACGCTCCGGGTGGCAAGCCCCTGGGTAGCCGGGTATATGGGCACTATCTCCGCGCTCCTGTCCTCTGGGGAGAACTCCGGCGACACCATAGCGGGGGTGCGCCCGGTATAGCTTACCCTGCCCCTGAAAAGATATGTCTCCCCCTCCTTCAGCAGGCCGGGGATATACCTGTTGTTGAAGAAGGTCAGCCTCATGTCCGCCTCGCCGTCGGTGACAGTGCAGCGGTGCATAAGTTTTCCCCCCCGTATGCGCTGCTCCGTGGGCGGGGCCACGACCTTTCCCCGCACCACGCAGACCTCGTCTGTCCCCACATCGGAGATCGGCGTTACCCCCGACCAGTCCTGATAGTCCCTGGGGTACAGCCGCAGCAGGTCCCCCACCGTGGGCGCGCCCAGTTTTCCAAAGAGCTCCGCGCGCTTTTTCCCCACGCCCTTGAGTTTCTGTATATCCATATCAAAAAGCGGCTGCACAAGACTTCTCCCCCAAACCGTGAAGCGGGAGAGGGCAAGAGCCTGTTTTAAAACAGACTCTCTGGCCCTCCCCCGCAAAATTTTCCGTATCTGTTGGTCACTCCACCGAGATGATAAAGTAATACACCGGCTGGCCGCCGTTCACCAAAGTTATCTCCACGTCCGAGTGCACCTTCGCGGCCAGCTGCTTTTTTGCCTCCCTTGCCTGCTCCTCGGTAATGCTCTCGCCGTAGATAAGGGTGATAAACGAGGTCTGTTTGCCCGTAAGGGATCTTGCCACCCGCACACAGGTGGACACCGGGTCCTTCTCTATATAATCCAGCTTGCCGTTTTTAAGGCCCAGTATATCGCCCTTCCTGATGGCCTCGCTGCCGAACTCGGAGTCCCTGGCGGCAAAGGTCACAAGGCCGGTGTCCACCTTCCCCGCGGCCTCCATCATAGCGGTCCTGTTCTCCTCCGCCCCCGCGTCCGGGTCAAAGGCCAGCATGGCGGAAAGCCCCTGGGGGAGGGTCTTGGTGGGCAGGACTATTACCTCCCGGTCCTCCGCAAGGGGTATGGTCTGCTCTGCGGCCAGAAGTATATTCTTGTTATTAGGCAGCACAAAGACCTTTTTGGCCGGAGTGGCCAGCACAGCGCTTAAAATGTCCTCGGTGCTGGGGTTCATGGTCTGTCCGCCGCTTACCACCACAGTACAGCCCAGCTCCAAAAACAGGCTCTTGAGCCCCTCGCCGGCGGCTACTGAGATGAAGCCCAGCTCCTCCGTGGGTTCCTGCCGCTCCAGGGCGGGCGCGGGCTCCGGCTCCGCCGGGGTCTGTGACTCGCCGAGCTTTCTGTGCTGCTCGCGCATATTGTCTATTTTCACCGACAGCAGCTGGCCAAAGCTCAGGCCCTTCTGAAGGGCGTTGCCCGGCTCCTCGGTGTGCACGTGTACCTTGATAATCTCCTCGTCGTCGGCCACCAGCACGCAGTCGCCGATGCCCTCCAGATACCTGCGAAGGGACATGGGGTCCTTCTTCACCTCCGGGTCCCGGCCTATGACGAACTCCGTGCAGTAGGTGAAGTTTATCTCGCTGTCAAACTCTGCTGCGGCCGAGCGGAAGAACTCCTCGGTCTCGAGCTTTCTCTCCTCGGCAGTCTGCCCGGAGCTTATCACCCCGCCGCCCTGGAACACGCACAGCATACCCTCGAATATGAGGCAGAGCCCCTGGCCGCCGGCGTCCACCACCCCGGCGCGCTTTAATACCGGCAGCAGCTCCGGGGTCTCCTCCAGAGCCTCCGCCGCGCCGTTACAGACCGCCTCCCAGACGTTCACCGGCTCCGCGCCCTCGGTAAGGGCCTCCCGGCCCCTCTCGGCGGCGACCCTCGCCACGGTGAGTATGGTGCCCTCAGTGGGCCGGGTCACGGCCTTATAGGCCGCCTCCACGCCCAGGTCCAGGGCCCTCAGAATATCCTCGCAGCCTGCCGCTTCAATGTTCTCCAACCCTTTGGAGATGCCCCTGAACAGAAGGGAAAGTATAACGCCGGAGTTGCCCCTGGCTCCCCTCAGCATGGCCGCGGCGGCCTTTGCCGCCACCTCGCCGGCGGTGACCGTGTCGGACAGCTTTAAAAGCTCGTCGGCGGCCGCGCCTATAGTCATGGACATATTGGACCCGGTATCCCCGTCGGGCACGGGGAAAATGTTCAGGTCGTTCACCTGCCCCCGGTACTTGGCAATATTATTGGAGCCTGATATTATCGCGTCCCTTAACATAGCGCCTTCAATCATTTTGGCAACACATCCTTATAAGATATATACGCAACCCGCATATTGAGCTCCCGGGGGCGCAAAAAACCATTTTAGAGTATTGTAACACAGAAGTTTCAAAAATACAAGGGCGCAGGGAGATTATCTCCGGTTATTGAAAAAACATCCGGGCCGTTGTCCGTCAAAAGCATATATATCAGGGAAACGGTTCGGAATATGCCCCCCGTCTACGTCAGGCTCAACCGCTCCACCCCGGTGCACAGCCCCGTGGCCTCGTCGGCGGTGAATATCACACAGTCCATCCGGCACGGCCCCTTTGCCAGCTCAAAGCGGGCGGGCATCTTTGTCACGTATCGGTTGATGATTATCTCCGGCTTCACCCCCAGCACCGAGTCGATGACCCCGGTCATGCCGGCGTCGGAGATATAGCCCGTGCCCTTTGGCAGCACGCACTGGTCGGCGGTGGGCACATGGGTATGGGTACCGAAGAGAGCCGTGGCCCGGCCGTCGGCGTAAAAGCCCAGGGCTCGCTTCTCGCCGGTGGCCTCGGCGTGAAAGTCGATGACGCATATCTTCGGCATATCCGGGGACCGAAGAAGCTGGTCCAGCTTTTCAAAGGGGGACTCAAGGCTGTCCAGATACATGGTGCCCATAAGGTTTACCACGCCCACCTGCACCCTGCCAAGGTCCACTATGCAGAAGCCCCTTCCCGGGGCCGCCGCCGGATAGTTGGCCGGGCGAAGCAGAGTCTCCCAGGAGTCGTACATGGAAAAGCTCTCCTTGCGGCGGAAACTATGGTTGCCGGTGGTGATAACGTCCGCGCCGCTGTCCAGCAGGTGTGCGGCGGAGCTATGGGTTATACCGTTGCCGTCCGCGGAGTTCTCGCCGTTGACTATGCACAGGTCTATAGCCTTGAGCTTCTTTAGGGCAGGCAGCCGCTGCCTTAAAAATTCGCAGCCGATGCTGCCCACCACGTCGCCCACACAGAGTATATTTACCATACTATGTCCTCCGTTTCCCTCCAAATTAAGTATATGCCTGGGCCCGCCCAATATCCCGTATCAGAAAAGGGCGCGCCACACACAGCGCGCCCCTTCGGCTTATTTGGCGTAATCCACAGCCCGGCTCTCCCTTATCATGTTCACCTTGATCTGTCCGGGATAGTCCAGGTCACCCTCTATCTTCTTGCATATCTCCCGGGCCAGAAGGGTCATCTCCTCGTCGCTGACAAGGTCCGGCTTTACAAGTATCCGCACCTCGCGCCCGGCCTGTATGGCATAGCAGCTGTCCACGCCGCCGAAGGAGGACACCAGCTCCTCCAGCTTTTCAAGCCGCTTGATATAGTTCTCCAGGTTCTCCCTGCGGGCCCCGGGGCGCGCCGCCGAGATGGCGTCCGCAGCCTGGACAATACAGGCCACGATGGTCTTGGCCTCCACGTCCCCGTGGTGGGCGGCGATGGCGTGTACAACGGCCTCGTTCTCCCGGTACTTCTTGGCCACCTCCACGCCTATCTGCACGTGAGAGCCCTCCATCTCGTGGTCCAGAGCCTTGCCTATGTCGTGCAGAAGCCCCGCGCGCTTTGCCACGGTGGGATTCAGCCCCAGCTCTGAGGCTATCATGCCCGAGAGATAGGCCACCTCCAGAGAGTGGTTCAACACGTTCTGCCCATAGCTTGTACGGAATCTGAGTCTTCCCAGCAGCTTTACCAGCTCGTGGTGCACGCCGTTGACGCCCACCTCCAGAACGGCCCGCTCGCCTGCCTGCTTTATGGCGGACTCCACCTCGCGCCTTGCCTTCTCCACGGTCTCCTCTATCCTTGTGGGATGTATGCGCCCGTCGGAGATAAGCTTCTCCAGGGCGACCCTGGCCACCTCCCGGCGGACAGGCTCAAAACTTGAGAGGGTTATGGCCTCCGGGGTGTCGTCTATGATAAGGTCAACGCCCGTAAGGGTCTCTATGGCCCGGATGTTCCGGCCCTCCCGGCCGATAATCCTGCCCTTCATCTCGTCGTTTGGCAGCGGCACAACACTTATGGCCGCCTCGGACACGTGGTCCGCGGCGCAGCGCTGTATGGCCGTGGCGATTATCTCCCTGGCGGCGTTGTCGCTGTCCTCCTTCAGCTGCTGCTCAAACTCGCGTATCTTTACCGCCTTTTCGTGCACCAGCTCGTTCTCCAAATTATTCAGCAGGTATTCCTTGGCCTGTTCCATGGAAAAGCTGGAAATTTTCTCCAGCATATCAAACTGGCTTTTCCTTACGGCCTCGGCCTCTTTTAAGCGCTCCTCGGCCTTTTTGTTGCGCTGGTCTATCTGGTCCTCCTTGCGCTCTAAGGTCTCCAGCTTCTTCTCCAGGCTCTCCTCCTTCTGGAGGTTCCTGCGCTCCTGATGCTGTATCTCCCTGCGCCTGTCGGAGAGCTCCTTCTCGCTCTCGTTGCGAAGCTTGTGGATCTCGTCCTTGCCCTCAAGGATTATCTCCTTTTTCCTGGCCTCAGCGGTCTTGATCGCGTCGCCAACAATGCGTTTGGCCTCCTCCTCGGCCGAGCCGATGGCGGCCTCAGCCTTGGATTTCCGATAGTTGATCCCAAGGAAGAACGCCGCCGCCCCCGCGAGCGCCGCAGCAAGGACCGCGATCACGATACACAGCCATACCGATATACTGCCCAATCGGGCACCTCCTTTATTGATATAAGATTTTTTAAAAACAGGTACTAAGCCGGCAAGTATACTCCCTTTGGGAAATCAAGCTTTCCGGCCTCTCCGGGAATCCCCCGGAAAATGCTCATGGCTGCCTATTCGATTTTTATATATTTTGCCGGTCATATCAGCCCAGGTCCGCCGAAAGGCGCCCGCCCGGAGACTGTAAGGTTTAAGTAGTACGTGAATATATAAACAAAGTATATAAAAAGCACCCGAGTGCATTCCATGTATAATTGTATAACTACAGCCGGGAATTGTCAAGAAATTCATGAATTTTTCTTGAATAAAAATACCCGGGCCCTATTTCTCCCTGTTTACCGCCCTAAGTTCGGCAACTATCCTGTTCACCGCCTCTATCTGCGCATCGGTCAGCCCGTCCACATTCAGCGTCCTGCCGCCGCCTGCCCCCAGAATATAGTCAGTGCTCACCCCAAACAGCCACGCCATCTTTAAAAGAATGTCATAGGGCGGGAAGTGCACCGCGTTTTCGTAGGAACTCACCACCGACTTCGACACCCCCAGGTGCCGGGCCAGCTCTACCTGGGAGATGTTCCGCTGCCTGCGCAGCTGCTTTATCCTCTCCCCAATCTCCGGCATATACATTTTACCGCTCCTTTGTCCTGTAATAGTGGACACTCTACAGAATTCTATTCCACTATTACAGGATTTTATACTGAAATGGTTGACTTTTTCCATCGCCTGGTGTATACTGAACAGGAAATGATAAGGCACAAAAAATGAGGAGGCATAAAGTAATGGGCAATCAAAACCTTCCAACGGGCAATTACAAGCCCACTGTGCGGGCAAGGCGCTGGGCGCGGTTCATGCTGAACTACATAGGCGAGAAGCTTCGGGGCCTGGACTTCAGCATGGTCTACGTGGGGGACCTGCAGCGCAATGTGGAGCACTACCACGGCTACAGCATGACCGACGAAAAGGAGATGCGCCGTATTTTGGGCACAGTCCCGCTGGAGCCGGCGAAAACCGGGTTCATAGACCTTGGCTGCGGCAAGGGTATGTGCCTGAAATGCGCCGCCCAGATGGGTTACAAAAAGGTGGCTGGCCTTGAACTGGACCAGGACCTTTTGAAAATTGGCCGCAGGAACATGGAGAAGCTGGGACTTGACGCCCAGGTGATATACGGCAACGCCATGGAGTACGGCGACTACGACGATTACGACCTGTTCTATTTCTTCAACCCCTTCGGCCCGCCGGTCTTTGAAAAGGTCATCGGGTTCATGCTGGAGAGCCAGCAGCGTAGGAACCGGGACATTTGGGCGGTGTATAACCACCCGGTGTCCGGCTATCTTTTTGAGGAGGCGGGGTTCACGGCGAAGCTGGAGAGCTTCGACAACACCCGGGGCTTCAACGTGAAATACTATCTTCTGCCAAAGTGTAAAACCTCTTGACATTTTTCTACCGACGCGCTATAATTTAAGGCACAGTAAAAATGCAGTGAAGAGGAAGCCGGGGCCCTCATGCCCCCGCGCCAGAGAGCCCGCGCCAACCGCTGAGAGCGCGGGCAGCGGCGGCGGTTCCGGTACCACCTTGGAGCACCCACCGAAAGGCCGGGCGGGCGGCGCCGTTACACGCCAACTTGAGGAGACTTCGCGCAAGCGAACGTCTTGAATTCGGGTGGAACCGCGGTGCGCCTTAAATTCTTTTACACGAAGGCTTGCGTCGCCCCAGGCAGAGTTCGCTATGCGAACTCTTATGCTGAGGGCGGCGTTTTTATTATGCCCGTCCCGGCGGAAAGGAGAAAAGCTATGATCACTATCGACCTGAAAGGCCAGCCAAAGGAATTTGAGGCGGGCGTGACCCCAGCCGAGGTGGCCAAGTCCATCGGCATGGGGCTCTACAAGTCCGCCTGCGCCGCCAGAGTAAACGGCGAGGTAAAGGACCTGCGCACCCCTCTTACGGAGGACTGCGCGCTGGAGATCCTCACCTTCGACGACCAGGACGGCAAGAAGGCCTACTGGCATACCACCTCCCATATATTGGCCCAGGCCGTGGGCCGGCTGTACCCGGGCACTAAATTTGCCATCGGCCCGGCCATTGACAACGGCTTCTACTACGACTTTGACCTGCCCGCCCCCATCTCCCCCGACGACCTTCCCAGGATAGAAGAGGAGATAAAGAAGATAATCAAGGAGAACAGGTCGCTTACCCGCTTCGAGCTGGAGCCGTCTGCCGCCATGGAGAAGATGTCCGGCCAGGAGTACAAGCAGGAACTTATCGAGGAGCACAGCGGGAACGGCGAGAAGATAAGCTTCTATGAGCAGGGGGACTTCTGCGACCTGTGCGCCGGGCCCCACCTGATGAGCACAGGCGGGGTAAAGGCCGTGAAGCTCACCTCCATAACCGGGGCCTACTGGCGGGGGGACTCCACAAAGAAAATGCTCACCAGAATTTACGGCATCTCCTTCCCCAAGGCAAGTCAGCTTGAGGAACATTTACAGATGCTGGAGGAGGCCAAGAAGCGGGACCACCGCAAAATAGGCCGGGAACAGGGCCTCTTCATGCTCCGGGACGAGGGCCCGGGCTTCCCCTT
>ERZ777305.675-NODE-675-length-53178-cov-17.266815_pt1 | contig 53178 bp, 49 predicted proteins | sample MGYA00374965_ERZ777305 | MGnify/ENA primary metagenome ERZ777305 (study PRJEB29328, sample SAMD00013331) | mouse gut metagenome | study: EMG produced TPA metagenomics assembly of the Metagenome analysis of fecal microbiota from mouse which was promoted...
CAGGTCACAGGTGCAGTCTGCCTATTACTTTCCGACAATAAGTTTACCCTATCTATGCATTTCTTTCTCTTTAATATTTTATAAAATGTGATATGATAAGAGTACAATTTGATGAAAGGATTCAAGAGGAGAAAAGATTATGAAACATAACAAATGGATTGCAGTTCTCAGTGTGGCAGGTGTGCTGGCTCTTGTCGGGATTTTTACGGCATTGTTTGTAAAAGGCAGGGAGAAAGAGAATCTGATAGACAGAATGGAAGCGAGAAACCTTGCCCTGAAAGATGCAGGGGTCGGAGAAGCGGATGTGGTCTTTACGGAAGAAAAACTGGAAAAAGAAAATGGTATTTCACTTTATAATATTTCCTTTCACAATGATGCATACCGGTATGAATATGAAATTGATGCTGAAACAGGCATTGTGACCGGCATGAACATAGAGGCACTTTTTGAAACACCGGATACTTTGGCATCGGAAGACATTTGTGCGGACAACACTGCGGGAGAAAACACAGAAAATCCGGCAGTATCCGCAAAACCGGAGGAGGGCATTCAGGAGCCTGTCCCGGAAAATAACCATATCGGGCTTGCGGCGGCGAAGGAAAATGTGCTTTTGGATGCCGGACTGGAAGAATCGGAAGTGACTTATATCAAAGAGAAACTGGAACTGGAGGATGGCATATGGGTATATGAACTGGATTTTTATACGTCAGAAGGAGAATACGAATATGAAATTAATGCACATACCGGCGCTGTCATCAGCAGAAACATGGAAATGTTCCGGAGTTCTCCTTCGGACCGGTCCGCGGATGCTTCTGGCGCCCAGCCATCTGTTGATGTAGAACAGGCAAAAAACATTGCGGTAAGCCATGCCGGTTTTTCAGAATCGGAAGTGACCTTTTCCAAAGAGGAACTGGATTATGATGACGGCAAAGCGGTATATGAAATTGTGTTTTACAATGGACAGACGGAATATGAATATGAAGTGGATGCTGTAACGGGAGATATTCTGGAATATGAATCCGAACTTATGGATTAATTATGCCGGATACGGTCTGGTTTTGTCTTGACTAACAAGAACGATATGTTAAACTGATATTGATTACGAATACAATCTTTATGGAGGGCGAATTATGGAATTATTAAAGGGTAAAGTGGCAATGGTGACAGGCGGTACCAGAGGAATCGGATATGCCATTGTAAAGAAATATCTGGATAACGGGGCAGCCGTGGCGTTATGCGGTTCCAGACAGGAGACCGTTGACAAGGCGCTAGAAAAATTAAAAGCTGATAATGCGGATTATAAAGTAATTGGCCTCTGTCCGGATTTGAAAAATCCAAGTGAAGTGGAAAGTGCAGTAGCAACTGTGAAAGAAACTTTTGGACGACTGGATATCATGGTGAATAATGCGGGCATTTCGGCAAGAGACAGTATCTATGATTACAAGCCGGAAGAATTTTCGGGCATTATGGACTTGAACGTAACAGCCACCTTCCACTGTGCGCAGGCTGCTGCTAAAGTGATGAAGGAGCAGGGCGGCGGAGTTATTTTAAATACCAGTTCCATGGTAAGTATCTATGGACAGCCTGCAGGTGTGGGATATCCTACCTCTAAATTTGCAGTAAACGGCTTAACCAAATCTCTTGCAAGGGAGTTGGGAAAAGACAATATCCGTGTCAATGCGGTAGCGCCGGGTGTGACAAGGACAGACATGGTTGCCGCGTTACCCGATGAAGTAATCAAACCGCTGATTGCAACCATTCCGCTTGGACGTGTAGGGGAGCCGGAGGACGTTGCAAATGCTTTTCTGTACCTTGCAAGCGATATGGCAAGCTACGTAACCGGCGTGGTTCTGTCTGTTGACGGTGCGGCAAGAAGCTGATTAGGGCAGAAGGATGGAATGCCTTATGAAACGTAAAAATATACTATTAATAATTTTTCTGCTGCTTTTCAGTATTCTGACAGGTTGCGGAAGCGAAACAGACAGGCGGATAACAGAACCATCCGTGACAATACAGTCGGAGGCAGGGCAGCCGGAGACAGGACAGTCGGAAACGGAGCAGCCGGAGACAGGGCAGCCGGAAACGGAACAGCCGGAGACAGCAGTGTCCACGCAGGAAGCGGATGTACGGGAAGACGGGGAGTACACATCTAAGGAAGATGTTGCCGCGTACCTTCACCTGTTCGGGCATCTGCCGGCGAACTTTATTACGAAAGAGGAAGCCCGCAGACTGGGCTGGGTCAGCTCGGAAGGCAACCTTTCCGAAGTGGCGCCCGGAAAGAGCATCGGCGGGGATTATTTTGGTAATTACGAAGGAATCCTGCCCGAAAAAGAAGGAAGGGAATACCACGAATGCGATATCGACAGTGACGGCGGATATCGCGGGGCTAAACGCATTGTGTATTCCAATGACGGGCTGGTTTACTATACGGAGGACCATTACGAAACCTTTGAACTGTTATATGGAGAGGAATAAGAGAAAAAAGGGAGCAGGCAGAAGCCTGCTCCTTATGGTTTGGTAATACGGAATCTGTCAGCCGTCAGCAGCCAGCTTGCACGAAACAGACGCATAATCTGCCAGCAGCCAAAGCCACGAAGACCATACTGTTCTATTAGGTTCAGTTTTTCATTAATGCTGCGGACATCTTCAAACCACACTTCATGTTGTATGGCTTCCTCGCCGTTTTCATCAGCTTTTTCATAAAAGAAATAAGGAGACAGGGCAATATCGTCAAACAAAATCGGTACACCATTATCGATGGCAATCTGGACAGCCTGCACATTCCCGATGACGGTGGCGGCGGACTCTCCTCTGACAAAGGGCAATTTCCAGTCATACCCATAGTTGGGAATTCCCAAATGGATTTTTTCGGCAGGAATAACAGTCAGGGCATATTCCACCACTTCCCGTACCTTGTTTAAAGGTGCAACAGCCATGGGCGGGCCGTAAGTATACCCCCATTCATACGTCATTAACAACACATAATCAGCCACTGCTCCCAGCCCGGCGTAGTCTTTTCCGGCATATAAAAGCCCTGTCTGGGTGTCGGAGGTTTTGGGCGCAAGGGCAACGGAAACAGGATAGCCGAGAGCGCTGATGCTCTCCTGCATGTAGGCGACGAAGTCTACGAATGCCTCCTTGTCTTCGGCAAGGATATATTCAAAATCAATGTCGAGACCTTCAAAGCCCCGTTCCGTTATTTGTGTTACAATAGCATCTTTTAAGCGTCTTCTGGCTTCCAAATCCCTTACAATATGGCTAATCAGGTTGTTATTGAAATGACCATCGGGCCCGAAAGGGGTCAGGGTCAGAATGGGTGCAGTGTTGTACTCTTTGGCCAGCGTAATCATAAAGGTATCATCTAAGGCAGGCGGTATCAGTTCCCCCTCCATGGTAAAGCCATAAGAAAAGATGTATAAATATGACAGATAAGGAAGCGTCTGTGTGAGCACCTCCCTGTCGATAAATGGATAAGCGTAGCCGCCGGTGTAAATGCTTCGTTTGTCTGCCACAGCGCCTTCTCCGGTGGAGAGGAGGAGAGACTGGCCGACGGCAAGGCTGTACGGGGAAGAAATCTGGTTGTTGTATAAAATGGTGGAAACGGGAATATCATAGGCAGCGGCAATGCTGTCTACGGTATCGCCTTCTTTTACGGTATAAATTGTCATATTGCACCATGATTTAAGGTATTTATTTATAGTATGTGTCATAGGCGGAAGAATCTCCCATTCGGGCAAAAATTTTCCCGGCAATTTCGAGAAAGTCCTTAAACAGGGTGGTTTTCTGCTGCTTCCGATAATGTACTCCGTAAGAGAGACTGAGAGGATAGGTAAACGGCACATAGCAAAGCAACTCTTCCCGAAGGGGCCGGATATCCATAAGCATGGTGACGCCAAGCCCTGCTTTTACCATGGTAAGGGCGGACTCGGAATTGTCACAGAAGTATAAATCTTTATAAAAATGAGAGTCCACAAACGGTCTCTGAAATTCAAAAAGGGTGGGCGGAATGTGATGAGGTTCCTGCAGAATCAGTCTTTCGTTCTCCAAGTCCTCGGCGGTAAGCATATCCTTGTGGGCATAGGGATGCGATTTTGGCAGCACAAACATCAGCTTTGCCTGTATCATTTCTTCATAGACAATATTTTTTTTGGAATGGATTTCCGGTTTGAAATCAAAAATGACATCCAGGGAACTGTCCTCCAAAAGATTTTCGAGGGAACGAAAGGGCACAGTCCGCAGATTGGGGTGCAGGTTGGGGTATTTTTGTAAAAGTTCCCGTAAAATAGGGGGAAACAGCGCCAATTCCGTGGTGCTGTGGCAGCCGATGGCAAAAAAGGATACATTGTCAGAATCATAATCGGAAAGCTTTGCCCTGGCGCTGCGCATAAGCTGCAAGATGTGTCTGGCGTCCGTCAGGAAGCGCAGTCCTTCGGGGGTCAGTTCTACCAGCCGGGTGGTCCGCTTAAACAATTTTGTGCCCAGTTCATTTTCCAGCGTGTTAATCTGATGGGTGACTGCCGGCTGTGTGATATGCAGTTCTTCAGCAGCCCTTGCAAAATTTAAGTTGTTGGCTACGCTGGAGAAGCATTCCAATTGTGTGGTATTCATAGCAAATCCTTTCTTTATGCATGCATTAATAAAATATGTTAATTAATAATAACATTTTTTGAATTCACATGCAAACAAAACTGCGATACAGTAGGTATCAGAGGTAAAACTGACTTTGGTTTGCAAAGTCATAATGGAGGAAAGTAGTATGGTTCGGACAATTTTACAGCAGGTAAAGCAATATAAGAAACCGTCCTTGCTTACGCCGTTGTTTGCAGCCCTGGAGGTTGTGATGGAGGTTTTGATTCCATTAGTAACGGCGGCCATTGTGGATGAGGGTATTAAAAAGGAGGATATGCGGGCAGTTTACTGGTTTGGCGCATTGATGCTGCTGCTTGCAATGTGCAGCTTGCTTTTCGGCATACTTGCGGGAAAATATGCGGCAGCGGCTTCTTCGGGGCTGGCATGTAACCTGAGAAACGGCATGTACGAAAATATCCAGCGTTTTTCTTTTTCCAATATCGATAAATTCAGCACGGCGGGACTGGTAACCCGTATGACGACGGATGTGACCAACTTACAGAATGCATACCAGATGGTGATTCGTATTGCGGTACGCGCTCCCCTTATGCTGATTTGCAGTATGTGTATGTGCCTGTTTATCAGCGCAAAGATGAGTATCATATTTTTGGTTGCCATCGCCTTTCTGGCGGTATTTCTGATTATCATCATGCTGACGGTCATGAAAATATTTGATGTGGTTTTTAAGAAGTACGATGATTTAAATGCCAGTGTGCAGGAAAACATGACGGCCATCCGCGTGGTAAAGTCTTTTGTGCGGGAGGATTATGAAAAGAAAAAATTCTCCGACGCTGCAAACAGGCTTTATAAGCTGTTTGTAAAAGCAGAAAAAATACTGGCATTCAACAATCCCATTATGATGATTACCATATACGGATGTGTGCTTGCCTTGTCATGGTTCGGAGCCAAATTTGTTGTGGCAGGCGAATTGCAGACAGGGGAACTTTTTTCCATGTTCAGTTACATCATGGGTATATTGATGTCCTTAATGATGCTTTCCATGATATTTGTCATGCTTACCATGAGTGCGGCAAGCGGCAGGCGTATTGCGGAAGTAATAAATGAAGAGCCGGATTTAAAAAACGGGGATTCCGCAATTCGTGAAATTTCTGATGGCAGGATAGATTTCAATCATGTTTTCTTTTCCTACAGGCAGGGGAGCGGTAAAGAAACGCTGCAGGATATTGATTTGCACATAAAATCAGGTGAAACGATAGGCATTATTGGCGGAACCGGCTGTGGGAAATCAAGCCTTGTAAGTCTTATCAGCCGTCTTTATGATGTGACGGAAGGCTCTGTATGTGTGGGCGGACTGGATGTTCGGGATTACGATATGGAAGCCCTTCGGGATAATGTATCGGTGGTGCTTCAGAAAAATGTCCTGTTTTCGGGTTCGATTCTGGATAACCTGCGGTGGGGAAACGAAAATGCGACGGAAGAAGAGTGCAGGGCAGCATGCATACAGGCCTGCGCGGATGAATTTATTCAGCAGTTTCCTGATAAGTATCATACATATATCGAGCAGGGTGGTTCCAATGTGTCTGGAGGACAGAAGCAAAGGCTTTGTATTGCGAGAGCGCTCTTGAAAAATCCGAAGGTTCTGATTCTGGACGATTCTACCAGCGCAGTGGATACGGCAACAGATGCAAAAATCCGAAAGGCATTTGCCGAAAGCATACCCGGCACTACCAAGATTATCATTGCACAGCGCATTTCCAGCGTGCAGGAGGCCGACAGGATTCTGGTGATGGAAGGCGGAAAATTGAGTGGAATCGGTACCCATGAAGAGTTGCTTTCCACCAATGCCATATATCGGGAAATATATGAAACGCAGGTGAAAGGCGGAGGAGATTTCGACCATGCGGGAGGTGAACGCTGATGAAACGGGTATTGCAGTATCTTTTTAAATATTATAAAGGTTCCATGCTGGTCGTGATTGTCTGCATCATTATTGCGGCATTGGCGGATTTAAAAGGGCTTACCTTTATGAAGACCTTGATAGACGATTATATAGAACCCATGCTTACGGCGTCCAATCCCGATTTCGGAGGGCTGGCGCAGGCGATTTTAAAGCTGGCTGCTCTTTTTGGCGTCGGTATCCTGAGCGCGTATACCTTTAACCGCATTATGGTGAATGTGGGACAGGGCACTTTGCGGAATTTGAGGATTGAACTGTTTCATCACATGGAATCCCTGCCGATAAAGTATTTTGACACCCATGCCCATGGGGATATCATGTCCGTGTATACAAATGACGTGGACACCCTCAGGCAGTTAATCAGCCAGAGCATTCCCCAGGTAATCAATTCGGCAGTAAGCATCGTTACGGTGTTTTACGGTATGGTTACCATGAACATTCCACTGACGCTGCTTTCCCTCTTTATGGTGGGAGTCATGCTGTTTACTTCAAAAAAAATAGGAAGCAAGTCGGGTTATTATTTCGGGGCACAGCAAAAAGCCCTCGGCAGGGTGAACGGCTACATCGAAGAGATGATGGAAGGCCAGAAGGTGGTAAAGGTATTCTGCCATGAGGAAAAGAGCTTTGCGGAATTTAAAGAAATCAATGAAAAGCTCAGGGACAGCGCAGACAATGCCAATAAGTTTGCCAATATTATGATGCCCATTAATGCCAATATCGGAAATATCAGTTACGTGCTCTGCGCCGTTGTCGGCGCCATGATGACGGTAAACGGATGGTCGGGCCTGACGCTGGGCGCTCTTGCGGCATTCCTTTCACTTAACAAGAACTTTTCAAGACCCATTACCCAGATAAGCCAGCAGCTCAATTCCATTGTAATGGCAATGGCAGGCGCCAACCGCGTATTTGAACTGATGGACGCCGAGCCGGAAACGGATGACGGCTATGTGGAACTGGTGAATGTAAAGAAGAATGACGACCAATCTCTGACAGAAGTGTCGGAAAGAACGGGGCTCTGGGCATGGAAGCATCCCCATCAGGCGGACGGCACCGTAACCTATACGGAGCTTATGGGAAATGTGGAGTTTAACGATGTGGACTTTGGGTATGATGATAAAAAGATGGTGCTTCACAACATCAGGATGTTTGCCACGCCGGGACAAAAGATTGCCTTTGTAGGAAGCACCGGCGCCGGTAAAACAACCATTACCAATTTAATCAACCGTTTTTATGATATTCAGGATGGCAAAATCCGCTATGACGGCATCAATATCAACAAAATCAAGAAAGAGGATTTGCGCCGCTCGCTTGGAGTGGTGCTGCAGGATACCCATCTGTTTACGGGCACTGTCATGGAAAATATCCGTTACGGAAGGCTGGAAGCGACAGATGAAGAATGCATTGCCGCTGCAAAGCTTGCCAATGCGGATGATTTTATCATCCGTCTGCCGGAAGGTTATCAAACCATGCTGACAGGGGACGGCAGTAACTTAAGTCAGGGACAGAGGCAGCTTCTTGCCATCGCAAGGGCGGCTGTGGCAGACCCGCCGGTACTGATTCTGGATGAGGCGACTTCCTCCATTGATACCCGTACCGAAAGCCTTGTGCAGCAGGGCATGGACAGGTTGATGCAGGGGAGGACTACATTTGTCATTGCCCACAGGCTTTCCACAATCCGGAACGCGGATTGTATCATGGTTATGGAGCAGGGCAGGATAATAGAAAGAGGAAACCATGAAGAATTGATAGCGGAAAAAGGAAGGTATTACCAGCTTTACACAGGAAATTTTGCATCGTAAAAGGAAGGCGCGCATGGAGGAAGATAAGAACAGCAAAAGGGAAAAACTGGCAAGGGATATTCTCCTTCTGGCAAGGGATGCTATTGTGGTACAGTTTCGTTTTCTGGACGCGGCAGTCAATAAAATGACGACTGTGTCACAGCCCGGCATACATGGTGTGATGACGGACGGCAAGGCCCTGTATTATGATGCGGCATTTTTACTGGAGGCATATAAAAAAGAGTCGGCATCGGCTGCCAGAATGTATCTGCATATACTGTTGCACTGCATATTCAGCCATTGGTACGGTTACGGAAAGCTGGAGGAGGGATTATGGGATTTGGCGGCGGACATAGCCGTGGAGGAAACCATCTTATCCATGAATTTGCCGGGTCTTTCCTTAGAGCGCGACAGGGAAGCTACACAGCAGTTACAAAGACTAAAACAGCAGATTCCGGTACTTACGGCAGAAAAGGTATACCGCTACTTTAAGCTGAACGGTCCCTCCAAGGATTATGAAACGGAACTGAAACGTCTCTTTTTTGTGGATAGGCATGAAAGCTGGAGGATTAAGGAAATTTCCGAACCGTCCAAAGAAGAATGGAAAAAAATAAGCGAGCGGGTAAAAGCGGATTTGAAATCCTTTTCCCGTGGGAAGACAGGGGAGGAAAGCCTCCAAAAAAACCTGGCGGAAGCCACAAAGGACAGGTATGACTACGCAGCCCTCCTAAAAAAAATTGTCACCATGGGAGAGGATATCAGCCCCAGCGAGGATGAATTTGATTATATTTATTATACCTACGGATTGAAACAGTATGGCAACATGCCGCTGATAGAGCCTTTAGAATACAGGGAGAGCAGAAAAATAAAGGAGTTTGTGATTGCCATAGATACTTCTGCTTCCTGCAGGGGTCCCATTGTCAAAGGGTTTATAAACAAAACGTATTCACTGCTCAAAGGGGCGGAGAACTTTTTTACCAAGGTAAACGTGCATATCATACAGTGTGACAATGAGGTCAGGAGCGACACGAAAATCACCTGTGATGAAGACTTTCATGCATTTTTAGCGGAAGGAAAGCTGACCGGATTTGGCGCAACCGATTTCAGGCCGGTTTTTACCTATGTAAATGAACTGGTGGAAGAGGGAGAGTTTGAAAACTTAAAGGGACTTATCTATTTTACGGATGGTTACGGCCTCTATCCCGAAAAAATGCCGGCTTATGACGTCATATTTGCATTTCTGAACGAGGACGAAGGCAGGCCCCCTGTTCCGGTATGGGCAATACGCGCCGTAATTGAGGAAGAAGAATTGGAGAACTGAACCATGAATATTAAACAGGCAAAGGATTATATCAAGGATTCCGTGAAGATGTATTTAAAAAAGGATGAGGACGGGGAATACCGAATCCCCATTATGCGCCAGCGGCCCATTTTCCTGCTGGGAGCGCCCGGCATCGGCAAAACCGCCATTATGGAGCAGATTGCGGCGGAGCTTGGCATTGCGCTGGTGTCCTATTCCATGACCCACCATACCAGACAATCCGCCCTGGGACTGCCGTTTATTTGCCATAAGGAATTTGACGGTATGCAATATGATGTGTCGGAATACACCATGAGTGAAATTATTGCGTCCATATATGACACCATGGAGGAAAGCGGCGTGCGGGAGGGGATTCTGTTTCTGGATGAAATCAACTGTGTGTCGGAAACGCTTGCGCCCTCCATGCTGCAATTTTTGCAATATAAAGTGTTTGGCAGACACCGCGTACCCGACGGCTGGGTGATTGTGACGGCAGGCAATCCGCCGGAATACAACAAATCCGTCCGGGATTTTGATGTGGTGACATACGACAGGCTGCGCGTCCTTGAGGTGGAGGCGGATTACGGCGCATGGAAAATTTATGCGCAGGAAAAGGGCATCCATGCGGCAATCCTTCAGTTTTTGGAATTAAAGAAAGACTATTTCTACCATATAGAAACCACAATTAAGGGCAGGCTGTATGTGACTGCCAGAGGGTGGGAGGATTTGTCGGAGGTGATAAAGCTTGCCGAAGAAGAAGAAAACAGGGTGGACGAAACCCTTGTGGGACAGTTTTTGAGAAATGACGCTATTGTCAGGGAATTTACAGCCTATTATGACTTATACAATAAATACAAAAAGGATTACCATATTTCGGAAATCTTAGACGGACGGATAGCGGATTCGGCAGTGGAACGGGCGAAGGCAGCAGCCTTTGACGAAAGGCTGTCGCTTTTGGGGATGCTAATTGACAAGGTGCAGGAGGAAATACGGGAAAACATGGAACTGGGGGACTGCCTCGGAGAATTGGTTGCACCCTTGAAGGCCTTGCAGGGAAAAGAAGGGGCGCAGATTTCGGAGCTTTTGGAAAAATACGGGCAGACAAAGGAAAAACAGCTATACAGCAGGGAGCGCGCAGGCGCACTTTCAGCGGCAGAGAAGAAAAAAGACAGGTATATTCTGCGGTTTTACGGGGAGGCACGCGGGGAACTTACAAGACAGGAAGGGGAATCCCCGTTTGCGGTTGTAAAACAGCTGTTTGACACAAGGGTGGCAGGCATGAAAGAAGAAACCCGCCGCATACAGGAAAGGCTTCACGCCCTGTTTACATTTGTGGAAAAGGCTTTTGAGGAAGGCAATGAGATGCTGATATTGGTGACGGAACTGACCACCGGTAAAAGGAGTGCGGAATTTATTTCCAGATTTGGCTGTCCGGATTATCAAAGGCACAACGAAAAACTGATGCTGTCCGAAAGACAGGCTCAGATGCAGAAAGCCATCGCGGAATTGGAAGTATAAGGAAGAACGGATATGGTAAAAGAAAAAGAAGTCAGGGCAGGGGATGCCGTGATAGTGATAACGGAAACAGAAGAGGGAATCACGGTTCTGGGCACAAAAGGACAGCCCTCCCGGGTTGTGATACCTGAAAGGATAGACGGGATTCCCGTAACGGTGATTGCAAAGAAGGCATTTTTGGGCAATAAAGTCCTGACGGAAATTTCCCTGCCGGATTCCGTAAGGGAAATCGGGGACTGGGCGTTTGCTCATTGCAGCAGTTTATACAAAATAAAGATGCCGTCAAATGACATATATGTCGGAAAAGATATCTGCAAGGGCTGCAAACTGCTTCGGTTTGTGGATACCGGGAACGGAGAAGAAGCAGCCCGTCTGTTTGCGGCAGTGCCCGTTATGCTGGACGCGGCGTATTTGTTTGTGCCCACGGAAGTGGGCAGTGCAGAGTGGCTTGCAAAATGGGATGACAGGATGCTTACCCTGCTTTTCAAAAATGACGAGTCCGGATTTACCAGACTGGTACTGTGCGGGGAAGAAGATTTGCTGGCGGATTTGCCCGCCTATGTCGTGAAAAAACGAAGGGAAAAGGCCGAAATGTGTTTTCTGAGGCTGTTAAACCCAACCGGGCTTTCGGAAGAAACCGAAAATAAACTGCAGGAGTATCTGCACACGCACACAAAAGGATGCGATTCGGAAGCAGCATGGGAAGCCCTGCTTTTTTCCCATGGAGATGAACGCGCCTATTACGAAGAGTTTATGAAAGCAGGCTGTGTGACGGAAGAAAACATCACGGATATGCTTGCAGACATGAAAGACGGGCATACGGAAATGAAGGCCCTTCTGATACGGTATCAGGAGGAACAGCTGGGGAAGCGGGATTTTTTTGATTCATTGTCCCTTGATTAATATTTAAAATATGAATAGGAGCGCCCTGTTTAGCGCTCCAGGCTATCATAACTTTCGTCTATAAATACTCCTCGAAAATATGCGTCAAGTGCACCATCCAATCGTTCGATATATTTCATATAATTGGATGAAAAATATTTTAGTTGTCCCGAATCCTGAGCATCAAAATGATATATAAATTCTTTCACAATATGCTGGTAAATAAAAGTAATCATCATGGCGGTTTCGATATTACGTTCACCTGAGAGAGCATCTTTCGCCAGGGTAATAACACTACTTTTATGGTTTTTTCTTTGAAAACAGATATCTTGGCAGCAGCAAAATTTCATGCACAAGAAGTGGCATGGCAGCCAAAAGCAGCAGAAACTTCCAGTCGCCGGCGTTTAAAACGCAGGTGCCAAATGCCGATGTGATGGAAGGAAAGCTGGTTACCAGCGCCTGAAGCCCTATGCCGATGACAAAGGCCGCCATCATCAGTTTGTTGGAAAAGTGGTTCATCTTAAAGACGGAGCAGTCAACATCCCGCATACCGATGGCGTGGAAGAGCTGCGAAATACCGAGTACCGTAAAAGCATAGGTCTGGCAGCGGACTAAAATCTCAGGCACATTTAACATAATCCGCAGGTTTTCCAGACTGACGGGAACGTTGCCTGCCATCAGCAGCCGTATGGGAAGCTGTAAAAAGGCAGTCATGCTGATAAGGGCAATCAAAAAGCCGTATAAAAGCGTACAGGACAGCCCGCCTTCCGCAAAAAGGTTCTCATCCTTTGGGCGGGGCGGTTTTTTCATAAAGTGGGAGGTGTCGCTGGCATCGATGCCCAGCGCCAGGGCAGGCAGGGAATCCGTAATAAGGTTAATCCATAGGATATGGCTCGGCTTTAAAGGAGAGCAAAGTCCCAAAAGGATGGCGGAAAGCATGGTGATGATTTCCCCAAAGTTGGAGGAGAGCAGGAAAAGTACAGATTTTTTGATATTGGCATAAATGCTTCTGCCCTGCTCTATCGCTTTCACAATGGTGGAAAAGTTGTCGTCCGTCAAAATGATATCGGCTGCATTTTTAGCCACATCTGTTCCCGTGATGCCCATGGCAATGCCTACGTCCGCCGACTTTAAGGAAGGCGCGTCATTGACGCCGTCCCCTGTCATGGCGACGATATGCCCGTTTGCCTTTAAGGCATTGACAATTTTGGTCTTATGCTCAGGGGATACCTGGGCAAAGACATGGGTATTCTGTAAAGCCAGTGCCAGATGGGCGTCCGGCATGGCGTTAAGTGTGGCGCCGGTCATACATTCGGATAAATCTTCGGCAATGGAAAGTTCTTTTGCAATGGCACATGCTGTGTCTACCCTGTCACCCGTAATCATAATGGTATGGACACCTGCGCTGTGGCAGGCGGTTACGGCATCTTTAGCTTCCGGACGGATAGGGTCCTTCATGCCGGCCAGGCCAAGAAATGCCAAATCCTTTTCAGAGGGTCTGGATTCTCCCGTTTTCATGCCCAGCGCCAGAATACGGAGAGCTTTTGCGGACAACATTTCTATGGCGTCATAAATAGCCTTTTTGTGCGAAGGGGTAATGGGAAGCAGGCGTCCATCCTCCCAAATATAGCGGCATCGCCGTATAACTTCATCAGGGGAACCCTTGGTATAAGAAATAAAATTGCTTCCCTGCTTGTGGAGTGTGGTCATCATTTTGCGCTCAGAGTCAAAAGCTATTTCCCCCACACGGGGAAGGCGCGCCTCCAGCACGGGACGGTAAAGATGAAAACGGGAGGCCATATCCAAAAGGGCAAGCTCCGTGGGGTCCCCTATCCTTGCGGCGCTTTCGGCGGCATATAATTCCCTGTCGCAGGACTCTTCCGGTAAAACAGCATCGTTGCAAAGGGTAAAACCCTCCAGAAAATAACGGTTTTTTTGGCGGTTCAAAGCGTCGACAAAGCAGAGGTTTCCGTCCGTATAGCATTCTGCCACGGACATTTTGTTCTGGGTGAGTGTGCCGGTTTTATCGGAACAGACAACACTGACGCATCCCAGGGTTTCCACGCTTGGCAGTTTTTTGACAATGGTATTTACTTTTACCATGCGGGAAACACTTAAGGCAAGCACCATGGTGACAATGGCGGGCAGTCCTTCCGGCACGGCGGCAACCGCAAGGGATATGGCAGTAATTAACATTTCAAGCACATCCCGTTTTTGCATGATAGCAATGAAGAAAAGCAGCGCGCAGAGGACAAGGGAAATAATGCTCAGCATTTTTCCCAAGTCGGCCAGTCTTTTTTGCAGCGGTGTGGTCTCATTGGGCGCTTCGTTGATAAGCCTGGCAATTTTACCGATTTCCGTGTCCATGCCGATGGCTGTTACCACACCCGTTCCTCGTCCGTAAGTGACGTTGGTGGACATATAAGCCCGGTTATTTTCCTTAATATCCTTTTCTACCGGCAGGGATTCCCCTGTCAGTGCGGATTCTTCTATTTTTAAACTGAGGGATTCCGTGAGCATTAAGTCCGCCGGAACCTGCCTGCCCGCATCCAGAAGAACGATGTCACCCACAATCAAATCACTTGCGGGAATTTCCCTGACACAGCCGTTTTCCAGTATAACGGCTTTGGGACTTGTCATTTCTCTTAAAGAGTCAAGGGCGCGCTGGGCCTTTCCCTCCTGAATTACGCCGACAATGGCATTGACAAGTATGACAGCCAGAATAATGGCGGTATCGCTGTACTCGCGTAAAAGCAGGGAAATGGCGGCTGCAATAAAAAGGATAAAAATAAGAGGGTCATTTAGCTGCTCCAGAAAACGCTGCGGAGCTGTTTTTCTGTGACCTTCTTCCAAAACATTCTGTCCACGGACTGAAAAATCTGTATGTTGTGTGGTATTCATAAACTCCCCCCGGATAAGGTATTGGCAAGTTGTCTGCCTAATGCAAGATATGATTCGGGTGGACAAAATATACTTGTACCCGCAATGCAAAATGAGGAAATTCCGAAAGCAGAATTTTGTTGCGTAAATTCTCAGGGAAAGATATACTATAATTAAAAAAACGCATCGGCTGCGGATGGAGGAAATATGGAAATTACTTACAATCAGGCAAAAAAATTGCTGGGGGAATACGGGCAGGAACATGTTCTGAAATATTATGATGAACTGGAGGATGCCGATAAAAAAGCGCTGTTGGAACAGATTCTCCAAACGGATTTCTCCGTGGTGGAGTCCTGTAAGCATGTAGGAGAAACAGCGGAAAAAGGAAAGATTACCCCGTTAAAAGCAATGGAGCTTGATGAGATAGAGGCAGAAAAAGAGAAATACCGGCAAATCGGTCTTAAGACTATTAGGGAGGGCAGGGTGGCAGCAGTGCTGCTTGCCGGCGGCATGGGCACCAGACTCGGCTCTGATGACCCGAAGGGGATGTATAATATCGGCATTACGAAAGATATTTATATATTTGAAAGGATTGTCGGAAACCTGCTGGAAGCAGTGAAACAGGCAGATACCTGGATACACCTTTTTGTAATGACAAGTGACAAAAATCATGATGCAACTGTGAAATTTCTTACCGAACATTCATTTTTCGGGTATCGTGGGGATTATGTTCACTTTTTTAAACAGGAGATGGCGCCGGCGTCAGATTATAAAGGGAAGATATATATGGAGAGCAAAAGCCAGATGTCCACATCACCAAACGGTAACGGCGGCTGGTATATTTCCATGAAAAATACGGGAATGCTTGACATTGTAAAGAAAGAAGGAATCGAATGGCTCAACGTCTTTGCCGTGGACAATGTGCTTCAGAGGATTGCAGACCCGGTTTTTGTAGGCGCTGTTGTGGATAAAAAATGTGTGGTTGGTTCTAAAGTGGTTAAGAAAAACGCACCGGATGAAAAAGTCGGTGTCATGTGTCTGGAAGATGGCAGACCGTCCATTGTGGAGTATTATGAACTGACGGATGAACTGATGAATGCAAAAGACGAAAAGGGCGACCCTGCTTATCAATTCGGTGTTATCCTGAATTACCTGTTTCAGGAGGATGCATTGCACAAGATGGCAGAGAAAAAATTACCCCTGCATGTGGTGGAAAAGAAGATTCCCTACATGGATGGGCAGGGGAGAAAGATAAAACCGGAGCAGCCCAACGGCTATAAATTTGAAAACCTGGTACTCGACATGATACATGAAATGGACAGCTGCCTGCCTTTTGAAGTGGTGAGGAACAAAGAGTTTGCACCCATTAAAAATAAGACAGGCATTGATTCCGTAGAAAGTGCAAGGGCATTGCTTCGGGAAAACGGTGTGGAACTATAAACAGGCAAAAGGTATAAAGGAGGTAGCAGAATGGCTATTTTGGTAACGGGAGGCGCAGGTTACATCGGCAGCCATACGGTAGTGGAGTTGCAAAATGCAGGTTATGATGTGGTAGTGCTGGATAATCTGAGCAATGCAAGTGAGAAATCCCTTGAGCGGGTAGAAAAGATTACAGGAAAAAAGGTTACTTTTTATAAGGCGGATATTTTGGACCGTGAGGCTTCGGAAGAGATATTTTCCAAAGAGCAGATTACGGCTGTCATCCATTTTGCGGGGCTTAAGGCTGTGGGAGAGTCCGTGCAAAAGCCATGGGAATATTACAACAATAATATTGCCGGTACGCTGACTCTTCTGGATGTGATGAGAAAACACAATGTGAAGAATATTATCTTTTCCTCATCTTCCACCGTATACGGTACGCCCGAACAGATTCCGGTGACGGAGGAAACGCCGAAAGGAGAATGTACCAATCCTTATGGGTGGACCAAGTCCATGCTGGAGCAGATTCTTATGGATGTGCAGAAAGCAGACTCTGAATGGAATGTGATTCTTCTCCGCTATTTCAATCCAATCGGTGCACATAAGAGCGGAACCATCGGAGAAAACCCCAACGGTATTCCCAACAACCTGATGCCTTATATCACACAGGTGGCAGTGGGCAGGCTGAAAGAACTCGGCGTGTTCGGAAACGATTATCCTACGCCTGACGGTACCTGCATCAGGGATTATATTCATGTGCTGGATTTGGCGGACGGCCATGTGAAAGCATTGAAAAAAATAGAGGAAAATGCAGGACTCTGCATATATAACCTGGGAACCGGCAATGGTTACAGCGTACTGGAGGTCATCAAAAATTTTGAAGAAGCCACCGGCATTAAAATACCGTATTCCATAAAACCGCGTAGAGAAGGGGATATACCCGCCAATTATGCCAATGCCGAAAAAGCTTACAATGAAATCGGCTGGAAGGCCCGTTACGGCATACGGGAAATGTGTGAGGACTCCTGGCGCTGGCAGAGCCAAAATCCCAACGGCTACGAGGACTAGAAATAGCTAAAGGTAGCATTTGTAAGCAGCCTCCGGATTTTGTGCGGGCGGCAGCAGCGGCGGTGTATTTGATTCCATAAAGGACCGTGTAAAAACACCGGCATTTGGATGCCGTTCTTTGACATCCTATGTGCCGCTGTGTTTTTACCCGAGTGAGAACGCGTCCTGTTGGAACAAATACACCGCCGCTGCTGCCGCCCGCACAAAATCCGAAAATACCCCACAAATTTACTTGCAACAAAGTCACGTATGACTTATAATATAAATAAGAATATGGAAATTATGTGCGATTTTTCTGTGCAGGAAAGGAGTACGCATGAGAATATCGGGTATGAACAGTGTAAACTCTATTTATGGGAAAATAGCCAGCGGAAAAAGAATCCAATCAGCGGCGGATGACGCGTCGGGTCTTGCCATTGCCAATAAGTTAAAGAGAAACAGCAACGGGCTGGACGTGGGCGCATCCAATATCAGAGACGGCATCGGTGTTGCCAATATCAAAGACGGAGCGCTTGGCTCCATGCAGGATTCTTTGCAGCGTATCCGTGAGTTAAGCATAAAGGCATCCAACGGATTGTACGGCGATTCCGAAAAGCAGATGATACAAAAGGAAGTTGACCAGCTTTTAGAGGGGATTCAACACACAGCGGCAGGGACGCAGTTCAATGAAATGAAACTGTTGGACGGCAGCATGGCGGATATGGATATAGCAGCCAATGCGGACGGTTCAGGCATGAAAATCCAGATGGAAAACATGACTTTGAAGTCCCTTGGAATAGACGGATATGATGTCACCGGGAAGTTTGATATCAGTGCCATTGACAATGCCATGAAAAAAATCAGTGAGGCAAGAAGCGGCACGGGTGCAGTGACCAATGCTTTGGAACATGCTTACAACTATAACACAGGAGCATCCTTTAATCTGGTGGGCGCCAGAAGCCGGATTGAAGACTTGGATATTCCGAAGGCAGTATCCGAGCAGAAGAAAAACAAATTGCTGACAGATTACCGTATGGGTATGCTTCGCAGAAAAATGCAGGATGATTCGCTGATTACGAGGATGTTTGGAAGGTAAGAAAAATAAAAACTTTTGGTTCCGATGGGCGGGATGGCTCATCGGAATCTTTTTATAAGGAGAAGAATATGCCAGAACTTACCTCTTTAGGGTTAGGAAAAACGATGGAAAAGAAACTGCATTCGGTCGGGATTTGTTCGGCAGAAAAATTGGAAGAAATTGGAAGCAAAGATGCAGTTTTTCGCCTGAAAGCACAATATCCCAATACTTGTGTAGTCATTCTTTATCATCTGGAAGCTGCAATTCGCGGCATCGGGATAAAACAACTGGATAATACATGCAAAGAAGAACTAAAGGCCTACTTTAAGCAGCTATAAATGAAATGCCTGTCACAAGGGAGCAGAAAGGATACCGGTATGGAACGAATCAATAGCATTATAAACAATAAGGAAAACAGCAATACGGATTTTGCAGTGCATATAAAAGGGGAAGAGGAACTGAAAGGGTTGATAAAGGTTCTGGAAGAGAACCATTTTGAGATTCAGGTAAACCTGTTTGATGAACAATTAAGCGAATGGATGATGCGGGTGGCAGAAGAAGATAATTACAATACCTGTTTTAGAATACGGAACCGGGACAATGACAAATGTGTGGCGTGGAATCCCTCGATAGAACACTGGCGAATGTATTGTGCAAGTATCATTGAACTGGAAAATGGGGAAATTATTTTTCACGAGGGCAGATATACAAACGAGACTGCCGAAACGGAAGCTGACAAAATCATGGAAGATATCAGAGAAGGCAGTTGTCTGGGAAATATATACGGAAATAAGACAAAAGCACAAATCGTGGATGCTTTGATAAAATTCGGAGGGCAAAATGTTAATACCTGATAAAATACGCAATTTGCTTTCAAGTGAGGAATATGAAACAGATAATATCGGTATGTCGGGTTCATCGGTCCTTATTTTTGAAAACAAGATTTTAAAGGTGCAGGATTATAATGAGGAAGCTGAAAATGAATACCGGATGATGCAGTATCTGCAGGGCAGGTTTCCCGTCCCGGTGCCATATGCCCATGAGGTAAAAGACGGCAAATCATATCTGCTGATGAGCAAATGCGACGGACGGATGGCATGTGCGCCCGAATATATGGCAAATCCCGCTACGTTGTGCAAACTGCTTGCCAATGGATTGAAAAGACTGTGGAGTATGGATGTTTCGGACTGTCCGTGCAGCCAGAATTTGTCTTACAAGCTTTTCATGGCAGGTCAGAATATAGAAAAGGGTATGGTGGACCTGGATAATGTGGAGCCGGATACATTTGGTGAAAACGGCTTTGGTGACCCGTCAAAATTGCTGCAATGGTTACAGGAAAACAGACCGGAAGAGGAACCGGTTTTGTCCCATGGGGATTATTGCCTTCCGAATATATTTGGCATTTCCGATGAAGTGACCGGTTATATAGACTTAGGCAGGATGGGTATAGGAGATAAGTGGTGCGACATTGCGCTGTGTTACAGAAGCTTATCCCATAATTACAATGGCAGGTATAAATACAATGTAAATCAAACCTTTGGAGATTTTGACGAGATGCTTCTGTTTCGGGAATTGGGTATAGAACCCGACTGGGAAAAAATACGTTACTATACTTTACTGGATGAATTGTTTTAACCTGTCTTTTCAGATGACAATTGTAAAAGAAGTAAATTAGGAGAATAACCCCGGGCGCTTTATGGGAAGCTATTTATAATTGGAAAGGCAGGGAATATTATGTGTTCGGCAGTAACCTATAAAACAAAGGACTTTTATTTTGGGCGTACCTTGGATAATGAATTTTCATACGGGGAAAAAGTGGTCATTACACCCAGAAATTATGTATTTCGTTTTGGGGAGCAGGAGGAAATAAAGCGGCACTATGCAATTATTGGCATGGCGCATGTGGAGGGAGAATATCCCCTTTATTATGATGCCGTCAATGAAAAAGGCTTAGGTATGGCCGGGTTGAATTTTGTGGGAAATGCTTTTTATCGTGATAAAGAAAACACAAAAGATAATATTGCGCAGTACGAGTTCATTCCGTGGATTCTCTGCCAATGCGCCACGGTGGATGAAGCAGCAGGGCTGATAGGGAAAATAAACCTGCTTGATACTTCTTTTAGTGAAGAACTCCCGGTCGCGCAGCTGCACTGGATAATTGCAGACCGTAAAAAGGCCATAACGGTGGAATCGGTACGGGAGGGAATAAAAATATATGACAATACGGTTGGTGTTTTAACCAATAACCCGACTTTTGATATGCAGATGTCCGGGCTTCGCAATTATATAAATATTTCTGCAAAGGAGCCCAGGAACGCTTTTGCACCGGGCCTGAATCTGGAGCAATACAGCCGCGGAATGGGGGCAATCGGCCTTCCGGGAGACTTATCTTCACAGTCACGGTTTGTGCGGGCTGCTTTTACCAAAATGAATTCTGTATCAAAAGACGGGGAAATAGAAAGCGTCAGCCAGTTCTTCCACATCCTCAATGCGGTGGAGCAGCAGCGGGGATGCTGTGATTTGGGGGACGGCAAGTACGAGATTACCATATATACTTCATGCTGTAACGCAGACAAAGGTATTTATTATTACACTACCTATGACAATCATCAGATTTCTGCAATAGACATGCATAAGGAAAACCTGGACAGAAATGCATTGATATGTTTTCCGCTGGTGGCGGGAGAACAAATAAAAATGCAGAATTAACAGCAGCAGGAGGGAGAAGGCATGCCGGGATGTAAAGATGGAATGATAAAGTACAGACAATTAAGTGAAGATGCAATCTGCAGGGAATTATTTTCAGCATTTATCCGTCATCAGAATGTTACAAAATGCTGGAGAAAGGAAAACGGGGAATGGCTTATCAAGGACGCCCCGTTTGTGGATGACTGGTCTGAGGAAGACTATCAGACGTTGATTTCCTGCCTGCAGCATACGGTTGTTACGGGTGGTTTTGTATATGGCGCCTTTTATGGGGGCGCCCTGAAGGGGTTTGTATCTGTTGAATCCGGGTTGTTTGGAGGAGTGCACAAATATCTGGATTTATCCAGCATACATGTTTCCGAGGACATGCGTGGAAGCGGGATAGGGAAAGCGCTGTTTTCTGCGGCAGTAAAATGGGCCCGGGACAGGGGAGCCGCAAAATTGTACATATCGGCCCATTCCGCTGTGGAATCACAGGCGTTTTATAAAACATTGGGATGTGTTGAAGCACGGATGTATCACAAAAAGCATGTGGAAGAGGAACCTTTTGACTGCCAGCTGGAATTTGTTTTACCGCAATAACAGCATTTTTCAAAACAGGAAAATATGGGTGCATTCCAATGATATTACGGCAGGAAATGAAGCCGGATAAAACAATGGCAAATAAAGTCGAGATGTTTTTACTGAAATCAGGTATCCTGCTTATGTAACACAGTGACAGGGAGGTAAAAATTGGAGGAGCATATAGAAGCAGTCCAAAGGATGCAGGACTATATCGGGTCAAATCTGTACGAAGACATTTCCATGGCGGATTTGGCAAGGGCATCCATGTATTCTCCATGGTATTCTTATCGGCTGTTTGTTCAACTGCTGCACATGACGCCTGCCGTATATATAAGAAGACGGCGGCTGTCAGAATCGGCGTTGCGGCTGCGGGATGAGAGTGCGCGGATAATTGATATTGCGCTGGATGCGGGATATGACAGTGTGGATGGATATCAGAGGGCATTTTACCGTGAGTTTGGATGCAATCCTTATGAGTACTCCGTTAATCCGGCACCAATCTGTCTGTTTAAGCCTTATGGAGTGAAATATGCAAGAAAGGAAAGGGATGCCATGATGAAAGAAGTAAAAACAGTGTTTGTCAGGATGGTGGAAAAACCGGCCCGTAAAGCGATTATAAAGAGGGGCAGGGAAGCAAAGGATTATTGGAAATATTGTGAAGAAGTGGGATGTGACGTATGGGGAGTGCTAAGCAGCATTAAGTCCATCAGCGGGGAACCGGTATGTCTTTGGCTGCCCGGCCGGCTTATCTTACCCGGCACATCGGAATATGTTCAGGGCGTAGAAGTTTCAAGGGATTATGCGGGAGAAGTTCCTGAAGGATTTGAAATCATTGAACTGCCGGAGTGCGAATACATGATGTTCCAGGGGGAGCCGTTCGAGGAGGCTGACTTTGGGGAAGCGATAGAACAAGTATGGGATGCCATAAAAAAATACCAGCCGCAGCAGGCAGGATATTGCTGGGATGACACCAATCCGCGCATACAATTAGAGCCCATCGGAAGCAGGGGATATATAGAACTCCATCCGGTAAAAAGCATGGATTTATAAAGTAACATACATATAAAAAACCAAACCGCCGCTATGGCGATTTGGTTTTTTATTCAATCAGTATGAAATGTTACGCTATCCTTCATGCCACCATTCCATGGCAGCTTAAATCGAGATGAAAATGCCGTATTTCAGGCATTTTTCGGCGTGAGACATAGAACTTCTTCACGAAATGCCCTTTGGCATGAGTGTTAGAAGTTCTTCTCACGCTACATAACGGTACATAAAAATAAAGTGGCATATGCTTCCTGCCATGCAGAACAGGTGAAAAATTTCATGCGAACCGAAATAGGCATGCTTTGCATTAAAGATAGGTAATTTCAATGCATAAATAATACCTCCCACCGTGTAAATAATGCCACCGGCCAAAAGCCAAAGGAAAGCAGCCACAGGCAGCGTATGGAACAATTTACCAAACACAAACACACAAACCCATCCCATTGCAATATACAGAATGGAGGAAAACCATTTGGGACAGGTAATCCAGAGTGCTTTAATCGCCATGCCCACAATGGCGATGCTCCATACAACGGCCAGCAATGTAAAGCCTTCTCTGCCGCCCAGCACTATCATGCATACCGGAGTGTAAGAGCCGGCAATCAGGACAAAAATCATCATATGGTCAATCTTGCGAAAAATGCGCAGGGATTTTCCGCTTAAATTAACGGAATGATAAGTGGCGCTGGCACCATAAAGCATAATCATGCTAAGCATAAAAATGCACATGGCAATAAAGTGGTTTTTGTCTGAAGTGATTCCCGCTTTAATCAGGAGTGGAACCATTGCAAAGACAGCGGCCATCATTCCGATAAAATGAGTGATTGCACTGCCGGGTTCACGTATTGTAATTTGCATAATAAAAACCTCCTTTATGGATAAGTATATATAATATGTTCCCACAATTATATAAAAATACACGCATATGTCACTACATAGTTTTGAAAACTACATATGATATAATGCAATACTACACCATAAAGAAAGAGATGTCAATAATAAGGGACGGAGTTTTTTGATTTGCTCCGGCGGACTGCTGCAAAACAGAAAATAAAAAGAGGACCTCAGTCCTCTTCGATAACATGTATTTCCAGATAGTCAAAGCCTATGGGTTCTATAAAATTATCCTGTGTAAAGCGTACCTTGTCATGGCGTTTAAATTCCGCAATCGTGGCATCCAGCCAGATAGGTTTTCCAAGGTCAAACTGATAACAGATTTCGTCCAGGGCATGAAAAATTTTGTGCGTGCGGGATTCCTTGCTGTTGTCAATAACAACAGTATCCTGCAACATGCGGTTGTCTTTAAAAATTTTGGCCCATAAACGAAACATATTTATTCTCCTTATTAAACAAGAGTGTCTGCTACGCATACATATAACTTCTTAGTGAAGTGCCTTTTGGCATGAGTGTTAGAAGTTCTTCTTACGCTACCATTCTTATCATAACAAAAAAATCATAAGATGTCATTGACAGAAAAGAACAAAATAATAGACATAAAATCTTAAATAAATGTTAATTTCTTGTATATAATATACAAATCAAATTCGTTATGTGTTATACTGTTATTATGAGCAGAAAGCAGTGCCGGCTTGCAGGATACATAAAGAAAAGGGGAGAACAAGATAGGGGGATTACAGAAACAGCGAGGAGAATTTTTGCAGATGGAGTGGAGCGAATACAAGGATAATGGTGTGGACAGCTGGAAAGAAGTTAATCTCATTTATTCCGCGGCATTGAAGCAGATTCAGACAAAGATGGAGATATTAAATGACGAATTTCAGCATGTACACAGGTACAACCCCATAGAACATATTAAGTCGCGTATTAAGACGCCGGAAAGCATTGTAAAAAAATTAAAACGCCACGGTTATGAATCTACGATAGAAAATATGATAAAATATGTCAATGACATTGCGGGTATCAGGATTATTTGTTCCTTTACCTCGGATATATACAGAATAGCATCCATGATAGCGGAGCAGAAGGATATTGTCATTTTATCCACAAAAGATTATATTACTTACCCCAAGGCGAGCGGTTATAAAAGCTATCATATGCTTGTTTCCGTGCCTGTTTATTTGTCTGACAGGAATACAGAGACAAAGGTGGAAGTGCAGATTCGTACGGTGGCCATGGATTTCTGGGCAAGTCTGGAGCATAAGATGCATTACAAATTTGAAGGGGATGCGCCGGAGAAAATTAAAGAAGAGTTGATAGAGTGCGCAAGAATGGTGTCGGATTTGGATGCCAGGATGCTGTCCCTCAATGAAGAGATTTTGAAATTGAGTATGGAAAAGAGAATGTAAAATAAGGAAAAGCCACCGGCTTTTCCTTTTATTTTCATTCAAAGGACAGATGTTTTCTGAAAAGGTCCTGAAATGAGGAGTGCCCTGATGCAATAATGCATCAGGGCAATTATGAAAAAATTTATCTATGTGCGTAATGTCTACATTACATGCTCACATATCTTTTATAGGCTTAGTATAGCAATTAAATATGAATAAATTATGAACAGGATGTAAAGAAACAGTAAAATATACAAAAAGAGGGTTTTGGACAAAATAGAAAATATACAATTTGCACAAAATAATATGATTTAAGAAATAGTTACCTGTTGTGTTTTGTTTGCGGAAATGATAAAATAAGCTATAATTATGTTACAAATGGGCGATTACAGGCGGAATACGAAAGTGGTAGGGATATGTTTGGAGGAAAATGGATGGATACATTTATGGACAAGCTGGCACAGAAACTGAATGCACAGGAAATGATTAAGGCGAATGCGGCTGCGGATGCGGCGGAACTTTCCCGTTTTAAAGAGCAAAATGCCGAATATGAGGCATTGCTGCAGCAGATAAAAGACAGCAGTGGACAAAATGCGGAAAATGCAGGAAAGCTGGCACAGAATGCGGATAAAATAGGGCAAAGCGTTGCCGTCATGGGACAGACTGCCGAAAAACTGGAGCAGGGGCTTGAAACCACAAGGCAGGGCGCTGTCCGGATAGAGCAGGCGGCCTTGAAGGTTGAACAGGGTGCGGATAAAGCAGAGCAGAATGCGGCAAAGATAGAATCCCTGGTTGCGGCAGGCATTGCCAAGATAGAGGAAATGCAGGCAGCGTCCTGCGATACAGGAGAGCTGGACACAAAGCTTGAGGAATTAAAGAAAATAATGACGGAACAGATGGAACAGCTTACGGACCATGTGCATAAGGAAGATGTTAAAGTGTATCGCAATGTGCAGGCAGTGGTGGTGGATGAGACTGCAAAGCAGAGCGATATCATGGGTAAGAGCCTTGCATCCATATCTGCCGGTTTGAAGGCCGTTACCGGAATATCCGTGGCAGCATTGTTGGCAGCCGTTGCCGGAATTGCATTTCAGGTGCTTGTTTATCTGCATATTATTTAGTGATTCCATATAATACACATTTTGTTTTAAAATTGCGTTATGCCCAAATGCGGCAGAACGGGAGGGAAAATGGGAAAACAGTTATGGAAGCCGGGCAACATGCTTTACCCGCTTCCGGCAGTTATGGTCAGTGTTGCAGGAAAAGACGGAAAAAATAATATATTGACAGTTGCATGGACGGGGACGGTATGCAGTGACCCGCCCATGGTATTTATCTCTGTAAGGCCGGAACGTTATTCTTACCACATGTTAAAGGATACAGGGGAATTTGTAATAAATCTGACGACAAAAGAACTTGCCTTTGCAACGGATTACTGCGGAGTGAAAAGCGGCAGGGATGTGGATAAATTTCGGGAACTCCACCTGACGCCTTTGCCGGCGGAGTTGGTGAAGGCGCCGTTGATAGCCGAGAGCCCTGTCAATATAGAATGTCAGGTTACAGAAGTAAAACCTCTTGGCACCCATGACATGTTTTTGGCAAAGGTGGCGGCAGTCCATGTGGATGAAGAGTATATGGATGAAAAAAACAAATTTCATCTGGAGGAGGCAGAGCCGATTGTATATTCCCACGGGGCATATTTTACCGTTGGAAGCCTGCTGGGTACATTTGGTTACAGTGTGAAGAAAAAATGAAAGAACAGGCGCGTGTCTGTCGTAAGTCCGTTTTGGCGGTTCCGGCAGATATGCGCCGCATTTATTTTTTCCTGACTGGAAATAAGCTTTCCCTTAAGACATCGTCAGAGCCATGCTCTCAGGTGGCTGCAAACGGATTCGGCAAGCTTTAGTGCAATGTATGCACCACCGATGGCCTGCATATACTATCCTTTATGAAGGCCGCTGCATTTATTCCGGGATTTACCATAGTCTTACCGGCCGTTTCAGGAAACTTTGGTTCAAAAATTCAGAATTGACATTCATCATATGGAAGAAAATCTGATTCAAGCCGGTCTCCTTTTGGTATAATATTCATTACATCCTTTGCAACTGTGTCTTTACAACTAAAAAAAATACTGATAGAATGGGTTTGTTGATTGTTACAAAATTGTGAACGGTGAGATAAAGATGTTGAAAAAAATTACCAGATACCATAAAAGACTTAGATACACATATATAAAACTTGCAGCGGGAATACTTTTTATAGCAGCTCTTTTTTTACCCAGTTACACCAGATGGGAAGATACCGGAGACAATATTTTTACCATTTTCCTGAACGGGAAGGAAGTAGGTGTAATTGGGGAAGCGGCACGTGCGGAAGAACTGCTGCAGCAGGCCAGAAGGGAATTGGTTTCGGATTCCGATGAACTGGTATTTATGGATGCGGATTTGGAACTGGAGGGCAGCGCTGTTTTATGGGGCAGGATAGACGATGATGAGGAAATACAGGAGCGCATGGGTGATGTACTTAAGGGCAGTATCAGGGAAACCCTGCAGCGTTCTTATGTAATGAAAGTCAACAATTATATGGTAAATCTTGGAAGCAGGGATGAGGTGGTCCGGCTGTTGCAGGCCGCGGTAAACCAATATGATACCGAGACGAGGTATCAGGTCGGCCTGGTGCATGCGGAAGGCAGGGAGTTTAATGTGCTTACCACACAGGTGACGGATACCAAGGCACAGGAGGTTTACGAAGTACAGACCGGCAACGTGCCCGTCATAAAAGGCGGCTTCAATGAAACCATGGATGCCATGTTTGTGGGTGTAGAGCCTTCCAAAGAGAAGGATTTTGACGATTATGAACTTGGGCTTGTCAGCATGGGTTTTGCAGAAGAAGTGGAAATCGTGGAAGCCTATCTGGATACGGAGCAGCTTATGCCTTATGACCAGGCATTGGAGGAAGTCATCAAGGAGCAGGCGGTCAATTCCGTGTATGAGGTAGTGTCAGGAGACACCCTTTCGGAAATTGCCATAAAGGTTAATATTCCCATGGACCAGATTGTGGCAATGAATGACGCGCTTGAAAATGAAAATACCACCATCCGGGTAGGTCAGGAGTTAATTATCACCATCCCGGAGCCTGAACTGTCTGTGGACAGGCAGGAACAAATGTATTATGAAGAAATATATGATGCGGATATTATTTATGTGGACAGGGATGACTGGTACACGACCCAGACGAAGACCATACAGGAGCCCAGTGCCGGTTTCAGAAAAGTAGTGGCTATTGTTTCGTACCACAACAATAAAGAAGTGGGCAGAGAAATCCAGAAAGAAGAAATTATTATGGAGGCTGTTCCCAAGATTGTGGAAAGGGGAACGATAATTCCGCCTACTTATATCAAACCGATTTCCGGCGGCCGTCAGACTTCCGGTTTCGGCAGGAGGAAAGCGCCCAAGAAAGGGGCAAGCACTTACCACAAGGGCGTGGACTGGGCAGTTCCCACGGGTACGGCGGTTGTGGCGTCCTGCGGCGGTACGGTTGTGAAAGCCGGTTGGGGAAGCGGCTATGGGTATGTCGTCTATATCAACCATGAAGACGGCAGACAGACAAGGTATGCCCATTTGAGCAAAGTTCTGGTCAGCGTAGGGCAAAATGTTTCCCAAGGGCAAAGGATAGCTTTGAGCGGCAACACGGGCGTCAGCACGGGACCGCATCTTCATTTTGAAATGTTGATAAACGGTTCGCAGGTAAATCCTTTGTCGTATCTTGATTATTAACGGTAACGGGAAGTACCGAACAGGCATTCTTGTTTACAAATGCGCAGTATAGTTATATAATGGTAAAAATGAAGATTTTATTAAGATTGTAAATTGTATTGATGAATAAAGATTCCGGGACAGTAACCGGGACCTGTGGAAAGTGTTGTATTGCAGGCAGTCTGCAGTACGCATGGAAAGGAAAAGATGGAACAATACGCAATCAGGGGCGGTAATCCATTGGTCGGTGAAGTGGAGATAGGAGGCGCCAAAAACGCAGCGCTTCCTATTATTGCGGCTTCCGCCATGACGGATGAAACCGTGCATATAGAGAACCTGCCGGATGTGCGGGATACCAATGTGCTGCTGGAAGCCATGCAGGACATCGGCGTTTTGATAAATCGGGAAGAGCGGCATAAAGTGACCGTAAATGCAGCGCAGATAAACAGCCTTCTGGTAGATGGGGACAATATCCGTAAGATTCGCGCCTCCTACTATTTTCTGGGCGCGCTGCTTGCCAAATACAAAAGGGCCCAGGTAGCCCTTCCGGGCGGCTGTGATATCGGCTGCAGGGCGATTGACCAGCACATCAAAGGGTTTCGTGCTTTGGGCGCCGAGGTAAAAATTGAATATGGATTGATAAAAGCACAGGCAGAGCATCTTCGGGGCAGCCATATCTACATGGATGTGGTTTCCGTGGGGGCGACCATCAACGTCATGATGGTGGCTGCTCTTGCAGAAGGGCAGACAATTATAGAGAATGCGGCAAAAGAACCGCATGTGGTGGATTTGGCAAACTTTTTAAACAGTATGGGCGCCAATATCAAGGGTGCCGGTACGGATGTGATTCGTATCAAGGGTGTTACCCACCTGCACGGCACGGATTATGCCATCATACCTGACCAGATTGAAGCCGGTACTTTTATGTTTGCGGCAGCCATCACAAAAGGTGATATTACAGTAAAAAATGTGATTCCCAAGCATCTGGAGTCCATAACGGCAAAGCTGCTGGAGCTTGGATGTGAGATAGAGGAATCTGATGATGCGGTTCGGGTGGTGGCGGCAAAGCCCTTGAGGCATACGCATGTAAAAACCCTGCCTTATCCCGGGTTTCCCACCGATATGCAGCCGCAGATAACCGTTGCGCTGGCACTTTCAAGCGGAACCAGTATTGTGACGGAAAGCATTTTTGAGAATCGCTTTAAATATGTGGATGAACTGACCCGGATGGGTGCGAACATTAAGGTGGAGGGCAACACTGCTATTGTGGACGGTGTGGGTAAATACACAGGCGCCCGCATTTCCGCACCTGATTTGCGTGCCGGGGCGGCACTGGTGCTTGCAGCGCTTTCCGCGGAAGGATGTTCCGTCGTTGAGGAAGTCCATTACATTGAACGCGGCTACGAGGATTTCCATCTGAAGTTACAGCTTCTGGGCGCGCAGATAGAAAAGGTGGATTCAGACAGAAGTTTGCAGAAATTTAGGTTGAAAACGGGTTGACAAAGCGGTTTTGTCATAGTATTGTTGTGTATAGATAAGAAAATTCCATATTGTAAATTTGCATTATGCAAATATTTCTCTTATTCAGAGTGGTGGAGATACATAGGATCGGTGAAGCCACGGCAACCCCGTACATGCGGAAGGTGCCTCCCTGAGCGAGCAAAATCCTGTCATTGGCAGGTCGAACAATAAGAGGATTTGATTATCGAGTTGTCGGGTCCGCTTAAAGTTTAAGCGGACTTATTTTTATCCACGGATTCAGTGGAAATATGCAGCTGCAAGTCAGCGGAACGGAGGAAAAAATGGAGAAAGAAAAATTGTTGTTTACTTCAGAGTCTGTAACGGAAGGCCATCCCGATAAGATGTGTGATGCCATTTCCGATGCCATTCTGGATGCCCTGATGGAAAAAGACCCTATGAGCCGTGTTGCCTGTGAAACGGCAAGCTGTACCGGTTTTGTGCTTGTGACGGGTGAAATTACCACCAATGCTTATGTGGATATCCAGAAAATTGTCAGGGACACGGTGGTGGAAATCGGTTACAATAAGTCCGAGTACGGTTTTGACGGCAATACCTGTGCAGTTTTGACGGCTATCGATGAACAGTCGTCTGATATTGCCATGGGTGTGGACAAAGCGCTGGAAGCAAGGCAGCAGGAGAAAGTTTCCGCAGAAAGTGAAATGACGGAAGAACAACTGGAAGCCATAGGCGCCGGAGACCAGGGAATGATGTTCGGTTATGCGACCAATGAAAACGAGGAGTATATGCCGTATCCGATTTCCCTTGCACATAAGCTTACAAAGCAATTGACGAAGGTGCGCAAAGACGGTACGCTTCCTTACTTAAGGCCGGATGGCAAGAGCCAGGTTTCCGTACAGTATGACGAGAGCGGAAAGCCTGTCAGACTGGAAGCTGTTGTGCTTTCCACCCAGCACGATGCGGATGTTACGCAGGAGCAGATTCATGCAGACATCAAAAAGTATGTGTTTGACCCGGTGCTTCCGAAAGAATTACTGGATGAAGAAACCAAGTATTTTATCAATCCTACAGGCCGTTTTGTCATCGGAGGACCGCACGGGGATGCCGGACTGACAGGCCGTAAAATCATTGTGGACACCTACGGCGGATATGCCCGTCACGGCGGCGGCGCATTCTCCGGCAAAGACTGCACAAAGGTGGACCGTTCCGCTGCCTATGCGGCGCGTTATGTGGCAAAGAACCTTGTGGCAGCAGGGCTTGCAGACAAATGCGAGATTCAGCTTTCTTACGCAATCGGTGTGGCACAGCCTACTTCCATCCGTGTGGATACCTTTGGCACGGGCAGGCTTTCGGAACTGGAACTGGTGAAAATCATCCGTGAAAATTTTGACCTTCGTCCGGCAGGCATCATTAAGATGCTGGATTTACGCCGTCCCATTTACAAACAGACGGCAGCTTACGGGCATTTTGGACGGAATGATTTGAATCTGCCGTGGGAGCAGCTTGATAAGGTGGATATCCTGAAGAAATACCTGTAAAACTATTTTTGGAACAGAATAAGTTTCCGCACCCCGCGCCGTCCTTCCACCGGCGGCATACCGGTATCCAACAGGGCACGTTTGCATTCTTAAAGAGGCGTAGTGGTACTAGCGCTGCAAAATACGCAGCGCAAGGACCAACGCCTCTTTAACGGCCCTTTATGGATACCGATATGCCGCCGGTGGAAGGACGGCGCGGGGTGCTAAGTTGGGGAGGCGTTATGGTACGGATTGTGGAAAATTTGATTTATCAGGATGGGGCGGGGGAGGCCGGAAGGCTGGATTTGTATCTGCCGCAGGGAAGGGATTGTAAGGCGCTTTTTGTTTATTTTCATGGCGGGGGGCTGGAGAGCGGGGATAAAGCGGATGATAAGGGCGTCTGTTGTGAGCTGGCGGAGGGCGGCATTGCGGTGGCAAGCGCTAACTACCGTATGTATCCCCATGCGGTTTTTCCACAGTATATCGAGGACGCGGCGAAGGCCGTGGCATGGTGCCTTGGGCATATGGCGGAGTATACCGCATATGATAAAGTATTTGTGGGCGGTGTTTCGGCAGGCGCCTACCTTTCCATGATGCTTCATTTCTGCCCGCGTTTTTTGGCGGAATGCGGCGTGGAGGAAAAAGAAATTGCTGGGTATATTTTTGATGCGGGACAGCCCACCGTGCATTTTAACGTTCTGCGGGAACGGGGGCAGGACCCCATGGCGGTCAGGATTGATGAGGCGGCGCCGCTTTTTTATCTGGAGGGGGAGCAACCGGTGGTGAAAGACCAAAGGTTTCTGGTAGTGGTTGCCGACAATGATATTCCCGGAAGGCGTGAGCAGAATGAACTGCTGATTCGGACCATGGAAACCCATCAATATGACAGGAAGCAGATTACTTACCGCGTGATGGAAGGATATACACATGCGGGCTATGTGGGGATTACCGATGAAAGCGGAAGTTTTCCCTATGCGCAAATGATAAAGGCGTTTATGGATACGTTCCGTGATTGACGCCCCCCAAAAGAAATGGTACTCTAAAGAAGGGGAAAGGACAAAAAACATGGACAATAAAGAATATTCGACGGGGGAGCTGTTTGGGCGGTTCCTTCCTTATTATAAAAAGCATAAAAAAGTGGTTGCGGCAGATTTGGCCTGCGCATCGCTGACAACCGTATGCGAACTGGTGCTGCCGATGATTATCCGCCATATCACCAATACGGCCATAGAGGATTTGGCAGCGCTGACGGTAAGCGTTGTGGGGAAAATGGCGCTTTTGTATCTGGCGCTTCGCGTGGTGGACTGTCTGGCCAACTATTATATGGCGGATATGGGACATGTGATGGGCGCAAGGATTGAAACGGATATGCGGAGAGATGCTTACGGGCATTTGCAGATGCTGTCCAACACATACTACAACAACACAAAAGTGGGACAGATTATGGGCCGCATCACCAATGACTTGTTTGATGTGACGGAGTTTTCCCACCACTGCCCCGAAGAGTTTTTTATTGCGGGTATCAAGGCGGTAGTGGCATTTATGATTCTTGCAACGGTCAATCTGCCCCTCACCGTCCTTGTATTTGTGATTGTACCCGTTATGGCGTTTACCTGTATCAAGCTGAACAGAAGGAGCAGGAAGGCCTTTGCAAAACAGAGAAGGCAGATTGGCGAGCTCAATGCCGCCATAGAGGACAGCCTTCTGGGACAGAAAGTGGTGAAAGCCTTTACCAATGAAGAGGTGGAAGTAGAAAAGTTTGAAAAAGGCAATCAGGAGTTTCTGGAAATCAAGAAAGAAACTTACCGTTATATGGCGGCGTTCCAGACGGCAACAAGGGCTTTTGACGGACTGATGTATTTGACGGTTATTCTGGCGGGCGGCATCTTTGTGATAAAAGGAAAAATCACGCCCGGGGATTTGGTGGCCTATACCATGTATGTGTCCACCCTGATAGCCACTATTCGGAGAATCATAGAGTTTGCGGAGCAGTTCCAGCGGGGGCTTACCGGCATAGAGCGTTTTTTGCAGATTATGGACGCGGACATTGAAATTTTTGATGAGCCGGATGCGGCAGAGATGCCAAAGCCTATGGGGCAGATTTCTTTTGAGGATGTTTCCTTTGAATATCCGGATGACCACAACAGGGTTTTCCGCAATTTGAACCTGTCGGTAAAGCCCGGGGAAAAGCTGGCAATCGTAGGGCCTTCCGGCGGCGGCAAAACGACCCTCTGCAACTTGATTCCCCGGTTTTACGATGTGACCGGCGGCAAAATTTCCATAGACGGCGTGGATATCCGGCGTTTTACCTTAAAGAGCCTCCGGAAAAACATCGGTATCGTGCAGCAGGATGTTTATCTGTTTTCCGGCACGGTTATGGAAAATATCTTATACGGTGCGCCCGGCGCCTCAAGGGAGGAAGCCATGGAGGCGGCAAGGAAAGCGGGAGCCCATGAATTTATCATGGAATTAAAGGACGGTTACGACACCTATGTGGGAGAGCGTGGCGTGAAGCTGTCCGGCGGGCAGAAGCAGCGTATCAGCATTGCCAGGGTATTTTTGAAAAATCCTCCCATTATGATACTGGACGAAGCAACTTCCGCTCTGGACAATGAAAGCGAATTTGCTGTGGCAGCGTCCCTGAATGAACTCTCCGTGGGCAGGACGACCATCACCATAGCCCACAGGCTGTCAAGCATCAAAAATGCGGACCGCATTCTGGTGCTGACCGATGAAGGCATCGTGGAGGAGGGCAGCCATGAAACACTGATGCGGCAGGAAGGCATTTATTATCAGTTTTATACCATGGCGGACCGCATAAAATAACATGTGCGGAAAGCGCGGAGAAATGAGGAAACAATGGCATTTACCCATCTGCATGTCCACACGGAATATTCCCTGCTGGACGGCTCCAATAAAATAAAGGAATATGTAAAAAGGGTGAAGGAGCTGGGCATGGACAGCGCAGCTATCACGGACCACGGCGTTATGTACGGCGTCATAGATTTTTATAAGGCGGCAAGGGAAGCGGGCATCAAGCCCGTCTTAGGCTGTGAGGTCTACGTTGCTCCCAATTCCCGGTTTGACAAGGAACTGACGGGGGGAGAGGACAGATATTACCATCTGGTGCTGCTTGCGGAGAACAATACGGGTTATGCGAACCTGATGAAGATAGTCAGCCGCGGTTTTACGGAAGGGTATTATTACAGGCCCCGGGTGGACATGGAGGTGTTAAACCGCTATCATGAAGGCATTATTGCCCTGTCGGCATGTCTTGCGGGGGAAGTGCAGAGGTATATCGTAAAGGGCCTTGTGGACGAGGCCAAAAAAACAGCCCGTAAATATGAAGCCTGTTTCGGAAAAGGCAATTTCTTTCTGGAAATGCAGGACCACGGCATTCCGGAGCAGAAGATTGTCAATACGGAACTGTTAAAGATGAGCAAGGAACTGGATATTCCCCTGGTGGTCACCAACGACGTGCATTACACCTATGAAAAAGACGCAGATTCCCACGACATTCTGCTTTGCCTGCAAACCGGTAAAAAGCTTGCGGACGAAGACCGTATGCGTTATGAGGGCGGCCAGTATTTTGTAAAAAGCGAGGAGGAGATGAAAGGGCTGTTTCCCTATGCATGGGAAGCGGTGGAAAATACCCAGAGGATTGCCGACAGATGCAATGTGGAAATTGAGTTTGGCGTGACGAAGCTGCCGAAGTATGATGTGCCGGACGGGTATGATTCCTGGACCTATCTCAATAAGCTGTGTAAGGACGGTCTAAAGGAGCGGTATGAGGATATGGAAGCGCCCGCCGGAAACACGGGACAGACCTTACAGGAACGCCTTGATTATGAGCTGGATGTCATCCGCACCATGGGATATGTGGATTATTTCTTGATTGTGTGGGATTTTATCAATTATGCAAGGGAAAACGGCATTCCGGTAGGCCCCGGAAGAGGCTCCGCCGCAGGAAGCGTGGTTTCGTACTGCTTAAAGATTACCAATATCGACCCTATCCGCTACAATCTGCTGTTTGAGCGGTTTTTAAACCCGGAGCGCGTTTCCATGCCCGATATTGACGTGGATTTCTGCTACGAGAGAAGGCAGGAGGTTATCGACTATGTTGGACGCAAATACGGCGCCGACAAGGTGGTGCAGATTGTAACCTTCGGTACGATGGCGGCAAAGGGCGTAATCAGGGATGTGGGACGTGTCATGGATTTGCCCTATGCTTTTGTGGATTCCATTGCCAAGATGGTGCCCTTTGAGTTAAACATTACCATCGACAGGGCGCTGGAAATCAATCCGGAGTTCAGAAACCTGTACCACAGTGATGAGCAGGTGCGTCACCTGATAGATATGTGTAAGCGTCTGGAAGGTCTGCCCCGCCATACCTCCATGCATGCGGCCGGAGTGGTAATCTGCCAGAAGGCGGCGGATGAGTTTGTCCCCCTCTCAAGGGGAGCGGACGGCTCCATCACCACCCAGTTCACCATGACGACGCTGGAAGAACTGGGGCTTTTAAAAATGGATTTTCTGGGGCTGCGTACCCTGACAGTCATAAAAGACGCCGTGGATTTGATAGAAAAAAGCACCGGCAGACACATCGATGTTGACAATATTGATTATGAAGACAAATTGGTGCTGGATTCCCTGAGCACGGGAAAAACAGACGGCGTGTTCCAGTTGGAAAGCGCCGGCATGAAAAATTTCATGAAGGAGCTGAAACCGGAAAACCTGGAGGATGTCATTGCGGGTATTTCTTTGTACCGTCCCGGTCCCATGGATTTTATACCCAAATACATTAAGGGAAAGAACAGCGGCGCGGATATTACCTATTCCTGTCCCCAGCTTGAACCGATTCTTTCTTCCACATACGGCTGTATCGTGTATCAGGAGCAGGTTATGCAGATTGTGCGTGACCTTGGTGGCTATACGTTGGGAAGGAGCGATTTGGTACGCCGCGCCATGAGCAAAAAGAAACAGTCCGTCATGGAAAAAGAGCGCGCCAACTTCATATTCGGTAACAAAGAGGAAAATGTGCCCGGCTGCGTGTCAAAGGGCATCAGTGAAAAAGTGGCGGGACAGATTTACGAAGATATGATGGATTTTGCCAAATATGCCTTCAACAAATCCCATGCCGCCTGTTATGCCGTGGTAGCCTATCAGACCGCCTATTTAAAGTACTATTATCCGGTAGAGTTTATGGCGGCGCTTCTGACCTCGGTTATTGACAATTCCAAAAAGGTATCGGAATACATTCTGGTCTGCCGCAGCATGGATATCAAAATCCTGCCGCCGGATATCAACGAGGGTGAAAGCGGCTTTTCCGTATCGGGCGGCAGCATCCGTTATGCCCTGACGGCAATCAAGAGCGTGGGATGGCCGGTCATCAAGAGCGTGGTGGAAGAAAGGAAGGAAAGAGGCCCTTTTACCAACCTCAACGACTTTATCACACGCATGGCGGATAAGGACATCAATAAAAGGGCGGTTGAAAACTTCATAAAAGCAGGTGCGCTGGACAGCCTTGGGGGGACAAGGAAGCAGTTTATGAGCGTGTATGTCCAGATTATGGAGCATGTGCAGAAGGACAGGAAAAACAATATGGCAGGGCAGATTTCCCTTTTTGACATTGTGGAGGAGGACGCAAAGGAAAGCTTTGATGTGCAGCTTCCGAATGTAGGGGAGTATCCCAAAGAAATGCGGTTAAACTTTGAAAAGGAAGTTCTGGGCATTTATGTGAGCGGTCATCCCCTGGAAGAATATGAAGGGCTCTGGCGCAAAAAGATTTCTGCCACGACGGCAGACTTTTCACTGGATGAAGAAACGGGAACCGTTACTTTAAAGGATGGTGCAAATGTAACCATAGGGGGACTGATTGCGGATAAAACCATCAAATATACAAAGAATGATAAGGTGATGGCGTTCCTTACCATTGAGGATTTGGTAGGCACGGTGGAGGTTGTGGTGTTTCCGCGGGATTATGAAAAGAACGCCGCTTTTCTGACGGAGGACGCAAAGGTCTTTATCCGGGGGAGGGTATCCGTGGAGGAGGACAAGGATGGAAAACTGATTTGTGAGCGCATCCAGCCCTTTGATTTTCTTGCAAAAAACATCTGGATTAAGTTTCCCACCGTGGAGGCCTATCAGGCGGCGGAAGAGAAGCTTTTTGCGGCTATAGCGGAGTCGGAAGGAAACGACGGCATCGTAATTTATGTAGAGAATCCGAAAGCCAAAAAGGAGCTTCCCAGAAACAAGTGGGTTAAGGCAGATGAAGCGCTTTTGCAAAACCTTTGCAGCCTGTTTGGAGAAGAAAACGTAAAGGTGGTAACAAAAAGCTGATTTATGGTAGTTTGTCAACAAAAATCAAAAAAAGATTGAAAAGCGTACTAAAAAGGATTAAAATAGAGAAAATTGCACAGGAGGTTTTGGGCATGGCAGAACAAGTAAAGACAATCGCCGTACTTACGAGTGGCGGAGACGCACCCGGAATGAATGCCGCAATCCGTGCCGTGGTTCGTACCGCGATAGCCAGGGGATTGACCGTAAAGGGAATTGAAAGAGGCTATATGGGCCTTATTAATGAAGAAATTATAGATATGGAAACAAGGACTGTTTCAGATATTATCCAGAGGGGCGGAACCATTTTGGGAACGGCCCGTTGTCCTGAGTTTAAAAATCCGGAGGTGCAGCAAAAGGGCGCCGATATTTGCAGGAAGCACGGGATAGATGGTCTGGTTGTCATTGGCGGTGACGGTTCATACCGCGGCGCACAGGCTTTGTCAAGGCTCGGCATCAATGCAATCGGCCTTCCGGGCACGATTGACTTGGATATTGCCTGCACAGATTATACCATTGGTTTTGACACTGCGGTCAATACCGCGATGGAAGCCATTGACAAGGTGAGGGACACTTCTTCCTCCCATGAGCGTTGCAGTATTATTGAGGTTATGGGACGTAACGCAGGATATATTGCACTCTGGTGTGGGATTGCAAACGGTGCGGAGGATATCATGCTTCCCGAAAAGTATGATTACGACGAACAGGCTATTATCAACAATATCATTGAGAAACGTAAGATGGGTAAGAAACACCATATTATCATCAATGCGGAAGGAATCGGGCATTCCAATTCCATGGCAAAGAGAATTGAGGCAGCGACCGGCATAGAAACAAGGGCGACCATACTCGGGCACATGCAGCGTGGCGGAAGCCCGACCTGCAAGGACCGTTATTACGCTTCGGTTATGGGTGCATATGCCGTAGACCTTTTGATTGCTGGCAAGACGAAGAGAGTTGTAGGGTATCAGAAGGGACAGTTTGTTGACTTTGACATTGAAGATGCGCTTGCAATGACAAAAGCAATACCGGAGTATTCTTATGAAATAAGCCAGCTTTTATCCAAATAATTTGTTGTAGCTATAGAAAAGAACCTTGGGAGGTCTGGGAACTGGACTGAGCAGGGTTCTTTTCGCATCATGTCATAGTATTAAGCCGCGGAAAATGCAGGCGGCATGAGGGGGCAGGTATGATTACAAGTATAGTGAATCCGCGTATCAAACAACTTGTACAGTGGCAGGACAGGGCAAGGGACCGTAGAAAAGACGGTGTGTTTATTGCGGAAGGCATAAAAATGCTGGAAGAAGCGCCCATGGAATGGATTCGGGAAATCTATCTCACGGAAGAATTTGCCGGGAGGCTGAAACATGCAAAAAGTGAAAAAGAACATATGTTATGGAAAAAACTGGAGGATGCGCGCTTTGAATTTGTCACAAAAGAAGTTATGAAAAGGGCGGCTGATACCCAGACTCCGCAGGGAGTACTGCTGGTATTGAAACAACCGGCATACACGCTGGATTATATACTGCAAAAGGGCAAAAACGGGCTTTATCTTGTGCTTGAGGATTTGCAGGACCCCGGCAATCTGGGGACAATAGTGAGAACCGGTGAAGGAGCGGGTGTTAGCGGTATTATCATGAGCAGTAAAACGGTGGATATCTTTAATCCCAAGACAATCCGCGCCACAATGGGTTCCATATACAGAGTCCCTTTTATATATGTAGAAACCCTTTCAGACACGTTGGCGCAAATGCAGAAAGCGGGAGTGACCGTTTATGCGGCGCATTTAAAGGGAGAAACCCTTTACCATGATTTTTCCTACAAAGGCGCGTCGGCATTTTTAATCGGAAATGAAGGGGCGGGACTTAAGAAAGAGACAGCGGATGCGGCGGATTTTTGCTTGAAAATTCCTATGGAGGGCAGTGTAGAGTCCCTGAATGCAGCCGTGTCTGCCGCTCTTCTGTTATATGAGGCAAAAAGACAAAGAAGTTAAATCACAAATTAATTAGGGAGGAGTTTGCAATGACAATAGGATTTATTGGTCTGGGAAATATGGCATGTGCCATGATAGGCGGCATGTTGAAAAAAAATATGGTATCCCCTGACGAAATCTGCGGTTCGGCAAAGACGCAGACAACACTTGACAGGTGTAAAAAAGAATTTGGTATCCGGACAATGCCGGACAATGCTTCGGCAGCCGCGGCGTCCGACATCCTTTTTCTGGCGGTGAAGCCTGTATTTTTCCCGGAAGTCATCGGGGAGATTAAGGACAGTTTAAAAGAAGGTACGGTGGTTGTCAGCATAGCCGCCGGAAAGACTGTTTCTTACATCGAGGAATTGTTCGGACGCCGGATAAAGCTAATCCGGTGTATGCCCAATACGCCGGCGATGGTTCTGGAAGGCTGTACGGCAGTGGTGCGGGGAGAGGCGGTTTCCGATGAAGAGATGGAGCAGATAAAAAAGATTCTGTCGTCCTTCGGAACGGTACATGAAGTGCCCGAGCGCATGATGGACGCGGTAGTAGGCGTCAGCGGCAGTTCCCCTGCATATGTGTTTCTGTTTATCGAAGCGATGGCCGACGGAGCGGTCCTTGCCGGAATCCCCAGAAAACAGGCATATGAAATGGCAGCGCAGTCCGTGCTCGGCAGTGCGAAAATGGTACTGGAAACAGGCCTTCACCCCGGAGCCTTAAAAGACATGGTATGCTCACCCGGCGGCACCACCATAGAAGCAGTAAAAGTACTGGAAGAAGCCGGTCTCCGCGCCGCAGTCATGGACGCCATGGAAGCCTGTATCGAAAAATCGAAAAATTTGTAAATGGTTTTAGGAAAAAGATTTCTTCATATGCATGTCAGCGCCCGGGGCGTGCATTTGATTCCATAAAGGACCGTGTAAAAACGCTGGTACTTGGAGGTTGTATTTTAACCTCCTATGTACCACTGCGTTTTTACCCGAGCGAGAGCGCGTCCTGTTGGAACAAATGCACGCCCCGGGCGCTGACATGCATATGAAGAAATCAATCATTTTCCAAAAACTTGACAAATTGGAAAACCTCTGCTATGATACTTCCGTAACAAATTTTAATAAATTTGTAATAAATGTAATAACTTTGGCATAATTATATGGTATGGCACCGTGTCTGCGGTGCATATGTACAGAGAAGTAAGTTTTACATTTGGAGGTAAAGGTATATGTTTAGAAGCAGAAGGCTGCTTGTATCCGCCGTGTCTTTATGTCTGGCGCTGGTGTTAACACTCCATACAAGCATGATTGCGGAAGCTGGCAGCGTAAAGAATTACCTGATTAATTATAACGGAGGCGCTTCGGCGGTGTTAAATCCTGCCGTGACAAACGCGTCAGAAACAGTGAACGCCACGGCGGAGGAGTTAAATCTGGACTTGAGTGCTGTTACCGTCAAAGAAGAATCCAGACTTGTCATGGCAAATGTGAGCAGTGCATTGAATGTGCGTCTTGAGCCCGATGCGGATTCCGAAAAAGTCGGTAAATTGTATAAGGACTGCGGCGGCACTATTTTGGAAAGAAGGGACGGCTGGACCAAAATCCAGTCGGGAGAATTGATTGGATGGGCAAGTGACGAATTTCTGCTCTTTGGCGCAGAGGCGGAAGAACTTGCGGCAAGCGTCGGTGTGACGGTTGCACATATTGATAGTGACAACGGGTTAAAAATCAGGACGGCTCCCACTACGGAATCGGAATTTTACGGTGTGCTGCCCTATGGGGATGAAGTGGAAGTGCTTTCGGTCGGTGAGGACGGATGGGCGTGTATCGACTATGAAGGCACGGATGGATATGTTTCTACCGAGTATATCACCATAGAATTTAAAATTGACTCCGGGGAAACGATGGAGGCTATTAAGGAACGCGAAGCGGCGGAAGCCGAAGCAAAACGTCATGTAAACTATGGTGAGTATACCACTGATGCGGATACGACATTGCTTCTTGCGGCGCTGATTCAGTGCGAGGCGGGCGGAGAGTCTTACGAAGGACAGCTTGCAGTCGGCGCAGTAGTCATGAACCGTGTGAGAAGCGGGGCATATCCCGATACCATTCACGGTGTTATCTACGCATCCGGACAGTTTACGCCTGCACAGAGCGGTAAGGTGAACAGGGTTTTGGAATCCGGCAAGATTAAGCAGAGCTGTATCGATGCTGCAAAGGAAGCCATTTCGGGCGTGTCCAATGTTGGCGATTTGACGCACTTTAGGCGTAACAACGGCAGAGAAGGTCTTGTTATCGGCAACCATGTATTCTATTAAGTAAATGCAAATGGTAAGCGGCATAGTCGGTCCGGCTATGCCGCTTTATTTTTATGCCGGATATTTTGCGGGGGGATGCATGGATTGGTATGATAAAGTGGCGCTTTGGCAACATTATAGAAAAAAACGTGCATGAAAAGTGGTTGCCCGAAAAAGCAAGGTGTAGTAATATAAAATTATATAAGGACGGCGGCTTTCAAAACAGAAGCGTCCGCTGTTCGGATTGGAGGGTAAAATGCAAAATATGCTGTTTGTATGGCTGGTTCTGTTGATTGTATTTATCATTGTGGAACTGGCAACAATGGGACTTACAACCATTTGGTTTGCAGCAGGTACACTGGTAGCGGCAATCGCTGCGGCAGTCCATGCACCGCTTGTCATACAGGTTGCATTGTTTCTGGTGGTTTCCATTGTCCTGTTATTCTTTACCAGGCCAATTGCAGTCCGGTATTTTAATAAGGACCGAGTTAAGACAAATGTAGAAAGCATGGTGGGCAGACAGGCGATTGTCATAAGTGAAATCAATAATCTGGAAGGCATCGGACAGGTAACGGTAGGCGGACAGGAATGGGCGGCAAGAAGCAGGGATGAGAATCTGGAAATTCCCGTGGGCACTGTAGTGATTGTCTGTGCAATCAGCGGCGTTAAATTGATTGTAGAACCCAAAATGTAAAAGAAAAAGGAGATAAAAAAGATGGAATGGATAATCATAGCTTTGATAGTATTATTACTGGTAATTTTGATTTCCTGTATCAAGATTGTGCCGCAGGCACAGGCATATGTGGTGGAAAGACTTGGTGCATATCAGGGAACCTGGTCTGTGGGCCTTCACATTAAAGTGCCTTTTCTGGACAGGGTGGCAAGAAAGGTAAACTTAAAGGAGCAGGTGGCGGATTTCCCGCCCCAGCCGGTTATCACCAAGGATAATGTAACCATGAGGATTGACACCGTTGTATTTTACCAGATTACCGACCCCAGACTTTTTACTTATGGCGTGGAAAATCCCATGATGGCAATTGAAAACCTGACGGCTACCACGCTTCGTAACATCATCGGTGAACTGGAACTGGACCAGACGCTGACATCCCGTGAAACCATCAATACCAAAATGCGTGCGGCACTGGATATTGCTACCGACCCGTGGGGCATCAAGGTAAACCGTGTGGAGCTTAAGAACATTATTCCTCCCGCAGAGATTCAGAATGCGATGGAGAGACAGATGAAGGCAGAGCGTGAAAGACGTGAAGCCGTTACCAGGGCAGAAGGTGAAAAGAAAGCCAACATCCTTGTGGCAGAAGGTGAGAAAGAATCCGCAATTTTGCGTGCTGAGGCTGAAAAACAGTCAGCCATCCTGCGTGCGGAAGCAGAAAAAGAAAAAATGATTCGTGAGGCAGAAGGTGAAGCAGAAGCCATCCTCAAAGTACAGCAGGCTAACGCAGACGGTATCAGGATGTTAAAAGAAGCCGGTGCGGATGAAGCCGTCCTCAAAATCAAGAGTCTGGAAGCCTTTGAAAAAGCCGCAGACGGCAAAGCAACCAAGATTCTCCTCCCTGCCGACTTACAAGGCGTGGCTTCCTTTGCCACAACCTTCAGGGAAATCGCCGATAAATAAGATTATAAAAACAGAATATGCAGTACATGCACACTCGGAATCCGCCCCTAATGGCGGACTCCGAGTATTTCTGTAAAATGACGGTTCGTATGGAGCCGGCTGGCGCGTATGTTACCGCATTTTACTGTGCCGGGCCTTTTATGCCATGAAAGGAAGACTTTAAATTATGGAAGCCATTGCTGACATGATTTTTGCCAAAGGCTTCCTGTAATGTCCGGCAGATGAGCCCGAAACAGTAATGTGCGGTAACATATGCGCCAGACGGCGGCCCGCCGTCACCGCAAAACAGAAAAGAAAGGACAAACACATGAATTTAAAAGGCCGTAATTTTTTAAAGATTCTGGATTTTACCCCCGAAGAAATTACATACCTGCTGGATATGGCAGCAGAATTTAAGGACAAAAAGAAAAAAGGCATTCCGGTGGATACCTTAAAAGGCAAAAATGTCGCATTGATTTTTGAAAAGACCAGTACCCGTACCCGCTGTGCCTTTGAAGTGGCGGCCCATGATTTGGGAATGGGAACCACTTATCTGGATTCGGCAGGCTCCCAGATTGGCAAAAAGGAAAGTATTGCCGATACCGCAAGGGTGTTGGGCAGCATGTATGAAGGCATTGAGTACCGGGGATTTGGGCAGGAAATTGTGGAAGAGCTTGCAAAATATGCAGGCGTTCCTGTCTGGAACGGTCTTACCAATGAATTTCATCCCACCCAGATGCTTGCCGACCTTTTGACAATCAGGGAGCATTTTGGGCATTTGAATGGCATTCGTCTGACTTATATGGGGGATGCGCGATACAATATGGGCAATTCCCTGATGACGGCCTGTGCAAAGATGGGGATGCATTTTACGGCATGTACCACCGCAAACTATTTTCCGGGGGAGGAACTTGTGGAAAAATGCAAAGAGATTGCAAAGGAAACAGGCGGCAGCATTACCCTGACGGAGGACGTGGCAGCCGGCACGAAAGGAGCGGACGTGATTTATACGGATGTGTGGGTTTCCATGGGAGAGCCGGATGAAGTATGGGAGAGCCGCATAAGTGAACTTTCTCCGTATCAAGTGAACAAAAAGGTTATGGACAATGCAGGTGAACAGGCAATCTTTATGCACTGCCTGCCGGCGTTCCATGACCTCAATACCAAAATCGGCCTGGAGATGAGCAGGAAATTTGGCATAAAGGAAATGGAAGTGACGGATGAAGTATTTGAATCTTCCCAATCCGTGGTATTTGCCGAGGCGGAAAACCGTATGCACACGATTAAGGCCGTTATGGCTGCCACCCTTTGATTGCATGGTGAAGAACGATAAATTGGGGGTTCATATGAAGGCAGAAATTTTATCCCTGCTTCGGGAAACTGAAAATTATATATCGGGACAGGAATTGTGCGAACGCTTTCAAGTGACAAGGACGGCAGTCTGGAAGGTGATTAACGGGCTGAAAAAAGAAGGATATGAAATCGAGGCGGTGCAAAACAGGGGATACCGTCTGGTGTCGCAGCCGGATATGTTTGGCAAGGCGGAACTGGAGAGCCGTATCCGTACGAAATGGGCGGGCCGCCATATTGCGTTTTATGAAAGCGTAGGTTCCACCAATGCAGCGGCTAAGCTTCTGGCGGAAGAGGATGCACCCGCGGGAACACTGGTGGTGGCGGAGTCCCAGACGGCGGGTCGTGGCAGGAGGGGGAGGGGCTGGGTATCCCCTCCCGGCCATAATCTGTATTTTACCCTGCTCTTACGGCCCGAAATTGATCCGGACAAGGCTTCCATGCTCACACTTGTGATGGCGCTTGCCGTGAAAGAAGCGGTAGAGGAGGCATACGGCGCACAGGCAGGTATTAAATGGCCCAATGACATTGTCTTAAACAGCAAAAAGGTGACGGGGATTCTTACGGAGATGAGTTTGCAGGGAGAGTATATCCAGCATGTGGTCATTGGAGTGGGCATCAATGTGAAGAAGCAGGAGTTTGCCCCGGAACTTGCCGAAAAGGCTACTTCCCTGGAAGCGGAACTGGGACATCCCATATCAAGGGCGCTTCTTTTGGAAAAGGTGATGGAAAGGTTTGAAGAGGATTATGCTCTTTTTCTGGAGAAGCAGGATTTGTCGCTTCTTTTAGCCGCCTACAATGCTGCTTTGGTCAATTGTGACAGGCAGGTAAAGGTGCTTGACCCTGCCGGGGAGTATGTGGGAACAGCCCGGGGAATCAATGAAAAAGGAGAACTGCTGGTCTTGGATTCCGGCAATAAACTAAAAAAGATTTATGCCGGGGAAGTATCAGTGCGTGGTATTTATGGATATGTCTAAACAGGAAGAGAGTAAAAGGATGGTGCTCTGCGCTGCCAATTCTTATGAGATGAAATATTACTTTAACCGGAAATTTAACGGCATCCCGGATTCCATCAAGGATGAACTGCATATTTTGTGCGTGCTTTTTACGGAGGAGGTGGGAGGCATTTTTTCCATTGTCTTTGAGGAGGATGGAAGTGTGTCGCTGGAAACAAATGCCGATGATGATGATATTTACTACGATGAAATCAGCAGCGGTCTTATGGTTAGGGAAGTGCGGAGAAAAAGACAGGAACTGTTGGAAAGCCTGAGCCTGTATTACAGGGTGTTTATCCTGCATGAGGACATCAGTGCATTGATGGAGGAAAATCATGATTCTGGTAATTGACGTCGGAAATACCAATATAACCTGCGGTGTCTATGATAACGGAAACTTAAAAGCAACCTTCAGGATTACAACCAAGATTCCGAGAACTTCTGATGAGTATGGTGTGTTGCTGATGGAAATGTTGAAGATTCGGCAGATAGAGCTGGGGCAGATAGAGGGCAGCATTGCAGCGAGTGTGGTATCGGATATTATGCATTCCCTGACCGGCGCGCTCGTGAAATATACCGGCAATGCGCCGCTGCTTGTAGGGCCCGGCGTGAAAACCGGCATCAAAGTTTCCACGGAAAATCCCCGGGCCATCGGTGCGGACCGTATCGTGGACGCCGTGGCGGCATACGAGAAGTACGGGGGCCCGGTACTGGTGTTGGATTTCGGCACTGCAACCACCTATGATTTGGTGAGTCCGGACGGCAGGTTTCAGGCGGGCATTACGGCACCGGGGGTCAGAATCAGTGCGGAGGCTTTGTGGGAGAGGACTGCCATGCTTCCCAACATAGAAATCAAAAAGCCCAAAACCATTCTTGCCCAGGATACCGTCAGCAGTATGCAGGCAGGACTTATTTACGGTCAAATTGGGCAGACGGAATATATCGTCAGAAAGGTAAAAGAAGAAAGCGGCTACAATGATTTAAAAGTCGTTGCCACAGGCGGCATGGGAAGAATCATTGCGGATGAAACGGACAGCATTGATATTTATGACAGCTTTCTGACATTGGACGGTCTTTACGCCATCTATGAAAAGAACAGAAGACAGGAAAGATAACTATGAAATGGAAAATCGGAAATGTGGAGCTTTGTAATCAGGTGATTCTGGCTCCCATGGCAGGCGTGACGGATTTGCCGTTCCGTCTGTTGTGCAAAGAGCAGGGAGCAGGGCTTCTTTGCATGGAGATGGTGAGTGCAAAGGCGATTTATTATAACAATAAAAATACGAACGAACTTATGGAAATCCATCCGGATGAAGGTTCCGTATCTTTACAGCTTTTCGGCTCGGACGCGGATATTATGGCGGAAATGGCAAAAAAGGTGGAAGAGCGGCCCTTTGCCATACTGGATATCAACATGGGATGTCCGGTTCCGAAGGTGGTAAACAACGGGGAAGGCTCTGCCTTGATGAAGGAACCGAAACTGGTGGAAGAGATTGTATACAAGGTTGCCCGCTCCATCAAAAAACCGGTTACCGTGAAAATCAGGAAAGGGTTTGACGATGCCCATGCAAACGCCGTGGAGATTGCCCGGATTGCAGAAAGCGCAGGGGCGGCGGCCATTACCGTGCATGGCAGGACGCGGGAGCAGTATTACAGCGGCAGAGCCGACTGGGAATGCATCCGTTCGGTAAAGGAGGCCGTGAAAATACCTGTTATAGGAAACGGTGATATAACGGATGCCTTTTCGGCAAAAAGAATGCTGGAGCAGACTGGCTGTGACGGTATTATGATAGGCAGGGCAGCGCAGGGAAACCCGTGGATATTCAGGGAAGCGGCTGGATATCTGGAGTGCGGGAGGATTCCCGCAAGGCCTTCGGCAGGTGAAGTAAAGGATACTATCCGGAAACATGCGGCGCTGCAGCTTTCCGTAAAAGGAGAATATACGGGAGTCAGGGAGATGCGCAAGCATCTGGCCTGGTATACGGCGGGATATCCCAATTCCGCAAGATTCAGGCAGATGATAAACTCCATGGAAACAATGGAAGAACTTTTAGAGGGATTGGACAAAATATTTCCTGAATGAAAGTATAAAAAAAGGGACGGCGGCATATCTTCAATAAGCGGGAGGAACGGTATGGAAGAGATGGCTGTCGTTCGTTTTGTTTTGGAAAAAGAGGGAAGGGGAAAAAAGAGAAGAAGGGGAAAATGGGAGTATCATGTGGACATGGAAAGGCTGCATGTTTCGGGAATTGAACTTGTGTTGTATACTGTTTTTTTGCCGTTTTTCTGTTATAAAAAAAGGGAATGGACGGCGGAAAAATTTTCCGAATATTATAATGGACTGCCTATTCCGCCCCAGAGCAGGGAGGTGTATTATTTATATCAGGAAGAAGCGGGGGATTTTCTGGGTGTCAGTGCGGAGCCCATTTCCTATGATTGGCTGCTGTTTCTGATAAAGCATTATCAGATAACTTTTGACGCACTTGTTTTACTGTCCGGCGCAGAGATAGAAATGGAAGATTTTATCAGACGATATGTAAAAGACACCAGATATATCGGGATTGTCGCAAAAGAGGATGAGGATGTTCTGGAATTAAGGGAAAATTTATATCAGGAATACGGTTGTCTTTTGGATGTGGCTGAGGAAATGAAAAAACTGCATATACCTTCCGAAGGAAGGAAACTGGCCGTTTCGGGTGAAGAACTGCATGGGGCGGTTCCCTCAATGTTTAAAGGCAGCTGGGTATGGATAAGTACAAATACGGATGGGAAAAGTGCATCCAGGCTGTGTGCAAGGGCGAAAAGTGTAAGTTATATTGACATGAAAACTTTTTTGAGGGGCATCCGACCTTGACACTGTGCATAAAATTCAGTATAATACGTACGTTACTCTAGTGTACTGAAACCAAACCCAAGACAACCGAAAATATAGATACAGGAAGGCGTATATCATGGAATCCAAAAAAAATATTCTGACCTATGAAGGCTTAAGAAAATATGAAGATGAACTGCACGAATTGAAAGTAGTCAAACGTAAGGAAGTTGCCCAAAAAATCAAAGAGGCAAGGGAGCAGGGCGACTTGTCCGAAAATGCGGAATATGATGCCGCAAAAGATGAACAGCGTGATATAGAAGCGCGTATAGAAGAACTGGAAAAAATTCTGAAAAATGCGGAAGTGGTGGTTGAGGATGAAGTGGATTTGGACAAAATCAACATTGGCTGCAAGGTAAGAATTAAAGATTTGGAATTTGATGAGGAACTGGAATATAAAATTGTAGGCTCCACGGAAGCAAACAGCTTAAAAGGTAAAATTTCCAATGAAAGCCCCGTAGGAAAGGCTTTGATTGGAAGCAAACTCGGAGATACCGTGGAGGTGGAAACCCAGGCAGGCATATTAAGGTATCAGGTACTGGAGATTCAGAGGTCTAATTAGAGGAGTACAAAACGTGGAAGAGATACAGAACGGCAATGGAAGAAACCAACAGGCACAAAATAAAGGTCAGGAGCAGGACATCCATCAGCTTTTAAAGGTAAGGCGTGAAAAACTGGCTGCTTTACAGGAGGCAGGCAAGGACCCGTTTCGGATTACCAGATACGATGTGAGCCACCACAGCGCGGAAATCAAGGAAGGTTTTGATACCCTTGAGGGCCGGACCGTAACGGTGGCAGGGCGTATTATGCAGAAGCGTATCATGGGCAAGGCTTCTTTCTGTAATATACAGGATTTGCAGGGCAATATCCAGTCATATGTGGCAAGGGACAGCATCGGGGAAGAATCCTATGCGGATTTTAAAAAGTATGATGTCGGTGATATCGTAGGAATAAAAGGAGAGGTATTTAAGACCAAGACCGGTGAGATTTCCATTCATGCGGCCGAGGTAACCCTTTTGAGCAAGAGCCTGCAGATTCTTCCGGAAAAGTTCCATGGACTGACCAATACGGATATCCGTTACAGACAGCGCTATACGGACTTAATCATGAACCAGGACGTGAAGGAAACTTTTGTGAAGCGTTCCAAAGTTATCAGCGCCATCCGCAGGTATCTGGAAGGACAGGGCTTCTTAGAGGTGGAAACTCCAATGCTGGTGTCCAATGCGGGAGGGGCGGCAGCAAGACCCTTTGAAACGCATTACAATGCGCTGGATGAGGATGTGAAGCTTCGCATCTCTTTGGAATTATATCTGAAAAGGCTGATTGTAGGCGGTATGGAGCGGGTTTTTGAAATTGGCCGTGTATTCCGCAATGAAGGCCTTGACACCAGACATAACCCCGAATTTACCCTGATGGAGCTGTATCAGGCGTATACGGATTATTATGGTATGATGGATTTGACGGAAAATATGTTCCGCTATGTGGCAGAAGAGGTGTGCGGCACCACACTGGTTCCTTATGCGGAGGAAATGATAGATTTGGGTAAGCCCTTTGAGCGGCTTACCATGGTGCAGGCAGTAAAGCAGTATGCGGGCGTGGACTTTGACGAGGTGGAGGATACCGCAGCGGCAAAGAAGCTGGCTGACGAAAAAGGCGTCCATTACGAGGAACGCCATACCAAGGGTGATATCCTGAACCTCTTCTTTGAAGAGTTTGTGGAGGAGCATCTTATCCAGCCCGTGTTTATCATGGACCATCCGGTGGAGATTTCCCCCCTTACCAAGAGGAAGCCGGACAAGCCGGACTATGTGGAGCGTTTCGAGTTGTTTATTTACGGCAGGGAGATGTGCAACGCATACTCCGAGCTGAATGACCCCATTGACCAGCGAGAGCGTTTCAAAGCACAGGAAGCAGCCTTGGCAGCAGGTGACGAGGAAGCCAACACCACCGATGAAGATTTTATGAATGCACTGGAAATCGGTATGCCGCCCACCGGCGGTATCGGTTACGGCATCGACAGGCTGGTGATGCTGCTCACCAACTCCCCGGCAATCAGGGATGTGCTTTTGTTCCCGACAATGAAAACGCTTGGCGGAAAAGACCAGTAAAATCAAGGGTTTGCGGACTTAAAGACAGTATGGTACGACAAGAGTACGACAAAATAAACTCTCTTAACGGGTTAAAATAAATGATTTTAAATTAAACTCGTGTCAGTTCAAGTTAATATTTTGTACGATAAGGACATTTTTCTAAAAGAAAATTTTAGGGAAGTGTCCTTTTGTTATGGTCAAAAAACAAAATAAGAAATGGAGGAAATGAACATGAGTAGTACAGCGTTAGGAGCAGAGAAAGCGATTATTTTTATCAGCGATGCACATGAAAAATTCTACTATGAGAAATTGAAAGAGGTCAGGTATCAGGACGTGTACCACAAAGCGCTTGTATATTGTCTTGGTATCAGCGATGACACAAGAAGAAATATCAACAGCATTTATAACTTTAAGACAGGCTGTGTAAAAACGGAGTGTCTGCATGAAGGCTGGCAGACCAGCGGGAGCTTAAAAGTAGTCAGGATGGCGTTTAACCTTTACTGCAATGGTACGCCGAGTGTCCTTGACTATGATGATGCGGAGGAACAGGTGGACGAGTGCAGACGGTACACAGTGGAAGAACTGTTCTGCTGTGCCTATGCGCCCTATTTTTGGCAGGCGGTACAGATTCGTTATCCGGAATATGTAACATATAACCACAACTTGTACGCCATGCTTGGAGGACGGGATTGATGTTAAAAGTCAGGCTTATGGGAACAAAGAACGATATTAAGTGGTTCGGGAAGATTTTACAGAGGAACCCGAAAATCGAAGTGACGGAGTTTTCCGATATGTTCCCAAACAAAGGGACAAAGAAATATTACAGGACTTATGTGGAAGTCAGGAAAAGCAACGTAAAAGAAAACCAGTAGAAAGCAAAGGAGAATTATCATGTGTAAAATAATCGCAATCGCAAACCAGAAAGGCGGTGTGGGCAAGACCACCACCACAAGCAATTTAGGAATCGGGCTGGCAAAACAGGGAAAGAAAGTGCTTCTGATTGATGCGGACGCACAGGGCAGTCTGACCGCAAGTTTAGGCTTTACAGAGCCGGACAGTCTGGAAGTCACGCTTGCAACCATTATGGGGAACTTAATCAATGACGGGGAAGTAGAGCCGGGAGAAGGCATTCTCCACCATGAGGAAGGGATAGACTTAATGCCGGGGAACATTGAGCTTTCCGGTCTGGAGGTTTCCCTTGTGAATGTGATGAGCCGGGAAACGGTACTCCGGTCATACATAGAGATTGTCAAGGAGAGCTACGATTATATCTTGATTGACTGTATGCCTTCCCTCGGCATGATTACCATAAACGCCTTTGCCAGCGCCGACAGCATCTTGATACCCGTACAGGCGGCATATCTGCCCGTCAAAGGCTTGCAGCAGCTTATTAAGACGGTCGGCAAGGTAAAGCGGCAGATTAACCCGAAACTGGAGATTGAGGGGATTCTGCTTACAATGGTGGACAGCCGGACGAACTACGCAAAGGACATCAGCGCCATGCTGAAGGAAGCCTATGGAAGCCGGGTGAGGATATTTGCCAATGTCATTCCCATTTCCGTCCGGGCGGCGGAGATTTCAGCGGAGGGCGTCAGCATCTACAAGCATGATCCAAAGGGGAAAGTGGCGTCAGCTTACGATTCTCTGACAAAGGAGGTGCTTGCAGATGGGCAGTAACGCAAAACCAAGAAGCGCATCAAAGGTTGCGCTGGAAAGTTTTGATGATTTGTTCGGTGGAAATACCGCACAGGAAAATGGGATAGAGCAGATTATCAATGCGCCACTGGCAGAGCTTTACACGTTCAAAGACCACCCGTTCCGGGTGGAGGACGATGAGAAGATGGAGGAAACAACCGAGAGTATCCGCCAGT
>ERZ777305.676-NODE-676-length-53157-cov-3.532767_pt1 | contig 53157 bp, 55 predicted proteins | sample MGYA00374965_ERZ777305 | MGnify/ENA primary metagenome ERZ777305 (study PRJEB29328, sample SAMD00013331) | mouse gut metagenome | study: EMG produced TPA metagenomics assembly of the Metagenome analysis of fecal microbiota from mouse which was promoted...
ATCATACAGGACGCGGGGCAGTGCAAAGAGCTGGACAAGCTGAGTAAGGGCAGGTCAATACTTGTGCGCGGCAGCCTTGAGTATGACAAATACGACCGGGAGAACGTGCTGCGCCCTAGGGCCATCGCCACGGTGGACCAGGTGGAGATAGTGGATAACGCCCCCAGCGATAAGAAGCGGGTGGAGCTGCACCTCCATACCAAGATGAGCAACATGGACGCTCTGAAATGGACGGGATAACCCCGGCGGGGGAACTGATAAAGCAGGCCCATAAGTGGGGCCAGCGAGCCATAGCCATCACCGACCACGGCGTGGCCCAGGCCTTCCCGGACGCTATGAACACCCAGGAGGCCATAAACAAGGAGGACCCTGATTTCAAGGTCATCTACGGCACGGAGGCGTACTTTGTAAACGACCTGGTGCCTGCCGCCGTTGGGGAGAGCGCCAGGGACCTCTCGGGGGAGTTTATCTGCTTTGACCTTGAGACCACGGGGCTTTCGGCAAAGAAGGAGCGTATAACAGAGATAGGCGCGGTGCGTGTGAAAAACGGCAAGCTCCTTGACCATTTTGACACCTTTGTGGACCCGGAGAAGCCCATACCGCCAAAGATAACCGAGCTGACAGGCATCACCAATGAGATGGTGGCCGGGGCACCCAAGGAGGCCGAAGCGCTCCGTATGTTCTATGAGTTCTGCGGAGAGGACCCGGTGCTGGTGGCCCATAACGCCGGGTTCGACACCTCCTTCCTGCGGGCGGCAGGGGAGCGCAGCGGCGCTGTTTTCCACTACCCATACATAGACACCGTGCCCATGTGCCGCTCGCTTTTAAAGGACATAAAGGACTGCAAGCTGGACACTGTGGCCAAGTACCTAAAGCTGGGTGACTTCAACCACCACAGGGCCGACGACGACGCGGCCATGCTGGGGGAGATATTCATAAATCTGGTCGGAAGGCTAAAGGACAGCCAGAACGCAGGGACGGTTAGGGACATCAACACGGCCCTGGCCGGCGGCGACCCCAAGAAGCTGAAGACTTATCATCAGATAATTCTTGTAAAGAACAATACCGGGCTTAAAAACCTGTACCGGCTGATATCCGCCGCCCATCTGGAGTTTTTCAGCCGCCGCCCTCGGATACCAAAGAGCCTTTTGAACAAGTATCGGGAGGGTCTGATAATCGGCAGCGCCTGCGAGGCCGGGGAGCTTTTCCGAGCTATGGTGCAGGGGGACAGCTTCGAGGAGCTGTGCAGGAGAGCGGAGTATTACGACTATCTGGAGATACAGCCCATCGGCAACAACATGTTCATGGTTAGAAACGGCGAGACCGACGAGGAGGGCCTCAGAGAGTACAACCGTACCATCGTGAAAATTGGGGAGAAGCTTAATAAGCCAGTGGTTGCCACCGGGGACGTGCACTTTAAGGACCCAAAGGACGCGGACTACCGCCGGGTGATAATGAAGGGCTTTGCCGACGCGGACCAGCAGGCCCCGCTGTATATGCGCACCACGGCGGAGATGCTAAAGGAGTTCGAGTACCTGGGTAAAGAGAAGGCCTTTGAGGTGGTGGTCACAAACCCAAACCTTATCGCCGATATGTGCGACAGCATAAGGCCGGTGCCCATGGGCAATTTCCCGCCGTTTATCGAGGGCGCTCAGGAGCAGCTGGTGGACATCACCTGGCGCAGGGCCAAGGAGCGGTACGGAGACCCGCTGCCGGAGATAGTTGAAAAGCGGCTTAATAAGGAACTGGGCTCCATAATCAAGCACGGCTTCTCCGTGCTGTATATGACTGCCCAAAAGCTGGTGGCCGACAGCGAGGCCCACGGCTATCTGGTGGGCTCTAGAGGTTCGGTGGGCTCCTCCTTTGTGGCCAGTATGTCGGGTATCTCCGAGGTGAACCCACTTGAGCCTCACTATATCTGCCCCAAGTGCAAGCACAGCGAGTTCATAACCGACGGAAGCTTCGACTCGGGCTTTGACCTGCCGCCCAAAAACTGTCCTGTCTGCGGGGAGCCCATGGACCGGGACGGCCATACCATACCCTTCGAGACCTTCCTGGGCTTCGACGGGGACAAGGTCCCCGATATCGACCTGAACTTCTCCGGCGAGCAGCAGAGCAGTTCCCACCGCTATACAGAGGAGCTCTTTGGAAGGGACAACGTGTTCAAGGCGGGAACCATCTCCGGCGTGCAGGAAAAGACGGCCTACGGCTATGTAAAGAGCTACGCCGAGGAGCGGGGCAAAACACTGCACAAGGCCGAGGAGAAGCGGCTGGCCCTGGGCTGCACCGGGGTGAAGCGCACCACCGGCCAGCACCCCGGGGGCATGATAGTCATACCCCGGGGCATGGAGGTCTACGACTTCTGTCCCATACAGCACCCGGCCAACAAGCAGGACTCGCCCAATATCACCACCCACTTCGACTTCCACTCCATACACGACAACGTGTGCAAGCTGGACGAGCTGGGCCACGATGTGCCCACCATCTATCACTATCTGGAGGAGTATACCGGCATACCCGTGATGAAGGTCAGTATGAGCGACCCGGAGGTCATGAGCCTGTTTAGTTCTCCGGCGGCCCTGGGGGTCACATCGGAGGATCTGGACGGAGTGAAGACCGGGACCCTGTCGCTGCCGGAGCTGGGGACAAACTTTGTGCGGGGAATGCTTGAAGAATGTGAGCCCACCCGGTTCTCGGATTTCCTACAGATATCCGGCCTGTCCCATGGCACGGCGGTATGGCTGGGAAACGCTCAGGAGCTTATTAAGAACGGAACCTGCACCATTTCTGAGGTTATAGGTACACGTGATAATATTATGGTGTACCTGCTCAACAAGGGACTTGAGCCAAAGATGGCCTTTAAAATTATGGAGATAGTCCGCAAGGGCAAGGCCGGGAAGTTGCTTACGGAGGAACATATAGCCGCCATGAAGGACCACGACGTGCCACAGTGGTACATTGACTCCTGCTTCAAGATACAGTATATGTTCCCAAAGGCCCACGCCGCGGCCTATATGATAGCGGCCCTGCGCCTGGGCTGGTACAAGGTGCATAAGCCCATAGAGTTCTACGCCGCCTACTTCACCGTGCGCAGCGAGGACTTCGACGGGGCCACGGCCCTGGGGGGGCGGGACGCGGTGCTGCGCCGTATGCGGGACATCGACCAGAAGATAAAGAACCGGGAGGCCAGCGCCAAGGAGGAGGGCGAGTTTGAAACCCTACAGATAATCAATGAGATGATGGCCAGGGGCATAGAACTGTTGGGAGTAGACTTATACAAATCCTCGGCAAAGCGTTTCGTTGTTGAGGACGGCAAAATACGACTGCCCTTCTCCAGCCTGAAGGGCGTTGGCGATGCGGCGGCGCTGAGTCTGGAGGACGCGAAAAATTCTGGCGGCGAGTACATTTCTATTGACGATCTGCAAGATAGGGCCAAGGTGTCCAGCTCGGTGATAGACACCCTCAAAGAGGTGGGCGCGCTGCGGGGCCTGCCGGAGAGCAGCCAGACGAGTTTGTTTTAAAATATTAAAATATAGGAGTGAGCATTATGAAAGAACTGATAAAACCCCAACGTATCCACCCGGGTGACACCGTCGCCACGATCTCCATATCCGGCGGCAGAGCAGGCGACAAGGATATGCTCTGGCGCTATGAGCTGGGCAAGCGGCGGCTTCAGGAGGTCTTCGGCCTGAAGGTGGTGGAAACGCCCCACGCCCTGGCCGGGAACGAGTACATCTATCAGCACCCGGAGTTAAGGGCGGCGGATCTGCACTGGGCGCTGGAAAACCCGGAGGTCAAAGCCATCATCACGAACATGGGCGGGGACGATTCCTACCGGCTGTTCCCTTACTTGGACTACGGCCTTATACGTTCCCATCCTAAGATATTCATGGGTTTCTCCGATATCACAACTTCATGTTGTATATTTGCCCATGCCGGGGTCATGAGCTACTACGGCCCCAGTCTCCTGACTCCCATAGCCCAGCCGGGCAGGCTGGATGAATACACTGAGAGCGCCATGAGGAAAGCGCTCTTTTCCGGGGAGATAATAGGCCGTGTGGAGCCCTGCCCGAAATATACGCCCATCGAGTGGCAGGACAAGCCGGAAGAAGATATAGTCTGGCAGGAGAACCCGGGTTACAAGCTTATCCAGGGCAGGGGAAAGGTACAGGGCAGGCTCATTGGAGGCTGCTGGGGCCCGTTACAGCAGATAATGGGCACAAATATCTTCCCCGATAGAGAGCTCTGGGAGGGGAGCATAATTTTTATGGAGAACATCTCGCCCTACGGCAGCGCCCTGGCAGCACTCCACGGATGGAGGGCCCTGGCGGCCAGCGGGGCGTTGGACGTTTGCTCGGGGATCATCACACCGGCAATGGGCGAGAAGGAGGACCAGATGCTCCTAAAAGTGCTGAGGCAGGAGGTGCACAGGGAGGACCTGCCGGTGCTGGAGGGTGTGGACTTTGGACACCGCACCCCCATGACTGTGCTGCCTATTGGGGCCCTGGCGGAGTTGGACTGTGCTTCCGCAAGTTTCACTATATTGGAGAGCGGTGTGTGCTGAACATATAAATAATTTGCCATATTACCGCATTAATGCGATAAAGTGCTTGACAATACATGCCTAATGGTTTATTATATTATCACAATAAATTGAGAGGGAGTCCCGCTCAGATGAAAAATTACAGCAAGCTTACCCCAGAGGGGGTGCATGATGTACTCTTTGACCAGTGCCGTGCCCATAGGGAGGCCCAGCGGCGGCTGACAGCCATTTTCGCAAGACGGGGCTATAGAGAGGTGATTACTCCCGGACTGGAGTATTATGACGTATTCAGCCTTCAGGGCGCGGCCCTGCCACAGCAGGAGATGTATAAATCCACTGACAGCGGCGGAAGGCTTCTGGTCTTTCGGCCGGATTCCACCCTGCCCATAGCCCGCATGGCTGCGGCAAGGCTCCAGAGCCGGCGGCGGCCTATCCGCCTTTATTACTGCCAGAGCGTCTATCGTGCCTATCCTGAGCTCTCCGGCCGCAGCCACGAAGCCCCACAGATGGGAGTGGAGCTGCTGGGGGCGGCGGGGCTCAGAGCGGACCTGGAGGTTATGGCTGCGGCCGCGGAGGCTATGGAGGCGGTGGGCGGCGATTATCGCATCGAACTAGGCCACGCGGGCCTGTTCCGGCATTTGGTCCAGCGGCTGGAGCTGCCGCCGGAGAGTCGGGAGGAGATACGGGCCACCATCGAGACAAAAAACTATGGGGCCCTGGGAGGGCTCTTGGATCCTTTAGGGGACAGCCCGGAGGCCAAGGCCCTGCGGCGACTGCCAAGGCTCTTTGGCGGGGAGGAGGCTTTGGCCGAGGCCGAGAGTTGGCGGCTTGACGGCGGGGCGGCGGAGGCCCTGCACTATCTACGCACCCTGTACACGGCCCTAGGGGAAATGGGCCTGGGCCGGCGGCTGATGGTGGACCTGGGGCTGGTGCAGCGCAACGACTACTATACCGGCGTGGTGTTTTCCGGGTATGTCCAGGGACATGGGGGTCCGGTGCTCACCGGGGGCAGATATGACAACCTCTGCGGGCGGTTCGGCCCGGATATGCCCGCCATGGGCTTCGCCATGGACATGGACGCGGCCGCCGCCCTTTTGGAGCCCGGTATGTTCCAGGAGAGGGCGGCCCAAGTGCTGGTCCACGGCGAGCCGGGCTTTGAGCCCCAGGCCCAGCGGGAGCTTATGCGGCGCACAGCCGGCGGACAGGTCTGCGAGGGCTCTGTCTGGGAAACTCTGGAGGAGGCTCTGGAGTACGCAAGGAGCGAGGGCCTCCCCACCGTAGTGGCGGTGGGGAGGAGCGTCAGGACCATAGAGATTGCTGACATGGGAGGGAGAGTATGAAGCCGCTGCGCATAGCATTGACAAAGGGCAGGCTTGAGAGCTCCACGGCAAAGCTTATGGAGAAGGCCGGGCTGGACTGCTCCGCCCTCCATGATAAGGGACGCAGGCTGATACTGCCCGTGGGGGACAGCCTTGAAGCGGTGCTGGCAAAGGCCGGGGACGTGATAACCTACCTGGAGCACGGAGTCTGCGACCTGGGGGTAGTGGGCAAGGACGTGATAATGGAGAGGGGCGGCCAGTTCTTTGAGATACTGGACCTAAAGTTCGGCAAATGCGGCTTTGCCCTGGCTGCGCCTAAGGGGGCCGATTTCTACGGCGGCTATGGCGGCAAGACCATCGCCACAAAATACCCCAATGTGGCAAGGCGGTTTTTCCAGGGGAAGAACATGGACGTGCGGGTCATAAAGATAGAGGGATCTGTGGAGCTTGCGCCCCTTTTGGGCCTTGCGGACGGTATTGTGGACCTGGTGGAGACCGGCGCGACCCTTAGGGAGAACGGCCTTATGGTAGTCGAGCCTGTGGCCGAGGTCTCGGCGCGGCTGATAGTCAACGCGGCCAGCCTGAAGCTGCGCAAGGGGGAGATAGAGGATTTGGCTGCGCGTCTGGAGGCCCGGCTGGATAAGTAAACCAAAAGAGGGAGGAAGGTACTATGATAAAGATAGTAAACGCCACGGAGCGGGAGCGGCGGGAATTTATAGAGGAGCTGAAGCTCCGTGTGGGCAGGACGGACCCGGAGACAGAACAGAAGGTGGCAAGAATTATAGAGGACGTGCGCACCGGCGGCGACGAGGCTGTAAAGGCATACTCAGAGAAATTCGACGGCTGGACCCCGGACAGGCTGGAGCTGAGCAGGGAGGAGATGGAGGAACTTTCTGCCCGGTGCAGCGGGGAATTTTTAGAGGCCCTGAAGCGGGCGGCGGCGAACATATACGACTTCCACAGCCGCCAGAAGCAGCAGAGCCGCATAGACCCCCAGCCAAACGGCGTTATCATGGGCCAGCGGGTCCGTGGGCTGCACAGGGCGGGGGTATATGTCCCCGGCGGCACGGCGGGGTATCCCTCGTCCGTGCTAATGAACGTGATACCCGCCAAGGTGGCGGGGGTCGGGGAGATAGTCATGGCGACCCCCCCGGGGCGGGCCGGACATCCTGACCCCAATATAATAGCCGCGGCCCTGGTGGCCGGAGTGGACCGGGTGTTCCTTATGGGCGGGGCCCAGGCGGTGGCGGCGTTGGCATACGGCACCGAGAGCATACCCAAGGTGGACAAGATAGTGGGACCAGGCAATATCTTTGTGGCAACGGCAAAAAAGCAGCTGTACGGCGTAGTTGACATAGACATGATAGCCGGGCCCAGCGAGATACTGATAATCGCCGACAGCTCGGCGGAGCCGGAGTATCTGGCGGCGGACCTGATGAGCCAGGCCGAGCATGACCCAATGGCCTCCGCTATTCTCATAACCGACGACAGGAAACTGGCGGAGAGCACGGTTTCCGCCCTGTACAGACAGCTTGAGACGCTGGCCCGCCGGGATATCATCGAGAGGGCCCTGGACGGCTACGGAGCGGTGATAGTCTGTGAGAACATGAAGGAAGCCGTGGAGTTTGCAAACCAGCTGGCCCCGGAGCATCTTGAAGTCTGCTGCCGGGACCCCTTTGAGTATCTGGGCAGACTGGACAACGCCGGGTCGGTTTTCCTGGGGAATTACTCCCCGGAGCCTTTGGGGGACTACTTTGCCGGAGCCAACCATGTGCTGCCCACCGGCGGCACGGCCCGATTCTTCTCGCCGCTGTCGGTGGATGACTTTATCAAGAAATCCAGCTTCATCTATTATACTAAGGACGCGCTTATGGGGGCGGCGGGGGATATCATCGAGCTTGCCGAGACAGAGGAGCTGACCGCCCACGCTAACTCTATCCGCGTGCGGCTGGAGGAATGATGGACACCCTTGAGGAGGTCTACGGCGCGCTGACCGGCCAGGGGCGCTTGGAGTGGATAGGCGAGAAGAAATCAGCCGCCGTGCTGTACTTCAGCCGGGGGCGAAAACAGTATAAGGTGTATTTCGACGACAGCAACGTGGAGATATCGGTAAAAAAGCGCCTGTTCGGCAACGAGTATTGGGACAGCATCGGCCAGCGCAGGTACATCAGCCCGGAGGACAGCCTGGACGATGTGTTTGAGACGGTCATGTGGTGCGTGAAGGAATACGGCTGGAGGGGCAGATAGGGGAGCAGATTATGTATGAACTAAATGAAAAGCTGCGGGCTCTCAGCCCGTATGCCCCGGTGGACGGGCCGGGCTGCGTCCGCCTTGACGCAAACGAGTCCTTTTTACCTCTGCCGGGGGAAATCATAGCCGCGGCAAAGGCGGCCATAGATGAGATGGAATTCAACCGCTACCCGGACCCGGCGGCGGCGGAGCTCTGCCGGGCCTTCGGGGAGTATTATAACGTGGACCCGGGGCATGTGGTGGCGTCAAACGGCTCTGACGAGCTTATATCGGTGATTTTTTCGGGCTTCTTAATGGGCGGAGAGGCCTTCGCCACTTTGGAGCCGGACTTCTCCATGTACGTCCGGGGGGGGCATCTGGCCGAGGGGCGGCATGTAGCCCTTGAGAAGCCCGGCTGGGCAATAGACGTGGACCAGGTGATAGATACCTGTAACAGGGAGGAGGTGCGCCTGCTCATTTTCAGCAACCCCTGCAACCCTACCTCCCTGGTGCTACGCCGGGAGCAGACGCGCCGTCTGGTGCGCGGGGTCAAGGGGCTGGTGGTGCTGGACGAGGCCTATATGGACTTTTCAAGGGAGAGTCTGCTGGGTGAAGAGGAGGATTTTGACAACCTCATTATTCTTCGCACCTGTTCAAAGGCAATGGGCATGGCGGCCCTTCGGTTGGGTTTTGCGGTGGCAAGGCCGGAGCTTGCGAATGCCATACGGGCAGCAAAGTCGCCGTACAACGTGAACAGCCTGTCCCAGGTCCTGGGAACTGCTGTGCTCAGCAGGCCGGAGCTTCTCAGGGAGGCGCTAGGGAGGATAATGATATCCCGCAAGGCGTTACTGGGCGGCTTGGCGGAGATAGGCGCGAAGCACCCGGGGCGGTTCCTCCTGCTGCCAGGAGAGACCAACTTTGCGGCCCTGGACATGGAGGACGGCAGGGAGGTACAGCAGGAGCTCCTTAAAAGGGGTGTGGCTGTGCGGTACACCGGGGGGCTCCTGCGGGTGACCTGCGGGGCTCCGGAGGAGAACCGGGCGTTCCTTACAAAATTTGCTGAAATACTGGAGGAGACCAGATGAGGACAGCAGAGATACACCGCAAGACCCACGAGACCGACATAGAACTCCGGCTGTCCCTGGACGGCGGGAGCCGGGACATTTCCACCGGCATCGGCTTCTTTGACCATATGCTGACGGCACTCTGCGTACACGGCGGGCTGGGACTGGCGCTCAGGGCCCGGGGGGACCTGGAGGTGGACTGTCACCATACGGTGGAGGACGTTGGCATTGTGCTGGGGCAGGCCTTGAAGGAGGCCCTTGGGGACCGCTCCGGCATAAAGCGCTATGGCCACGCCTTTATACCCATGGACGAGGCCCTGGGCTTCTGCGCCCTGGACATCAGCGGACGGCCCTTTCTGGTCTTTGAGGGGGACTTCCCTCAGGCGGTCACGGGAGCCTTCGACTGCTGCATGACCGAGGAGTTCTTCCGGGCCGTGGCTATGAACGCGGAGATAACCCTGCACCTGCGGTGCGGATACGGCAAAAATTCCCACCATATGATAGAAGCAATGTTCAAAGCCTTCGCCCACGCCCTTAAAGACGCGGCGGAGGTTACCGAAGGGGGGGTGCTGTCCTCCAAAGGGGTATTATAAATTAGGGGATACTTTTATGCAATATGAGAATATATCGGCGGTCCTGGATATGCTGGGCTGCCCAAACCGCTGCCGCCACTGCTTTGTGGGCTGGCGGCCAAACCCAAAGCTGACGGAGAGCGACCTGCGCTTTGTAGCGGAGGCGTTCCGGCCCTATGCCAAGACCCTCACTGTCTACGACTGGAACCGGGAGCCGGACTTCGGGGGCGACTATAAGGAGAAGTGGGAGCTCTGCAAGGAGCTGTCCTCGCCTGATAGGCCGCCGGAGCGCTTCGAGCTCGCCAGCGTCTGGCGGCTGGCCCGGGACGGGGAGTACGCTCCCTGGCTCAAGGGCTTGGGGGTAAAATATGTACAGCTGACCCTGTTCGGCGGGGAGGAGCTGACCGACTCTTTTACCGGGCGCAGGGGCGCGTATCAGGACATACTAAAGGCCATAGACGTGCTGCTTGAAAACGGCATTGCCCCGAGGATACAGGCCTTTGTCAATAAGCAGACCGTACAGGAGCTCTATAAGGTGGAGGAGCTTATTGACAGACTGGAGCTTGAAAAGCGCTGTGAGAGTATAGGCATACCCTTTGCGTGCTTTGTGCACCAGGGCTCCTGTGACGGCGAGGGGGAGAAGCTCTATCCCATATGGGTCACAAGCGACGATTTGGAGAAGATACCCGACAAGCTGGCGAAGTATACCCTAAAGCACTTCAATAAGCGCACGATACAGGAGGTCTTCGGGCGCGAGGAGCGGGAACTCTATAGAGAGCTGATAGAGGACGATACCACGGAGAGCCTTGGCAGTACCGCTCCGGCGGTGCTGTATATAGACGGTGAATTTAATGTTACGCCAAACATCGGCGTACCTTCGGAGCCGTGGCTTTTGGGCAATCTAAAGACCGACGGCGCGGAGAAGATACTGGACCGGCTAAAAGGGGACAAAAGCCCCGCCCAGTATGTGCGGGCCACAGTGCCGCTGAAGGAGCTTGTAAGGGACTGCGGCGACCCTGAGAGCAAAAGGCTCTTTGGCCGGGAGGACTATATAGAATACCTGCTGAACCGCTATTGCCGGCGGGAGGCACAGGAGTGATGTTATGATTATTTTACCTGCCATAGACATACATGAGGGCAGATGTGTCCGGCTTTTCCAGGGGGATTATTCGACGGCTGAAGTAGTGGCCGGGGACCCCCGTGAGACGGCGGAGAGCTTTCGGGAACAGGGGGCGCACTGGCTGCATATGGTGGACCTGGACGGCGCAAAGGCCGGGAGGCCCATAAACCACGAGCTGATACTGAACACCGCCGAGACCGCCGGTATGCACGTGGAGGTGGGGGGCGGCATACGCAGTATGCGCACCGTGGAGGACTACCTGATGGGTGGCGCGTCCAGGGTGATACTGGGCTCGGCGGCACTGGAGGACCCGGAGTTTGTGAAGGAGGCTGTGTGCGCCTATGGCAAGCGGATAGCCGTTGGCATAGACGCTATTGACGGCATTGCCGCCGCAGAGGGCTGGACGAAAAAGAGCGGCATGGACTATATTGAAGTGGCCAAGCGCATGGAGGGCATAGGCGTGCAGTATATAATCTGCACCGACATCCATAAGGACGGCACACAGTCCGGCCCGAACCTGGAGATGCTCGATAAGCTGAACCGGGCGGTAAGCTGCAATATTATTGCCAGCGGCGGAGTGAGCAGTCTTTTGGACATCATCAACCTCTACGATCTGGGGCTGTACGGCGCTATAGCGGGCAAGGCGCTGTATGCCGGGACACTGGATTTAAAGGCGGCGGTCCGGGTCTGTCACAAGTTTTCCGGGAGGAGGGCAAAAACCCAGGCGGCGGTTAACGACGAGCTGGAGCGGTTCTTTGTGAAGTCCAGCCTTGTGCCTGCCATCGTGCAGGAGGCGGATACCAACGAGGTGCTGATGCTTGCCTATATGAACAGCGAGGCCCTGGAAAAGACCATCGACACCGGCTATACATGGTTTTACAGCCGCAGCCGCGCGGCCCTGTGGAACAAGGGGGAGACCTCCGGCAACACCCAGAAGGTGGTGAGCGTTACTGCCGACTGCGATAACGACACGCTGCTGGTGAGGGTAAAGTCCAATGGTCCTGCCTGTCACACAGGCAACAGGACGTGCTTTTTTAAGGAGCTTTTAGGTGAGAAGAAGGAGGAGGAAAAATAGAATGGACGCTATGGAAAGCCTGTATCAGGTGGTGCTGGACCGCAAGGTTTCCGCGCAGGAGGGCTCCTACACCGGCTATCTGTTCCAACAGGGGCTTGACAAGATACTTAAAAAATGCGCCGAGGAGTGCGGCGAGGTCATTATAGCCGCAAAAAACGGCAGGAAAGAGGACACCATAGGGGAGATAAGCGACCTTCTCTACCACCTGACAGTGCTCATGGCCAACGAGGGTATCGCCTGGGAGCAGGTAAAAGCCGAGCTCCAGCGCCGGGCCCAAAAACAGGGGAACCTTAAAAAGTTCCACCAGGTGGATAAGGACACTTGAGTATGGTATGGCAGATTGGTCCGCTCCCCTGGAGCTATGAGCAAAAAGTCAGCGATTTCCTGAAGCCGGGGATAAAGCGGCTTGACATACGCGGGGATACGCCGGAATTTGAGGACGGCAGCTTCGATCTGGTGACGGCGTACCAGACAGAGTATGACCTGGGCGAGGTCGTCAGGGCGCTTCGCAAAAACGGCTTCTTCGTCACCCAGCAGATAGGCGGCAGGAACCGGCCGGATAATCCGGGATATAATTTAGAGAATGAGGGCCCGAAGCTCAAAGCGGCGGGTTTTCGCCTGATGTACAGCCATCAGGGGTACTATCACGACGAAAACGGCGTGTTACAGCACAGGTTTATTATGATAGGGAAACTAGTATATAAGGAAGAATAATTGTGACTGAATTTGACAAATTGTATTTATCTGTCGATACATACTGCGGTCTATGCTGCGCGGAGTGTGAATTTAAGGAAACTATGAACTGCGGCGGCTGCATAGCCACCGGCGGCAAGCCCTTCCACGGTTCCTGCAACCTGGCGGACTGCGCTATAAGCCGGGGCAGAAAATTCTGCGGCGAGTGTGAGGATTTTGCCTGTGAGCTGCTGAAAAGCTACTCCAATGACCCGGAGCACGGCGACACCCCGCCCGGCGCGCGCATAGAGAACTGCTCAAAAGTCAAGGCCGCGCTGGTGAAGGTCGCCCGGGAGGGCGTAGACCCCATGGGGGTATGCGGCAACGACTGCGACGACTGTCCCTATACCCAGTGGTGCGGCGGCTGCCGGAGCCAGTATCCCCACTGCTCCTTCGGCACTCTATATGAGGATAAGCGGTGCCCAAATGTGACCTGCGCCGGAGGAAGGGGCGTATACGCCTGTAAGGACTGCCCGGAAAGGGAAGCCTGCGAAAGGGGCTTTTTTGGCAGGGATAAGTAATATAGCGATAAAATGACCCCGCGGCAGCCGGGGCCATTTTGCATATCCGGGGCGATTTGGAAAAAAGTCCGGGAACCGCAAAAGAATAGTTTACCTTCGGCGGAAAATGATGTATAATATAAGAGAGTGGGTAATTAAGAAAGGCTGAAGATATGAAAAGACACTGGAAATGGCTGAAAGCGGCGTTTATTATTCTCTGCGCCCTAGGAATATTGTGGTTCTGTATGCCCGTGCTGCACGGCGGCTTCGCAGAGGGCTCCATGTTCGGCATCGCCGTATGCGGGCTGGGTATGGGCATAGCTATGAAGTATAAGGGCATGGTGGAAAAGGGCGGCTGGAGAAGGGCAATGGCCAGGACTGCCGCAGTGCTCTATGCCCTGGGCCTGTGCTGGGCGGGGTATTTAACGGTGCTGATAGTCTCATACCAAGCGGTGACGCCTCCCTCTGGAAGAAATGTCATCGTGCTGGGGGCCCAGGTCTACAGCGCGGAGCGCATGGGGGTGAGCCTCAGCAACCGGGTGGACCGAGCCTATGAGTACCTGAAGGAGAACCCAGAGTCCAAATGCATAGTCACAGGCGGGCAGGGAGGCAACGAGCCCTGCCCCGAGTCCCTGACCTCTAGAAACGCCCTTATCCGCCGGGGCCTTGAGCCGGAGCGGGTCTTTGCTGAGGACAAGTCCCGGAACACCAGGGAGAACCTGGAGTACGCCATGGAGACGGCCAGGGAGAACGGCCTTGATACAAATGTGGTGGTGGTCAGCCAGAGCTTCCACTTGTACCGGGCAGTGCGCCTTGCTGAAAGCGCGGGGTTCACGGCCAGCGGCCTGGCGGCGGAGACAGACCCCATCATCTATCCCAGCTACTATGGCCGCGAGCTTCTGTCGCTGACAAAATGGTATATAGAAGAACTGATATTACACCGGGGCTAGGGCCCGGAAAGGAGCGCTGTGTGGGAATACTGTTAAAGGGACCGAGGGTTATCGACCCGTCCCAGGGACTGGATTTTATTGGGGACCTCCTGATTGAAGGTGAGAGAATAGCCGCCCTGGGGGAGGGGCTGGACCCGGAGGGCTGTGAAGTGGTCGACTGCCGGGGGCTCATAGCCGCGCCGGGATTTGTTGATATGCACGTCCACCTGCGGGACCCGGGACAGACCCATAAGGAGGACGTGTACTCCGCCTGCCGTGCGGCGGCGGCAGGGGGCGTTACCAGCCTGTTGGCCATGCCGAACACAACGCCGCCCATGGACAGCCCGGAGCTGGTGGCGGATCTTTTGGAACGCGCCGGGAGGGCCTGCGCCAACGTATACACAGCCGCCTGTGTCACAAAGGGTATGCTGGGCCGGGAGTGCACGGATATGGCGGCGCTGAAAGCGGCGGGGGCTGTCGCCGTCAGCGACGACGGTAAGCCGGTACAGAGCTCTCTGTGCCTGCTGGAGGGCCTTGCGAAGGCCGGAGAGCTGGGGTTGGTGTTCACAGCCCACTGCGAGGATTTAGAGCTGGCGGAGGGCGGGCTCATGAACCTGGGCCCTGTTTCGGAGAGACTTGGCGTTCCGGGCATACCCCCCGCCGCCGAGGACTGCGGGGTGGCAAGGGAGATAGCCGCCGCAGCCAGCATAGGCGCGCCGGTGCATATCTGCCACGTGAGCACAAGGGGCTCGGTGGAGCTTATCAGGGACGCGAAGCGCCGGGGCGTGCGGGTGACGGCGGAGACCTGCCCCCACTACCTGCTGCTGACGGACAGCGCCCTGGAGGCCCGGGACGCGGACTGCCGCATGAACCCGCCCCTGGGCAGCGAAGAGGACCGTCAGGCGCTTATACGGGCCCTTTCCGACGGCACTCTTGACGCAATCTCTACCGACCATGCCCCACATACGCCGGAGGAGAAGGCAGACTTTGGAAAAGCCCCCAACGGCTCCATCGGTATGGAGACCTCCTTTGCCGCCGTGTGGACGGCCTTGCGTGGTAAACTGGAGCTTGGAGAGGTCATAGCCCTCATGAGCAACAACCCGGCAAGGATACTGGGCATACCCGCCGGTACATTAAAGCCCGGGGCGGGGGCGGACATAGTGCTTTTTGACCCGGAGGAGACTTGGACCGTGGACCCGGATAAGTTACACGGCAGGAGCAAAAACACACCTTTTAAGGGTATGGAGCTTACCGGCAGGGTGCGAATCACTTATCTAAAGGGTAAAAAAGTCTTTGAACTGTAAATAATAAGCTAAAGGGAGCGATATACATGTCAATGGACAGACTGTTGGAGAATATCATGCGCAAGCAAAACCCCACTGTGGCCGGGCTCGACCCCAAGCTGAGCTTTATTCCCGGGCATATCAAGGAGAAGTGCTTTGAGGAGCACGGCAAGAATCTTGAGGGTGCGGCGGCAGCGCTGCTGGAGTTTAATAAGGGGCTTATTGACGCGCTCTGTGATGTCGTGCCCGCCGTAAAGCCCCAGGCGGCCTACTACGAGCAGTACGGCTGGCAGGGTATGCGGGCCCTTGCTGAGACCATAGCCTACGCGAAGTCCAAGGGCCTGTTTGTCATCGTGGACGGCAAGCGCAACGATATCGGCGCCACTATGGAGGCCTATGCCGCCGCCCATCTTGGCACGACCGACGTAGAGGGCGAGACCTTCGAGGCCTTTGGCGCGGACGCTCTGACGGTGAACGGCTACCTGGGCAGCGACGGCATAGAGCCCCTTTTGAAGGTCTGCTCCGCTCATGACAAGGCCATCTTCGTGCTGGCAAAGACCTCAAACCCCTCCTCCGGCGAGCTTCAGGACCAGATGCTCCATGCCATGTACGAGCCGGTATACAGGGCCATGGGCAATATGTGCCAGCAATGGGGCCTGAAGCTCCCGGGCAAATACGGCTACAGCGGCGTGGGCGCGGTGGTGGGGGCCACGTACCCCAAGCAGCTTAAAGAGATGCGCAAAGCTCTCCCCAACACCTTCTTCCTGGTGCCGGGCTACGGGGCCCAGGGAGGCGCCGCCGACGACGTGGCCCCGGGCTTTGATAAGCACGGCTGCGGGGCGATTGTCAACTCCTCCCGGGGGATAATGTGCGCCTGGCAGAAGGAGGGCTGCGACCCCAAGGACTATGCCGGGGCCGCAAGGCGCGAAGCCGTGCGTATGCGCGACGAGATAATGGCAAGGCTTGGGGGTATCAGCCTGCCGGCAACGTAAGAAAAATACGGAACGAGGTAGTTTATGGACAAGACATCAGTGGAGCGGGAGCTTTCTGAGCTCCGGGAGCAGATACGCTATCACGGCAGGAAATACTATACCGAGGACGATCCGGAGATAAGCGACTTTGACTACGACAAGCTTTACCGCCGCCTTGAGGAGCTGGAGGCCCAGTATCCGGAACTGGTGACCGAGGACTCCCCCACCCGCCAGGTGGGCGGGAAGGTATACAATACCTTTGCCGAGGTGGTGCATGAGGTGCCTATGGAGAGCCTGCACGACTCCTTCTCAGAGGAGGAGCTGCGGGACTTCGACCGCCGGGTGCGGGAGGCGGTGGACGGGCCGGAATATATAGTAGAGCCCAAGTTCGACGGCCTTTCCGTGGCCCTGGAATATGTGGACGGGACGTTTACCCGGGGTTCCACCAGGGGGGACGGCCATACCGGCGAGGACGTTACGGAGAATATCCGCACCATCAAGACCGTGCCGAAGAGGCTAGAGAGCCCAATACCATTTTTAGAGGTGCGCGGCGAGGTGTATCTGTCCGATTCGGGCTTTGAGAAGCTGTGCGAGCGCCAGGAGCTTTTAGAGGAAAAGCCTTTTAAAAATCCCCGCAACGCCGCCGCCGGATCCCTGCGCCAAAAGGACCCGAAGATCACGGCAGGGCGCGGGCTGGATATTTTCGTATTCAATGTCCAGCAGATAAGGGGCGAGGAGTTCACCTGCCACGATCAAGCCCTGGAGCGGCTGCGGGAGCTGGGCTTTCCAGTGCCGCCAAGCTATTTTAAGTCCGGGGATATGGAGGAGATACTCCGCTTTATACGAGAGATAGGAGAGAAGCGCGGTGAGTATGACTTTCCTATAGATGGCGCCGTGGTGAAGGTGAACTCGTTCTCCCAGAGGGAGGAACTGGGCAGTACGGCCAAGTTCCCCCGCTGGGCGGAGGCTTTCAAATACCCGCCGGAGGAAAAGGAGACGACGTTGCTGGATATTGAGATAAATGTGGGACGCACCGGGGTGCTGACGCCCACCGGGGTGTTTGAGCCGGTGACCCTAGCCGGTACAACAGTCAGCCGCGCCACGCTCCATAACCAGGATTTTATAACAGAAAAGGACGTGCGCGTGGGGTCGAGGGTAATCCTGCGCAAAGCCGGTGAGATAATCCCCGAGGTGGTGTCGGTGGTGGAGAACCCGGAGGGCACGGAGCCCTTCCTGCTGCCGGAGGTATGCCCCTCCTGCGGCGAGCCGGTCTCCCGTCACGAGGGGGAGGCGGCCACCCGCTGCACAAACCCCCAATGTCCGGCCCAGCTCCTTCGGCACCTTATCCACTTCGCCGGTAGAGACGCAATGGACATCGACGGTCTGGGCCCGGCCATACTTGAGCAACTGACCCGGGAGGGGCTTATAAGCTCCCCGGCGGACCTGTACACTCTTACTGCCAGGCAGCTGGCGGAGCTGGAGCGCATGGGCAAAAAGAGCGCCGAAAACCTGGTGAACGCCATAGAAAAATCAAAGCGGAACGACCTTTACCGGCTGGTCTATGCCCTGGGCATACCCCATATCGGGGCCAAGGCCGCACAGCTTTTATGCGGCAGTTTCCCAAGCATGGAGCGGGTCATGGCCGCAACTGTCCCGGAGCTTTCTGATATAAACGGCTTCGGCGGGGTGATGGCCGAGGAGATAGTGGACTTCTTCTCCCGCGAAAGCGCCCGGGAGCTGGTGGACCGCCTGGCCGCGCTGGGAGTGAATATGCGGGCCGAGGAAAAGGAACAGGCGGGCTCCCTGTTTGAGGGCAAGACCTTTGTGCTCACCGGGACGCTGCCCACCCTCAGCCGCAAAGCGGCTTCGGATATTATCCAGCGCAACGGCGGCAAAGTGACCGGCTCGGTCTCCAAAAAAACTTCATATGTACTGGCGGGCGAAGATCCCGGCAGCAAGCTCCTGAAGGCAGACAGCCTGGGAGTCCCGGTGCTCAGCGAGGAGGAGCTTATGGCTATGCTGAACGGATAAAGTTTTTCAGGCCATAATTATAAATAATCAAACCAAAGTGAGGGTAAAGTTATGACAACCAATCTGAAAGACCTATACGGCGGACAGTGGCAGGAGCAGGCGGAGCGCTATCAGAAGATACGCGCAGGCTTTGAGGAGACCTTTGGCAGCTCTGAAGGCGCAAGCTTCTACAGTGCCCCGGGGCGCACGGAGATCGGCGGCAATCACACCGACCATAATCACGGCAGGGTGCTGGCGGCGTCCATAGACCTGGATATCGTAGGCATGGCGCGGAGGACGGAGGACGGCATAGCCCGCCTGCGCTCTGTGGAATACCCACGCATGGACGAGGTGGATTTAAGCGACCTGGAGCCCAGAGAGGAGACAAGCGGTTCTCAGGCCATAATCCGGGGCATCTGCGCCCGGTGTAAGGAGCTGGGCTATAATATCGGCGGCTTTGAGTGCTATACTCAGACAAGGGTGCTCAAGGGCTCCGGCCTTTCCAGCTCCGCGGCCTTTGAGATACTGGTGGTGACCGTTGTGAGCCATCTGTATAACGACGGCAATATAGACCCAATAGCCGCCGCCAAGATTGCCCAGTACGCCGAGAACGTCTACTTCGGAAAGCCCTCGGGCCTTCTGGACCAGATGGCGAGCTCCATGGGCAGCGTTACTGCAATGGACTTTGCCGACCCTGAGAAGCCACAGGTGGAGAACGTCTCCTTTGACCTGAACGCCTATAAGCACGCCATGTGCGTTGTGGACACCGGCGGAAACCATGCGGACCTTACCGCCGATTATGCGTCCATCCCCCAGGAGATGAAGGCAGTGGCGAAGTTCTTTGGCAAGGAGTTTCTGCGGGAGGTGGACGAAGCGGAGTTCTACGATAAGCTGGGCGAGGTGCGCAAGGCCGTTGGAGACCGCCCGGCCCTTCGTGCCATGCACTTCTTTGACGACGACAGGCTGGCCCATGAGGAGGCCCAGGCCCTGCGGGACAAGGACTTTGAGAAGTTCCTGGAGAGGGTAAAGGCCTCCGGAAAGTCCTCCATCCAGCGGCTCCAAAACGTGTTCGCTCCAGCCAGCCCCATCGAGCAGGGGATAACCCTGGCCCTTTCTGTGTCGGAACGGCTGCTGAACGGCCGGGGGGCCTGCCGGGTACACGGCGGCGGCTTTGCAGGAACGATCCAGGCCTATGTGCCCTTCGATATACTTGACAGCTACCGCGAGGGTATGGAGAAGGTCTTTGGCAAGGGCAGCTGTTATGTGCTGTCCGTGCGCGGCTGCGGCGGCGTGGAGGTAAAGGAGTAATGACGGGATATATCAAATTTCTGCGTGACTACGTGGGCCACCAGCCCATACAGATGGTGGGCGCAGGAGTCTTTGTGGAGAACGAGCGGGGCGAGCTGCTTTTAGGGCTCCGCATTGACAACCACTGCTGGGGAACGGCCGGCGGCGCTGTTGAGCTTGGGGAGACCGTGGAGGAGGGCGCAAAGCGCGAGATGTTCGAGGAGACCGGCCTCATAGCAGAGGAGTTGGAGCTTCTGGGAGTCTTCTCCGGCGAGGACACCCATTACACCTATCCCAACGGCGACGAGGTGTACGTAATCGATGTGAAGTTTGTGTGCAGGAAATTTCACGGTACGCTGAAGCCACAGGAGAGCGAGGTCAGTGAGCTGAGGTTCTTCCCCATAGCGGAGCTGCCGGAAAATATCTCGCCTATGGAGATAATATCCGTGAACAAATATCTGCAAATGCGAAAAAATTTTAGGAGCTGAGAATATGCTGAATGAGACGAGGAAACCCGGCATACCGGCCGAGGAGATAACCCGAGTAAAGGGACTTGGCTTCCTCTGGGACAAGACAACCCCCGACTGCTTTAACGGCCGTGTGATAACCCGCAACGGCAAAATGACCGCCAAGGAGCTTGCTACGGTTGCCGAGGCCGCAGAGAAGTTTGGAAACGGCCAAGTGGCGCTGACGGTGCGCCTTACGGCGGAGATACAGAAGGTGCCCTTTGAGAACATCGAGCCCCTGCGAGAGTTCTTAAAGGAGCGCGGTCTTGAGACCGGCGGCACGGGGGCCAAGGTGCGCCCGGTGGTGTCCTGCAAGGGGACCACCTGTCAGTACGGCCTTATCGACACCTTTGCCCTGTCTGAGGCCATCCACAAGAGGTTCTACGAGGGCTGGCACGACGTGAAGCTGCCGCATAAGTTTAAGATAGCCGTGGGCGGCTGCCCAAATAACTGCGTAAAGCCGGACCTTAACGACCTGGGCATAGTGGGCCAGCGGGTGCCGGTGATAGACCTGGAGAAGTGCCGGGGCTGCAAGGTCTGCCAGATAGAGAAGAACTGTCCAATACACGTGCCCAAGGTGGTGGACGGTAAAGTGCTCATAGACGATGCTCAGTGCAACCACTGTGGACGCTGCATTAACAAATGTCCCTTCAAGGCCTTTGAGGAGTATGTGCCTGGATATAAGGTATATATTGGTGGGCGCTGGGGCAAGAAGGTGGCAAGGGGAAAATTCCTCGGTAAGCTGCTTACCAGCCCCGAGGAGGTCCTGGACGTGATAGAAAAAGCCATCACTCTGTTCCGGGACAAGGGACAGCAGGGAGAGCGCTTCGCGGACACGGTGGAGCGGCTTGGCTTTGAGGAAGTGGAAAAGCAGCTGCTGTAAAAAGTATTCAGTTGAGATAAGCAGAAACCAGGCGCCCGGGGGGAGACCCTGTGCGCCTGGCTTATTTACGCTGGATAATTTTATATACCCCTATTGCGGAACTCCTCCAAATCCACCAGCTTTCCGCCGTTCAGCCGGGACTCCTCCGCTGCCAGGGCCACATAGTGGCTCTCCATGGAGTGTTCCAGGGTGGTGGTGCGTTCGGTGGGCTCCGCGCCATCGATAAGCATATTAAGGAAGTCCTCGACAATGCCGCTGTCGCCGCCGCCGTGGCCTTTAAGGTCAGCGGACATGGCCTTCAGGTCCATGACCTCCTCGCCCTTGCCGAAGACCCGCACGCGGAGGACGTTGGACTTCATGTCGGCTTCTATCTCGCCCATGGTGCCCATGGCCTTGAAATAGCGGTAGCAGTCCTCTGTAAAGGCGCACATGGTGAATTGGATAGTGGTGCTGTCCTCCATCAGCAGATTTGTCTGCTGGTGGTCCACCACGTTGTTGTCACAGTGGTACACGCAGCGGCCATAGGGACCGTTGCGCAGCGCTTCATAGGTGGACTCGACAGTGTTTTCCACGCTGAGCACGGAGCTTATCCAGTTGCCGCCCTGCATAAGCCCGGTCTTCTCGCCGGTGAGATATATCTTCTCCGCGTCAAAGATACACTCATCCTTGATTTTGCAGCCCCCCAGGCAGTAGTCGGTGGAGCCCTCCGGCGCGCGCTCCTTTTTGAACAGGTGTATGCCGCCGACGGACGACACGGACTTGCACTTTTTGCCCACAAGCCATGTGAGTATGTCCATATCGTGACAGGACTTCTGCAAAATCATTGGACTGGTTTCATCAGAATTGCGCCAGTTGCCCCGCACAAAAGAGTGGGCCTGGTGCCAGTAGCCCACGTTCTCGTTGGCGCAGATAGAGACCACCTCGCCGATTTTGCCGCTGCCGATGATGTCCTTTAAGGTATTATAGAAGTTGGTGTACCGCAGGACGTGGCAGAGTATGATATGCTGGTCCGGGTGCTTTTTCGAGACCTCTAGTATCTCCCGACACTTCTCTATATCGGGGGAGATGGGCTTCTCCATGAGCACATGATACCCAAGTTCCAGGGCGGGTATGGCATGGCCCACGTGCTGGCGGTCCATGGTGGACACCACGCATACGTCGGCAAGCCGTCCCTTTTCAAACATCTCCTCGGCGCTCGCAAAGCAGTTTTCCTCGGGAATATTATAGAGCTCCCGGGCCTTTTTGACTTTGTTCGGGTTGAGGTCGGCCACGGCAACCACCTTCATGCGGTCCGGGAAGAGTTTCTGCATGGAGGCGTAGGTGCTGCCCCGATCGCCGAAGCCAGCGATGGCGAAGGTTATAGGTGCGTTCATAATATGTATCATCCTTTCCAGATGCTTTTAGTCGATAGGCCGGAACACCTCCACGCCAAACCGCGGCGGGTATGTCCAGTCAATGGTATGGCGGGCCTTACTGTCCTCCAGCAGCTGGAAGCCGCCGGAGCTGACAGCCAAAGCCTGGTTGAAATGCAGCAGAATATGGGGGAGAGGAAGTCGTTTAGCTGTCAAGCCGGGCTTCAGGTCGCAGTGGCAGTCGATGTACGCTGGTATAAGCCCCAGCGCGGAGGTATCCTCGTTGTCTTCACCGCCGAAGCAGCCCATAATATTGGGAGTGGCAATCACGCTGCCCGCGCTGACACCCACATAGACCTTGTTGGAGAGCACGAACTTTTTGATCAACTGGTCAAAATGCGTTTGCTTGATGAGCTTTAAAAGGTGCTCGCACCACCCGCCGGTGAAGAACATCACGTCAAAGTCCAGAACCTCCTTATCGCTTAAAGAGCCGTCCAGCTCATAGGCGGTGATATGCTCAGGAAGAAAGCTAAGCTTTTCCAACTCCCATTGGAGTATATCCGCCAGTTGCCGTGATTCCTCGTCACAGGCTGCGGCAGGGACGAACAACACCCGGGCCTGGGAAAAGGGCTTGCCCACCATCTGGGCGAAACGCTCCACTATGGGCGCGAGGGGCCGTTTTAGGTCAAAGGGGTCAAAAAATCCCGAATCGGTCAATAGTACGTTCTGCCAGGCGCTCATGGGCCTCATTCCCTTTCCAAGTCTGTTATGGCATTGCATTGTCCCAGTCTATCTCAAGGGGACCTATCCACTGGCTCAGCCCATAGAACAGAAGCAGGCGCAGAAGGAACTTACCCCGGCTCTTAGTGTATGTACACCCCTGAGCGATGCCGAAAGCGTAGAGTGGAAAGGCAATGCGCCCAAGTGCCTCCATGGCATGAAGCAGCCAGAAGGAGACAGTCAGGCTCATACCCAGATTTTCAACGAGTAATTGCCGGGTAAGGAATGTCTTGGACGCATGGTCCAGTGTCATTGAAACAAGGGCAATTATTTTAACGATTTGCCATGTCATACCGCTCCTCCTTATTCCGAGGAAAAGCAAGCCCTTCCGATATCCTTACGATAAAACGCCCCCTCAAAGGACACCTTTTCCACCGCCTTATAGGCTTTATCCAGCGCCTCCCTGAGGTCTACGCCCTTGGCGGTAATGCCCAGCACTCGCCCGCCGGAGGTGTAGAATTTACCGTCCTGGAGCTTCGTACCCGCGTGTATGACCGTCGCGCCCTCAAGCTGGCCGTTTTCGTCCAGGCCGGTGATAAGCTTGCCCTTTTCGTAGCTGCCCGGATAGCCGCCGCTTGCAATTATCACGCAGGCGCAGGCGTCCTCCGACCACTTGATGTCCAGCTCGCTAAGCTTTTCATCGGCCACGGCCTTAATAATGTCCGCCAGGTCCGTTTCAAGCCTGGGGAGCACCACCTGGGTCTCGGGATCTCCAAAGCGGGAGTTGTACTCTATCACCTTGGGGCCGTCGGGGGTCAGCATAAGGCCGAAGTAAAGACAGCCCTTGAACCTGCGGCCCTCGGCGTTCATGGCGTTCATGGTGGGCAGGAAGATAGTGTCCATGCAGACCTTGGCGATCTCGTCGGTATAGAAGGGGCTGGGGCTGATGGTGCCCATGCCGCCGGTGTTGGGGCCCATATCGTTGTCATAAGCCCGCTTATGGTCCATGGAGCTTACCATCGGGCACATGGCGTGGCCGTCCGTAAAGGCCAGGACGGTGACCTCGGGTCCGGTGAGGAACTCCTCCACCACTACCCGGTCCCCGGAGGAGCCGAATTTCTTTTCCTCCATCAGGGAATGCAGGGCTTCGGCGGCCTCCTGCTCGTTCTGGGCGACGAAGACCCCCTTGCCCACAGCCAGGCCGTCGGCCTTGATGACCGCCGGGTACTTGTCCTGCTTCTTTATGTATGCCAGCGCTTCAGAAGGAGAGGTGAACACCTCGTAACTGGCGGTAGGTATCCCATACTTTTTCATAAGGTTCTTGGAGAACACCTTGCTGCTCTCTATCTCGGCTGCCTTCTGATTGGGTCCGAAGCAGGTGAAGCCGCCCGCCTCGAGATAGTCCACCATACCGGCCCCCAGAGGGTCGTCCGGGGCCACGAACACTAAGTCCACGTTCTTTTCTCTTGCCAGGGCCAGCATACCCTCCTTGTCCATAGCGTCCACCTTGCAGCACTCCGCGTCCGCCGAGATGCCGCCGTTGCCGGGGGCGCAGTAGAGCTTACCTACCCGGGGGCTCTCTTTGAGCTTGCGGATGATGGTATGCTCCCTGCCGCCGCTGCCGACGACAAGTATGTCGAGCAATATATCCATTTTTACCAGTCCTTTCCAAAGGTTAAAGAAATTTGAGCAGTTCGCTGAGGGAGGTGACGGTAACCTCTGCCCCGGAGTTTGCTGCCCCGGGCCTTGTGATATGGGCCGTGTGCCACCCGGCATTTTTCGCGCCCCCGATGTCCGCTATGGGGTTATCGCCCACCATCCAAATAAGGGAGGGGAAATTGGCGGCGCGCTCGGCGATGCGGAATATCCTCTCGTGGGGCTTGCAGGCCCCAACGGTGCCGGAATTGACTATTCCTGAGAAGAACTGTCTGAGCCCCAGCCCCTCGAACAGACTCTCCCATTCGGGAAAGTTGTTGGTGAGGATGTAATTCTTATACCCCTTAAAGGCGCATACCGCCAGGACAGCCGCCGCATCGGGCCGCACATGGTACAGGCTCTTGTCCAGAACGATATCCCGCACCCGCCGGGCGGCGGCTTCGGACTCCGGCTTTGGGACCCCAAAGCTCTCAAACGCCGCTGAAAACTTATGGAACAGCACCTCCCAGAAGGCTTCCCCCACAAGGCTGCCGTCGCCGTCCGGGTGCCAGGGAAAGCCGCTTTTCAGGAAAGGGCGCAGCTTTTCCTCGGTTACCCCATACCGTTCCGCCAGCGGCCCCAGGGCCATCATAAGACAGGAGCGCCAGCTAGGCTCCCCGGTGGTAAGGGTCCCGTCAAAGTCCCAGAATATGGCCCGGCGCATCAGTGGTGGAACAGCCGGAGACCCGTAAAGGCCATGGCTATGCCGTACCTGTCGCAGACCTCTATGACGTTGTCGTCACGGATGGAGCCGCCGGGCTGGGCAATGAACTGTACGCCTGACTTATGTGCCCGCTCGATATTGTCGCCGAAGGGGAAGAAGGCGTCGCTGCCCAGGGCCACGCCGGTCATGCCGTCCAGCCACTGGCGGCGCTGCTCCCGGGTGAAGGGCTGGGGCTTCTCCGTAAAGAAGTTCTCCCACTGGCCATCGGCCAAAACGTCCATGTAGTCGTCGGAGATGTATACATCGATGGTGTTGTCCCGGTCGGGCCTGCGGAGGCCGGGTTTAAAGGGCAGCTCAAGCACCCGGGGGGACTGGCGCAGATACCAGTTATCGGCCTTATTGCCCGCAAGGCGTGTGCAGTGTACCCGGCTCTGCTGGCCCGCGCCCACGCCGATGGCCTGACCGTTCTTTACGTAGCATACAGAGTTGGATTGAGTATACTTTAGTGTAATCAGCGATACGATAAGGTCACGCTTTGCTTCGTCCGTCAGGTTTTTGTTGGCGGTGGGAAGGTCCTCAAGAAGGCTCGCGTCTATCTTCAGTTCGTTCCTGCCCTGCTCGAAGGTGACCCCGAACACGTCCTTATGCTCGATAGGGGCGGGCACATAGCTCTCGTCTATCTGCACCACATTGTAATTGCCCTTGCGCTTGGTCTTGAGGATAGCCAAAGCCTCGTCGGTATAACCGGGGGCGATAATGCCGTCTGAAACCTCTCGGGCCAGCAGTGTGGCCGTCTCCTTGTCGCACACGTCGGACAAGGCGGCCCAGTCGCCATAGGAGGACATACGGTCCGCACCACGGGCGGCGGCATAGGCGCTGGCAATGGGGGAGAGCTCCAAGTCGTCCACGAAGTATATTTTCTTTAGGGTGTCGGAAAGCGGCACATACACCGCGGCCCCGGCGGGGCTCACGTGCTTAAAAGAAGCGGCGGCGGGCAGGCCGGTAGCCATTTTAAGCTCCCGCACCAGCTGCCAGCTGTTGAAGGCGTCCAGGAAGTTGATATAGCCGGGGCGGCCGTTGAGCACCTGCAAAGGCAGCTCGCCCTCTTTCATGAATATCCTGGAGGGGACCTGATTAGGGTTGCAGCCATATTTAAGTGAAATTTCCTTAGCCATAGGGCACGACCTTTCTTGAATATTTTTTATTTGTTTTTGTTGACTATCCTGGTCTCTGCTTCGCCGCTTTCAAGGTCGATATATCTGACAAACAGAGATACCTTATTGTCCTGGTTCAGGCTCTCCCAAAGGCCGTCCGTGAAGCTGTCGATGTCCCCGGAGAGGGAGACCGGTTTGGGCTCGCCCACAAAGGAGGGCACCGGGTCGCCGTCGCACTTGTAGGTATGAATAAAGTGTCCCAGCCCCGGCATGGGCTCATAGGCGAAGAACTGGCGCTGGGCGGCGGCGGGATCGCCGTCGGTGCTCTTTAAGATGGACAGCCAGTAGCCGCCGCTTTTATAGTCGATGATGCCGGAGATCCTGGGGGTGTAAAGCGGCGGGTCCGGCTCGAAGGTGCGGGTGAGCAGAGCCCGGACAAAATAGCCGGGAGCTATACAATCCGGGGACGAGCAGATAAGGTTATAGATGGTGTCGGTCTGGTCGCCGTTGGTGACTATCAGCCCGCCGTCAAAGGTGCGCACAGGGTAGTAAATCACCAAGGAGGGGTCCGTAAGCAGCGCCGGGTCGTGGGCCTGGGTGCGCATATTTTCCCCCTCTGCCACAAATACCCGGTTGCGGCTGTTTACGCTGCGGCCCATGATAAAGTAGGCGGTCACAAGGCTCTTGCCGTCCTCGCTTTGGCCGATGACGATGCCCCGGCCGGGATAGGTGTTTCCCTTTAGGTCGTCAAAAATATTGATAGGTTTCATTTTATCTCTCCTTTGATATGCACTATTCCGTCCTGAACGCTGAGCCGTCCCTGGCAGTACAGCTCCACGGCTCTTGGCAGCAGCTGCCATTCGGCCTCCTCCATGACCCGCTTTTGCAGTATTTCAGGTGTGTCGCCCTCCTTGACCTCCACGGCTTTTTGCAGGATGATGGGCCCGCCGTCGCATACCTCGTTGGCAAAGTGCACCGTGGCCCCGGTGAGCTTTGCGCCCCGCTGCAATACGGCCTCGTGTACGTGCAGTCCATAGTAGCCCTTGCCGCCGAAGGCCGGCAGCAGAGCCGGGTGCACGTTCATTACGCGGTTTGGGAAAGCCTGTACAAAGCTGTCGCTGGTAATGGTCAAAAAGCCCGAGAGCACCACCAGCTCCACGTCCCGCTCCCTGAGGGCTGTAATAAGCGCCTGACTGTAGGTCTCCACGTCCGGGTATTCCTTACGGCTCAGGGTGACGGCCTCAATACCGGCTCTTTGGGCGCGCTCCAGAGCAAACACTCCGGGCTTGCTGGATATGACGGTGACTATCTTACCGCCGCCCAGCTTTCCAGCTGCTTGTGCGTCTATCAGCTGCTGCAAATTGGTGCCGCCGCCGGAGACCAGCACGCCTATCCTTACCATAGCAGCACCCCCTCGTCCCCGGACACCACTTCGCCCAGAAGGACCGCGTCCTCGCCCGAACCCTTCAGAGCCTCCAGAGCCTTGTCCGCTGTTTCGGGGGAGACGGCCATACAGAGCCCAACGCCCATATTAAAGGTATTGAACATATCGTGCTCCGGGATATCGCCGGCCTTCTGTATCAGGTTGAAGATGGGCAGCACCGGCACGGCGGCCTTCTCTATCTTGGCGGTAAGTCCGGGAGTGAGCATACGGGGGATATTCTCATAGAACCCGCCGCCGGTGATGTGGCTTATGGCCTTTACCTCCGCGCTCTCGATAGCTGCCAGGGCAGACTTCACGTATATGCGCGTGGGTGTCAGCAGGGCCTCGCCAAGGGTGCAGCCCAGCTCGTCGTAATGCCTGTTTACTATCTCGGTGTCGTTTTTCAGCATCTTTGCCACGGACACCGCAAGGCCCATGGCCGCGCCCACCAGGGATTCCCCGCTGTCCTCCATTCTGCCTATTCCGAAAACCTTTCGCACCAGGGAGAACCCGTTGGAGTGCACACCCGAGGATTTTACCCCAATGAGCACGTCCCCGGGGGCAAGCCTGCTGCCGTCTATCATTTTGGGCCTGTCCACAACGCCCACGGTGAACCCGGCGATGTCGTAGTCGTCCAAGGGCATCATGCCCGGGTGCTCGGCGGTCTCGCCGCCGATAAGAGCGCAGCCTGCCTGTACGCAGCCCTCGGCCACGCCGGAGACTATCTCCGCGATCTTCTCGGGATAGTTCTTTCCGCAGGCTATGTAGTCCAGAAAGAACAGGGGCCTTGCCCCGCAGCATACTATGTCGTTGACGCACATGGCAACCGCGTCTATGCCGATGGTGTCGTGCTTGTCGAGAAGCATGGCTATTTTCAGCTTCGTGCCAACGCCGTCGGTGCCGGATACAAGAATAGGCTCCTCCATGCCGGCAAGCTCGGGCCTAAACAGCCCGCCGAAGCCGCCTATGCCGGACACCACGCCGGGTATTGCCGTGCGGGCAACGTGCTTTTTCATCAGCTCCACCGATTCATACCCGGCGGTCACGTCTACCCCCGCAGCGGCGTAGCTGGCGCTATGGCTTTTCAGATGGCTTTCCTGGGGCTTAGTCAAATTGCTTTCCATATTATTTCCCCCCAATCATATGGCCCAGTTGCCGTCCCTAAAGATAGCAACGTCCCTGCCGTCCCGGGTATGGCCGGTGATGTTGAGCTCCTTGCAGCCTATCATAAAGTCCACGTGTATCATGGAGTCGTTGACCCCGGCCTCTTTTATCTCATCATCGCTCATGTTTTCAAAACCGTTAAGGGTCTCGTTAAAGCCCCGGCCCAGGGCCACATGGCAGGCGGCGTTCTCGTCGAAGAGAGTGTTATAGAACAGTACGCCGGAGTTGGAGATGGGGGAGTCCGCGGGCACCAGGGCCAGCTCGCCCAGCATACACGCGCCCTCGTCCATCTTTATCATGCGCTCCAAAAGCTCCTGGTGTTCATCGGCGTGAACGGCCACAGCCTTGCCGTCCTTAAAGTCGACGGAGAAGCTGTTTATCAGCACCCCCTGATAGGAGAGGGGAAGGGTGGCTATCAGCCTTCCCTCGCACTTGCCGCGCAGGGGAGAGGTGAAGACCTCCTCGCTGGGCATATTGGGATTGAACTCCACGCCGTTTTGAAGTGCCTCGCAGCCCCCCACCCAGCGGGAGCCGGGTATCAGCCAGCAGGTGAAGTCCGTGCCGTTGGGGGCGGTATAGTGCAGGTGCTCTAAGTCCAGGCTGTTGAGTTTTTCGCATTTCTCCCGAAGGCGTTTATTATGTGCGCTCCATTCGGCCACAGGGTCGTTGTCCTCGGTGACCCGCACGGCGCTGAGTATCTCGGCCCAGAGCCTTTCAACGGCAGTGCTGGTGCGCTCGCCGGGGAAGACCTTTTTGGCCCACTTTGGGGAGGGCACGGCAACTATCGTCCACTGGTGCTTGCTCTCGATGGCATCGCTGTAGGGCTTCAGGACCTTGCCCCGGGCCATGTTGGACTTCTGCATTTTCTCCACGTTCACGCCCTTCATGCCGTCCGGGTCCATAGAGGCGATCATAATACGGGCCGGAAGGTTGTCCACCATATGCTGCATCTTAGCCTTCTCCCATTCCTCCACTTTCGACAGCTCGGTTATGGTTTGGTGCCTGTAGTGAAGTTTGGTCACGGCCTGGTCAATCCAGTCTACGCGCACCCATTTCGCCCCGGCGCGGTAAGCCTCCTCCACCACCATCTCGGCGAACTCATGCTCCCCAACGCTGGCGCTGACAATACAGCCCTGGCCCTTCTGGAGGTTCGCGCCCTTCTGTACGGCCAGCTTGGCGTATTTCCTCATGATAGTTTTTTTCATGTATAACGGTACGTCCTTTCTAAAAAATATGTGGCGGTTATTTTACCATTTCCTGTCTTGCAAAGCCCCGTCTTTTTCGGCGGCAGCCCGACCCATCGCGTCCTTGAGCTCTTGGAGCTTTCCGGCAAGCTCGGAGTCCTCCACGGCCAGTATCTGCGCGGCTAAAAGGGCGGCGTTGTCCGCGCCGTCGATGGCCACTGTGGCTACGGGGATACCCGAGGGCATCTGCACCGTTGAAAGCAGGGCGTCCAGGCCGTCCAGGGTGGAGGACTTTATGGGTATGCCTATCACCGGCAGGGTGGTATGAGCGGCAAGGGCCCCGGCAAGATGGGCGGCCTTGCCGGCGGCGGCGATAATAACGCCGAAGCCATTGGACCGGGCGCCTTTTGAAAACTCCGCGGCGGCGGCAGGGGTGCGGTGCGCGGAAAAGATATGGGCCTCGACGGGTATGCCAAGGGAGTCAAGGCGCTTTTTGGCCGGGGCGACGGCGGGAATATCGCTGTCGCTGCCCATGATTATGGCCACTCTTTTTGCTGGCATATTGGCACTTCCTTTCATAATTTGAAAATTGTAGCATTTTTGTAACTGTCCAAACCTAACATTTTGTGCTATTATATGTGTCGTTCAAAAGGACGGCCGTTCAAAAGGCCCAGTCGGTGCCCTGGGACATACGCAGATAGACGTTTTTTGCCCCAAGGACCTCACGCATGAGCCCCACGGCGGCCTGACCAAAATCCTCCACGGCATCTGCGGTGGTGGTGCCGTAGATGGCGGTGTGTACCATGACGGTGGGACCGTCGTCCTTACCGGCGTACCACATACGCATATTATCCTGGAAGCAGAGCATCAGCCGGCTCTCGCTCTTGCCGGGTATCCTTGCGATGGCTTCTCCCAGAGCCTCCTTCAGACGGAGCTCCTGTTCGGAGGTAATCTCACAGCTGGCTTTTACATCGATAAATGGCATAGGTCTCGTCCTCTCTTTGCTGTATTTTTATAGTATGGGTCTGCCAAACAATGCCAGTATACCCTAAAACGGCCCAAATAGCAAGTGAATTGCGGCGATTTGGTAAAATCTACCTAACCCTGTCCGCGCGACAGCGGGCGGCCCGGGGTGTGGGCAAAAAGCCAAAAATCACAGAAAATTCCTCGTAGTTTCGGCTATGTTTTTTTGGACCTCATGGCAAGTTTCACAATTTTTTAATAAAAATTTTAAAATGCGCTTGCATTTTAATAAGCGATATGTTATTATAACTACGGAAGATTGCTATATACTCGCGTGTTTTTGTTATATTGCATGATTCCGGAGAGGTTTCTCTCCTTGTGTCCTACCAACTACTTTGCATAGGGAGGGAGAGCTAAGGATCTTTCAGTAAGTACGGACCGATTTTTTTGGGGGGCATGCCCCCACAATCAAAAATGGCTTTCCCTGCGGGAAAGCCAATGGGAGTGATGAGCATTGACTAATCCAAGCACAGCCTCGACCCCGAGAAAGAAGCCAGGCTTTTTTAAACGGGCCATCGAGCAATGGGACCTGCAGCTGCTGGTTATCCCCGGCATCCTGTTACTGTTCGTATTCAGCTACATACCGATATACGGCCTGGTAATGGCTTTCCAGGAGTACCGTATGGGCGAGTTCCCCGGCCAGAGCGAGTGGGTGGGCTTTAAACAGTTCATAGCGCTGTTTACCGATAAGAACCTGCCCCTTGTGCTGCGCAACACTCTGGCCATCAGCGGCCTGAAGCTTACGATCGGCTTTGTATGCCCCATCGTCTTCGCCGTGTTCCTCAACGAGATGCACCGGGACGGCATCAAGAAGGTCATCCAGACCATCAGCTATCTGCCCCACTTCATTTCCTGGACCGTGTGCGCCACCCTGCTGTTCGACTTCCTGAAGGCCGACGGCGGCGCCGTTAACGAGCTGCTGATGGCTCTGCACCTTATACAAGAGCCTATTGACTTCTTCGGACGGGGCGACCTGTTCTGGGGATTGGCCCTTGTCTCCGACACCTGGAAGGAGCTGGGCTGGAACTCCATCATCTTTATCTCCGCTATGGCCGGCGTGGACGCGGAGATGTATGAGGCCGCCGACATCGACGGCGCCACCCGCGCCCAGAAGATGTGGCATATCACCATCAAGGCCATTAAGCCCACCATCGTTCTTCTGTTTATCATGAACGTCGGCGGCATTTTGAACCAGAACTTCGACCAGATCATGATGCTCACCAAGCAGTTGGGCAACCCCATGCTGAAGGACACCGCGAACGTTATCGACACCTACATCTTCCAGGTAGGTATCTCGCAGAACCGCGCCTCCTTCGGTACTGCGGCGGGCTTGGTCAAGTCCCTGATAAACTTTGTGCTGCTGATTATGGCTAACACCATCGCCGACAAGGCCGGTGAAAACGCACTGTTCTGATATTAACAGAAGAAAGGAGGCAATGCCTTTATGACAGGTGTAAAAGAAAACCACAAGATGAAATCCAAAAAGGTTTTCAGCGACTATGTTATCATTATAGCCATGTGGGTCATCATGGTCACGGTATTCGTTACCACGCTGTATCCCTTCCTGAACTCCTTGGCCTTATCCCTAAATAAAGCGGACAACACAGTGCTGGGCGGCATCACCATATACCCCCGTGTTCCCACCCTTGCAAACTATAGGCAGGTGTTTACCAACCCCACCATTTGGAGGGCATACGGCATAACCTTCGCCCGCACCTTTATCGGCGCGGCAGGCGGCCTGGTAATTACCGGCGCGCTGGCTTTCGGACTGTCCCGCAAGAACCTGGCGGGCAGGAAGTTCTATACCTTCTTCTGCCTGATACCTATGTACTTCGGCGGCGGCCTGATCCCCACCTATTTCCTTATCCGTAACCTGGGCCTGACCAACACCTTCTGGGTGTACATCATCCCCAATCTGGTGAATATCTGGAACATGATCCTTATGCGCTCCTACTTCCAGTCCGTCCCGGACGCCCTGGAGGAGTCGGCGCGTATTGACGGCGCCAACTACCTTACCATCTTCTTCAAGATATACTGGCCTGTCTCTACCCCCATTATCGCCACCATCGCCCTGTACTTCGGCGTGTTCCACTGGAACGACTGGTTCATGCCCAACATCTACGTCACCAAACAGGAGCTCAAGCCCATGACCTCGGTGCTGCTAAGCATTATAAGCGAGGCCTCGTTCTTAGAGAAGATGATGCAGTCTGGCGCAAGCGCCGCCGCTATGGGCAACGTGGCTAAGGGCAAGGAGACCAACGTGCGCTCTATCACCATGGCCACCATGATCACCTCTATCCTGCCCATCGTTATTATTTATCCCTTCTTACAGCGCTTCTTCCTGAAGGGCATCATGATAGGCTCCATCAAGGGCTGATTTTTATAGGCGTTCCTACTTACCTTGTCATTCCAGGCGGCGGGCGGCTTATTATTCGTCCCGCCGGCCTGAATGAAATAAAATTTGTCTATAGGAGGACGAAAAACAATGAGCAAGAGAATTTTGGCCCTGCTGCTGGCTCTGGCTATGATCGTAGGCGTTTTCGCGGCCTGCGGCGATAGCGGCAACAACAGCTCCAGCGGCGGCAACAGCTCTACCGGCTCTACCGCCAGCACCGAGGGCGGCGATAGCAGCACCGAGGGCGGAGACGACTCCGAGCCCAGCAATGTTTCTCAGGGGCCCGACCCCACCGACGAGTTCTATGCCTTTACCTGCTACTGGTACTATGACTGGGCGGGCATCAAGGATTGGGGCGTTGACGCCGCCTCCAAGTATTGGGGCGAGAAGTTTAACGTGGACGTGGAGTTTTCCAAGCCCGACGCTGACCCCGACTCCAAGCTGAACATCATGCTGACCGGCGGCGACCTGCCCGACTCCATGATTCTGGACCGCGGCCGTGTGCTGAACAGCGCTGCCCGTGCCGGCGCCCTGGTGGAGATCGAGCAGTTCATGTATGATGGCTGCACCTTCAAGGACGACATCTCTGAGGTTTCCAGGGAACTGCAGAAGGTCGACGGCAAGCTGTACGGTATCCCCAACTGGGCCCGCGGCTCTGAGGCAGTGGCCACCGGCGGCAACTATGGCTGGATCATCAACACCAAGACCTATGAGGATGTTGGGTCTCCCGCTCTGAACACCATGCAGGACCTGCACGACTACTGCGTGAAGGTCAAGGAGGCCAATCTGAACTCCTACACCGGCCAGAGCATCATCCCCTTCGCCACCACGAACACCAACAACGGCTTCTATATCTATCAGCAGTTCTACCGCTCCATGGGCGCCCGCAACCTGGTGGAGCAGTACTTCACTCAGGAGAACGGCAAGCTGGAGATCTGCGTGCGCGAGCCCATGTTCGTTGAGGCTCTGAAGACCGCAAACCAGTGGTTCAACGAGGGCCTGTGGTCCGCTGAGGAGTTCACCGACGACGGTACCATGTGGGAGGAGAAGATGACCAACGGCCGTCCCGCCCTGATGTGGTATGACTTCTCTCAGGACGACTCCAACAACTTCCGCCGCGTTACCCGCGAGAACTCCAACGGCGAGGTTTCTTACGAGGTTCTGGGCGATCCCAACAGCGAGATCACCAAGGACTTCCCCATGTTCCCCAAGGCTAGCGAGGACGTCAAGGTCTGCTACGGCGACGAGAACGGCGTTATTGGCTGGAACGTCAACGTTATCACCACCGCTGCCGAGCGTCCCCAGCGTATATTCGACCTGTTTGCCTATTGGGTTTCCGAGCAGGGCTCTAAGGAGATTCTGTACGGTCCGGAGGGCGGCCTCTGGGACGGCACCGACGAGAACGGTATTCCGAAGCTGACCAAGCCCTATGCTGACATCACCTCTGACGAGATGAACGCTGCCGGCGCATGGATCTGGACTCAGCCCGCCAACTCCGACTACATCGATGCTATCAAGTTTGCTGTTAACGAGCAGCAGCCCGCTGATAAGCGTAACTGGGTTGTCTCTCTGCAGGCCGACCTGTTCTCCCAGAGCAAGGAGAATCCCCATGAGGGCACCAAGTTCATCACCGACCAGAACACCGGCCTGCTCAACGTGCTCGATCCTCAGGAGGACCTGGGCATCAAGCTGAAGGCTGTTCAGGATGAGCTGCAGGTACGCCTGCCCCAGATCCTGATGGCTAAGGACGAGGCCGAGTTCAACAAGCTGCTGGAGGAGGCTGTCAAGACCTGCGAGGATAACAATATCGACGATATCCTGGCTGCCTGGCAGGCTCAGTACGATGAGAACATCGAGGTCCAGGGCTTCGACGGCTATGATCCCGCCTACATCGGCGAGGTCTATGGCATGGATCTGTCCTAATCGGATTTGTAAGCACATAACCGGGTGACCCCGGTATAACAAAAAAGGGTCCGGGCCGAAAGGTTCGGACTCTTTTTTGTTTTTTGTCAAAATCACTTGCATGGAGCGGGGTATAAGTAGTATAATGAATTCTTAGAGCGATTTAATAAGAAGGGTAGGCTTCATAAATGAAATTCAGTCTAAGGCCCCGCTCGCGCCGGGGTACATACGAAATCAACATGACCGAGGGCCCTCTTTTGGGCAAGCTGGTGCGCTTCTCCCTGCCCCTGGCGCTTTCGGGGGTGTTGCAGCTATTGTTCAATGCCGCCGACGTGGTGGTGGTGGGGCGCTTTGCCGGGAACCAAGCCCTGGCCGCCGTGGGCTCTACCAGCGCCTTAAACAACCTTATTGTCAATCTCTTCATCGGCCTTTCCATTGGCGTGAATGTGCTGGTGGCCCGGTACTATGGCGCAGGCCAGACCCGGGATCTGTACGAAACGGTGCACACCTCCATACTCACTGCGGCCATCAGCGGGGTGGTGCTCATTTTTCTGGGCATGGGGCTGTCGCGGCCGCTGCTACAGATGATGGAGACCCCTGCGGACGTTATTGACCACTCGGTGCTGTATATGCGCATAATCTTTGCCGGTATGCCCGCCAGTATGCTCTACAACTTTGGCGCGGCGGTCCTTCGGGCGGTGGGGGACACCCAGCGGCCCCTATACTTCCTGCTGACAGCAGGGGTGATAAACGTGGTGCTGAACCTCTTTTTCGTTATCGTCCTGCATATGGGCGTGGCGGGGGTGGCGACGGCCACTGTCATATCTCAGTGCGTGTCCGCCGCGCTGGTGATTCTCTGTCTGGTCCACAGCGAGGGTGTGTACCATCTGGACATCAAGCGGCTCCGTATTTATAAGCGCAAACTAAAGGAGATAGCCCGCATCGGCATCCCGGCGGGGATACAGGGCTCCATGTTCTCCATCTCCAACGTGCTGATACAGTCCACCATAAACTCCTTCGGCTCCGTGGCCATGGCCGGCAGCACGGCGGCGGGGAATATAGAGGGCTTCGTCTGGACGGCCATGGACGCCTTTACCCAGGCCACCCAGAGCTTTGTGGGACAAAATTACGGCGCGAAGAAGATAGATCGGGTGAACAAGGTGATCTGGCAGTGTATGATCCTGGTGACAGGCGTGGGCCTTGTGCTGGGCGTGGGGGCATATCTGGCGGCGAACCCGCTGCTGGGCATCTATTCCTCCGACCCGGCGGTGATAGAGTACGGCAAAGCGCGTATGCTGGCTATCAGCGTGCCGTACTTTACCTGCGGCGCGATGGGTATCTTTGTGGGAGGTATGCGCGGGCTGGGGTCTTCGATGGTGCCCATGATAAATACTGTGTTCAGTGTGTGTGTGCTGCGCGTGGTGTGGATCTATACGGTATTCGCCCTTTGGCCTCAGTGGGAGGTGCTGTTTATCTCCTACCCGGTGACTTGGGTTATAGCCTCCCTTATCGGCGGCATATGCTACGCAGTGATAAAAAGGCGCGCCGTAGCCAGGTTAAACGTCCGCGAAGCGGGGTAAAAGTTTAGTCAACCTTTTCAAAGGTTGCAGGGTGTGGGGCGGAGCCCCACGACCTTGCCGAAGGCCATAAATATATAGAGACAGAATATCCCCCGGGAAACCGGGGGATAAACTATTTAGCATATCTTTTCAGGTCAACCAGTCACTTCAAAATTATCTTCACCGTTTCTTCAATGCCCTCGGCGCAGAGCCCAAATTCCTTGAGCAAATCTACAGCCGGGCCAGAGTGTCCAAACACATCCTTGACGCCCATGCGGGTCAGGGGGGCGGGGCAGTTCTCACACAGGCAGGCGGCCACAGCCTCGCCCAGCCCGCCGATGATGTTGTGCTCCTCCACAGTGACGATATGCCCGGTCTCCTTCGCGGCCTTTATGACCAGCTCCTGGTCCAAGGGCTTTACCGTGTGCATATCGATAAGCCGGGCGTTTATGCCCTGGGCCGCCAGAGAATCCACGGCCTTTATTGCCTCGCCCACCATCAGCCCGGTGGCAATAACGGTGATATCAGAGCCCTGCCGCAGGGTGATACCCTTGCCAATCTCAAAGCTGTAGTCGTCGTTATTATTGCAGCTCTCCACCGCCAGACGGCCCAGCCGGAGGTACACCGGGCCCTTATACTCCACGGCGGCCTTTACGGCGGCTTTCATTTCGTAGTGGTCGGCAGGGTTTAGCACCACCATGCCGGGGATACTGCGCATAAGGGCGATATCCTCGCAGCACTGATGGGTGGCCCCGTCCTCGCCCACGGAGATGCCTGCGTGAGAGCCCACTATCTTCACGTTAAGATGAGGATAGCCCACGGAGTTTCGCACCTGCTCAAAGGCACGCCCCGCCGAGAACATGGCGAAGGAGGTGGCAAAGGGTATCTTTCCGCAGGAGGCGAGCCCAGCCGCTACGCCCACCATATTGCCCTCGGCTATGCCGCACTCAATAAATCTATCAGGGTACGCCTTGCCAAAATTTTCCACCTTAGTGGCGTCTGCCAGGTCAGCCACCAGCACAACAATATCCTGGTTGTCTCTGCCCAGTTCCACCAGGGTCTCGCCGAAGCTCTCCCTGGTAGCCTTTTTAACTATCTCAGCCATATGCAAACAGCCTTCCTTTCATGTTTAATTAAATCTTAAGCCAATGCTGCAATGGCCGAATTCAGCTCGTCCATGGCCTTCTGGTACTGCTCTGCATTTGGGGCCTTGCCGTGCCAGCCAGCTTGGTTCTCCATAAAACTGACGCCCTTGCCCTTGGTGGTCCTGGCTATAATGGCAAAGGGCTTGCAGGAGCATTCCCTGGCGGCGTTAAACGCAGACTCAAGGCTCTCAAAGTCGTGGCCGTCGGCAACAGCGACCTCGCAGCCAAAGGAGCGCAGCTTTTCGTCGATGGGCTCGAGGCCCGCCACCTTCTCGACGTCGCCGTCTATCTGTAAGCCGTTATAATCCAGAATCAGGCAGAGATTGTCAAGCTTATGGTGGGCGGCAAACATTATGGCCTCCCAGACCTGTCCCTCCTGTATCTCACCGTCGCCCAGGAGACAGTAGACCTTATAGTCCTTTCCGTCCATCTTGGCGGCCAGGGCCATGCCTACGGCGGCGGAAATGCCTTGGCCCAGGGAGCCGGTGCTCATGTCCACGCCGGGGGTGCCCTTCATGTCCGGGTGCCCCTGCAGCATTGCGCCGATGTGCCGCAGCTTTTTCAGCTCGTCAGGGGAGAAGTACCCGCGCAGAGCCAGGGCGGCGTACAGCCCCGGGGCACAGTGGCCCTTTGAGAGCACGAAGCGGTCCCTCTTTGGGCACTTAGGGTCCTGAGGGTCGATATTCAGCTTTTCAAAATAAAGATAGGTAAAAATGTCGGCAGAGGAGAGGGAACCTCCCGGATGGCCGGACTTGGCGTTATATACGCCCTCAATGATGCCAGCGCGGACCTTGGCTGCCGTAAGCGCAAGGGACTGTCTTTTTTCTGCGTCCATAAGTCCAATCCTTTCTTTCGTTCAGATTTTATCATGATTATACATGATTTGAACCTAAAATGCAATATACATTAGAGACGAGCTTTGTAACAGATTTTTAAACAGTTTAGCCGCCTTTTTAGACGGTACATGGAGATGGTCCCTTGAAAAAGCAGAGCTTCCTCTATGGCGCGTTCATCCTCACCGCCGGGATGGCCGTTGTAAAAGTTATCGGCGCGGTGTTCAAGATACCCCTTCAGCACTTCATCGGTGAATACGGCATGGGCCTTTTCAATGTGGCCTACAATTTCTACGGCCCCATTTTCAGCCTTGCCACGGCGGGCTTCCCGGTGGCGGTGTCAAGGCTTGTGAGCGAGAACGCCTCTTTGGGGCGCTGGAATCATGTGCGCCAGGTAAAGTCCGTGGCCGGGCCGCTGTTTCTGGGCTTCGGCATACTTGGGGCGGTGGGCATGACCCTGTTCGCTCCGGTGTACTGCGAGAGGATAATCGGAACGGAGCACGCTATCTTTCCCATGCTGGCCCTGGTCCCGGCCATACTCTTTGCCTGCTGGGGGGCTGCTTACCGGGGCTATTACGAGGGCCTGCGCAATATGGGCCCCACGGCTGTTTCGGAGGTAATCGAGGCGGCCATCAAGCTATGCCTGGGGCTGGGCCTTGCATACTTTGTGATGCGCCGGGGCATGGCTGAGTATCAGGAGAGCGGCACGGTCTTCGGACTGCTGGCCGGCGGGGAGGACCAGGCGGGGCTGCTGACCCTGGCCCTGGCGGCGGCGGGGGCGGTGCTGGGAGTGACGGCGGGTTCCTTTGGGGCGGCGCTGTACCTGTCCATACGCTGGAGGCTGAAGGGGGACGGGGTGGGTCTTCGGGCAAGGAGGCAGGCCCCGCCCGCCGGCAGGTGGAGGGACACGGCCAAGGCCCTTTTGAAAATTACCGGCCCGGTGGCGGCGGGCTCCATCGCAATGAACGCGGCGGGGCTGATAGACGCCACTTTTTTGCAGAGCCGTATCGCCCATATCATTGAGACCGCTCCGGGACGGCTCCTGGCTGCCTATGAGGGCATGATACCGGCCATGTACCTGGAACACCACGAAACTGTTCCGACCTTCCTGTACGGCTGCTATACCCTTGCAATGACCCTGTACCTGCTGGTCCCGGCGCTGACCCAGGCCATCGGCATGAGCGCCCTGCCCGCGGTCACCGAAGCCTGGGCCCGGAGGGACCGCCCCCAGCTGAAGGAGCGTATGGAGTCCGTACTAAGCGTAACAGCCTTGGTTTGTGCCCCCGCAGGCTTGGGGCTTACGGCCTTGGCCGAGCCCATAGCCTCCCTGCTGTACGGCGGCGGGTCAGCGCCTATTGTGGCGGGGGTGCTGCTTACTCTTGGTCCCGCGTCCCTGTTCGCGGCTATGAATACTCCGGTATCGAGTATGCTCCAGGCCGCCGGGAGGGCCGACCTGCCGGTGAAGCTGCTGGCGGTGGCCATGGCTCTGAAAATTGGGGTAAACTGGTACCTCTGTGCAATTCCCGAGATAAACCTCCGAGGGGCCGGGATGGGTACCCTGGCGTGCTATCTCTTCCTGGCGGCCGCTCAGCTGTATTGCCTGCGTAAAGTGACAGGTGTAAAGCTCAGCTTTAAACGGCTGTTTTTAAAGCCCCTAATCTGCGGGGCCCTATGCGGCTGCGGGGCCTGGGGGGCATATCGGGGTATGGCCGCGCTGGGGCTGGGAAACGGCGCGGCAGTGGGGGCGGCCATAGTGTGCGGGGGAATTATTTACATATTTGGACTGCTTTTGACCCGAGGAATTCCGAAAAAGGACCTGATTATGCTGCCCAAGGGACAAAAAATTGCGAAAACCCTTGAAAAACGAGGGTGGATGTGATATTATTGCTACTGTCGCAGGATTTGAGCACAATAAAGAGTGCCGTATAGTAAATGCGCCTGAAAAGAGGCAGGGCGTCTCTTTTGAACTGCGTTACTATAAAAACAGCGCGCAGAACATTACTCTGGGAGGTAACAATTAATATGAACAAGACAGAATTGGTTGCGGAAGTGTCTGAAAAGGCAGGGCTGACAAAGCGGGATGCCGAGGCAGCCGTAAAGGCGATAGTCGACAGTGTTACTGAGGCTCTTGCAAAGGGCGACAAGGTCCAGCTGGTGGGCTTTGGCACCTTCGAGGTGCGCGAGCACGCCGCCCGCACCGGCCGTAACCCCCGCACAGGCGGCACCATGGAGATCCCCGCCTCTAAGGCCCCTGCTTTTAAAGCGGGCCAGGCCCTGAAGGACGCTGTGAACAAGTGAGCGGCGAAGAATAAGCGCCGTTTTTGGGTCTGCATATCCGGCAGGCCCATTTTTATTATGTAAAATTCCGGGAGGGGACAAAATGAGACTGGACAAGTATTTAAAGATTTCCCGTCTGATAAAGCGGCGCACAGTGGCCAACGAGGCCTGCGACGCCGGGCGGGTGCTGGTCAACGGCAAGGAGGCCCGGGCCTCCTACAACGTAAAGGAGGGGGACGTGCTGGAGATACACCTGGGCGAGCGCGTGCTGCGGGCACGGGTCCTTTCAGTAGCGGAGTATGCAAAGAAAGAGGAGGCCTCCGGGCTTTACACTCTGCTGGAGTGAAGCGTAAGCCGCGGCAGGAATAATATCGGGCTGTACCCGCATATAAATGCTCCATGGAAGGGGAGTTGGATATATGCCGGAGCAGCAGATAAAAAAGCATGACCTGAGCATAATGGGGCGGGAGAAGTTGACCGCCACAGGCATTAAGAGGGTGGACTTTTTCAGCGACGAGCTCATCACCGCCCAGACCGACCTGGGCCAGCTCAATATAAAAGGGGAGGGCCTGCACATAGACAGCCTGAACTCCGACACCGGGGATATGCTGGTCAAGGGCAGGATAGGGGCCGTCTCGTATACCGAGAGCAGCCCGGCGCTGTCGTTCTTCGGAAGGCTGTTTAAATGACCGGCCTGACCCTGCCTGCGGCGTGTCTATGCCTGATGACCGGCGCCCTGCTGGGCGGGCTGTTCCTTTTCTTTAAACTTTTGCGTGGGCTGCTCTATGGCGGCAGGCTTTGTGCTGCGGCGCTGGATATAATTTTCTGCCTGGTGTGGGCGCTTACCGCTTTCCTCTGCGCGTTGGTGGTGGACAAAGGCCGTCTTAGAATGTTTCAGGTGGTTATGCAGGTATTGGGAGCCTGGGGAACGGTGGTGGCCCTGGACCCCTTTATAAACGGCGTGACTAATATTGTACGCCGCTTTGGCAGATGGCTTGGCAAAGGACTAAGCCGGCCTGCAAGTTTTCTGCGAAAGCGCTGGCGGATAAAGCGGGCTGATATGAAAGCAAAGCGCGACGAAAGGCGAAAAGCTGCCCAAAGTAGAAAAAAGCCGGGCAGAGGGAAGGTCCCGGGCGGGAAAGGCACGCCCAGATATAGAAAGGTCCCGGTAAAATCCAAAAGATATGCCCTAAAAAAGAAAAAAACAAAAAACCCCCTTGAAAAACTTACGTAAACCGGTGTATAATGTGATTAACACAAATTGCCGTGGAAGGGAGGGGCTGCCAATGGACGGCGATACGCCAAAAAGGAAGATCCCCGGCGGCCTTATCCTAAAGCTGGCAATTTTCTGCCTGACAGCCGTAGTTGTGCTTTCCTTGGTGGAGCATCAGGTGCAGCTTGTGGAAAAGCAGGAGCAGCTCCGCGTATTGCAGGGTCAGCTGGAGCAGCAGGATATGCGGAACAAGGAGCTCCGTGCCGCAATGGACGGCGAGGAGGGCCTGCGTAGCTATGCCGAGAAGCGCGCCAGGGAGGACCTTGACTATGTAAGGCCCAACGAGCGGGTGTTTGTGGATGGCGGAGAGTAATCGGAAAGACAGGATAATTCGAGGAGGATAACGGGACAAAATGGGGCTTGAGGTTGGAGAGATCTACGAAGGAAAAGTCACTGGCATAACAAAGTTCGGAGCGTTCGTCAGCCTTGAGGAGGGGCATACCGGGATGGTGCACATCTCAGAGATTGCCCCGACTTTTGTAAACGAAATAAGGGACTTCGTTTCTGAAGGGCAGACTGTGAAGGTGAAGGTGCTGTCGATCAGTGAAGAGGGCAAGATAAGCCTCTCCATAAAAAAAGCGCTGCCGCCGGAGGAGCAGCATAAGCCCCGCAGGCCGGGCCCGGCAGGGAAAAGGCCCGGAGGACCGCGCCCGCCAAGACCACCAAGGCCGGAGCCGCAGCAAGGCCCGGGACGGCCCGGAGACTTTGAGTGGCAGAGCCGCCGCAACGACAGCGGAAGCTTTGAGGACATGATGTCCCGGTTCAAGCAGACCAGCGACGAGAAGATGTCCGATTTAAAGCGCGGAAACGAGCCGCGAAGGGGCTATTCGCGCCGCGGACAGCGCGGCGGCGGTGGCGGCAATTGATAGTCAACGCACTTCAAAAGAGGTATACCTCTTTTGAACCAGGCGGCAAAGCCGCCCAGCTTTAGAAGCGCGTTTACTATAACATACATAATCTTATGCCCCGCCGGGATTTGGCGGGGCTTTCTGTTGGAGGTAGCCATGAGAGAGATAAAATCGGAAGCTATTACAGAGGCCATAGCAAGACTTTGTGTGCAGGCAAACAGTGCGCTGCCGGCGAGCCTGGAGGGCTGTATAAGGAACGCCAACGAGACAAGCCCTGTCTCCCGCCCGGTTATGGAGGACCTGTGCCGCAATCTTGACGCCGCAAGGGAGCTGGGCCTTCCCATCTGCCAGGACACGGGGATGGCCGTGGTGTTCGCCCAGGTGGGCCAGGAGGTGCATATTGACGGGGACTTTACCGAAGCTGTAAACCGGGGCGTCCGCCGGGGATATGTAGAGGGACTGCTGCGCTGCTCGGTGGTAGCCGACCCTCTGCGCCGGGGGAACACAGGGGACAATACCCCCGCTGTCCTCCATGTCAGCCTTGTGCCCGGGGACAAGCTCACTCTGACCGTCGCCCCAAAGGGCTTTGGCAGCGAGAACATGAGCCGGCTGAAAATGTTTACTCCTGCCGCCAGCCGGGAGGATATCATCGGCTTTGTGGCAGGGACCGTAAAGGAGGCCGGGGGGAACCCCTGCCCGCCGGTGGTGCTGGGGGTGGGTATCGGAGGGGACTTTGAGCTCTGCGCGAAGCTTGCCAAAGAGGCCCTCTGCCGGGAGGTGTCTGTCCGCAATTCAGACCCCTACTATGCCGATCTCGAGAAGGAGATGCTGGACGCGGTCAATGCCACAGGGGTGGGCCCCCAGGGATTTGGAGGGGCCGTGACCGCACTGGCGGTGAATATCGAGACCTATCCCACGCATATAGCTGGGCTGCCGGTGGCGGTCAACGTGGGCTGCCATGTAACCAGGCACAAATCTGTTACGATTTAATAAAATTTTTCTTGCACTTTTATGTAAAATGTGCTATTCTATAGTCAGACGGGGAGCAAAATATGTAATATCGCTCTCGCATATACGAAGGAGGAAAGAGTTATGAAGATCAATATCATCGGGCGTAAAGTAAACCTTCGCAACAACTTTAAGGAGCTGGCCGAGAAGAAGCTTGCCAAGTTTGACCGCATTTTCGACCAGGACGCCGAAGCCACCGTCACCGTCACTGTGGAGCGCAACCGGCAGACTGTTGAGATCACCATCCGCCAGCGGGGGGCGATCTTCCGCGCGGAGAATACCGCCATGGATATGAACGAGGCCCTGGACCACTGCGTGTCCGCTTTGGGCCGCCAGATGCGCCGCAATAAGACCCGCCTTGAGAAGGCCAAGAAGGTGGACCCGGGCATGGAGTTTGCCGATTCCTATTACGACGAGCCCGAAGAGGAGCTCCAGGTGGTGCGCACAAAGCGCTTCGCCGTGAAGGTCATGGGCCCGGAGGAGGCCATAATGCAGATGAATATGCTGGACCATGAGTTCTTCATGTTCCGGGATGACGTCTCCGGCGAGATAAATGTGGTCTACCGCCGTAAAAACGGCGACTACGGCCTGCTGGTGCCAGACGAGAAATGACGTATTCCGCAACCTGCCTGCTGGGCGTTGAGGGCCTGCTGGCCCAGGAGCTGCGGGACATGGGGTGTGAGGAGGTCCGGGCGGAGAACGGCCGGGTGATATTCTCGGGCGGCTGGGATATTCTGGCCCGGGTGAACCTCTGCAGCCGGTTTGCGGAGCGGGTGGGCCTCCTCATGGGCGATTTCCACGCCGAAAGCTTTGAGGAACTGTTCCAGGGGGTCAAGGCCCTGCCCTGGGAGGAATACCTGGGCAGGGAGGACGGATTTCCTGTGTCCGGCAGCAGCCTTAACAGCCGGCTGCACAGCGTACCCGACTGCCAGGCCATAATCAAAAAGGCCGTGGTGGAGAGCTTGAAGCGGAGCTACCGCCAGGACTGGTTTACTGAGGACGGCCCCACCCACCGGATAAGGTTCCGCATAATGAAGGACCAAGTGAGCGTGACGATAGATACCAGCGGGGCAGGACTCCATAAGCGGGGCTACAGGCCCGTGTCCAACGCGGCGCCCATCAAGGAGACCCTGGCCGCCGCGCTGCTCAGGCTCTCGCGGCTGAGAGCGGACGGCACCTTTTACGACCCCTTCTGCGGGTCGGGTACCCTGCTTATAGAAGCCGCTACCATGGCTCAGAATATTGCCCCCGGCATAGGGCGGCGGTTCCAGGCCGAGGTCTGGGAACAGACTCCCGGCGGAGTATGGGACCATGAGCGCGACCGCGCCAGAGACATGGAGCGCCGGGACACGAGCTTTACCGCCACCGGCTATGATATTGACCCCGCCGCGGTGGAGCTGGCCCGGGAGAACGCCAGAAGAGCTGGTGTGAAGGTCCGCGCCCATGTGCGGGACATTAAGGACTTTGCCGAGGCCACGGCCTATGGCTGTGTGGTCTGCAATCCGCCCTATGGCCAGCGGCTCAGCGACCAGAGGGCGGCAAGGGATATCTACCGGCAGCTGGGCCGGGTGTTCGTCCCGGAAAAGGGCTGGAGCTATGGAATAATTACGCCGGAGGAGGACTTTGAAGCCCTGTTCGGCCGCAAGGCTGACAAGCGGCGCAAGCTGTATAACGGCATGATACGCTGTCAGTTCTATCAATATTTTAAGGCAATATAAGGGATAAGAGGGTTATAAATGAAGCTTTTTGGACGGCTCAGGGGCGGTATCGAGACCCAGCGGCTGTTCCTTCGCCGGTGGGAGCATAAGGATTTCAAGGCCTATATACCAATCGTCTCCGACCCGGAGGTGATGACTCCTGCCGGGTGCCAGCCTGCCGGTACGCTGGAGGCCGCTTCGGCGATGTTTGCCCGGGACCTGCATAATGATCTGTGCTATGCCATTGTGCTGCGGGAGACGGAGGAGGTCATCGGGCGCATTAAGCTCCAGAGCGACCTTCGGCGGTTCCACGTGAACAGTCTTTCCGTGGGCTATGAGCTGCGTCGGGACCTGTGGGGCAGGGGCTACATGACCGAAGCCCTTGCCGCCATGGTGACATTTGCCTTTGAGAAGAAGAAGGTGGACGTGCTGGCGGCCAGCCACTATGCGGAAAACGAGCGTTCCCGCCGGGTCATTGAGAAGTGCGGCTTTAAGCCGGAGGGTGTGGTGCCCTGGGCGTGTAAGCGCTTTGACGGGAAAATATGCGACGACGTCTGCTACTCGATCCTTAGGGAGGACTATATAAACGGCCTGGGGACGAATTTGCAGGACCAGCTCTGAGATATCTGCACATGAAGCTGAGCATTTTTATAAAACTGTCTGCATAAAAAGCGCACCCTGCGAGTGGGGTGCGCTTTTTATATCTGAATATGGCTTATTTTAAGGAAACAGTGGCGGCGTTGCCGGTCTTCGGCTTGATATCGCCTGCCGCGGTAAGGGCCATCTTAGTCAAAGTCGGGCCAATAAGCTCATACACCAGCACGCCGAACAGGACGATACTTCGTATGGTAGAGCCTATCTCGCCCAGCGCCCCCACCTGGGAGGCCATACCCAGGGCCACGCCGGCCTGGGGCAGCAGAGTGATACCCAGATACTTTTGTATCTCCGGGGAGCAGCCTGCCAGTTTGCTGCTGAACATGGCCCCGAAGTATTTGCCCAGGGAGCGGGAGAGGATGTACGCGAGACCGATGCCCACGATAGCCAGATCGGTAAACACGTCCAGGTGCAGCTCCGCGCCGCTTAACACGAAGAACAGGGTTAGAAGTGGCGCGGACCACTTATCTGCCCGGCCCATCAGGTCCTCGGAGCTCTCGCAGGTGTTGCAGAACACAGTGCCCAGCATCATGCACACCAGCAGGGAGGAGAACTTCACGTGCACGGAGCCTATCTCAAAGGAGAGCATGGACATGGCCACCGCGAGGATAATAAACCCGGCGATCATGGCCACGCGGTTGCGGTTGGACATGAACCAGCGCTCCATAAAGGTGAGCACCCACCCCAGCAGGGCCCCCAGGGCCAGAGAGATCACGATCTCAAGAAGGGGCTCGAATATGATGGAGGCTAAGTTGGCGCTGCTGGTCTCCATGGCCTGGGCCGCGCCAAAGGATATGGCGAAGATCACCAGGCCCACCGCGTCGTCCAGGGCCACTACAGGCAGCAGGATATCGGTGACAGGGCCTTTCGCCTTATACTGCCGGACCACCATCAGTGTGGCGGCGGGGGCGGTAGCGGCGGCGATGGCCCCAAGGGTTATGGCGGCGGACACAGGGAGCTTGTCCCCAAGGAATATGTGCAATACCAGCAGGGCGGCGTCCACCAGGATAGTGGCGGCCAGGGCCTGGAAAACGCCTACGATTACAGCGGCCCGGCCGGTGGTGCGAAGGGCGGAGAGCCGGAATTCGCTGCCAATAGCAAAGGCTATAAAGCCCAGGGCCACATCACAGATGGGCTGTAGGGAATCCACCAGCTCGAAGTTGTTGAAGCCCACCCCGGGCACGCCCAGCCGCCCGAGGAGGCACGGGCCCAGAAGAACGCCGGCAAGGAGGTAGGAGGTGACGTCCGGCAGATGGAAGCGCTTGAACAGGCGGGTCATCATTAGCCCGGCCACCAGCGCCACAGAAATACATAGGAGCATGATCATATTGAAAGACCCTCTTTCGTATGTAGATAGGTCCAGCGGAACGCTGGGCAAAACCTTATCTATTTTACACTTGACGGGAGGGTTTGTCAACAAGGGGCCTTTAAAATATTTACTCACTAAGTGTCATAATATATATATAAGAAAAGGTGAATTCCCAAAAATTATGCTTTACAAAGTAGAAATAATGTGATATAATCGGAAATGTACGGTAGGAAATATATCTTATTTATTATGAATGTGAGGGTATCAATGGCACTAGAAAAAGCAAACAGTATGGTGGCGCAGCTGAAAAGAGGAACTTTAGCCATGCTTGTCCTTTACCTTCTTCAGAACGAAGATATGTACGGCTATCAGATTGCGCAGACCTTGGATGAGCGCAGCGAAGGTAAGCTTCGGCTGATTGAGAATTCGCTTTATGGGACTGTGTACCGGCTTCAGCGGGAGGGTTATATTTCCAGCAAGAAGGAGGAAAATGTCGCCCGGGCGAGAGTGTTCTATCATTTGGAGCCCTCCGGAGAGGTCTATTTGGCAAAGTTGATTAAGGAATACGAGTCCATCTCAGAGGGGATACGGCTTGTAATAGGCAATCCGGCGTTTTCTCAGGAGGAGATTCAATGACAGAAGAGATAAATAAGTATTTAGAATCTGTACGGCGCCAGCTAAAAAAGGCCGGCGACCGTGACGGAGAGTATTTTGCGGTCCTCCGGCAGGAGGTCGATACTTATTGCGCCGAGCATCCTCTGGCAACCGCAGAGGATCTGCTTACATATTTTGGATCCCCTTCTTCACAGGCGGAGGAATTTTTGAGAAATGCGCCGAAGGGGTTTACCCAGCAGAAATTGGCGCTCCGCAGACGGTTTTTCAGTTTTACAAAGGTTGTTCTTGCCGTTCTGGCGGCTGCGATTATCCTTTTACTGAGCGTGCTTGTCATTGATACCTGGTCATATACTCACGGGAGCGTAACTGAATCGTCGGCTATGGAAGGACATTATGAAGGCAGTGAAAGTGCATTAGAAGCATTTTATTAAGTGGAGGAATGTGTGAAAATATGAAAAAATGTCTTGCTTTTTTAGCCGTTGCTGTTCTCGTGGCTTGTTTTTGCGTTTTTCCAGTTTCCGCGCAAGGGTCGCAAGATGTTCTCGTTTCCAGAACTGAAGATGTTTTGGATAATGGAGATTCGGTTGTTATAGAATTATACGAAAGTGCTGCACAGCTTCGTACAGGTAAGAATGGGTATAAAACCTTGACCTATTACAACTCTGGCGGCTCTGCTATTTGGGCAGTAACAGTGAACGGTTCTTTCACCTATAATTACGGCGTTTCCTCTACAGCGACCGGTGCCTCTGCCGTCGTAGAGATATTTAATAGTAACGCGACGTATATAAGCAAAAACGCCTACACTTCTGGGAACACCGCAACGGCCACGGGTACGGTAAGATATAATACCGTTTCCACAACACGCAGCGTCAGCGTTTCCTGCGACAAGTACGGGAATCTGTATTAAAGAATTTACTTTCATGTGATAAATAAAAGCCAGAGAACAAGCTTGTTCTCTGGCTTTTATAATTGACTATTATTTTAAGAGATTTTTGTCTTCGCTCCACTCATCAGGATTATATGTATGCCCGTCGCCGGGTTCTTGCTGTATAGAGATATCTATCCCCACAGCCTTTACCCCTTCACATGAGCCTGTCTCATGGTCAAAGAAAAATACGTCCCCGCCCTCCGCGAAAAAGATGTTGCCGCAGGGGTCGAAAGCGAAAGGCACCGCGTGTCTGAACCGGTCGCGGAGGGGCCCCTGGCCGAATACCCCGGCCCGAAAAACCGTGTCTATGCCGCAGTCGAGCCGGCCCTCAGCAAATAGCGGGGCCAGGGCCTGCACGTATTCCAGCCTGCCGTCCCCGAATCTGTAGGCCGGGGCTATGGCCGGGCCCCCCAGGTAAATATCTCTCAGCCAGCCGGGCAGGGGACGGTAGTCACGCTCGAAGCTCTCTACCTCCTTGAGGGGAAGAGGGACTGCCGGGGCGCGGAATACGTCGGGCACGGCGAGGGCCGCGTTGAATTCCTCGATGGCGTTATCATATCCATGGCCAAAATGCTCTCTATACTGCTCCACCCCGCCGGCATGGTTATAGGAGGCAATATGTGACTTACGAAGGATAAACTGTGCCGAGCATTGGGGGGATTTGTCATCATAGTTGAAGTCATAGATATGGTGGCAGTCATAATCCCTCAGCCTGCCATTGGTTGGGTCGCCTGTGATTGCGTGCAGGCGGTTTCTGTCCGTGCTCCGGCTGCCGGACATATTGATTGTATTGCAAGAGCTGCACGCGAAGTGTTCGGCCCTGAACTCCGGCGAAGGGGCATAGCCGGCCCCTAGGCGTGCCGCCGCGTTAGGAGAGGGGTGGTCAATATACGGAGGGTCCGGATAGGCGTTGGGCCAGCCCACGAAACCAGGCTCAGTTAGTATGTTTTCACTCATAATTTGCTCCTTTCTGATCTGCGACGTTATAGGCTAAGGGTTTGCTTATGATAGGTGGACTTATAATCGTCCAGCATTTTCTGGAAGTCCTTGATGAAGTCGAAGATGGAGATGAAGTCGCTGTTGCTCTGGGCTTCGTCGCTGATGATGGCACTTTTATCTGCGGCTGTGGCTTCAAGGTAATAGCCAAGTATCTGCGGGGTGGTGAAACGGACCGTCACGCTGTTGGAGGTCGAAGTAGCGGTGGAGTTGCTGTGGGAGGAGGACGAGGACGAGGAGGAGCTGCCACCGAAGATAAAGAAACCGCCGCCCTTGGAGGAGTGCTCCTCCACGCTTTGGGCGAAGGAGTCGGACACGGACGTGGCCGAGGTGAAGCGGAGGGTGACGTCCCGGGCTATGACGAAGGCCGTGGGGTAGCAGGGGAATACACAGCTGTTCATCTCGTTGAACCGCTCGTCAGAAAACGCCGTGTACTCTTTGCTGGGAGCAATCCGCAGGCTTGAGGTGTTATACATATCTGTCTGCTGGCTGAGGGCCTGGCTGAGCCTCCTGGTGGGACTCACTGCTGCTATAGCCTCCAAAGAAGAAGGAAACGCCGTAGGAGGAGTTGGAGGCTGAAGCGGAGCTGGAGGACTGCTGGTTCACCTGCGAGAACTTGGAGGTGATTATCAGCTGCGTAAAGCCCTCCGGGATCTGGTTTGGCGCCACGCTGCCGGAGCTGTCCCCCTGCATGGCTGTGGAAAGGGCTATCTGCTGCTGCAGTTGGGCTATCTCCGCCTTTACGCTGTCCAGCTGGGCCTGCAGAGGCAGCAGCATGGACTTATACTGCTGTAGGTTTTTGCTCTCAAAGTAGGTCATAGCCGCGGTGGAGGCGGTTTCTGACGCCGCGTTTAATTTGCTCTGTGCGTTCAGGCAGGAGACGGCGCTTTCGCCCAGCTTTGAGAGCAGGTCGGAGACCTTGCCCACGTCTATGCCGAAGATGCGGGCGACTGCCGATGGGGGTATGCTTTCGGCCTTTTTATCGCTGGTGGAATCCAGGACACTGATAAAGGTCTTCAGCATATCTGTCGTGACCTTTGTATATGCTTGTGTCAGGTTGTTCATGGCGGTCTTATAGGCGTTCTCCGCGTTTGTGTACGCGTCATGGAGGGCCTTTACCGTTTCATCGTCCGGGATAACGGACAAGAGGGAGTTGACCTGTGTGGTCAGGCTGCTCTGCTGGGCGGTGAGGACGGACAACTTTTGGGACAGGGCGGCGGGGCTCTCCAGCAGGTCCATGGGGGTGAAGGAGCTGTCCAGCAGCTTAAACCAGTTCTCGGGGTAGAGGGTCACGGGATAGACAGTGCCGCCGTCCGGGTTGCGCTTTTCCACGTTGGACAGCGCCTCCTGGGCTTCGGCCACCTCCCGGCCGGCCCCGCTGCTCAGTATGCCAGTGATGACCTCCATATCTCCCGGCGAAAAAACGTTCAGCACCTTTCCGAGTTTTTCCTCTACAAGCAGCATCTGAGGCGCGGCTTCTGTCTCGTACCATTCCAGATATTCGTTCTGGATAGACCTGTTGTCTTCCACGGTGCCGCCACGGTACTTATTGGCCAGCCTCCTTTTCTCCTCCAGCTGCATCTTGGCCCAGTCCTGCTTGGCCTTCACATAATCGCCGTACAGCTTGTAAAAAACCTGCTGAAGGGTCAGCCCTGTGGAGGGGGTGCCGTCGTCAAAGGTATAGGGGTAGGGCGTCATCAACACTTTACGCAGCTTGGTTTTTGCGTCAAACAGCTTGTCCGCAAAGCTCGTTTGCGCTTCGCCGGCATCTCCATTGTCCTATAGGGGCTTGATAGGGGCGGGGCGGGGGGGTCCGCGTTATCTGGCGATGGCGTGGGCTCATTTGGGATATTCTCGTTCATAATTGTGACCTCCTGTTTAAGTGTTTTTCAGGTAGAGTTGATTGCTCAAGCCCTGTGGCTTGGTACGTTATGCTGACTTTACCATAGCTTTGCCGCGAAAATTGCAGAAGTTTGTCGAATAATGTATTAATAAGCGTGCCCTCTTCGCTTAAATTCTCCTGGCGTAATCCCGGTATCTTCAAAGAATATCCGATAAAAATATGTTCTGTTCACAAAACCCAGCTCGTTCATCACCTCAGAGATATATGAGTATCCATAGCTTTTGAGCATGACACATAATACGCGATAAGTATTGGACATTAAATGAAAAACGACTTATAATAAAGGTGTTCTCGGGTTTCCCTTGAGAACACCTTTTTGAAATGCAGTGGGAACATGAAGAAAATTCAAGGACATTACTAGATAGTGTCTACATGAGTTAAGCGCGAATAGCAGCCCAAATAGCGATACAACG
>ERZ777305.677-NODE-677-length-53064-cov-4.552944_pt1 | contig 53064 bp, 55 predicted proteins | sample MGYA00374965_ERZ777305 | MGnify/ENA primary metagenome ERZ777305 (study PRJEB29328, sample SAMD00013331) | mouse gut metagenome | study: EMG produced TPA metagenomics assembly of the Metagenome analysis of fecal microbiota from mouse which was promoted...
TGGCAGGGGCGGAGAGAATCGAACTCCCATCAAAAGTTTTGGAGACTCCTATGCTACCATTATACCACGCCCCTAGATATAACTTGCCAACGAATTAATTCTATCATATTATTTTATTACTTTCAATATTTAATATACAACTATTAACTTTTTCTGTCATATGTGCTAAAATAAAGTAAGGAGAAAATATGAAAAAAAAGATAGTCATAATTTTAATAATAATTTTTCTTTTAATAATATTTTGGTTGTTTTATCACAATACAGGACTTGGTACTAGTGAAAAGATATACAAAATAGAATTCGAAAATGCTAAGTGTAATTTATCTGAACGTATTATTTATTCTTATTCGGATGATTTAAGCATAACTTCTATGTGTGGCGAAGTTTACTATATTGATAAAACCAATAACAAAATATCACTTGGAGAAGCTATAGACAGAAAAATCATCACTATAAATGACATAATAGAAAAGTTAAAAACACTAGATACTGATGGTCGCTCTACTGTCTATGCATACGATAAAAATAGCAAAACAATATCAGATAGTAGCTTTAGATTTGAAATATGTGATAAAGAAGAAGGTATAAATCATCAAAGATTTTTATCTTCAAAGTCCAATAATTATGAATGTGTAAAACGTAAGGAAAAGGATTTTAAACTAACTTTTGAAAATGGTAAATGTAATGCCAAAGAAAAAATTATATATACATCACCAGATGGTTATAACATATATTCAAGATGTGGCGAAATATATTATACTGATGAATCAAATGACAAAATTCCTTTAAGCATAGCACTTGAAAAAGACTATATTACAACTTGGGACATTTCCGATAAAATGCAATTAGGCGACGTTTTTTTAGACGGAACAGAAGTATACGAATATAATAAAAAGAAAAAAACTATATCAGATACAAGTTTTAAATTGGAATTCTGTGCTACTTTGGATGGCTTAAATGATCAATTATTTTTAGCCATTAATTCCGATAACTATAAATTTAATTAAATATAATGCTTATTTAATATGAATACCTATTTGTCATGATAAAAACGCCAAAATTTAAAAGAAAAAATAAAAGTTGCTCGAAATTATAGAAGATAAAATATCTTCTTTTCTTTTTAATGATTCTTTGTTAAAATAATAAATTACTAGGAGGCTTAAAAAATGTATAAAAGCAATGTCAATTTAAACCTTTATAAAACATTTTATGATGTGGCAACTTATGGAAGCATATCTCTGGCCGCCAAAAAAACTTATTCATCTCAGCCCGCCATAAGTAAGGCAATTAAAAAATTAGAAAATGAATTAAATGTCACTTTATTTTATCGAACACTTAATGGCGTAGAACTGACTGATTATGGAAAAGACCTATTTACCTATGTCGAAAAATCTTTCAATAACTTACTTACAGCTGAAAGACGAATAATTGAAGATGTCTCCTTAACAAAGGGAAAACTATCAATTGGCATGCCCTCTAACATTGGATCATTTTATCTATTTGAAAGTATTATGGATTTTCACAAGGAATATCCCAATGTTGAAATAACCATAATGACAGGTTCAACAAGTAAATTAATGGAATTGCTGGAATCGCATCGTATTGACTTTTTCATTGATACAATGCCTGTTAGTACTAAAAATACTGAACTAATAATTAAAGAATTGACGTCGGTAAACTATGCCTTTATCTCTAAAAAGAACTCTAAGATTAAAGGTATAAAGGACATTCATTGTCTTAAAGATTTAGTTGATAAACAACTAATATTACCCGTACCCAATACAGCCAATAGGCTTGACTTAGATTCTCTATTTTTTGATCAAAATATTGAAGTAGAAGATGTTTTAAACATTCATACAAGCGAAATGATTATCGGAGCTGTTAAACAAGATTTGGGGATAGGCTACGTTATTGAGAATTTAATTGACAGTGAAATCGAAAAAATTGAAATAGAAGAGGAGTTGCCAAAGGTAACTATTGCTATTTGTTACAATGAGGATTATCTAACTCCTTCATCGAGAAAATTCATTAACGATTACATGGAAGGTATATCTATATAAACATAAGGACATAACTAAAAGGAATGGGCATTCAAATCGTGAATTATCCCATTCCTTTTTATTATTTTTCAAGCTCAACATTTTGTTTTAAACTGAAACTATGAAAGGTAGGATAAAACAAAATGTTAAAAAGTTTAGGAGTATTTAAAGACCATACAGATGGATCTTTAAAAAGTGTATTTGAAAAGAATGGGGGACAAATAATTGAAGCAACACTTCTTTTCAATAAGGAAGCAAAAGATGTTGTATGTGTACCAACACATCACTTTTGCAATTTAGGATGCAAGATGTGCCATTTAACTAATAATAAATTAAATAAGAAAATGGTTCCAATTAAATATGAAGATTTTAAAGAGGCGTTATATCGCAGTGTAAGAGATGAAGAAGATAATCGTATAACAGATAAGGATAAATTATTAATATCTTTTATGGGAGTAGGAGAACCTTTACTTAATTTAGATTTAGTTAAAAAAGTATTCGCTCATGAAGAGGAGATAAAAAGAGACTTAGGATATGAAAATGTTAGTTATGCTATAAGTACTATGATGCCAAATGATAATGTTAAAGCCTTAACATCTTTAGTAAACGAATATAGTAAACCATTAAAATTACATTTCTCTTTACATACACCAATCGATGAAGAAAGACGTGAACTTATCCCATCAACTAATGTTTCAGTTACAGAAGCCTTAGATTTACTAGATTACTATCGCCACTGTGTTTTAAGTAATCCAGAATTTGTATCTGCTTACAAAGTGTTTCATAAATCATGCGATCCTATTGAAATTCATTATACTTTAATCAAGGGAGTTAATGATGGAGAAGAAGAACTTAATTTAATTACTTCTCTATTGTCTAGGTATAATATACCTATTAAATTTATTCGCTTTAATCCTAAAACGGATATGGAAAGAAGTGAAAATGAAGAAAAATGGGTTAATACCATTGAAACAAAAGCTGGAGTAAAGGTAAGAACTTATTCGCCTCCAGGAAGGGAAATCGGCAGTTCATGTGGTGAATTTACCAAACACTATTACCATGAAGAACTAGAGACCGAAGAAGAAAGACAGGAATTCCTTGAATGGGAAAGAAAACATTTAGTAACTCTAACAAAAGATACTGTTCTTGAATTAAAAAAACTTAATAAAAGATAGGTCTTAACAGGACCTATCTTTATTATGTATTTTATGGTATGCTAAAATGGAAAAGAAGAAAAAATATGACACGAAATTAATAAAATATTTAAAAAAATAAAGGAAGAAAATTGAAAAATGAAAAATAAAAAAATTATAATTGTTTTAATAATTATTGGTTTAACCATCATTGGTACAGGAATTTATCTATTTAGTTACTTTTTTGGTTCAAGTAGCCAAATAAGAGGAAAAGGAACTGCTAGATTAGATAATCCCGGGGAAGTAGTTATTATAATTGAAAAAAATAAAAAATGTACACCTGTAAGCTTATCTTTGTATGCTGATGGAACTTATGAATTATTCACGGACTATGAATCTTGTAGACCATTTCAAAAATGCACTTTAAAATTACATTATACTAAATCAATAAAAGGAAAATATGACTATGATATTACTAAAATATTGGATAATAGTATAAATGAAAATGATAGTATTCTTAATGATAATCAAATAGATTATAAAATTTATACAAGAGCATCAGGCAGTGATTTTATTCTTGGAGAAAAATATAATCATGATTATATAATCCAAAAGGGAGAAAATAATAAATATTTAGAACAATTATTAAATACAATAGATATTGATTTAGACATCTGCGCACTTCCTGATTATAGATAATAAAAACGCGCTATTAACTAGCACGTTTTTTAAGTGATCTTAAATCTTTTATAAGAATTTCTTAAGTTTTTCAACAATTTCTTCTTGAACTTCGATATATTCTTCAATTAAATCTTCTACTTCCAAATCTGTATCTTTATGATTTAAAAGTTTTCTTCCTTCAATAATTCCCATATTAGTTCCCTTTAATAATAATTCGGCAATTTTTTCATCACTTTTATCAACTAAAGTTTGCATTTCAATTCCCCACCATGTCATAGCCTTATCCATGGCATTTGTTTCATGCGGGTCTTTTGAACTATAATCTGGATATAAATTTCCAATTTTATCCGTAATACTTTTATAGTAATCAACTTGTTCATTTAATACTTTTTTTAAATCCTTGTTTCCAATTTTATCAAAGATAAAATTAATGGAATCAATTCCCATACAAGCACCCTTATTTAACTCATCTAATACATTTATACATTCTTTTTCTTTCATATAATCACCTACATATATTGTGGTTAAAATAAAAAAATATATACATTCCAGATTTTATGATATAATACACACGAGGTGACACTATGACACAGATGGAATACGATAATTTAGACTATTATGAAAGGTTAAGAACTTTGATAGTTGTAGCTGCTGAAACTAAAAGGGGTCTTGAATCCATAGTAAGAAAATATGACGCTTGGGATTATATAATGCGATTATTAGATAACTTAGAATCTTATCTTCCTCTTTTTAGTCAAGATATTGAATTTAGCTCTATAGAGCGTTTAAGTAAAAACTTTAAAGAGATGAAAGAAATTATTCCTCTAATTAGGGAGGACAAAGCCGATTATAGTTATTTGATAATGATGCTTACTACTGTTGAAGACAAAGCTGAAAGTATGTTTCCTGATAACGTAAGATTAGCTCGCTTTTTTGATAAATTGCTAAACCATAAAGATAAGATTACCTCATCTTGTGATATCGAAATGTCGACATTTTTAAGTGTTATGAATAAGATGAAGGATAACTGTGATATAGTAAATAGTATTATCAATAATACTGAAACAAAAAAGAAATAAATAAGAATGTTGTATAAAATAATATACAGCATTTTATTTTCTAATTATATTATTTATAGAGGTATATATGAAAAAATATGATAAATATAAAAATGAATTAACAAGTTATATAAATGTTATTGTGGGATTTGATATAAGTGATTTAGTAGGAGATATAGCCGGGGATATTTTAGATATTGATATACCCGTCAATATCCCCAATGGCAGTACAACTATTGATGTTTTAACATCTCTTGGACCAATGAAGATAAAATATGATAAAGATTATTATCAAGAAACTCTCATTTTAACGAGGAGAATAGATGACACTATCTATGAAGAATTTATTATTGATCTCAATCAACTTATTATTGAAAATAAAGTGTCGGGATTAAGATTAGAAAATCGTGAAAACGGAATAATCTTAACCGAGATAAATCGCGAATATGAACGCATCAAGGAAAATGAAGAGCCTCTTCGAATGGTCAAGAGTCGTGAGAAAAGAAGAGTTTATAATCGTCAACAATTATATAGTATCGGCTTGTATCTTTGGCTCTTTGATCTTGATAAGCAACTTGAATTAATCAAAGGAGATTATAAAAAATTTACATCGAAAAGAATAACTCCTTTAGTTGAATCAAGAATAAATATGGAAATACCTAGGCATATCATAAGACTTCATCAAAAGGATGGCTTTTCTTTGACATTTAATTTTGATATAAATTCTCATACTTTTAATCATTTATATTCGGGAATTAAAGATGAGAAATTGCTAGAGATAGTAGATGATTTATTTCATGCCAATATATCATCGATAAGTATAGAACATTTAAAAAAGATGATAACATGGGCAATTACCCCTGAAGATTATCGAGAAAATAATATTAATGGCTTTAATTTATTTGATTATTATGGACATTTTTGGTCAAATAATAACGAAAACTTTGGTACCATCAATAGCTTAACGGAGGACTACATCGGACCCAGTATAACAAAAATGAAAAGTGAATACTATGCGTATCTAAGAGACTTAGTTTTATCCACCTTTGATTTAGACTTTTCTCCTAGTACCCTAGAAAATGAAGATATCATTAAATTGTTAAAAGAGAACTATAAATAACATTCCAATAAATCATCATAATATGCTATAATAAAATTATAGAGGTGAGTTATATGGATAACAACAAAACAGGTTTATTTATTAAAGAATTAAGACAAAAAAATAATATGAAAAAAGCAAGAATCATCATTGCTATATTAATCATCATTCTGTTAGTTACCTTAGTAATTATCAAAAAAACATATGTACCCAATATAATTGAGGAAAAAATATTAACACTAGAAGAAATAAAAGAGAGGTTAAAAGAGACAAAAAAGATATATATATGTAGAGAAAGACTATCACTGACTCATCCCTGCCCAGCATTCGTAAGATTAAAAACAATAGAAGACGAAGAAGTTATTAAAAAAATCTTAGATATCACATCAGATGAAAAAACCGACCAAGTTACAATAATGGAAAATACTGAAACAATTTATTTTATGGACAAAAATGATAAAGTAATTATATAAGGAGAAGGATTTAATTCATATGAGTTGAGAACTAAAAACAAAAGATATCAAATGGATTTAAGTCGTATTGAGGAACTAAGAGAATTAGTTGGATTTAAATTTAAATAGGTAGGAGAAAATATAATATGAAAAGTAATAAGAAAATAGTAATAGGCGTAGTAACAATTTCTCTAATATTATTAATAATACTAAATACAACACTTCCAAAATTTGAGGATTTATCATTAGATGAAATAAAAGAAAGAATAAAAAAGACAGAGAAAATCTATATATGTACCATAAGAGAATCACTTACTGTACCTTGTACAAAAAGTGAGAGAATAAAGACAATAGATGAAGAGGAGGATGTCAAAAAAATTGTTGATATCACCATAAATGATGGCGAAAAACCTCAAGTTGTCACACTTATGGGAAATGGGCGAACAATTTATTTTATGGATAAAAATGATAATGTAATTATATCGGGAGAGGGATTTAATACGTATTATTTAAGAACCAAAAACAAAGAATATGAAATGGATTTAAGCCGTATTGAGGAACTAAGAGAATTAGTTGGTTATCCCAGTTTTGAAGAAAAATAGATAGGAAGTATAATATGAAAAGTTATAAGAAAATAGTAATAGGCGTAATAATAATAGTTTTAATAACGGTAGCATCGGTTATATATCTAAATCGCGAGAATTTAAAGGAGACAATATACACTAAGACACAAAAAGACGAAAAGAAAGAGTTTTCAATAATTTTGGAAAATGCCAAATGTAATTCGAAAGAGAAACAAATTTATAAGTATGAAGATGGTAAAGTCATAAATTCAAGATGTGGCGAAGTATACTATAGTGATAAAGATAATACAAAGATAGCATTAAGTGATGCTCTATCTAAAAACTACATATCTATAAAAGATATAACGGATAACATGGAAGCAATTTTAGCTGCATACGATGGTGGTTCTACGGCTTATGAATTTAATGATGAAAATAATAAAATGTCAAAGTCTAAATTTCGTCTTGAAGTATGTAATCAAATAAATGGTAGTCATGATATGCTATTTTTATCCTCTAATTCAGATAATTACAAATGTCTTAAATAACAAAAGGAATAATATAAGATATGAAAAATATTGCTAATAAAAAAATCGTATTAAGTGTTATAACAATTTCACTAGTATTATTAATAATTCTAAATACAACACTTCCAAAATTTGAGAATTTAACACTAGAAGAAATAAAGGATAGAATTAAAGAAACTAAAAAAAAATATATATGCGAGTATCGTGATGCACTAACGGTTGCCTGTCCAAAAGATGAGATATTAAAAACTATAGATAATGAAGAAGAAATAAAAAAGTTCGTAGATATAACAATTTCACTTGATGAAAAAAATAGTAATATTATTGCAGGAATAGGAAATGAAAACATCATATATTTTATTGATAAGAATGATAAAGTGATAATATCTGCAGAAGGTTTAAATTCTTACTATCTAAGAACCAAAAATAAAAAATATGAAATGGATCTAAGTCGTATTGAGGAACTAAGAGAATTAGTTGGATATCCTAATGGTAATTAAAAAATATTAACAAGTGCTATTAAAACACAATGCAAATTATATAATTTGCATTTTTCTTTGCTTCTAAATAGCTAAAATTATAGTAAAATATCTAATCATTTGTTATAATAACAAACAATTACTTAGGAGGTCTTTATGGAAAAATATAATGCTTATGATAATGAATTGACAGAATACATAGATTTATTAACAAAACAATCAATAAAGGATATCGTTGGTGATATTGTCGGAGATGTTTTGGAGTTTGATATACCCGTTAATATTCCTAAAGAGGATCACACATTCCAAGTAAAAACTCCAAAGGGACCAATGACTATTAGCATAAAAAAACTATTTTCTAAAAAAATTATCACATTTTCGCGCAAAATAGATGAATATTTCTATGAGGAATATACCGTTGAATTAGATAACTTACCAACTGACTTTTTAGTACATGGCTTAACTTTAGAAAAAAGAGAAAGAGGAATGATTTTAACAGATATTATTCGTTGCTATGACTATTGTAATCATGATGATGCATGTAAGCGTTTAATTGGCAGTGAGGAAACGCGATTTGTCTTTGATTACAACAAGATAGAAAAACTAATTTCTTGCCCTAATTTTCTTGAACTTGATATTGAAAATCAATTTCCCTTATTACAGCATTTTAAAGACTTAGCACGCCTAAAAGGTGTAAGATCTTTACTTAAAACCGTAATCAATTTGCGAATACCAAACTATATTGCTGCCAATTATCGTCGTGATGAATTTCCTAGTAGCCATGTAGTAACTGTAAATAATTCATCGCCAATTTTATTATTTGATTTCCTAAGCGGCAATAAAACTTTAGAAAGAGCTGACGACTTATTCCATGGTCGACTAACTTCAAAGTCTATTCAAGATGTAAAAACGATTATTGATTACCTTAATTTAGGTTTCTCGAGAAATTATATATATTGTTTTAATTATCTATATAACCTTCAAACTAGTATAAATGGTAAAATTTATGAAGGTCGTCTAAAGTCCTTAGAAGAGGAATTAATTGGTCCAAGTCTGGTCAATTTACCAAAAGAATACTACGAGTACATACGTGAATTAATTTTAGATACATTTGCTATAGAACTCGGTGATACTCCTGTTAATTCAGGTGAAGTAGTAGAACTGTTAAAAAAGAATTATAGGAGGGATTTAGATGAAGAGACCAAGACCAAGTGAATTATATACCATATTAAATAATATAGCAGGTATGGATATATCTTTTATCTTAGATGATTTTATCGGCAACTTTGCTGAACCAGATATTCCTGTAAATATAGATTTAGATAACTTTGAAATAGATATTGAAACACCTTACGGAATTATGTTTCTTTCTTTAAAATCGGATGTAAGTAAAATGCATCGCGAATTAACTTTAAGAAGAGCCATATCTGAAACCTTTTGTGAAGAATATAAGATAAAACTAGGACAACTTGATGAGGATTTCTTAAAGTTAAAAGGGCAAACATTTGAAAAGCGTTCTAAGGGCTTTGTCGTTAACTTTATTGATAAACAATACGACTCTTCTAATTTAACGGAAGATAGTGAAGAAAATAGAAGAAAATATGAGAATGGCGAAATTATTGTCGATAGCATTGCTTCGGTTGCTAAAATTCAATCTGTTTATAAAAATAAAGTTATGAAAAATGCATTAAAGTATTGTAAAACTGGCGATTTTGAACCACAAAAAGATGCTGATATTTTCACTTTATTATATGGCTTCAATAGTGCTAGATCCTATGATTATCTTCTCTCCGAATATACTAGTCGTTTATCTATTTCTTTACTTCCTTCTTTTCGCGATGACGGAAAAAAAAGAAAATATCTCGATGTTCTAATAAATAATTCGAATTGTTCATGGCTATTTACTATTGATAGAGAAAATCCTAAGAATATCGTCGGTAGAGCATTCAATATATATCAGGGTATTATTAATGAGGAAAACTATGCCGACGCGCTTGCTTTAATTAAAGAATTTAATTTTAATAAGACTTTCTCTCATGAAGATTATGGGTATTATTATCACAATAATGTCAAAGATCAATCCATCAGTGCCATAATTGAAAGCATTGCTGGTTCTCAAACTACTAGTTATAAAAGAGAATACACTGCTCAAGTTCAATTTGCTGTAAATTCTTTTTATAATTCCATCAAAAATAATCCCTTTTTATTTGATGAATATAGTCAAGCTAATACGGACAAAAAACGCGAACTAGAAAAAAATGGATATATTAAACAAATATTGTTAAGGAATCCCGATAATATGTGATATTATATAAATAGATAGGAAGTTTTTATATGTTAAAAAAATCAAGTGCAATAGATCGTTTATTAAGAGAAAATCCCAATCTTGGCAATAGAAGATTTGGTTTACCAGATATTGGAAAACGTCATGATGGCGAATTCTTTAATCCCACAGTTCAAGCGATAGCGGATGCCATTGATTTCTATGGATATGAAGTGCGTGATGAGTTAATTACCACTGTCAAAGACGTCGATTTAGGTGGTGGAAATCCTACAAATTTTAAGCCATTCCCCTTATCAATTGCAAGAATGAAGGAATCTTTAGATAAATCATTGATGTATCGCTATCCCTATACAGAAGGTGATGACAATCTAAGAAAAATTTTACTAGATTATGTTGAAAACTTAGGATTTATTAACACTATGCCATATTCCTTTGACGATATAGACAAATCGGGATTATGCGTTCATAATTTGACCTTTTTACCATCGACTTCTATAGCGTTTAACTACATAGTAAATATTATTGCTAAACCAGGAGATGTTATTATCGTTCCCGGACCTAATTATGGCTTATTCACAATTCGTGCCGAAAGAGCCTGAGCTGAAGTTGAGATACTTCCCCTAAGTGCCGATGATAATTGGCTTGTAAATCCCGATAAATTAGCGGAAAAAATTGATGACATTAATGAATCTCTTCAAAAAGTCTATAATCGTCGTAAGGGATACGTTCCTAGAGTCGTAGCATTTTTAAATATGAACCCTTCTAATCCTACCGGTAAAGTAATGTCCGAAAAAGATGTCGATTTGCTTAAAAAAATTGCTGATGTCTGTGCCATTAGAGGAGTATTTATAATTGATGATTTGGTATATCGTGATCTTTCATACAAAGAAGAGAATGTTGCCAAACCAATTGCCAGCATACCAGGATATTTCCGCAATACCATTTCCTTATTTGGTCTATCTAAAAGTTACGGAATGGCCTCTTTAAGAGCTGGTTTTGTCGTCGCCGATGAGATAATCATTAGAGAACTAGTTAATCGCATCTTCCAAGGAATGGATTCAGCTCCTGACATTGTTGGTCAAGCTTTAGTCGGTGCCTTTAATACATCTAAAGAAAGACAAAAGATCTATAATGAATACTTTGGCGAATTAAGGGGTATTTATCAATACAAATACAATCTCTTATTAGCATTAGTTGATGGCATAGATGCTGTATCCCCAAAATATCGCAATCAAGTAGAGGAAAAAATTAAAGAGAGAATAAATGATGATAACCTTGCTAAAGAAATTCTTAAAGGTACCCCATTCATTGATTTTCCTAAAAATTTAGTTCCCGATGCCGGCTTCTTTGCTATTTTAGATTTTACTAAATTAAAGGGAATGAAATATAAGGGAAACACGATTAATACGGAAAGAGATTTACTTAAATTTTTCTATAAGCGTAGTCGTATAAGATTTCTCGTTGGTCAATCTATATCATGGCCCAATACAGAAGAACTAGTTGGACGTATAACATATGCTTTAGAAGATGAGATATTAATAGATGCCTTAGTAAATATGCATAAAGCCATTCTCTTATTATCCCCAGCAGATGACTATCTAATAAGAAAAAATAGATTAGAAGATCAAGAACAAATGGCACATATCAAAGTTGATGGATGGCGCAATGCCTATGATAATATTATTTCATCTAAGTACTTACATAAACTTGATTACAAAAGTCAAACAGAGAGATATATTGCCTCCTTTGAAGAATATAAAGACCTCGTATTAGTTGCCGTAAAAGATGATGAAGTCTTGGGATATTCTTGCTTTTCATATAATAATGAAAAATATGATTCTGAACTAGTAAGTTTATATATCAAACCAGATCATTTAAATAAGGGCATAGGTACGACTCTATTTAAAGAAACTGCCAAAGAACTATACGAAAATAACAAAAAGAATATGATCGTTTGGTGTTTTAATGATAATGAATCAGCTAAGACTTTCTACACCGATTTAGGTGGTCAAATAGTCGAGACGAAAACTGTTACCATCGGAGATGAAGAGTATGAAGAAGTTGGCTTCTATTATGATTTAAAGATGATCAATGAAAATTGCTTTTAGGGGGGAATAAAATGGAAGAAAATTCCAATTTTGAACGAGAAATAAATGAACTTTTAGAACAAATAAATGAATTTAATAATGGCAATGACGAGCTAGTATACGTCGTCGAAGGAGTCTTAAAAGCGGTAAGCAGTTATGCCAAAAAGACCAATTCTAATTATATAAAATTTCGCTTAATAGAACTATACTTAGATCTATCTATGCGCATAGTAAATAATGCTGTTAGAAAAACTCCAGAATATCAGGCATTACGTCAATATTATGAAGAGGATTTAGCATTCTTCTATCAAGCTGCAGCCTCTTTAAAGAGATATATTAAAGGCTGCAAAAAGACCGGAGATGTCGACGATTTAGATTCAGCTTATTTAATGACTATATACTTATCCTTTATCTTATCAAATTTAACTGATTATATTGGAGAAATAAAGAAAATCACGGGAAATTTCATGGGTATATTTTATTACCAAGCCAATGCTCACATAAGAGAAAAAGCCTTATTAGATATTGATGAAGTAAAAAGATTAATGAAGAATCTAGAGAAAGAAGGAGATTAAAGTGTATCATGCAATTCGCTTAACAGAAAATCAAGATTTAAAACAAGAGATAATTAAATATAGCAAAGAGCACAATATTGCCGCTGGAGCAGTTTTATCAGGAGTTGGATGTGCTAAAAAAATCCATATTCGTCTAGCCAAAGCTATAAACTATATCGAAGAGGAAAAAGATTACGAAATTGTTAGTCTAATGGGGACAATTAGTAAAGATGATGTTCATCTTCATATCTCGTTATCCGATGAAAATGGTGTTACGATAGGCGGGCATTTAAAAGATGGAACTATTATAAATAGTACATGTGAAATTGTAATACTAGAGTTACCAAATTATGAATTCACTCGTGAATTTGATGAACATACTGGATACAATGAATTAGTTATAAGAGGTAAATAATGAAAAAGATATTTTTGACATTCTTTATAATCCTTTTCCTTGTCGTAGGAGCAATTATATGGAATCATTCTAATAATAAAGAAAAATACGAAAAAATAATCAATGATTATATGGTAGATTTAGCTAGTAAACAAAAGGAAACGACTTGCTTTTATGGCGTTAAATATTTTGGCAAAAACTATGAACATATCTATGCTTGGGTAGCTGAACAATGTTATTATACAACTGATGCAAAAATTGTTAAGGAATCAGGTTCTTCTATGGCCTATCGTTTCTATCAAGAAGACGATGCGATTAAATCATTTGAAAACCCAGAAGATGGAGAAAGATATGAAAAAAGTATGGAGGAATTATTTCCTGTCATCGTAAGAAAAAAGATGTCATCATACTCAAACTCATCTATTGCTAAAGTTTTTGATGAACTAGATGCCAGAGCCAAAAAACACTTTAATTTAAGTGAGTTTACTCTTGATGATAATGTTGAAAATCTATCAATTGGTGACATCACAAAGATAAATGTAAAAAAGGGGAAAATAAAGAAACTCATAACTCTTAATGACCGTTCTATTTATGGATCAAAAAATAGTATTACATTGTATGACAAGGGAGATAATGAATACGAATTAATAAAAGCCTTAGATAGTGATATATTTAATATCCAGCAAATATTTGATTATCTCACTTATGAAACCGAAAAAGGTAATGTAACCGTTGAAACATTAAAAGATGGTGGGACATCTATATACAGTGGCAAAGATTATACTGTTATCGCTTGTCATACACTAGATGATAATAATGACATATACTTTGGTGATTCGTCATTAAAATATAAAGAGTCATATTGTAAATAAAGGAGCAGAAAAATGATTAAAGTTGAACATTTAAAAAAAGAATTTACTAAAACCGAAGCCAAGAAAAAACACCTTAAATTTCTTGCCGTAGATGATGTATCATTTGAAGCTAAAGAGGGTAAAGTAATCGGCATTCTTGGTCATAATGGTGCCGGAAAAACTACTCTTCTAAGAATGATAGCAGGAATAATGGAACCAACAGATGGCACTATTAAATTTGATGATAAAAATTATTCCCAAAATGAAATTGAGATAAAAAAAGAGTTGGCATATCTTTCTGGTAATACGAAGATATATCAAAGTATTTCCCCTTATGAATTATTAAAGATGTGTTGTGAATTTTATGATATGGAAGCTAGCCAAATAGATAAGCGTATAAAGGAGATATCTAAGCGTTTAAAAATGGATAAATTCTTATATAATCGCATTGATCGCTTATCAACAGGTCAAACGCAAAAAGTTAACATTGCCAGATCATTTATCCATGATCCTAAGTATTATATTCTAGATGAAGTAACAAGTGGCTTGGATATTATATCCAGTCAAATAATTCTTGACTTTATCAAGGAAGAAAAGAAAAATAAAAAGTGTATTTTATATTCAACACACTATATGGAAGAAGCAGAAAATATCTGTGATGAATGCATTATGCTTAATCAAGGGAAGATCATTGCAACCGGTACTCCTGATGAAATTAAGAAAGAAACCAAGACCTCAAATCTTCGTGATGCGTTCTTTGCTTTAATAGGAGGTTCATATGAAGAATAAAATAATGAATATCTTTAAAAAAGAGATGCGTGAAGTTTTTCGCGATAAAAAATCTCTAGCAATGATGTTAATAATTCCTATTTTAATACCATTGTTAGTTCTAGGAATGTCTGCTTTATTCGAAATGGAATCCAATACTAAAGAAGAGGACTATAATAAGATTGGTATTGCTTACGAGTTAAGTAATGAAGAAAAAGAATTGTTAGATGAATTTAAAATTGAATATCAAGAGGGAACAGAAGAGGAGATTAAAAACGCCTATAATGAGGGAAAATTAGATTCTTTTATTACTCTTGAAGAGAATAAATATACAATTAATTATGATGCGGAAAAGTCAACTAGCGTGCAATCACGTGGACTTTCTGAAAATTATTTAGAGGCTTGGAAAAAAGTCTTACAAGCGAGAATATTAAGTAATAATGAACTAAATCCTGAGCAAGTATTTAATGTTATTTTTATTGATTATCAAACAGAAGAGAATACTTCAAACTTCTTTGCTGAATATATTACTAGTTATGCCTTCTTATTCATTATAATGGCTATAACTATTTCGGCAACATATCCAGCAACAGACAGTACAGCAGGAGAAAAAGAAAGAGGAACACTTGAAACATTACTTTCCTTCCCAATTAAAAGTCGCGATATCATCATTGGTAAACTAATGAGTGTAACATTAGCATCGATTATAACAGGAGCATTAAGTTTAGTCTTATCCCTTGTATCTCTTGCCTATGCCAATGGTGCCTTTGAAATATATAAGGAAATAAATATTATGCCAAATATATCAACAATTATTTTATCAATCATCATTATCATCGTTTATTCCTTATTTATAAGCGGAATAAGTATTGCTATTGCTAGTATGTCTAAGACCTTTAAAGAAGCACAAAGTGCTTTAACGCCGATTACTTTTGTTTCTTTTTTCCCGGGAATGATAGCATTTCTAACAGATGTTAAAACAAGTGCTTTAACTTCAATAATACCATTCTTGAATTTCACACAAATATTCAATGATGTAAACGGTGGCAATATTAATATCTTAAATATTTCTTTGATGATTATTTCCAGTGTGATATACATTGCTGTTATTATTTGGTATATAATAAGACAATATAGATCAGAAAAAATATTATTCAATAGTTAAAACTAGGTAATTCCTAGTTTTAATATGCTATAATCTTGTTAATGGAGGAATTTATGTTTAAAAAAGTATATGTCGAAATAACCAATAATTGTAATTTGCATTGTTCCTTTTGTGCATATAATAAACGTCCTCAAAAATTTGTCTCTTTAGATGAATTTAATATCATCTTGGAAAAACTAGAGGGATATACCAACCATTTATACTTGCATGTCTTAGGCGAGCCATTGCTTCATCCTCATATAAATGAACTTATCGATTTAGCCTCTAAAAGATATCAAATTAATATAACTACCAACGGATACTTAATCGCGAGAATAATTGATAATCAAAACATTCGTCAATTAAATATTTCTCTTCATAGTTTTCATGAATCAAATAAGCTATCACTAAAAGAGTATTTAAGACCCATCTTTGAGGTAGCAGCCAAATTATCTCGCAAAACATATATTAATTATCGTTTATGGATAAAAAATGAGCATACACAAGAAATATTGCAATATTTAAATGAGGAATATAAAACCAATTTAACTCTTGCTACATTAAAGAAAAATACTACTTTAGCTCCCAATATTTTTCTAAATATCAATAAAGAATTCTTATGGCCAAGTGTGAACAATAACCTTATGGATTATACGGGAACCTGTTATGCCTTAAGAGATCATATTGCCATTTTAGTTGACGGTACTGTTGTACCATGTTGTCTTGATGCCGAAGGAATAATAAATTTAGGTAATATATATAATTCTGCACTAGAAGATATTATAAAGGGAAAAAGATATCAACAAATGCTTACTTGTTTTAAGGAGAATAAAAAATGTGAAGAATTATGCCAACATTGTAACTTTATTGATAAATAAAAAAAGCTTGCTAACATTAGCAAACTTTTTGTTTTCTAACAGGATTTTTTTCTACAGCTGGAACAACTGTTAGCCCCATTTCTTCATACAATTTATCTTCAATTTTCTTAAAACCACGTACACAATCTATTTTGCCATCATTAATTTCTTTAAATACGCTTTTTACTACTACTATGATATCATCAACTTCTAGATGTGTTATTTCACTTAGTGCATTACAATATAGAAAAAAATCTACTGTTTGATGTAAACTCATAATAAATCCCCCTTGAATGAGTGTTATACTAACACATTTTATCTATTCTTGCAAGTTGTTTTTTTTAAGAATTATATATCTTTCCTTATTTTTAAAAGTTCTAATGTCCTTTTTTTTAAGAGGTAATCCAAGTTTAATGCGGTCATATAAATCAATATTCGAAATACTTGGTAAATCCAAATTATAGAAATCATTATACAAAATTTCCATAGGTGAAATAACATCTTTTTTAATATCATAACCTTCTAGCATTAAGAATTGCAATTTTTTCAAATAATACTCAAATAGATTATCGTTTTTTATGTATTTTTTAATGATAAATAAGATATTCTCTAAAGATGTAATATTTGCATCTCTTTCTATAGTCATTAAATCGTGAATCTTGTCATATTCTTCATCATCTAAATCAAGTTCATTTAAAGCCCATATATCAACGCGATATAGATAGCCAATGGGAATCATACTGCCAAAGGCAAAATAGTTATGAATAATATGGACAATCTCGTGATATATTGCCTGTAATATTTCCAAATTGCTAAATGCTATAATAGCCTTTTTTAAATTAGTTTGTTCATATTCCAATACAGCAAATATTCTTATAAAATCCGTATCTATCTTTATTTTTAAAGTATCAAAATTATAAGTGGCAAGATTTTTATCTTTTAAAGTCTTTATAATTACTCCTTTAAAATAATCGCCCAAATCTAAATAGTTGACCAAGGCATATATATAGGATTTAACCTCTTTATCTGTAAAAATATGATTTTCAATATTGCTAAGAATATGATTGGCATTAATGGCTAGAAACATAAAATCACCTGATGATTATTATAACAAAATACTTTAAATTGTGGTAATATTTATATAGGTGATTTTATGGCAAATAAAAGAAAGAACATAAAAAAGTATTATCGTTTTGATATGGATATAAAATTGATGAATATTTTAGCAAGTATTTTATATGTCATATTCTTTATCTATTTATTTGAAAATACGTATTTTTCAACTTTTGATTTTTCACTAGTAGCTATAATTCTCATGTTTCTTTATTTTGCTCTTCATGAAATATGTCATGGAATTGGCTATGCTTTATTTGCTAAAAATAAAAAAAATATTAAATTTGGGGCCATTTTAGAAAAGGGAGTTTTTTATGCAATGTGTCAAGAGGAGATAAGTAAAAAAGCAATTATTGTATCTTTATTATTTCCTATTCTAATTTTAACTTTAATACCTTTACCCTTTGCCATTATTTTTAAAAATTCTTTGGTTCTTTTTCTTGCGATTACCAATCTCATTGGTGCCATTGGCGATATTCTTTTAATAAAGCTTGTTTTAAAATTACCAAAAAACATCACATATATAGATTATGATAATAATATTGGTGCCTACTTTTTATGTGACGAAGATATCTCAAATGTTAAATCTTTGGGGTTAAAATGCCATGAAACCAAAATCCATGATGAGAATTTAATTAATAAAGATATTAAAACAATTTACATAAGTGAACCATCTAAAAAATTTTTTATAATAATGGGTGTAATATTAATATTATTATTTATCATAAATATGATATAATAGTTGCTATTGGAGGGAAGTTAAATGTTAGAAATTAAAAAAGTTTCCAAAATATATCAAACAGCAGATTTAGTACAAAAAGCGTTAAATGACGTTTCTATTAAGTTCCGCGAAAGTGAATTTGTCTCAATTCTTGGGCAATCAGGATCTGGTAAGACGACAATGTTAAATATCATTGGAGGTCTCGATAACTATACTAGTGGAGATCTAATAATTAATGGTATATCGACAAAAAAATATAAAGATCGCGATTGGGATACTTACCGCAATCATCGTGTTGGTTTTATATTTCAAAGTTATAACCTTATTGCTCATCAGACGATATTAAAAAATGTTGAATTAGCTCTAACCTTATCTGGAGTATCCAAGTCTGAAAGAACAATGCGTGCCAAAAAGGCCTTAAAGGAAGTTGGTCTTGAAAAACATATCTATAAAAAGCCTAATCAATTATCTGGTGGTCAAATGCAAAGAGTAGCAATTGCTCGAGCCTTAATTAATAATCCAGACATTATCTTGGCTGACGAACCAACGGGAGCCTTAGATACAGCAACATCAAAGCAAATAATGGATTTATTAAAAAGAGTATCTAAAGACAAATTGGTCATTATGGTTACTCATAATCCCGAATTAGCCGAAAACTATTCTACGAGAATAATCAAACTACAAGATGGCGTAGTAACCGACGATTCTAATCCCTTTGATAGCAAAGAGACTGTCAAAAAAAATGAGAATGAAAAAGCCAAAGTCAAGAAGACTAGCATGAGTTTTATGACCGCTTTAGGTCTATCTTTAAATAATTTACTTACGAAAAAGGGAAGAACCATTCTTACGGCCTTTGCTGGATCTATTGGTATAATTGGTATTGCTCTAATTCTTTCCTTATCTAATGGATTTCAAAACTATATAGATAAATTGCAGGAAGATACTTTATCAAGTTATCCTCTTACTATCGCCTCTGAAACAATGGATTTTAGCAGTATGATGCTATCGATGATGGAGGCAAGCGAAGCCGAAAATGTCGAAAAGGGTAAAGTAGTAGAATCTCAACAATTCGCATCTATGTTTTCAAGTGTTACTACCAACGATTTAACTAGTTTCAAACACTATTTAAAGGAACATGATAAAGAATTAAGTAAGGATGTTAGAGGAATAACTTACAACTACAGTATAGATCCAATTATCTATACTAAAAAAGACAAAGATATTTTTCAAGTAAATCCAAATTCGATATTTTCATCAATGTTTGGTGGCAGTTCAATTATGTCGACATTCTCATCAAATTCCAGTGTCTTTGTTCAATATACTGATGCACAAATTGAGGCACTAAGTGAAGATTTTAAAGTTCTTGAAGGTCGTTGGCCAAAGGGATACGACGAGATGATTCTTGTCTTGCCAAATGAAAACTCTATACCCGATATTATTCTATATTTACTGGGAATAAGAGATATGGATGAACTATACGATATAATGTCTAAGGTTATGACCGGTGAAACTGTCAAAATTGACAATGAACCTCTTGAATTTTCCTATAAAGACTTTTTAAATCTTGAATACAAGATGATTAACAAAACAGATCTTTATAAATATAATAAAAAATATAATATCTATGAAGATATGAGTGATGACGAAGAATTTGTAAAAAAACTTTATGAAAAAGCTTTAAACCTAAAAATTGTCGGAATAGTATGCCCTAAAGAAGGTGGCTCATCTATGATGACTGGGGGAATTATCTATAATTCCAAATTAGTTGAAAAAATAATAAATGATGCTAGCAAAACCGATATTGTAAAAAAACAATTAGAAAAAGAAGAAATAGATGTATTTTCTAATACGCGATTTGATTCTAAAAAGAAAAACAATCTTAACTTTGAAGATCTAATATCTGTCGATACTAAAATGTTACAAAGTGCTTTTAAAATGGATATATCAGAAGATGATATTAAAAATATGACAGCCGGTTATATGGAGGAGATATCATCATCCATTACTACAGATATTAAACCAGCTAAAGAATTAGTAACAACATCATTTACATCGTTAGCTAAAGGAGTATTAAAATATGCCCTTAATAACCCTACTAATACACTTAATATGGGAGATACTACCGTAAAGGTAATTGCGACTTATGATGTCGCACGAATAGTTGAAGAATACTTAAATACTGATGAAGCAACGAAGATATTTAAAAAACTAGAAAGCGAGTATATCGTTCCTGCCAGTGTTTACAAGACTTCATCATCATCTCTGTTAAATGGGTTACTACAAAGCTATATTATGGCCTCTTATCAGACAAACCCATCGCTAACAACAGATCCTAAAAATCCTGTTGCTATAATAGATGAAAGTGCTATTAATCCAACTGTCGAAAACTTCATGAAGCAAGCAGTTATAATTGCTACCTGTGAAAAATTAGCCAACTCCATGGTTGAAGCAAAGATGAAGAGCAATATACTAACAAAAGTCGGAGAATTGACGACTAAGTTAATGACTAGTATTTCATCATCCTTTAATGTTGATTCCAATAAAATAGCCAGTGCCTTTAAATTTGATTTAAGTGATAAAGAATTATCTCGTTTAATGGGTGCTATGAACAATACAAGTGATGCCAATCAACATAGTAATTTAATTAATTTAGGTTATCAAGATTTAGAAGATCCTACAGCTATATCAGTAACTTTCTATTCTTTTGAAGCAAAGGAAAACTTCCTTGATTTAATCGATAGATACAATGAAGATGTTAAGAAAAATAATGAAGAAGACAAAGTAATACGCTACACAGATACTATGGGTATATTGATGTCATCTGTTAAAAAGATTGTTGATTCGGTATCCTATGTCTTAATTGCCTTCGTATCCATTGCCTTAATTGTCTCAAGCATAATGATTGGAATAATTACTTATATCAGTGTTTTAGAAAGAACGAAGGAAATTGGTATCTTAAGAGCAATTGGTGCAAGTAAACACAACATATCATCAATTTTCAATGCTGAAACATTTATTATTGGATTGCTTTCTGGTTTAATCGGAATCGGCTTCACTCTTGCTGTTATCCCAATAATCAATAACATCATTCATAATGTAACCAATAATCTAAATATCAATGCATCAATTCCCATTGTTGCGGCAATCATTCTAATCATCTTAAGTGTTATATTAACTTTGATTGGTGGACTTATTCCATCGCGTATGGCAAGTAAAAAAGATCCAGTTGAAGCCTTAAGAACTGAATAAAGCACAATCGTGCTTTTTTTATTGATTATTCATCGATAGTTTGTTATTATATACAATAATTCTAAGGGGGACTCTGTCATGAAATACTATTACATGGATGAAAATGAAATAGCAATACGTACAAAGATAAAAAATCTCACAGCTATTTCTACAAATTTAGTCAAAGAAACAGGTCTTGTCTTTCTAACATGTACAATGGAATCTGGATTAACTCTTTCATTTTCTAGCAAAGATAAATATTTTCCCTTATTCCTAGATACTCTTTCAGCTGTCTATGAACGCGAAAAAGATCAAAGAAATATTATAATATTCGATGATTATACGGAAGATCTATTAAGGGAAAAGTATCAACATGTCTATAAGGAAACATTTGATGAACATGAGCCCTTTGAAAACGCCAAAATAGATTATCAGAGATATGATTTAAATTCCTTAATGCCGATAATATCTGAAATATTATCCATCATGTATGCCATTGAAGGTGTTCCAGTTGAAGAGTTCATTAGTTTAACAGGTATTCGCGATTATTTTACTCTCCGAATAAAAGTCTTCGGCAAAGAAAAATTAATCCCGATAAAATTTATGAAGAAAGATGACTTTAGTTATAATATCATTCTTGGCAATGTCTATGGTCCGAGGTCCATTAATGCCGCAATTGATTTTTTAAATTATGGAATTAATATTCTTTGGGATGTGGCAGGCGCTCAAATCAACGGGACAATCAAATTCACGATAGAATCTTCCATAAAAGAAGTGATTGATGTAATCCATAAAGATCAATATATCTACTATAATGAAAAAGAATATAAGCCTCTTGAAGATAGTAATTTGCCCCAAACTATAAAACAAGATTATCCAGGATATGCTATCTATAGTTTGGATAATAAACTATTTATAGCTGCATCAAGAGAAAATAATAAAAGCGATGTTCATTATATAAGTGATGTCGAAAACATCAAAAAAACACGTATCTGTTATAAAGAAGAGTCCGATCTTGATGGGGTAATGCTTCCTATCTTATCGAGCAAAAGGGTTATTGAAGAATATAGAATTGATGATAATCTATCCCTTATTCAAGAATTCTTTACTTATATTCCTTATGAAGGAGAATATTATAATGAAGTCCTGCAGAATAAAGTTCAATTTAGGATTGTTGAAGATGGCATAACATATTATCCTAAAGATCAAGATTCCCTTGGATACATAAAGAGTTTAGATGCCAGTATGATGAGAAAAGTTGTAGAGGAGATGAAGAAATAATGGGTTTTTTAAAGGACAAAAAAGAATTGACAGAATTAGAAAAAATAAAAATATCTATCAAAAAGAATCCCTATTTAAGTAAAGAAAACAAGGACTTCCTATTGAATGTTGATCCAGAAATGTATAATTTTAATAGTGAGGAAAATTTTATTAACGTCATAAAGACTATTATTAGTAATAAGAATTTATGTGAAAGAGACATGGAAAAGACCTTGAATGAAGTCCTAGAGATATATAGGATATTCGAACTATATGACTACCGTTTCAACCAGTTTCTCTTACTATTTATGCCTAATGGCATTTATGAAAGGAATATTTTCTCAACAGAGATATTATCTCATTTTGAAAGAATTGAAAATTATTATTTAGCAATGAATTTGCTTATTAAGCATGATATAACTTTAAAAAATTTTCAAGAAACAACGCGACTTATATCTGCTCTTGGTATCTATACCACCAATGATATCGAATTGAATTCTATGCTATCTCATTTTTTGACAACAGCTAATTTTATGGAAAATTATTCTGATAATGTCGACTATGCTATCGAAACAGCAAAGAGAAGAGCGGGGGTCTATGATAACTTATCAGATGATTACCTAGCTAAGATGGAAATGCTTGTTAATAAAAGTGTTGCTACTGTTGATACATATAAAAAAGAAGAAGCTAAAATTAAAGCACTAAATGAAAATTTGCGTTCACTTAGACTAGAAGTACAAAAGGTAATCAAGGCCTTTGATGAGAGAATTCTTGGCATAGATGAAGAATTTAGAAAAATTTCTAATAAGCATCAGGGAGATATTGATGATAAATACTTAGAACTATATGTAAAATTGCAAGAAGATTTTGGAGTTCTTATTGATAAACTTGATGAAAAAGCCAATAATGAAGCTAAAAAGGCTGCTCTTGCTGCTGTTGCTAGATTAGAAGAATCAGCAAAAAACTTATCTAATTTGGAAACGCAATACAAGACGAAGACCAAATCAGAAATAGAAGGTCTTGAAAGCATTAGACAAGTAGCAACAGAAGAAGTCGAAAAAGGCTTAAAAGAAATAAAAAGTATTGTTAGTCGTCTAAATGTTGATGAGTCAGTGGATCTAAGCAAATTGAGTACCCTATTAAAAACTGATGCCAATATTGTTGTTCCAAGTCAATCTATTATCCTTCCTAACCAAGAGGGAATTGTCTCAAATGAATCCATTGATGAGTCGAAACTTCCTGAAATTCTTCCATGTTTTCAAGATTCAATAATTTTTCAAAACCGCTTTAAGATGTTGCTTGATCGTAAGGCCAAATTAGAGAGTGAAGGAGAAGTATACAACGAAGCAATAGATGACTGTATTTACTTCATCTTAAGAAATTTCTATCCATACTTATATGGACCAAGTGGAGCTGGAAAAAATTACTTTGTCAAACAACTAGGAAAATTATTTGACCTTCCCGTTATGAATATCGGATATATTACCGAAGAACATGATATAGTTGGTGGAAAAACAGCTCATGGCGGATATTCGCCATCCAACTTTTATAATTGTTGGTTAAACGGTTACATCGGATTTGCCAACGAGCTTGATAACAGTGTTGCTCAAGCAGCTATTAAATTAGGCGAATTTTTAGATGCCGAAGTTGGAGAAGAATATATCTTCCCAGGATTAAGATATGTAAAAAGGCATCCTAATTGTCGTATTATTGCCGCAGGAAATACTGCTGGTATGGGAGCAAATCGTGCTTATAATGCGCGTCAAAAATTTGATGAATCCATTCAGCAGAGATTTAAATACGTCAAATTTGATTTTGATGAAAAAGTTGAAAAAAGTATTTTAGAGGGACACGAAGAATGGTATGAATTTGCTATGCTATTTAGACAGGCCATCAATAATTATTATCAATTTAAGCAAGATGAGGTTGAAGGTCAAATAACTACACGTGATCTTCGTGATTTGAAAACGGAAATCGAAGACGGCATACTTACGACCGAAAAAATCTTGTGCTATGAATTTATTGAAGCTAAAAAATCAGATTGTTTAGCTAATATTATCTCCTATATGAATGATAACACCAAGGACGCAAGCACCAAGGCTAAAACATTAGTTAAAACATTTGAAAAGACTGTTCATGAAATGCATCCTGAGGTAAGAAAAAATGGATAAGTATTTTCGTGTATATAAGGATATAGACGGATCTACTATTTTTCGTTACCATTTTCCCTCTTTAATAGAGTTGGTAGAATATTTGAAAACGGCAGAACCGCATCGTGAAATATTTCCTACTTTGTATTCTGAATTGCCAGATGATCCGCATGAACACTTTCGCGGCGAGTCATTAGAAGATACTCTTAATCATCTTATTTATGGCTATGATCAAACATATGAAAAATATCGCGAGAAAAGTAAGATGGGAGAAATAGAGATAATTCAGGAATCTGACTTTGGTCGCATGAAATCTGTAAGAGGATACAGTGGTTCTCGTGTAGATATCAATGCCTATCTTAATGGTGAAGAAAAATGTATGCTAAGAGCTGTAAGAGGTGCCCCAAAGCAATTTAAGACAATTAATTATGACCTATCTCACAAAGCTCATTCCTCTGAATCTGAAATATTTAATCGCGGAGCAATATGTATGCTCCTCATAAATGCCCTTGAAAAAAATAATATAAGTGTTAACTTAAATTGTTTTCATCTACTCGAACAGAAACTGAAGTCTAAAGATGGAAAAAGGGAAATTATCTATATAACTATCAACTTAAAAGACGTCGATATGGCCTTGAATGAACCTATGTGTGTTGGACCATTCAGCCGTGTCGAGTTCTTAAGAAGAGTAATCTTTCGTCTAGTAGAAACGACACCAGTTAGTCCAGATTGGCGCGTAAGCCACGGGTATCTTTTAAAAGATCACAAAGAAATTGAAAGAATAATTGGTGCCCAACCCGGTGATTTAACATTTCACGAACTTGGATCAATGGGCATCAAGGGTGAAGATTTTATCACAGATTTTGAAACGGTTATAAAATATTTTGAATTAGAAGATGTCGTCAAATTGAGAAAAACATTGAAATAAATTAAAAAAGTGTTATTATATATAACAAAAAAGAAAAAAAGGAGAAGTATTATGAAAAATACCGAAAGAGAAATACCTAAATTGAGTATTGAAGAAGCACAATTAATGACTCCACAAGAATTATTAGAGAAATCTCAAAAGGGAGAATTAGTAGTTGGATGTGAATTTTCCGAAGCTGAGCAAGCTAAAGTCGACAAATTAGCTAATCAAATTGATATTCATGATCGCTTAGGTTTAATATCATATGGTTCAGAAGCTCAAAATAAATTAATCAAGGTTTCTGATGAGCGTTTATCCAAATATGATACGACGCAATTAGGAGAGACGGGAAAAGCTTTAGTTCAAGTTGTAACAGATTTAAAGACATATGATCCTAGCATAGAAAATCAATCTAATGTATTAGTTAGATTATTTATGAGAAAAAAACAACAATTAGAACAAGCAGCTGTAGCAGCTAAGACATCATTCAGTAATATTTGTAAAAATATTGATGAAGTTGATAAAATACTTGAAAATGAACATTATATTCCCCTAACTACAGAAGTTAAATCCTTCAGAGAAATCAGTGTTTTATTAGGTACAACATATCGCGAATTATCTATGTATATTGCTGCTGGACAAAAGAGTTTAAACCACGCTAAAGAAGTTGAACTACCAGAATTAGATAGAAAGGCACAAGAGACTAAGTCTAATTTAGATGTTCAAATGCTTCAAAATGCCGCTAAGGACATCAATGATTTTGAGGCAGGGCTTTTTCGCTTAGAGACTTCCAGAGAACAATGTATGTTTCAAATGGCCTTTGTTCGAAAACTAGAAGATATCTATCTTGAAACAGCTAGACAAATACAGGATTTAAGGATAAATACTATTCCCGCTTGGAAGACCCAAATGCGTTTAAATCTAGGTATGCAAGATGCCTTAAATGCCCAACATAGTTTGGAAGTAATACGTAAATTTGCCAATGAAGTTCACTTAAGATCAGCTGAACAATTACGCGAATTAAATGCCCAAACCGCACAAAATATGAATAAACCAGTCATTAGCATCGAAACTTCAGTAAAAGTTAACGACATTGTAAAAGATATGCTTAATGATGATATAAATATTCTAAATCAAAATATGCAAGAGATTCACGAGGGAAGACAGATACTTAGACAAATAGATGAAAGTCGTAATGAAGCCCTACGTAACTATGCTAGAAATATTGCTCAAGTTGCCGTTCAACATGCCTATACTTCTAGTGACCCTTACCGCCATAGTACAAACCCAAGAGATTCATATGATTCTGAAAAAGAAACGGAAATTTATGTAGTAACAGGACAAGCTGAAGAAACTATCCCAGATAGAAATGCTGAACTTGATGGTATGAACGAAGCCACTGGAGATGAACCAAAAAAGTATACATTAAGCTAAAGACAATTTAATTGTCTTTTTTTATGTCAACAAAGTTATAAACATTCAATAATCTCTAGAAATAATGATATAATGTTAATAGCATAAGGAGGTGTAGATATGGAACCAGTTTCTAATGATAAACTTTATGAAGATTACTTAGATCATAATTTATTTTATACTAAATCTGAATTTTTATCGGAATATGGCGATTCCTATAATGTCTACGCCAACAATACCTTAATAATGAAAGATGAAGAATTATTTAAAAAATATAAAGAATCAGAGTTAATGCATTTCCGTACACAGATGGGCTATTCAACTGTCAGCAAGAATCTCTTATTAGATTTACTTACAAAAGAGGGCTTAAGCCAATATTTACTTATGCATATGAATGATGATCAGGGAATTGTTATCCGCATGAGTCTTGTAAAAGATGGAGAAATAAAAGATTATCTTGCAATCACTCGTGCCACTTTAGCTAAAGCTATTGGTGATTTTAGCAAAGAAATATCTGTAAAAATACCTAATAAAGTTCAAATGCGCATGGCTTTGCTTACCAACCTTTCCACTGTCTATTCTCTAAAGCAAAACTATGCTAACGAGATACATTCATGTGTTGTTGATGGGGATATATGTGAAATTTCTTGCTTAGATTTATATGACATTTTAAATAGGAATGACGAAGAATATAAAAAATTTCTGGAAGAAGATAAGGATATGACATTTATCGTGAATGGTGAGGAGAAAACTTATCCTAAACGCGTTGTTACCTACATGCTAATTAACTTTATCGAGCAGCAAAGAATTTTAGAAAAATATCTTCTTCCTGAAATTGCCTTGAAACGCTATATTGAACTACATAGCTATACACAAATTGACTATGAATCAATCAATAAATATGAAAAGACAAATGATGATTACGATAATGGCATAAGTATAAGTGAAATGATAAATTTAGATGAAAATTTGGAAAATGCCGTTCTTGAAGGTATGAATCCGACTTATTCTCTTTTAGAAAAAGCTATCTATATCTATTATAAATTATGTGAATTATTGAGTTATGATCAAGAATACTATGCTGCTAATCAAAAGGGCAATGAAGCCGAAAGGCACTGTGATATAAATCGCATTAATAGTATAAATTTGGAAAATAACGAGGTGGTTTGCTACGAATTTATTGCCATATACTCGTATTTCCTAAGGAAGCTTGGTATAAAATATACTGTTGATAATGCTGTTCAAGACGAATACGGAAAAGGTCATTCAACCATCAGTTTCAAGGTTGGAGAGTACCTAATAACTGCCGATTCAACTAGAAGTATTTTAAGCAATGATATGACAAGTGCTAAGATAGGAGCTCCATTAATAGGTATGCGTTTAACTAATAAAAACTATGCAACTCGCAATAAATTCTTGGAGACATATAATAAAGTTATGGAAGATATTCAAAACACCAAAAAGAATAAAAAAATATTTGCTGACACTCTCAGGGAATATCGCGAAAAATATGCCAAAAAACATCTAAATAAAAAGGAAAAATTATATCTATTATTTAAAGAAATTGGCGAAACCAAATTAAAGGGAATAGATGTCATAAGTGTTCATATGCGCATCTATGAGCAGATGTTTAAAAATGATGAAGATATAGATATAAATTTTATAAGTAGTACAGTAAATGCTTACAAAGATTACAACTATACGCCATTAACTATATTATCAGTAAGAATAGCCCCTGATGATTACATTTATTATCAAATTGATCCTAATAATCCAAATCTTGTAGAGACTATATCTAAAGAGGAAATCGAGGAGTTATTTGAAAGTCGTGATTTTGCCTATTTAGGAAGAAAAAATAAAGAAATACCCGGTATTAATCTAGGAAGCAGGGAAAATTATGTTAGATGAATTACAAACTAGAGTCGAAGAATTATTAGCTAAATGCCAAGAAGATGATCGCGAAAAGTATCTTCTAATAAAGATAATAATCTCTGATAATGAGTGGTTAAGCAAAGTCGATGTCGATGATGCAATAAGCATTCTAATTGATCTAGAATATACCAAGGAAGAAGCCATGGATATATATATGAAATTGAAAGGTATAAATTGATAATATGGAAAAAGAATATCCAAGTATCTTAAGAGATACAATTGATTTTACAAGTGATACTGAAGTATGCAATATTGGTTATTATGAGGGCATATTTACCGATGGAAGACCAGTAAGAGTTGAAGTATGGTCATCCCATAATGTTGTTAATGCCACCATCTTCTTTTCGATAATCGATTTAGAAGAGAAGAGTGAAGAGGAAGTAAAAAATTTGCTTGTTAGTAATGAAATTATTGAACTTCGCGAAGATAATGCCTATGTAACTGAGTATGAAGATGCTAATGAAAATATCTTCATATCTATTAATGTTGCTCTAGAAGAACATGATAGAGAGATAAATAAGTGTTTAGTACCTTTGAAAGATTATGTAATATAAGGGACAAATTGTCCTTTTTTATTTGACGGCCTAGATAATTTATGACATAATAAAATTAACTAATGGGGTTATAAAGGAACGTGAGTTTATGAGCCGTAAAGAGCCAAAAATATTTGAAGATGTAGATTCAAGTGAACAAACTATTAGACTAGTAAAAGATGTTCCCGTTGATGGCAATTCTAAAGAGACTAAAGAAGTAGATGTTTTAGCCGATTTTAAAGATGAAGTTAAAGAGGAACCAAAGCCAACTAAAAATATAAAGGTTGTTGAAGTATCAGATGAAGAGGATATTCCTTTTGAACCAACAAGAGAACTAAAAATAAAGCGCACTAATAGTTATAATGAAAATGATGAATATAGGGAAAAAGTTATCGTAGATCACAGTGAGAATTACGTTGGTGTAAAAAAGATTATCATTGGTGATGAGACAACTACTTTGCCAGTATACAAGAAGCCTAAAAAGGATTTCCAAACGATTTTAAGAGATGTCTTCATTTACCTAATGATGGTTGCCATTGTATCTATTTTAGTAATTCTTTTATTAAAGTATTGTAATAAAGAGGATAAAGATACTTTACTAGATATTTCTACAAGTACGACGACCACAACGACGATTACATCATCAGTACCTAGTACAGAAACGACGACGACACTAACGACGAATTCAGTGAAGACTGAGACAACGACGACGTCAAGCACCAAAAAACATGGTTTAGCTATTCCTCAAACGCCAAAACCAACTAAATCAACCAAGACAACGGCAAAGCCAAATAAACCAGCTGAAAAGCCAGCTGAAACACCAATTGGAACAACAGAACCAACCGAGAAACCGACAACAACAGAGCCACCTACGGAACCATCTAAACCCGAAGAACCAACAACGACAAATCCACCCGATGAATCAGATAATCAAGGATAATTCCTTGTTTTTCTTTACGTTAATATGTACTATAAAACTTAATATTTTCTCCTTTTTCATTTATAATATAGATAGGTGATACTTATGGATTTTAAAGATATCTTAAATCGAAACATAGAAAAAGAGTTTGTCTCTCTAGGAAATAATGCTGAAGAAGAATTATTGATTGATATAAATAGATATCCATCAATTATAATTACGGGAGAAACGGGAAGTGGAAAATCTATTCTTTTAGATCAAATAATTCTCCAACTAATTAATAAATATACTTCATTGGAATTAGGAATTATCCCGATTGATACATCGGGCGTCGAACTAAATTATTATAAGGAAAGTTCCTATACCCTATTTAATGCTATTAATGATGAAGAAAAATCCATCGTCGCATTAACTCGTGTTTTAAGAGAAGTTGAAAGACGCAAAGATTTATTAAAAGAACAGGGCGTTACGACAGTTAAAGAATATAATAAAGTTGCAACTTCTAAATTGCCTTTATTATTAGTCGCTATTGATGATGATAAACTATTATTGCGAAATCCTGATATGGAAAAACTCTTAAGTGGCATAATCAGCCAATTGACGGGATTAAACATTCTATTTGTTCTAGCCACCAGTGATGTTCACAATAAATTCTTTGAACGAGATAATAACACTTTAGCATCTATATTGATAAGTTTTGATTATACTAATTCTCTTGAATCTAAAAAAGCCAATATAGAAGGTGCACAAGATTTGGCAATTGGTGAATTCTTAGCTCGCAAGGATGAAAAAGTCACCAAATATCGCAATTATGAATTTGATGATAATATTATCTTTGAAGTGCTATCTAAATAGGTATAATTATGCAGGATATATTAGGTGAATTGCTCAAAGAAACAGATTATCTTGATCCATATTTAAGACAATTTTTAAAATATCTTAATGGCAAAGATATCCTTGTAATTGGCAATAATGTTGACTTTTTAAACAATAAATTAAAGACTAAGGGTTATAATGTTGAAAACTTGGAAGTTTTGAACAGAGAAAATCCTTCTAAATATTCCGGAATCATTCTTTTTAACCATCTAAATAAACTAGATAATAATACTATTCCTAATTTTTTAGAAGATATTTCCAATATTATTCAAGATAATGGTTTAATATTTATAGTTATTCGCGTTAATAAAGATACCAACAACTATAATAAAGAGTATTTAGATGTAGTTATGGAAAAAAATTATAATTTTATTGAAGAATTAAACAGCTACGAAAATCTCAAATTCTATATATATGAAAAAAAACACTGTTAAATGCGTTTTTTTTTTGCTATAATAACTTTAGATAATAAGGAGGCATAGTATGGATAACGCAACTGTTATTGCCAATGTTGAAACTCTTTTACCTAAAGAGACAATTAATGGCAGATATATTCGTGGCCCAATAAACGTGCCTCTTAAGACCTTTTTAGAAGAAGTATTAGTTAATTTTATAAGTCCTGGATCGACAATTGATCAAGTTCTTAACTATATCGAAACTAAAGTTTTACCCGATGTTGTACCAGAGACTAAAGTAATTGATGTATCCATAGATTTTGGAGCGTTAGAAAATAAAGATGTTCAATCAAGGGAAGAACCAAAAGATGCGTCTATTGAACAATTAGCTCCAATCGTGGAACTTGAACAGAATACTTTTATTCCTATTAATCCCTTGTTGGGAAAAGAATGCGTAGACGAATTTATCAAAAACTGCGTAGGTTTTGTTGCCACTGTTAGAACAAGTGAGGTAGTCGTTGTTGATACACGAGAATATTTATATAGCAAAATAGCCTTCATGAATAGTGAACAAAAAATTCTCATTGGTGAAAGTTATAAAAGCATCGACGAAGTCTATAATATTTTATTAAATAATTCTTATCGTCCAGCCACACTTGTTGATAAAACCGAATTATGTTCTTATTTAGCGGAACAATTAGAGCCAGAAGTTTTAGCTTCTACTATAAAAGAATTAAATATGACTACTAGGGAGTATATTCTTGAGGTCATACCTAAGATGATGATTAATGCAACCGAAATAGCCATTTCAGGTAACATTGTATCCGTCGATAAGATTATCGATCAAATGGCTAAAAAACAAAGAGAGATGCTTGAAAAAGAGCGTGAGAAAGAAAATAATGAACGCTTAGAAGAGTTTAATCGTACGGGAGAAAACCCTTCCTTATTAAGTGAAATAAAATTGGAACTTGATAAAGAAGATGCTATTGAAGTAACTGCTGAGATTCCTATTGTTTCATCATATTTAGTAACTCCCGAAGAAGTTGCAGCTTTAAGTGTGCTTCCAACAGATAGAATTTATGGCAATGATGATCTATATTATCAAAGTATGTTAAATAACTTAAAGCAAACTATCAGGGACACAACAAATGAACATGATTTAACAACAAAAGAAAGCGGAAATAACAATTTTTCCTTTGAAGCAATAGCACAAGAGGCATTGCAGAAAATACCAACATTTGAAATGCAACAGTTAATAAATTCTACATCTGAACTTATTGGAACCAAACGCAATGAACTTATAAAGGTATATAGCAATCAGGAAGAATACTGTGATGCAATTATGATGGAAATCAGCACTATAACTCGCAAACTAGAATTAGTAGATAGCATAGATTCCTTCAGTGAAATCAAAAATCAAATAACCCGCCTAACAATTGATTTAGTTGCAAAAAATATTAAAGACATGCGTGTTAAACAGGCATTAGATGATTTAAATACAGCTTATCGACAGGCATTCACAAAATATAACCTAACGCAAAATGATTTTGAAAAACAAAAAAATGGTGTTGTCGAAAAGATAAACAATCGTCTAAGTGATATAAGACGCAACTATGCTAGTTTAATATATATAAAGGATATTAGTAATTATCAAAGTATGGTAAATAGTACTAATTTAAATATTGAAGCATTAAAGGGAGAAATAGAGCAGGCAGTAAGCACTCACCTTTTAACAGAAGAAGAGGTTAATACTTACTATTATGAATTGAATAGATTAAATACATTAGGAACTGTAAAGAATAGATTGGGAACATAGGTGATATTATGACAGAAGAATTTAATGAATTATATAACATGTTATCTACAGATCGTGAAGATGTAAAAAATATTAAAGCCAACAGTGAAAAAGATATCAGTATGCTACTAGGAAGGGTTCGCTCTTATATTGTTGACGATATTAACATGGAATCAGATTATAATTTAGATACTGATTATGAAAGATACAAGGTTGATAATATATTTTTAAATTATAATGTTCGTAAAGATATAACAGAATATAAAATAACTCTTCTACAATCATACTTACAAGATTTATTTATTGAAAAAAAATTCAATGAATATCGAAAACAAAAAGAAGAAGCACTAAGTAAGACAGAATATCTAGAGTATATGCATAACACAACTGTACGATCAGATCGTATTGCTGCTTGGTATCAAGAATTTATGCAAAGATAGTTTATCTATCTTTTTTTATTTGATGTAAGCTTCTTTAATAGTATTATTTCTCTAATTTTCTTTTTAATTGATAATAATATATTAATAAACAGTAAAAAAAGATTAGTTATTAACTAATCTAAATAATATATATCTAAATCAACATTACCCTTTATACCAGGAACCTTACCTTTATCACTAAACTGCCACATCACACCATTCTTGTGCATCTCTGTTTCACTAGCATAATGAGCTTGCCATACTGGATAATCTTTTCTATTATTCCATATGTGATTCAAATAGTATTTTGAGGAATATAACATTGTCTCATAACCATTTTTCTTTAATTCATCAGCAAATGCTTCAAAGTTCATATTTAAATCATGAATTGAAACATTATATTCTCTTATATATTGCCAATTTTCCCAATCATATGCTATTGGAAAATCTAATTTCATACCGTTTAGATTTTTTACAACCCATTTAGCATGTTCGCGTGCCTTATCTTGATTTAGAGCTACACTGTAGAGATAAACTCCAACTTTCAATCCGGCATTCTTGGCATTTTCAATATTTTTTTGATAAAATGAATCCATCTCCAAATCCTTTTTCGATCCGGATTGTACGCCCATTCTCATCATAACAAACTCAACACCGGCATTTTTTACCTGTTCATAATCAATATCTCCTTGCCAGCGTGAGACATCAATGCCAATCATTGTATCATCAAATTTATATTTATTTATATATTCTTGAATATTATATTGCGGTTCACTTGGCGTTGGATTATTGGTCGTTGGTTTCTTAGTTGTCGTACTTGTTGGCTTTTTAACTTCTGCAACCACCTTAACAGTTAAATTTCTAGAAGTTTCATTATTTGCTTCATCACTAAAAATATACTTAACACTGTAATTACCTATTTTATTGATATCGTATTCTCCTTCAATACGACATTTTGGTTCGCGGTCATAATTGTCGATGAAATTAGCTCCTTCACAGGGGTCAAATTCTGCATCCTTAACAACTGTTTTTGATGAAGGCGCACTCAAGACAAAGGGCGATTCATTATCACTTAATTCATAAGTTATATCAAACTTATAAGTTCTCTTTTTAAACTTATAATCCAAAGTAACTGTATGATTACCTGTCTTATCATTCACGACGTACTCATCCTTATTTAATATTTCAACATTGGTATCTTTTACTAAATCCGCCATTTTTATATCTTCAAATACTAAATAACTATTTTTATTTAAATTTATATAGGCATCTTCGGGCATTTCATACTTGTCATAGCCACATCCTGTTAATAAACTAGTAGTTATTAACAATAACATAATTTTTTTTTTCATAAACATCACTAAGTCCATTATATAATAAATTTTCAAATTATGATATAATTATTAAGCGAAAGGTGAGGTTTTATGGCAACACAAAAAGAGGATTTTAAATGTCCTAATTGTAAAAAGAAAAATCGCATAAAGATAAAAAGAGAAGTAACAAGTAAAGATATTGATAAAATAATTGATCGCTCCCTTTTCAAAGTAAAATGCCTTGCCTGTGGCGAAACTGTAACTGTTGATTATCCAATCAAAGTTGTAGATAAAGATTTCGTTATTTATTATACACCATGTTCATCCGCGGAAATAGAGGATGAATTTCATGAATACATGCGTGTATGTGATACGTTTGATGATTTTAAAGAAAAATTGCTTATCATGCAGGATTCTTTAAATGACGTAATTATTGAATTAACCAAAGATTACTTAGTATCTACATTAGATGAAAAAATAAAAAAGGAGATAAGGGATATAAGATATGATGGCAATAATGCTGAACACCTTATATTCTATTTAATTGGTGCTAATCAAAGTGTTGGATGCAATAAAGAAATCTATCAAAAATTATTGAAGAAGTTTAAGATAAAGAAAATCCAAAAATGTGTAAATATTGATCATCAGACTTATAGAAAATACTTGAAAAAGAGGTTATTAAAATGAATATAAGTATAAAAAATGCATCTGTTACTCTATCGGGAACCACAATTCTCGAATATGTTAATTTTGATATTAAAGATCATGATCATATTGCCATAGTTGGTCGAAACGGAGCTGGCAAGACGACTCTTTTGAAGGCCATAATAGATAACGAAATGTTTGATGAGGGTATCGGTGAAGAAAAATTTCAAATTACCAAACTGGGAAAATATAATGTTGGCTATCTCCGCCAAATAGAATTTGAAAATGAAAATACAACTCTCCTTGATGAAGTTAGAAAATCCTTTAAAGATCTAATTACTATAGAGGAAAAGATAAACGATTACGTTGCCAATATTAAAGAAAATAGCAGTGAAAAATACATTGCTGAATATACAGAATTACAAGAGAGATTTAAATTACTTGGAGGATACTCATATAAGAAGGAATATGAAGTAATGCTCAATAAATTTGGTTTTACTGAAGAAGATAAAGCTAAACCCATTTCGGAATTCTCTGGAGGCCAACGCACCAAAATAGCCTTTATTAAACTTCTTTTATCAAAGCCTGATTTGCTTATTTTAGATGAACCAACTAATCATTTAGATATTGAAACTATCGAGTGGCTTGAAGGATACTTGAAAAAATATAAAGGAGCAATCATTATTGTCTCTCATGATCGAATGTTTATTGATAATATTGCCAATATTATATACGATATAGAATATGGTCGTACTACTAGGTATGTCGGTAATTACGAATACTATGAAAGAGAAAAACAACTTAACTACGAGAAAATGTTATACGATTATGAATTTCAACAAAAGGAGATTAAACGCCTAAGAGGCATCTATGAAAGATTTAGATTTAAGCCATCTAAGGCTTCTCTTGCCATGTCGCGTCTTCACCAAATTGAGAAAATGGATATCATAGAAAAGCCCAATAAAATAGATATGCGCGTGTTTAAGACCAATCTAAGTGAGATTGAACCATCTGTTAAAAAAGTATTAATAGCCGAGGATTTAGTCATCGGTTACGATACTCCTCTTGCCACCATTAACCTTGAAATTATGCGTGGTAAAAAAATCGGGGTAATTGGCAAAAATGGAATAGGAAAATCAACTCTTTTGAAAACTTTAAATGGACTTATTCAACCATTATCAGGAAATGTCAGTTATGGATTAAAAGTTAATCCTGGCTATTTTGATCAGAGTCTTGCTATGATTGATTCCCATAAAACAGTTTTAGAGGAATTTAGAAGTCATCTGCCAAAATTGACCGAACAAGAGGCTAGAAGTGCCTTAGGATCTTTTCTCTTTAAAGGAGAAGATGTATTTAAAACCATAAATGTCTTATCAGGTGGTGAAAAGGTTCGCCTTCAGTTATGTGAAATCCTTTACAATAAGCCCAATTTTCTAATTCTTGATGAGCCAACTAATCATATGGATATTGTTGGAAAAGAACACTTAGAAAATATTCTATCCGAATATGAAGGAACAATCATATTTGTCTCCCATGATCGTTATTTTGTTAAAAAAATCGCCAATGAATTACTCGTCTTTGATGACGATGGCGTAAATTACTATCCATATGGCTATGAAGAATATATGAATAAAACGAGCAATGAAGAGAAAAAAGAACTAGAAGAGGAAAAAAAGAAAGAGATTAAAAAAGAAGTTAAAAAAGTTAATACCTATGACGCTCGTAAGACATTAAACAAAATAGAAAACGAGATTATTAAACTAGAGACAAAGATTAAAGAGTACAACAGTGAACTATTTAAAAGTGATGTTTATAACGACTTTAATAAAAGTGCCTCTATCAATTCTAAAATAGAAGAACTTAATAAAGAGTTAATAATCAAAAATGAAGAATGGGAAAAGCTAATTGAAGAATTAACATAAAAGAGGATACATTAATTTGTATCCTCATTTAATTTATCATAAAGTTTTAAAACTTCTGTTTCTTTTACATTTTGAACATTGTAATATCCATCATCTTTCATCGTTTGATATAAAGTATCTTGCATATTTAATGTATCACTTAATCCATTCTCCATTAAGCTGCGAACCTTTTTGTTGCTCGATTCCACTGTTCCATTTTCATAAAGAGTGATTAAACTTTTAGTTAAAGTTAAGACATTTTCTAATGTATATTTATCCATTATTTATTCGCCTCCAATAATTTTAATATCTTTTTATTTAAATTCTCATAATTAGATAACTGATCTTCTAATAAAGAACAGTATTCTTCATTACTTACTTCTTCCATTGATTTACTGATAATACTTATCATTAATAATTCATGATTATATATATCTTCTAAATAATTTAATTCTTTTTGACTCATAAAATCATCTCCTGATCTTATTTTGTGAACTTTTAGTTTATTTATACCTGCAAATGTGTTATCATAGGGATTTATGAAAGAGGGAAAATATGACAACTAAATTAATACAGAAAAACGTCTGCCTTATGGATGGAACTAAAATAAAAGTTGATATTTCTATACCCCTAAGAAGCGAATCAGTTTTAGATGAATCTCAAGAAGAATGGGTTATGGAAATGCTAAACAATCAAGTTATTAGAGGATTAAGGAATAGCATAGATGCTTACAAAAATAGTGAACTTCCTAATAGATTTTTATATCCTCAAAATTATACAATAACAAATTCCATGCCTGCAGATGCCTTAGGAGCATTTTGCTTAAGAGGTGATGATATTTTTGTCGATGCTGATGCGATTTCTAATATTGGAAGAACCTCTTCATCATTCCTTTTGGGGCATGAGATGGGACATAAAATAGAAAAATACACTGATCCTACCGAGGCCTTCTGGGCTATTGCATCGGCATTTGGTATGGGCATTCAAGATAATGAAGATTTTTTAAGAGAAATGTATGCCGATATATGTGGTATAATCGTTAGCCAAAACAATGATGCTTCTTTAGTTCACCTTGGGGGCTATAGCTTAAATGAAGTATTCTCCAATGATCACACCGAACATTTAAAAAGGCGCGTATTAAGCAACATTTATCACGTTTAAAATAAAACTATTAAGTTTTATTTTTTTATTTACAATAATATGATATAATGTACTAATCTAAGAATAAAGGTGATAAAATGGAACGATTTTTAGCAGTTAAGAAAGCAAGCATCTTAGGAATAATTGGCAACATTTTCTTGCTCATTATCAAAACTATTGTCGCATTTTTGACTAATTCCCAAGCTATGATGAGTGATGCCTTAAATAGTACGGGTGATATTATTTCCTCATTTATGACATATGTTGGCAATAAAATTGCCTCCAAGGGGCCTGACGAAGATCATAATCTTGGACATGGAAAAGCGGAATATATCTTTTCTATGCTTATAAGTTTAACCATGATCGTTTTGTCAATTAAGATGATTTATTCATCAATCAAATCTTTATTTGTTTCATATTCCTATCATTTTTCGGCATATTTAATCATTGTCTGTGTAGTAACTATAATTATAAAAGTGTTACTTTTTTGTTATACAAACTCCTTAGCTAAAAAGTATGATAATTTACTTATAAAAGCCAATTCCTATGATCATCGCAATGATTGTATTTTAACTTCACTTAATCTAATTGCTGCCATTATTGGGCAATTTGGGATAACCTACATTGATGGGGTAGTTGGTTTGATTTTATCATTGTGGATTACAATCACGGGAGTTCGCATATTTAAAGAAAGTTATGATGTTTTAATGGATAAAGGCTTAGATGAAGAGACGAAAAAGCAAATAGATGAGATAATTAAAAAATATCCCGAAATAACTAAGACTAATCATTTTAATTCAACCCCTATTGGTTATCAATATCAGATATCTCTAACTATATTTGTCGATGGCAATCTAAGCACCTTTGAAAGTCATGAGATAGCTAACGCTTTGGAAAAAGAGATAACCAAGTTAGATGAAGTTTATTTAGCTGTAATTCATGTAAATCCAATACAAATAAAGAAGAAAAAAAGAAAGAGAAAATAATTATTTCCATAATTATTTTTTTTTGATATTATATAGATAGGTGGTTAGTATGAAAAAAACAAAGTTATCAATTGTCATTCCTTGTCATAATGAGGCCTCAAACATTGAACCATTGTATAAGGAAATATATGATACTTTTAAAACGCGCAATGAAAAAATAGAATTAGTATTTATAAATGATGGTTCCAAAGATACGACATTAAAGGAATTAAAGAATATACTAACTAAAAAGGACTTTGAAATAAAAGTTATCAGTTTTACTCGCAATTTTGGCAAGGACGCGGCCATGTATGCCGGACTCGAAAATGCCACAGGCGATTTAGTATGCATTATCGATGCCGATTTACAGCAACGTCCTAGCTTAATAGTTCCTATGATAGAAAAATTAGAGGAAAGTGAAGAATACGACAGTGTATGTTATTATCAGGAAAATCGCATTGAAAGCCACTTTGTAACTTGGCTTAAAAGCTCCTTTTATAAAGTTATGTCCAAAATCAGTGATATCGAATTTGTCGATGGAGCAAGTGATTTTCGCTTATTTAGAAGACAGGTCGTAGATTCTATTCTATCATTAAAAGAATCCAATAGATTCTCAAAGGGCATCTTCAGTTGGGTAGGTTATAATACTTGTTATTTGCCATATACACCAGAATCCCGCCGCTATGGAAAAAGTAGTTATAGTATGGGAAAACTTATAGTGTATGCTTTATCGGGTATTATCTCTTTTTCCACATTGCCATTATCTATCGCTACAGTTGGCGGTGTAGTATCTGCCGCAATATGTTTGTTATATATACTAATCGTAATATTTCAAAAAGTATTCTTAACAATTGATGTTCCTGGCTATCCCACGTTATTAGTTACTATTCTTTTAATAGGCAGTTTAATCTTATGTTGCCTAGGAATTATCGGTGAATATGTCGCTCGCATTTATCTAGAGACTAAAAAAAGACCACTATATGTGGAAAAAGAAATCTTAACTAACAAAAAAGAGACAAAATAAAACTTTTCCTAAGGAAAAGTTTTTTCATTTACTAATTTATTGGATAACACCATATCTACACCACTATGAAAATAATTATTAGCTGTTTTCTCATTATCTACAGTAAATATAAAAGTGAATATTTCATTCTTTTTCGCTAATTTTACCATCTCTTCATCATAACTTCCATTAGCCATAATTAGTGAAGTAATCTTATTTTTCTTACAATAATTAACTATTTTTTGATAGCTGTCTAAATCTTTTGGTAAATCTTTTGGATCGCGATAGGAAAAAGTTATCAGCTCGAAATTAAAGATGCTCTTAGCTGTTTCAATAACTTTTGTATTATATCCCCATATGACAAATCTATTTAAAATTTTCTTATCATAATTGGCGGCTTTAACAAGCGTTTGCAATCCCTTTTTAGTGACCTCTACTTTAGAACCTTGCTTTAAGTTTAAAATAAAATAACAATAGGGATTCTTTTTCATATAATTAATTAAATCTTTTATCGTCATTGAAGTAAATTGACCAGATATTTTCGTGTTTTTAAATGCTCTAGTACTCATTGGAGTAACTTCTCCGGGATATTCCTTTTTTAAGATACTCTGATATCCAAAGGCATCCCAACTGTGAATGAGAACTAAATCCCCATCACTTGAAAAGTTCAAATCTATTTCAAATATTCTATTTCCATCTTGGTAGTTTTTATCAATTGCCTCAAAGGAATTAGTATAATAAGTCTTATTAATACTTCCCCCAGCATGCATAACATATTTTTGGCTTTTGACATAGTATTTAAATATTTCTAAGTTATTTTTACCCTTTAAAACTTCCGCCTCGGTTGGAATAGTTACATCATTAGGTTTGGCAAATACCACATTGGGGTTTGCTCCTTGTGAATTAAATAATTTATAATCAAAAACATTTTCATAGTAAAAATAGTCAACTGCTTGAAACAGAATGGCTATGAACAACAAAAACAAAACAATATTTCTTTGCACAACTTCTTTTTTCATACGGTTTATAATAACACATATTGGAAGAAAAATAAAGTCAGATACCAACAAACAGTAGCATTTGACTTAAATTTACCAGTTACTTTTATTGCTTATGGGACTTTATATTGTTATAATGTTATTATGGAGTGATGATATGACAACTTTGCTAGCAATTTACAAAGTCATTCTTAAAATTGTTTATTTTTTCTTTAAAATGTTTAAGACAAGGAAAAATCGCATAATATTTTTAAGTAGACAAGATAACAAACCATCAATAGATTTTATCTATTTGATTGACGATATAAACAAAAGATATCCAGAGTATGAAATAAAAATCTTAACTAGACGCCTAGAAAAAAATAATCCTAAGCAGATTATCCGCTCTTTATTTGATCCCTTTATTCAATCTTTTTATCTAGCAACATCGAGTATATGTATTATCGATGGCTACCAAATTCCCGTATCTTGTTTGCATCACAAATCAGACTTAAAGATAATTCAAATATGGCATTCTTTAGGAGCAATAAAAATGTTTGGCTACCAAACTTTAAATACTAAATATGATCAAAAAATGGCTGAGTTAATGTGTATGCATAAAAATTATAATGCCATCATATCTCCCTCTTCCGAGATGAGTAAATATTTTGCGAAAGCTTTTAATAATCCAATCGAAAAATTTGTAAATATTGGTTTACCGCGCATAGATTATCTATTAAAAACTGCTAAGCAAAATCGCGACACGGTTTATAAAAGATATCCTAAGTTAAAAAATAAGAAAGTTATTTTATATGCTCCAACATTTAGGGTATATGATGAATATAAAATTGCTGAATTAATTGAAGAATTTAAAAATTCAACCAAGTGGGAACTAATAGTAAAAATACATCCTCGTATGAAAGTTCATGTTTCTAAAAAATATACCTATGATAAAGTATCCTCGCTAGAGGCTTTAAGTGTAGCAGATTATGTCATAACTGACTATTCAGCAATCTCTCTAGAGGCATCTATTTTAAACAAGCCTGTTGTACTGTACACTTATGATGAGGAAAAATATCGTGAATACGAAGGAATAAATACGGATTTAGATAGGGATTTGCCAGGTTACAATTTTAAAGATGCTAAATCCTTGGCAAAATTTATAAAAAGCAATAAATATGATAAAAAGATATTGAAAGACTACTGTGATAAATATATTAGATATAAAGATGGTTCAGTAACAAGGAGGTTAACTGATTACATCATTGGAGGTAAGTATGAAGAAAATTAGAGTATTATTAATCAATCTATCAAAGAAGAGTTCCTTCTTTAGGGCCTTATTAAGAAAGTGTGTGTTTATTAAAAATAGACTTCTCTACATGTTATATTATTTTAAACCCGTTGATGAAAAAAGAGTGCTATTCGAGTCCTTTATGGGACGTAAATATGTCGATAGTCCCAAAGCCATATATGAATATATGATAAAGAATAAGGAATATAAAGATTACGAATTTGTTTGGTTTTTCAAAAATCCTGATAAATATAAATTTCTAGAGAAAAATAAAAATACTAAGGTATATCGTTATGGTTCCAAGGAGTACTACAGACTCTATGCTACTAGCAAATATTGGTTCACGAATTCTCGTGTTCCCGATACAATTTTAAAAAAGAAGGAACAAATTTATGTTCAATGTTGGCATGGTACACCACTTAAACGCCTAGGTTTCGATATTGAAGTAAAAGGTGGAAATGCGATGAATTCCATTAAAGATATCCGCTACAAATACGAAGTTGATTCCAAAAAATATACTTATATGGTATCTCCATCAAAATTTTGTACTGAAAAATTTATTTCAGCTTTTAATCTAAAAAATGTTGGTAAAGAAGATATTATTATCGAAAAAGGATATCCTCGTAATGACTTTTTAATAAATTACAAAGAAAGTGATGTTAAAAGAATAAAAAAAGAATTAGGTTTACCTAAGGATAAAAAAATTATTCTTTATGCTCCAACCTGGCGTGATAATCAACATACATCAGGCGTAGGATATACATATAAAACCGAAGTGGATTTTGATTATTTGCGTCAAAAATTAGGAGATGAATATATCATTCTTTTCCGTGCCCATTATTTTGTTGCCAATTCTTTTGATTTTGCCAAATATGAGGGATTTGTCTATAATGTCTCCGATTATGACGATATTAATGAACTTTATATTGTTGGAGATATCTTGATAACTGATTATTCAAGCGTCTTCTTCGACTATTCAATATTAAAAAGACCAATGTTATTCTATATGTATGATTTAGATGAGTATCAACATGAATTGCGTGATTTTTACTTTGATATCGAAGAACTACCTGGTCCGATTGTTAAGACTGAGGATGAACTTATCAAAGCTATTGAAAAGTCAAAAAAATTTAAATATGACAAAAAATATAAAGCCTTCAATGACAAATATACCTATCTTGATGATGGCAAAGCTTCAAAGAGGGTTGTAGAAGAAATTATCAAAAAGGATTAGAAAACTAATCTTTTTTTGCGGGTTATTTTGGCAACTTTCTTGATAATACTGTCACAAATTGTTATAATTAAGTTAATAAAAAATCTTAGAGAGTAGGAAGTATATGAAACCAATAGTATCTGTAATTGTACCAGTTTATAATGGAGAAAGAACCATTAAAAAATGTCTTGATAGTATTTTAGCGCAAACACTAAAGGAGATCGAAGTTATTGTTATTAACGATAATAGTACTGATTCAACCCTCGAAATCCTAAAAAGTTATAAGAAGAAGATTGTCTTAATTGACAATAAAGAAAACATGGGGCCAGCTGGTTCACGAAATAAGGGATTAGAAAAAGCCAAGGGTAAATATGTCGGATTTGTCGATGCTGATGATTATATCAGTGAGCATATGTATAAGACTATGCTTGATAATATGAGTGATGATACAGATTTGGTATGTTGTTCAAGATATAACGTCAAAGGTACTAATATAAAACCCATTATTAATGAGTCAAAAACTACCAATATTAAAGAGTTTAGTAAGACTAGTAGTTACACTTGGGATAAATTATATCGAAAAAGTATCATCGATGAAAATAATATTTACTTTCCTGAAAGATATTCTTACGCTGAAGACTTTTGCTTTTTAATGAAATATAAGTTTTATAGCAATAAAATGGTTATCTTAGACGAACCTCTTTACTACTACAAATATGATAGTTTTGGATCAATTACCAATAGTTATGATGAGAAAATATATGATATCATCGATGCTCTAAGTGATACTGTTAAGTTCTTTCAATCAAAAGAAGCATTTGAAGATAATTATTATGAGTTATTACTCATAAGTGCTGGATTCTATGTTCGAAGAATTAAGGAATTCAGTAGATTCACCAACTATAAATTAAAGAAGGAATTTGTTCGTCGCTTCATAAGTTATTTTAAGAATTACTTCCCTGATTATAAAAGGGTTGTTAATACTTTTGGAACAGATAGAAATGTCTTTTACCGCAGCAATTATCACTTAATGCTAATGTACATCAAATATAAAGAAAAGAGGCTGAAGTAATGAGTAAAAAAAAGTTCAAATTTTCTGTTATAATACCGGTATATAATGTAGAAGAATTTTTAACAGAAACAATAGAAAGTGTTATAAATCAAACAATTGGTTTTAAAGAAAATGTTCAATTAATTTTAGTAAATGACGGATCCCCTGACAACTCTGAAATTATCTGCTTAGAATATAGAGAAAAATATCCTAATAATGTTGTTTATATTAAACAGGAGAATTCTGGCGTTTCCGCAGCAAGGAATAAAGGTATGGAGTACGTTGAAGGAGAGTTCGTTAATTTTCTGGACAGCGATGACAAATGGAGCAAAGACGCTTTTAAAGAAGTATACTTAAATTATAAAAAAAATAAGGATGTTAAATTATTTAGTTGTAGAATGATTTTTTTTGATGCTAAAAAGGGAAGACATCCTCTCAATTATAAATACACAAAAAATAAGATAATTAATATAATTAATGAATATGAATACCCACAATTAAGTTCAAGTTCCATTTTTATACATTACAGTGCTTTAAAAAATCATAAATATGATTCAAACATAAAATATTCTGAAGATAATAAATTTATCAATGAAATTATACTTGAAAAAGGGAAATACATGGTATTAAATAAACCAACATATTACTATAGACGACGTCAAAAAAATAATTCGGCTATTCAAGAACAATCACAAAAGAAGGATTGGTACACTGTAACACCAATAAAAGTATATAAATATCTTTATGATTTATCTATTAAAAAATATGGACGGGTAATTGAATACATTCAATATCTAATAATGTACGAGATAAACTGGCGATTATCTATTAGTGTTCCAAGTTTTTTATCTAAATCTGAAGAAAAAAAATATATAAAGGTTTTAAAAGATTTATTAACTAATATTAATGATGAAATAATTTTGTCACTGAGGAATGCAGACTTAGCAAAAAAATCCTATGTACTTGGTTTAAAAAGTGGCGAAAATTATGTTGAAAAAATTGAGTATGACGGAAAATATGCTAAAATAGATGATTTTACCGTAAACTTCAATAATTTAGGATACTTAATAATTGATAATGTAAGTATCAGAAAAAATACTGTTTTTTTATATGGAAAATTAGATACAAAATTTGTTTCTAAAGCGGATTTTAGTGTTTTACTAAATGATAAAAAAATAAAGCCAAAGTTTTATAATCTAACTAACAACTATGATGAAAAATTATTTACAGGAGATGAATTACATCAATATGTTGGGATATCTTTAAAATTAAGTATAAAAGCTGATTTTAAACTTACCTTTTATTTTAAGGATTTTGTGTTAACTCCAAGATTTAAAAGAAGTAGTATTTTTTTTGAAAAAATGCCAAATAGTTTTAGGAAATATAATAATAGACTTATATGTTATAAAAAGAAGTATAAAAGTATAATTTGTTCAAAAGATAGTATTTTAAAAAGATTTTATTATGAATTTAAAAATTGTCTTTTCCTTCTTAGGTATAAAAAGATTAAATTAGTTTTAATTCGCCTTATGATAAGTATTTATAACATATTCAAACATCAGAGCATTATGCTAATATCAGACAGAGTTAATAAAGCTGACGATAATGGTGAACATTTCTTTAAATTTATGTTAGAGAATCATCGAGAATATAAATGTTACTATATCTTATCAAAAGATAGCGTTGATTATGAAAAAATGTGCAAAATAGGACCGGTATTGGATAATACATCTATTAAGTATAAAATACTTTTTCAGTTATGTGATTATGTTGTATCATCTCATGCAGAAGATTACATTTTTAATGTTCTAGGGAAAAACAATAAATATGTTCAAGATAAATACAAATTTAAATACATATTTTTACAACACGGTATTATCAAGGATGATTTAAGTCCTTGGTTAAATGTTAATACCAAAAAAATGGACATGTTTGTAACTTCATGCAGACCAGAATATCAATCATTATTAGATTGTAATTATTATTATGGTAAAGATATTGTTAAAATGACAGGTTTACCAAGATATGATTCGTTACTAAATAAACAAAAAAATACTCAAATAAAAAAGCAAATTCTTTTATCTTGCACCTGGAGAAATTCTCTTGCTAATAAGGTAGATAGGAAAACGGGAAAAAGACTATATAACGAAAAATTTAAAGAATCCAATTACTTCAAATTTTTAAATTCTCTCATAAATGATAAAAAACTTCTTAAAGCGCTAGAGAAAAACAACTATAAAATACGATTTTGCCCACATCCAAATGTTTTAACTCAACTAGAAGATTTTGACGAAAATGAATTTGTAGAAATTGAAAGAAATAATATTAATTATCAAAAAGAATTTTGCGAAAATGCTTTGTTAATAACAGATTATTCCAGCGTTTTCTTTGACTTCTGTTATTTAAAAAAACCTGTTGTATATCTACAACATGATCGTAAGGAGTTCTTTGAAGGACAACTATACGATGAAGGTTATTTTGATTATAAAAAAATGGGCTTCGGACCTGTATGTTCAACTTTAGATAGTGCTGTTAAAGCAATTATTGATTATATTGAAAACGGATGTGAGATGCAAGAAAAGTATTTAAAACGTGTGGAAAATTTCTATTCGTTTCATGATGATAGAAATTGTGAAAGAGTATTTAAAGAAATTACAAATTTAGATAAGTAGGAGGATAAAGTGAATATATACTTACTATTAATAATATTATTAATTTTTATTGGCTCAAAAGTTTTTATTAAAGATTTTAATGTCAATTATATGAGTAAAGATACAACATCTTCTATTAAGGGAATATTTATATTAGTTGTATTTTATAGCCATTTGGTTTCCTATACCATAGTCAATAAGAGTAAAGACTTTTTAATGTTTAAACTAAAAAAATATTTAGGACAATTGATGGTAACTATGTTTTTATTCTACTCAGGATATGGGGTTTACGAATCTATTAAAAAAAATAAAAGCAAATATATAAAATCAATTCCTAAAAAAAGAGTATTAATAACTTTGTTTAATTTTATGGTGGCGGTTCTTATGTTTGAGATTATAAATCCACTTATTGGAAGGTCCCTACCACTAAGAAATAATCTTTTATCTTTTATTGGGTGGGAATCTGTCGGCAATAGTAATTGGTATATCTTTGGCATTTTGTTTATGTACCTAATAACTTACTTTTCTTTTGTTTTTTTTGAAAAAGAAGACAAAAAAGCCATTTTATCAACATGGATATTTGTAATAATATTTTGCTTGTTTATGGCGTTATATAAAGATGATTATTGGTACAATACTCTATTTTGTTATCCATTAGGTCTAACATATTCGTTTTATAAAGAAAAAATAGAAAAATTAATGCTTAAAAATAAAAAATATTTTATAGGATTAATAGCAACTGCTATAGCATTTATAGTTTTATATAAGTATAAAAGCGTAAATTGGGTATATTATCAATTTTTAAGTATGATATTTTGTCTTCTTATCGTTTTTATTACAATGAAATTTAATATCAATAACAAAATACTAAAATGGTTAGGCGATAATCTTTTTTGGATGTATATTCTGCAAAGAATACCTATGTTAGTGTTTAGGTATTTAGGCTTAGCAAACAATGAATATAGTTATGCTGCTGCGTGCCTTATAGTGACTATTATTTTATCATTTGTTTTTTCAAATATTATCAAAAAAGTTGATGAAAAGATTTTGTCATTAATTAATCACACATCATAAGAATTGAGAAAATTCAAATGTAATATAAAAAATATTATCATAAACAAAAATAAGGGAACCCCCTTATTTTTCTTATGCTTAATAAAATATTATTTAGATTACAAATTGGAATAAATGGTATTAGTTAGATTTTTTAAATATACCAAATAATCTTTTTTTATTCTCCACTGGAGCTGCAATAAAAAAGCGATTTTTGCTTTCATTATTTGCTAAATTATTCTTTATCCAATCAAGTTTAGTTTTATTTGTAATATTAGGGGCAAGTTCTAATTCCATTGTTTCAAAAGATATTTTTTCCTCTTCAATATTTTCATAAATAAAATCGTTTTGATCAAAATATTTATGCAATTTAACATCAACATCTTGATAATTCTTCGTTGATTCTTTGGTAAAGAAAACATTTCTTGATATCATACGAACAGGGTTCCCTGCAAAACTAGTATTAGAGCATAGATTCTTGTTTGCAACTACTGAAGATGCGCCAATAATAGCACCAGAACCAATCTTACTTCCCTTCAATATAGCACAGTTAAATCCTATCCAACAATGATCTCCTATATATATGCTTTTCGCAGCATTTATTACGGCATGAGTTTGTGTGTCAAATATTGCATGACCATCAGAAACTCTAATATGTATGTTAAAAGAAAACATACCATTATTTCCAATAATAATATTTTTTTGATCAGAAGCAGTTAGATGAATAATACCATTAAAATAATTCTCTTTTCCAATATATAGCACAGAATTGTTATTAACAGCGGCATCTAAATAATATATCTGTTTGCTTCTTGATAGATAGATAATTGAATCGCTTCCGTTAAAAATAATCGTTGAGTTCTCCATTTGAACTCCATCTTCAATATATAAAATATTATTTTTTCCTTTAAATATAATTTTCGAATTAGTCATTTTAGGAACTTTACCTTCAAAAGTATTGTTTTCAATATTCTTAAATTCTTTACTAGTTGTTATAATCTCTTCCATCAATCTCACCCTCATAACACATGATACTTACATTATACTACATTTGTAAAACTATATAAATGTTTTATAAGTATGTTTTAAAATAAAATGCTTTTTCTTTTATTATGAAGCAAAAAATGTTAAAATAGATATAAGGAGAATTGAAGACTATGAAAAAGTTTTTTTCTAATATAAAAAAATATTACAAATATGCAGTGCGTTCTGCTAAAGCAGAATTAAAAAGTGAAGTATCAGATTCATATCTTAATTGGTTATGGTGGATTATTGAACCATTTTGTTTTATGTTGATTTATACATTTGTCTTTGGTGTAATATTTCCCAATAACACACCATATTTTGCATCATTCGTATTTATTGGTTTAACAGCGTGGGATTTTTTCAATAGAATGATAACGGGAAGTGTTAAATTAATAACTAATAATCGTGATTTGGTAACTAAAGTATACATACCTAAATATATTCTTTTATTATCTAAATCTTTTACATATCTATTTAAGATGGGAATTTCTCTTATAATTACGTTCGGACTTATGATATTTCAGCACGTTCCATTATCAATTCATTTATTATGGTTTATTCCGATAATAATTGTGCTATATATTATTTCATTTGGTATAGGTATGATTTTGATGCACTTTGGTGTAACCTTAAACGACTTGGGTAATTTAACGAATATTGCTCTTCGTATGGTGTTTTACCTTTCAGGTATCTTTTACAACATCAACGAAAAATTGGGATCAAAGAATCCAAAATTGTGTTTCTTTTTACTGCGTGTTAATCCTATAGCTTTTTGCATGAATGAACTTAGAAAGACGATGCTATTTGCCAAGGCTCCAAGCATCGAAGGATTATTGTTTTGGCTAGTAATAGGTCTTATTTTATGTGCAACAGGTGCACACGTAATTCATAAAAATGAAAATAGTTATGCGAAGGTGATATAGTATGAAAAAGAAGAGCATAAAAAAAGAAAAAAAGAAAAATATTGCTGTAACCGTTAAAGATCTTCATATTAGTTATCGTGGATTAAAGAAAACTTCTATACGTGCTTCATGGAAACATTTTGGTGATAAAGTCGAAGTATATGAAGCCCTAAAAGGTGTTAGTTTTGAAATAGAAGAGGGTAAAATTCTTGGTATAATTGGCCAAAATGGTGCCGGCAAATCTACTATGTTAAGAGCAATAGCAGGAATTTTTTCTCCTGACAAAGGTTCTATTGATCTTCACGGTCGCACAATATCTTTATTGTCCATTGGTGTTGGCTTTAATAAAAAATTAACAGGTAAAGAAAACATTTATCTATCGGGAATGCTATTGGGATTTTCTGAAGAGGAAATAGCTGCTAAGGAAAAGGAAATAATTGAATTTGCCGATATCGGAGAATTTATAAAAAAACCAGTTAAAACATATTCATCAGGTATGTATTCCAAGTTAGCCTTTGCCATTACCGCGATATTAGAAACGGATATTATGCTTATCGATGAAGTGTTATCTGTCGGTGATGCCAAGTTTAAGGAAAAAAGCTATAATAAGATGAAAGAATTGATTTCTGATACCCATCGTACAGTTATCATCGTCTCTCATAGTTTAGGAACGATAAGCGAATTATGCGATGAAGTATTATGGCTTGAAAAGGGCGAAGTAATAATGAAGGGTAGTGCTGAAGAAGTAATACCTAAATATCAAGAATTTATGAGTGTTTAAGGAGGAAATTATGAAAAGAATACTTACATATGGAACATTTGATTTATTGCATTATGGACACATAAGATTATTAAAAAGAGCAAAGGAATTAGGAGATTATTTGATTGTAGCCGTCTCTACAGATGAATTTAACGCTATAAAAAATAAGACATCATATCATAATTATGAAACTAGAAAGAAAATGCTTGAAGCAATAAGATATGTCGATTTAGTCATTCCTGAAGAAAATTGGGAGCAGAAAAAGGATGATGTAATTAATTACCATGTTGATGTCGTAGTCATGGGAAGTGATTGGGCTGGATCTGACAAATTTGATTATCTAAAGGAATATTGTGAGGTAAAATATTTAGACCGAACTGAAGGTGTTTCAACGACAAAAATAAAGCAAGATTTAGGCTTGCAAGAACCAATTAATGGAGTAGATCAAATACCAGAAGACTCAGTTAACAAAAAATAGATAAATTTTTTATTGAAGTTGTAATATAAAAGTGTACACAAAAAAAGTGTATGCTTTTATTTTT
>ERZ777305.681-NODE-681-length-52903-cov-6.135161_pt1 | contig 52903 bp, 54 predicted proteins | sample MGYA00374965_ERZ777305 | MGnify/ENA primary metagenome ERZ777305 (study PRJEB29328, sample SAMD00013331) | mouse gut metagenome | study: EMG produced TPA metagenomics assembly of the Metagenome analysis of fecal microbiota from mouse which was promoted...
GAGGTAAATTCCACTGAACTGTCTAAAGGTGGAATTTAAAATTTCAATTTTCGTAGAATGGAGCGGACGAAAGCGTGGATTGTTTTTCGTAATTGGGTATGGTATAATTTTTCCCAGAACAAACCAAAAAATTGGGATTTGACGGGGGATTTTAATGATAGATAAAAAATATATGGCGCCTTTATGGATTAAGTATCCCGAAATATCTGAATCCAGCATAGGCTGGCGTATGGGGTATGGTGAGGTATATGCGGAAGAATTTTATGACTGGTTTTATGCGCTTTCAAAAGAAGAAAAGAAAGAATTTGAAGAAAAGTTTCCTAAGCCGCTTTTGTGGAATATAATGATGTATGAAATTTGTACCTATAACAATTATCACATAAGAAAGTGGAAGAAAATAAGGGGTTACAGTGTTGATACGCTTATCGAAGAAAGGAAAGCAGGATTAGAAAGACCTATCATCTGTTTTTGGGGACATCGAAATAGAGGCAGAAGCGTTGGAAAAGAATGTTTCAGTCAATGGTATAAGGCTGATTTTCGGGTAAATCATCTTCGATATTGTTGTATGGAACAGTATATGATGGCGGAAAAAGCACGTATTTTTGGAGATGAAGAAATTGCGAAGCAAATCATGGACGAAACTATGCAGGATAAGATAAAGGGGCTTGGACGGAAAGTAAAAAACTTTGATGAGAATATATGGAATGAAGTAAAATATCACATTGTTCTTACAGGGAATTATTATAAATTCTCACAAAATAAACAACTCAGGCAAGTTCTCTTGTCAACAGGTGAGAGTATCCTTGTCGAGGCAAGCCCCCTTGATATGATATGGGGAATAGGTATAGATGCTAACAACGAAAATGCGTATCATCCCGAAAAATGGAATGGTTCAAATCTTTTGGGCTTTGCTTTGACCGAAGTACGTGAAGAAATAAAACGCATCAGAAAATATGAAAATGAAATTTTAAATTTGCAAGATGATGATACATAAATGATATTCCAGTTTATCGGTCTAAAAAAGAATCATGAACGTGCTTGCAATTTTGTAATCAACGCATCTTTGAGTACTTTCGTGTAGTTAATACCGGAGTTTTCACATGCGGTATTGCACCACATAGGAATGCTCAAGGTTTTTTGACTGTTTTATCATTATACGCACAAGTGTATTCGTCGAGATTGATGCAGACCATATTGACAAGTGCTGTACCTTCATCCCTTTCAACCGCATCAATAGGGGGCGGAGCAGGAAGTGCATCACCGTTAGGCATAGAGGTAAACAGATATTGCTCACAAGCCTCTTGAGCCATAGCGAACGCATTAGCGAGATTATCTCTGTATGTTGCTAAATCGTTAAAGTCAGGAAAGATAACAGAAAATTTTCCATCACTCTCCGGATAAAAAACGGCGGGATAAATATAATTTCATAGTAATCTCCATTCTTGCTCAACGCGCGAATTTGGGCGCAAGCACAAATTTGCCTGTGAAAAATTTATTTTTCACAGTACGCTCCTTTCTTTTAAGATGAAAGGTCTCATTTGTATTGTTTCCTCGAAGCAGGAGTTTAACACTTTCTTTTAAACATCATAACACGCCCGAGTTTGACACTTTTCTTTTAGGAGATTAGGGGTCTAATTCTACCAAATAAATGTGAATTTATCAAGTACATTAATATGTCACATCCCAATCTGAAAAGCCAGGCGCCATTTGCCCCATTGTATATTCGCCTGATTGCTCATCAAGCATACCATCAGATATTCGGACTGTATAATATCCATATTGTATTGTTCCGGAACTGCTGTATACATTACACTGAATATGAAGAATATTATTTTTTCTTACGAAGTATGAGTATTCAAGCTTTGTTGTATCAGATTCTTTTAATTCGTAGGCAATCATGTTTTTTATGCTTTGAGCGTTTTTGTAACTTAAATACTCAGTTTCCGTTATTTATTTTGCACCATATTCCTTGTAAGTTTTTCCATCAAAATACAAATAGGTATCTTTCCAGGTATGGACGTTCATTCCGAAATCTGGTTCGTATATGCCGTCATATGCTTCTATATCAAGCGTTATGTCACCATTTTCTGTCATGCGGACATAACCATATTTATTAGAAGCCAGGCAAGAGATGTCTTTGTCTTTTAGAGATATGATGGAATAGTTTTTTTCTGTACCCATCATACAATACGCATTTATTACAACATGTGTTTCATTCTTTAAATCAAGTAATTCTATTTCACAGGCATCCATGCCTTTATTATTTTGATGGACCAGAAGGCAAGTTGCGCCATCGCTGCTGCAATACCAAGTCTGATATAACCCCATATTGTCGGAATAAACGCCTGTTAATTCTTTGGAACCATCGTGGTCCATGTCGGTATATACATAATTCTCCAGCTGTTTTCCTGAAGTTGTTTGTGTTATTGCAAGAAGCTCTTCTTCGCTTAAGGGTTTCTTTTCAAAGGACTGCATACTTTCAAATGAAAGTAAATCAATTGGGATACATGCTCTCGCACCATCCTCTTGGAACAGGGACAGCTTATACATGGATACAGCAAGTACTTTTTTGGCTCTTTTCTGTAGCAAACCAATACGAACAGTATAAGTATAAAAATAATTGCCGAAAAAAATATTTTTCTTTTCATGTAAGAGCATATCCTTTCTTTCAATAATTATTTTAGCGTCAAATAGTCAGTCCGAAAAATGATACATCATCAAAATAATAGAAATTATATGATATTGTCAATATTGGTTGATAATATCATATAATGCCCGGTAGTAAAATTCCATGTCGTATTTTTGCTGCTTTTGTGGCAATATGGGAGCGGCAGGCTGAAGCGCTGCCCCTTCCGCTCATTATGGGGAAAGATAGTGGAAATGTTCACATCCTTATGCTATAATTTTCCCATCGCAGGCAGAACGACAAATCGGCATAGAGGTAAGAGTTATGAAATATGTAAAGGAAGAAGTGCAAATAGAAGGTTTGAAAACATATATTTTTGCCCCTGAAAATGCCAGACTGCTGCTGTCTGATACCGACCTTATGGAAAAAATAAATTTGCCTGCTTCTTGCTTAAAAGGATTTCAGTATAATATTGATGTAGCAGAACATCATTTTGATAAGCATCTGTTTCCAACTATATTTCATCATAAAGGGCGCTGCTTTTTTTCTCTGTGTGCCCGCATTGGTGAAAGCTATATTGATGTAAAATATCACGAAAAATGGTTTTGCCGCCGATGTTACGAAACAATCGCTGAAAATGTTTTAATTCCGGGGGAGGATAACGGCGTTTTCTTTCCGGTTGGATGGCAGAACAGATATCCGTCTGTCTTTCATTTCATGCGATGTAAAAAATGTGGCGAGCGTACAGACAGAGATTTGTTGACAGAAGAAGAATTTCACATATCGCAGGCTTAGGGAAAGGTAAGGTTATTATTATGAAACTTCTGATTAAACAACGTGTATTTTCGTGGACAGATTCGTATGATGTCTACGATGAAAACGGCAATGTAAAATATTTCGTAAAAGCAGAGTTTTTATCTCTCGGACATCAGCTGCATGTTTATGACCGGAACCGCAATGAAATCGGCGTAATCCACCAGAAAATACTGACGCTTCTGCCGGCATTTGAAATAGAAGTCGGCGGCAGAACAATAGGAACGATTCAGAAACAGTTTTCGCTGTTTACGCCAAAGTATGAGATTGACTATAACGGCTGGCGCGTAGAGGGGGATTTCCTCGGATGGGACTACGATGTTTTCAGCGGATGCAGTCCGATTGTACATATTTCCAAAAAACTGCTTCAATGGGGAGATACATATGTGATTGATTTCTGTAATCCGGAAGATGAATTAGACGGTTTGCTTCTGGTCATTGCGATTGATGCGGCTAATTGCAGTCAGAAGTAGGCGGATGCTGTGGTTTCTGTACGATATCAGGAAGGGATGAAAAATGAATCATGACAGAGATTCAAATCAGAATTGCCGGGAAGCTGGCAGCGGAAAAATATCAATTGAGAGATACACTGTGAGAAAGGCATGGCTGATGATATGAAGGAATACCTGAGGGAAACTGTCATACCAAAACTTATGGAGGCATTGCAGGTATATAATAAAGAAGATATTGAAGATACGATAATTGCCATGTATACCGATTCTGCGTTGTGTCCGGGCGGCAATAAAATAAAAGAAATCGTAACGCAGTTTTCCATAGATTTGGACATGGAAGCAGTAATATATATTTTTGAGGCTTTATTGGAAAAGGAAAATATTATTGAGAATGGTATTGTTTTTACCCCGGAATATATTGCCTCTTTTATTGTAAAAAATGTTTTCGATAACGTTTCTGAGTGGAGCGAAAAGCTTCGTATTATTGACCCCGGATGTGGATGCGGTATTTTTCTGATAACGGCAATCGAGTATTTGAAAAACAGATTTCATGTCAGGGTGAAGGATATTGTATTAAATAACATATATGGTATTGATTTAGAACCCGATAACGTAAGAAGATGTAAAAAAATCATGAAGATGCTGGTTACATTGGATGGCGATGAAATTTCAGAATCGGAGATATCTGTTATTAATGCCAATAGTCTGAAACAAAACTGGAATAAGACGTTTCATGCAGAAGGATTTGATTTTATTATCGGGAATCCTCCATATGTAAATACACATGATATGAACAATGAAACAATTTTATTTCTGAAAGAAAATTTTAAAACGACACAAACGGGCGTTTTCAATATTTTTTACGCTTTTATTGAACACGGAATGCAATACCTGAAAACTTCCGGGAAGATGAGTTTTATTGTTCCAAATAATTTTATGACGATTAAATCGGCCATGAATTTGCGGGATTACATTCAAAGCAACAAAGCGTTAAAACAAATTATTGACTTTACAGACAATATGGTGTTCAAACCGATTAGAACATATAATTGTATTATTGTATTGGATAAGGCGGAAAATCAGGCATTTCAATACGCTGTGTTAAAAAAGAGCGATTATCCGGAAAGGCTGTTAGAGCGGATTGAATATAATACAATGCCGCTGATGCGTCTGGACAAAAACGGCTGGAATTTAGTTGATAAAAAAACATACGAAAATTTGATGAAAATCGAAAATCAGGTTCAGACAATCAAGGATTTTATTCGTACGGGAATTGCTACGTTGAGAGATAATATTTATATGGTCAGTAAATCGGAACAGGGATTTTATAAAATAGTGGATGAGACCAGATATGAAATTGAGAGCGGACTTGTAAAGACAATTTATAAAATACCGGAATTGAAAAAGGGAGAACGACTGGAAGATGTATGCAGATATATTATTTTTCCTTATATAGAATGTGAGCAGGGCTATAAGATTATTCCGGAAAATATCCTGCGGGAACAATATTCTGATACCTATCGATATTTGCGGAGCAGGAAGGAGGAATTAGACAGCAGGGATAAGGGAAAGGGGAATCCGGTTGCGTGGTATGCATATGGGAGAACACAGGGGTTGAACCGGTATGGAAAAAAACTGTTGTTTCCCACATTTACAAACAGACCCAAGTTTATGCTTGTTAAAGATGAAGAAGCCCTGTTCTGCAATGGATATGGAATTTTTGAAAATGAATATCTTGATTTGGAAGAACTAATGGCTGTACTCAATTCAAAGGTCATGGAATATTATGTTGCCAATACAAGTTATGCGATTGAAGGAGGGTATTATTGCTACCAGAAAAAATATATTGAAAGGTTTTCGATTCCGGAGTTTGATGAAGACGAAAGAAAATTGCTGAGAACAGGAAACAGACAAGAGGTTGATGAAATGTTGCTTGAAAAATACGATTTGGTTATTTAGGAGAAAAAAATGGCATATATAGACAATCAGCTAAAAAGTTTTAAAGATATGATAGAAGATGCGATTATTACAGGGGGAGTGGCAGGAAAAACGTCCTGTATCAGGTCATCCGCCCTAATAAATCTGATACATGATGCGGTTAAATGGGAATTGATAGAGCACAGCGTGCGGAAAGAAAATATCAGACCGCCTTTTGGTAAGACAAAACCGGAAATCAGAATGGCCGGTTTATTAAAACAAAAGGACCAGGATGTATGTGTGCTGCCAAGCGGAATAAAGAAGAAGGCAGAGAAGATTACATGGGGACCAATGGCATTTCAGGATAAAACAGACCCATACGGTTATGAATATTCTACGAATGCACTGGTCATTAATGTCAGGAGCCAGATGAGCAGCCTGGCTAAGAATACGGATACGATTTTGGAAAGGACTTTTGCGGAAGCTTTGAATTGTTAAAAAAGTTAAATGCGGTTTTTTGAAACGGACGAAAGAGGGGAATTACAGTGAAGAGGAGGTCAATCGGGCCAAAGCATGAAATGATTGTTCAGCCGGTTTTTATCATTGGAACCTGTAACGAAGCCGGCACGAAGAATTTGACGCTGATGCCGTTTCTGTTTCTCGTTTCCATGCTGTTACTCACCGCCTGCGGCTCGAAGGAGAAGGTGCAGACGGCGGCCGGTCGGATGATATCAGAGGATGCCGGGAAAACCGCCGCTTCCGGCGAAAAAGTACAGGCGGCGGAGGCCGTCGGGCAGATGGTCGAAGTAGAGGAAGCTCTGTTAGAGAAGAGGGCAATTCCCGTGGATTTTCCGTTTCCTTATACGATGGAGGCATATACCATGTCGCTTGTGCCGGTAAGAGGAGAGAAGGGGCAGTACGATTTGCGGATATGCGACGAATCCGGTGCGGTTGTGCAGCAGTTTTTCTGCGGTGCGCTGGCGGAGCCGCTGACCTTCCGGTATGATGATTTGTTCTACGATTCCTATTGCGATTTGGAAATTTTCTCGGCGGACAGCCGGACCGGGCTGCTGTTTCCTTATGACTGGCAGCATGTGGACGGAAGGATTCTGAAAGAAACGGCGATAGAGATTCCGCTCTATGATGATTTTGAAGGGCCAAACATAATGGTTCGTGAAGACAGCGCGGCCTATGTGAAAAAAACAATTTACCAGGTGAATATGGACAGAAACGAGATGGTAGAGGCCCGCAGATGGCATATGGATAAAGAAACGGGAACGTTGGAGATTTGGGACTGTCTGGAACAGAGAACCGTTTTCGCGGGGCAGACGGCAATTGACGAGGACGGCGAGCCTGTAAATGAAGAATATTATGGCTATCTTTTCTGGAATGTCTGGTACTGGCTCCGGCCTTTTAAAGAGAATTCGGAGATTAACGTCTGGATATCCGAACCGTGGGAGGAAGATGAAGAATGGGATGAGGGCGGTTACGAATTAATGCAGCATATCCTTTGGGGAAATGACGGTCATATGACGGAATATCCGGACAGGCAGACGCTGCTTGCGGAATACGGTTTTGCGGACCGGGAGCCTTTTTATGAGGCTTATGATGAGCGGGGCAATCTCAGCCTGGAACTTTATGTGAATGAACGGGAAGAAACGGCCTGCGGTTTTATCCATCAATATCGTTTTAGCAGCGATATGGAGAAAGTAGAGTATTTGTATGGATTTACGATAGATAATATACAGGAAATTGACTGGGAGGAACCGGACCCCTATCACATGAAATCCTATGATGGGGGAGACGGCTCGGATTCGGTGGAGGGTTACGAAGAAATTCTGGAAAGCAGAGACGACGGAAAGCCGGCGTATTTTGTTTCAAAGGGCTGTATCGAGTGGTTGAAAGATGGTGGAGCAGAGGAGGGCGAGAAAGATATTCTGATACAGATTGCCTGGGTTTACCGGGACGACGGCAGTATGTACTGCCGACGTTACAGGCATAACGGCTATGTATTCAGCTCGACTTTCAGCACGATGGACAGTTACTATGATGAGGCCGGCCGGGTTGTTTATGAAAACGGTTATATTACGCACGGCAGTCTTCTTTATTATTATTTTTATGAAGATAGTGGAAGAAAACCAAAATTTTGTCTGGAATTGGATGACAATTTAGGGTATTATATTCCTGTAATGGTAAAATATCGGTAGTTCGACGCAGGGCGCATTGAAAAAAGCGCCCTGTTATGATGATTTACGGAAGAACTCCCGATAGCCGGATATTTTGGAAGGGAGAACAAAAGAGATGAAAGTGGATATCAAAGAGGTCAAATTGGAAATATATGTTCCGGGAGAATTTATCGAGAAGATTCGGGATGCTTTGGCGGACCGGGGAATCGGCCGGGTCGGCAATTACAGTCATGTCGTATCTTATCAGGAGACAAAAGGATTCTGGAAGCCTCTGGAAGGCAGCAGTCCGTATCAGGGAAAACAGGGAGAGATGTGCGGCAGAAACGAAATGATGATGGAAGTGCGCTGTCCGGTCGAAAGAGTGAAGCAGGCCGTTCAGATTATTCGAACGATTCATCCATACGAAGAGCCGCTTATCAATGTTGTTCCGTTATGCAATGACCTGCTGCTTTAATCCACCAAAGGATGCTTTGATTTGGAAAAGGTGTCTGGATTCGGTTTATACCGAATCCATCCATACCCGCATCTGATTTTCGCCCCGGTTGCCCCATGTATAGTAGGGAACGGCCACGGCTTCACATGGTCTGGCAGCAGGGGCCTTATCCGAGTATAATTCCGCAGATAATTCGTCGGATGCTTCCGTGCGGAGCGCTTTTGCGGTAATCGTTACCGTACCGCCAAGAAGATTTTCCTGGAAGGCCGAGGGACGAAGTTCGCATCCGGACTGTAAAGATAAGGAAATTACATCGCCCTGATTGTCAATGCCCTCGAAGCAGTATACGAGCGGACCACGGCAGACTGCCGTTTTACCGGTCAGCGCGGGAATTTTGGGAGAAGCGTACTGAAAGCGGGCGGTTCCGTCCAGCGTCAGCCTGACGGTATCTCCATCCGAAACGCTGAGGTAAACATACCCATTTCGCAGGAAATCGCGATAGCATACATCATTTTGTGGAGAATGATGCGCAATCTCAGAATCGTCGCCGTCGGGCGATGATTTTTCATTGACGGAAAGCTGCCATGTTCTGCTCCAGCCGGGAATCCGGATGGCCAGTTTTCCGCCTTTTTCAATATGATAAAGAATCTCAAAATCATAGGGATATTTCGTTTCACAGGTAAATTTCATGCCGTTTTCGAGGCGGACTTCTCCTGCGGCAAACAAGTGACAGAATGCCGTATCTTCATTTTCTCCGTAAGCATATTTTCCATAGGAAGAAATCAAACGGGCCGCGTTCGGCGGGCAGCAGGCGCAGGCATACCATTTGGGACGCACCGGCAGGTCGTGTTTGTGGGTCGGTGCAATGCCTGAAATGCCCGGAAGGATTTCCAGCGGATTGACATAGAAGAATCGTTTTCCGTCCAGCTGCATGCCGGCAAGCACCGTATTGTAAAAAGCACGTTCGCATATATCGCCGTATTCTCCGTTTACTTCGTTTTCCAGCATTCTGGAGGCGAAAAACATCAGCCCGATGGAGGCGCATGTCTCCGCATAGGCGGTATCGCCCGGCAGGTCGTAATCCACGGTAAAAGCTTCTCCGTGCACGGTAGAGCCTATACCGCCGGTCAGATACATCCGCCGTTTCGTAATGCTTTCCCAAAGTCTGCGGCAGGCGGCAAAAAGTTCCTTATCGTCCGCGGAAGAGGCGAGATCCGCCATAGCGGTATAAAGATACACGGCGCGCACCGCATGGCCGACTGCGTCTTTCTGCTCCCGGACAGGCGCGGAAGCCTGTGAATAATCCGTTTCGGAAGGATTGCTGTTCCAGACGCTCCAACTGCGTTTTTCTTTTTCCTTTTCATAAAAATGGGAATCGACGCCGCGGGTATTGATAAAGTGCTCCGCAAGTTCCAGGCTGTGCTGACTGCCTGAAAGACGGTACAGTTTTAACAGCGCAAGCTCTATTTCGGGATGCCCGGGATATCCCTCATGCTTTTCGACGATAAAGTGTTGATACAAATGCTCCATGTTTTTTAACATGACTTTTAAAAGCGTATCTTTTCCTGTCGCTTCGTAGTAGGCGCAGGCCGCCTCCATCATATGGCCGGAACAGTAAAGTTCATGCCCTTCCTGTAAGTTTGTCAGGCGTTTGTCCCTGTCTTTGATGGTAAAATAGGTATTCAGATAGCCGTCCGAGTCCTGTGCGCCGGCAATGATAGTTATCAGTTCATCGACGGTCTTTTCCAGCGTTTCATCCGGGAAAAGGGAGAGGGAATAAGCTGCCGCTTCTATCCATTTGGCAGCGTCGCTGTCCTGAAAGACCATACCGTAGAAGCCGTCGTCGCCGTCTGCCTGCGTGCTGCCTGCGTTTAGGGTTCTGCTGTTGCCGTCTGCATGATTGTTCTCTGCAGCGGGTTGGTTTTCTGTGTTTCGAAGCGCTTTTCCGGCGTTGATAAAGTTTTGGATAACGTGACTTTTTTCCGTATCAGGCGCTTTGTCACAGAGAACGTCGTACTGATAAGGAATTACGACGTCTTTGACCAGCCGCTGATACTTTCCGATAAACCCATCGGCCCGATAGGCCCCGATGGATGCCTGATGCTGTACTTTCATAATGATACCATGCCCTTTCTGGAGTTAAATTTTATTTTTCTTCCTTATGTGAGACGAGCGGATGCAGGTAGGCATACTGCAACGCTTTGTTTTCCGTGGTGACCATTGTAGTCAATATTATGTCGCCGTTTTCCCGATACCAGACGCCGCCGTAATTGCCGACGCCGCCGGCATCATAGCCGCTTTCCCCGTATTGTTCGACGGTGGCCGCGCTGATTGTTTCATAAAGCGCCTCAAGTTCCTCCGCGGTTTCCGCGCTGTACGCCCAGGCTACGCTCATCAGACGGTTTTCTGCATCGAACATATATTTTACGGTTCCGGAATGGCCTTCATACTCTTTCGGATAAGTATAACAGAGTCCGCCGTAGAGGGAATCGTATGTGGAATAGTTTTCTCCTTCCGCCGCGGTCATGTCTTCTGTCGTACTGTCCCAGTTCAGTTCGGTAAAAGGGCAGTCGAACGAAGGTTTTTTATCCTGTCCGCAGGCCGTCAGGGCGCAGAGCAGGAGCAGCGCGGTCAGAAGCGGTAAAAAATTTCTGGCAGTTTTTCTTTTTGTAATCATGTGATGTACAGACCCTTTCTTCATGAATGATATGGCAAACTGTATTTTTAACAGATGCTGTGATATTAAGAGAAAAATATTATCAAAATTCCGCCTTCATAAATTGTTTCGGTGTGATTCCCTTGTATTTGTGAAAGGTTTTGATAAAGTAACTTTCGTCATTAAAACCGCAGGAGATGGCAGTCTCTTTGATGGAAATATCTTTCGTTGACAACATCTCGCAGGCGCATTCAATACGGTAGTAATTCAGGTAGTCGATGGGCGTGCGTTCCGTCATGCTGCGAAAATACCGGCAGAAATATTTGGGATTCATTCCGGCAATTTTAGCCAGATTGTCAAGACTGATGCTGCTGTCATAATTTTCTGCAATGTAGGCAAGAACATTTTTGATGGAATTGAGATGTCTTGCGGCTTTGATGTCTTTCACATCTTCTTCGTAAAGATGCTCTTCCAGAATTGTGCCGATGAGCTGATACAGATAGCCCTGGGTCATAAATTCATAACCGGTCTTTTTGCCGGATAAAGCAAGCGTAAGATTGTCCACAATGGGCAGAACGGCGGGGCTGCGTTCGGAAAGCAGGTTGTGTATGGTAATTTTATGGTCCATGATATCATGTATGTTTTTGGAACATGCGTGATTATCCTGCAACAGAATCTGCAGGTCAAAAACAATACAGTCATAGACGCAGGTGTGGTCCTGCGGATTGCCGCCGTGAAGCGTGCCGTCCGTGATGAAAATGACATCTCCTTCATGATAAATGCGTGTATCATTGTTCAAAGTCAAATGAAAAGCGCCGGAGATAATTCGGATAATCTCATAGTGCCTGTGCCAGTGGTAGGGCATGTAGTAACGGGGACTGTGAGGAACTTCATGATAAAAAGCAATCGGAAAGTTGAAAGTCCCCTGCTGCCGTTGTTCTTTATAATCAAGATACTTCATCTTTTTGCCGTATTTCCCTCTTCCTTGTAAACAGGTGAATATTGTTGTATTTTTTTATATTATATCACTTTTATTTTTTTTCGCCAGTCCTTATAATAAAAAATAGTAGCGAATCGTAACGGTTCTGCGGACGCCCGGCCAGAGCATAGTTCTCTGGCCGGGCATCCGCGGAGCCGTTACGAAGAATATGTCTAAGGAGGTTGGTTATCAAATGGCAAAGAACAGATTAGTTGGAGATTATCCGGTAATTGGAATCAGGCCGACGATTGACGGTCGAAGAGGCGCATTGAAGGTAAGAGAGTCTTTGGAAGACCAGACGATGAATATGGCGAAGTCGGCTGCAAAATTGTTCGAGGAGAATTTAAAATATTCAAACGGCGAACCGGTGAAAGTCGTAATTGCAGATACGACCATCGGACGTGTCGGAGAAGCGGCAGCCTGTGCCGCAAAATTCAGAAAAGAAGGCGTTGACATCACATTGACCGTAACACCCTGCTGGTGCTATGGTGCGGAGACGATGGATATGGACCCGATGACGATTAAAGCTGTATGGGGCTTTAACGGAACGGAGCGTCCGGGTGCGGTATATCTTGCTTCCGTATTGGCTACGCATGCACAGAAGGGACTTCCGGCATTCGGTATTTACGGACATGAAGTTCAGGATATGGACGATACATCCATTCCCGACGATGTGAGAGAAAAACTGCTGCGGTTCGGCCGCGCGGCTGTTGCGGCTGCAACCATGAGAGGAAAATCCTATCTGCAGATTGGTTCCGTGACAATGGGAATCGGCGGTTCCATTATCGACCCTGCGTTTATAGAAGAATATCTGGGCATGCGTGTGGAATCCGTAGATGAAGTGGAAGTTATCCGCCGCATGACGGAAGAAATTTATGACAAAGCCGAATATGAGAAGGCGCTTAAATGGACGAAGGAAAAATGCAAGGAAGGATATGACAAAAATCCTGATTTCGTGAAGGCTTCCGATGAAGAAAAAGAAAAGACATGGGAATTTGTCGTTAAGATGATGGTTATCATCAAAGACCTGATGAACGGCAACCAGAATCTGCCGGAAGGCTGTGAAGAAGAGATGGTAGGCCACAATGCGATTGCAGCCGGATTCCAGGGCCAGCGTCAGTGGACGGATTTCTATCCGAACTGCGATTTCCCGGAGGCATTGTTGAATACTTCCTTCGATTGGAACGGTGCGAGAGAACCTTATGTTCTGGCGACCGAGAACGACGTTTTGAACGGGCTTGGCATGCTGTTCATGAAACTGCTCACGAACCGCGCTCAGATTTTCGCGGACGTTCGTACATACTGGAGCGGTGACGCGGTGAAACGCGTAACGGGATATGATATCGAAGGACATGCAAAAGATGCGGACGGATTTATTCATCTGATTAATTCCGGTGCGGCATGTCTGGATGCCTGCGGCGAAGCGAAAGATGCGGACGGCAACGGCGTGATGAAGCCCTGGTACGAAGTAACGGAAGCAGACCAGGATGCTATCATGAATGCGACGGAGTGGTGTGCGGCGGATAACGGATATTTCCGCGGCGGCGGCTTCTCTTCCAGATTTGAAACAAAGGCAGAGATGCCTGTTACGATGATTCGTCTGAACCTTGTAAAGAATCTCGGACCCGTTCTTCAGATTGCGGAAGGCTGGACAGTACATCTTCCGGAGAAGGTGTCCGATACCCTTTGGAAACGTACAGACTATACATGGCCTTGTACATGGTTTGCGCCGAGATGTACGGGCGAAGGATATTTTAAGACCGCTTATGACGTTATGAATAACTGGGGCGCAAATCACGGCGCAATCAGCTATGGCCATATCGGCGCGGATATCATTACGCTTGCTTCCATTCTGCGGATTCCGGTATGTATGCACAACGTTCCGGAAGAGCAGCTTTTCCGCCCGGCAGCATGGAATGCGTTCGGTTCCGACAGAGAAGGCCAGGATTTCAGAGCATGTGACGCATACGGCCCGATGTATAAAACAATCAAATAGAAATTGTGGGATATAAAACCATGCAGAATGGCCGTCAGGACATTTTGAGCTGCTTTCTGCACATAAACGAGTTTGTGGCAAGCAGCGCGCAGACATAAATCTCGAGATTGAAAATTTTAATTTTCAATCTTCACATTTGCCTCTTGTGATATAATGAATGGTATGGAACCAGGTATATCATAAGAGGCATTTTTAATTTTTAAATGAAGGGGTTGAAATTCTATGCCGGCAACGATAAGAGACATTAAAGAAAAGACTGGATTGTCACTCGCTACCATCTCCAAATATCTGAACGGAGGCAATGTGCTTCCGGAAAACAGAGTCCGGATTGAAGCGGCGGTTAAAGAACTTCATTACGAGGTAAATGAGATTGCAAGAGGACTCGTTACGAACAGGACGCGGACGGTGGGCGTCGTGGTTTACAGTGTGGAGAGTCTTTTTAACGGCACGCTTCTTCATCATATCGGCAATGCTCTCCGTAAGGAGAACTACGGCATTTTAATCTGTGATTCCTGTAACGATGAGAAAATCGAAGCGGAAAACATACGTTTTCTGCTGAATAAAAAGGTGGACGGCATCATTGTCGTGCCCGTATCCAGAAAATCCAGGTTTCTGAAACCGGCGCAGGATGCGGGTGTGCCGGTCGTTCTGATGGACCGCTCTTTTCAGAATGCGGAGTTCGACTGCGTACGCATCGATAACCGGATGGCTGCTTTCCGGGCGGTCAATATTCTGCTGGAGAACAACCACAGGAAGATTGCGGTCATTGGTGCGGATAATGAGAATGAATATACCGGATATGAACGTTATAAAGGTTACCTTGATGCTTTGGAACAGGCCGGAATTGAAGCCCCGGCGCAGTACCGGAAACTGGGCAGGCATTCCATCGGATTCGGGCAGGAGAGTATGCGGGAACTGCTTCAGTTAAAGGACCGTCCCACCGCGGTGTTCATGAGCAATTATGAGATTACGCTCGGTGCGGTCATGGCGCTGAACGAATCCGGCATGCAATGTCCCAAAGATATTTCCATGCTCGGCTTTGATGATTTGATTCTGTCCCATCTGTTAAAACCGCAGATGTACATGGTTATCCAGCCGATGAAAGAAATGAGTGAGAAAGCTGTGGAAATCCTGCTCCATCATATCCGAAGCAAGAGCAAGAAGGGGAAAAAAGAAGAAATTCCGGTGGAAATCATTATGGGAACGAGGATTCGGGAAGGAAATTCGGTGACGCGGCTGCCGTAGGGAAATGATAAGGAGTCTGAAATGAAAAGGTACTCAAAAATATTGGCTGTGTTTACAGTCATGTCTCTTTGCGTAATGACAGCGTGCGGCGAAAATAACAAAGAAACTCATGACGCTGCCCTTGCGTCTGTGATTTCAGAAAAAGAAATAAGCGTGTCTTATGCGGATTGGACGGATACGAGGAACGATGGGTGATGACTGCATATGAGTAAAAGAGCAAAACGTTTCGCATATAAATTCGGACAAATTTAAAATAAGAAACTTCATTGACATCTTAAAAAACCGCGTATATAATGAATTTATAAGATTTTGAAAAATTTATTATTTTTTTGTTTTAGAGCGAAACGTTTCGCTCTGTATGGAGGGATATGAAACAGCAATTATTGGGGATTGATATTGGAACGAGCGCCTGTAAAGTAGCGGTGTTCGACGAAGACGGAAAGGTGCTGGCACAGGCGAACCGGCCCTATCGGGTATATTATCCGCAGAACGGATGGGCCGAGCAGAATCCGGAAGAATGGTGGGAAGCGATTTGCGATGCCGTGCGCGAGGCGCTTTCCGAAGAAAGCGTAAGTGCAGAGCAGATAAAAGGAATCGGCGTGGACGGCCAGAGCTGGTCGGCAATTCCGGTCGATGAAAACGGCAGCGTCTTACATAATACGCCGATTTGGATGGATACGAGGGCAAGGCATCTTTGTGAAAAAGTAAAGAAAGAAATCGGGGCCGATGAGATATTCCGCGTGGCCGGCAACGATTTTCTGCCTTCTTATGTAACGCCGAAACTGCTGTGGTTTAAGGAAGAAAGGCCGGAAGTATTTCAGAAAACGCATAAGTTTCTGCAGAGCAACAGTTATATCGTTATGAAACTGACCGGAGAAATGAGTCAGGAATATTCCCAGTGCTACGGCATCCATTTTTTTCATATGGAAAAACTTTCTTACGATATGGCGTTGGCGGAAAAGATGGGATTGTCGCCGGATATGATGCCGAAGCTGTATGGATGCGATGAGATTGTCGGGAGCGTGACGGAAGAAGCGGCGAAGAAGACGGGGCTCAAGGCGGGAACGCCTGTTGTGGCCGGCGGACTGGATGCTGCCTGCGGCGCGTTGGGAGCCGGGGTATACCGACCGGGAGAAACGCAGGAGCAGGGAGGACAGGCGGGCGGAATGAGCATTTGCACCGACAAGGCCCTTTCTCATAAAGCGCTGATTCTCGGAACCCACGTCGTTCCGGGACTCTGGCTTTTACAGGGGGGAACGGTCGGCGGAGGCGGCGCTCTGAAATGGTTCCGGCAGGAGCTTGGCGGCGGAATGTCTTTTGACGAATTGACGGCGGAGGCAGCCGAAGCGCCTCCGGGTTCGGACGGCGTCCTGTTTCTTCCTTATATGGCGGGAGAGCGTTCTCCTATCTGGAATCCCGATGCAAAAGGCGTTTTCTACGGATTGTCTTTTGATAAGACAAGAGGGCATCTGATTCGGTCGGTTCTGGAAGGCGTGGCCTTTTCGCTGGAGCATAATCTGAGGACTGCGGCGGAGACCGGCATCCATGTGAATACGCTGAATGCGATGGGCGGGGCATCCAATTCTGTCCTGTGGACACAGATTAAAGCGGACGTTACAGGCAAGACAATCCGCGTTCCTTCGTCCGATACCGCAACAACGCTTGGCGCGGCAATTCTGGCGGGCGTCGGCTGCGGCGTCTATGGCAGTTATGGCGAAGCGGTAAACCGGACGATACGAATGACGAGAGTCCAGGAACCGAATCCGGAAAACAAAGCGGTCTATGACCGGTCAATGGAACGGTATCTGCGGTTATATGAGGATTTAAAGGAAGGGTTTTCGCTGTAAGAAGCGGTAAAAAGCGATAAAGCGCGATAAAGAAAAAGCGATAAGAGGAGGAAGAAAAAGACATGAAAGCTGGAGTTGTACATGCGAAGGATGATATTCGCTATGAGGAGATTCAAAAGCCGGAAGTGACGCCGGGGAAGGTGCTGATTAAGGTAAAATATACCGGAATCTGCGGTTCCGACATTCCGCGGGTAAACGGGGACGCCTGTCACTATTTCCCGAATGTGCTCGGACATGAATTTTCGGGAACGGTAGAGGAAGTGGGAGAAGGCGTTACCACATTAAAACCGGGCGACCGTGTGGCGGGCGTGCCGCTCGTGCCCTGTATGAAATGTACGGACTGCCAGAAAGGAAATTATTCCCTGTGCAGACATTACAGCTTTATCGGTTCCAGAGAGTTTGGGAGCTTTGCGGAATACGTGGTCGTGCCGGAAAAAAATGCCGTGAAATTCGGTGCGGAAGTGAGCTTTGAAAAAGGAGCTTTTTTTGAGCCGGCGACGGTTGCGCTGCACGGCCTCCGCAGAGTAGAATATCGCGGCGGAAAAAGCGTTGCGATTCTGGGCGGCGGGACGATTGGACTGATGACGATGCAATGGGCAAAAATATTCGGCGCGGAAAAAGTGGCAGTATTCGATATCCTGGATGAAAGACTGGAGCTCGCCAAAAGGCTTGGCGCAGATTGCGGCATCAATTCCGGCAAAGAGGATTTTATGGAACGGGTGAAAGAACTGACCGACGGACGGGGCTTCGATTATGTCTATGAAACGGCAGGCAATACCATTACAATGAAACTCGCTTTTAAACTGGCGGCCAACAAAGCGCAGGTATGCTTCATCGGAACGCCGACAAAAGACCTTTCTTTCAGCGTGGAAGAATGGGAGAACATGAACCGGAAGGAATTTATGCTGACCGGTTCCTGGATGAGCTATTCCGCGCCATTCCCCGGAGATGAATGGGAGCTGACGGCGCATTATTTCAGAACGGGAGAATTGAAGTTTGACGATTCCTTTATATATAAGAAGATTCCGCTTTCCAAAATTGACGAGGCGTTTGAAATGTTTAAGACACCGGGATTGGTGAAGGGGAAGATTTTGATTGACAGCGAGGGATAGAAAAGGTATGAGGCTCCGGAGCCGCGGCCGGACAGAGAACAGGGAGAAGAATAACGGAAAAGATAACGTAGAGAAGACAGCGAAAACATAGAAAGAGAGGACAACAATATGGGAGTTGAGGCTTCAAAAGTTCCACAGATTACGTTAAATACGGGGGAAAAAGTACCGTGTATCGGGATGGGCACATTCGGTTCGGACCGTTTCAGCGCGGAGCAGGTGGCGGCCGCGGTGGCAGGAGGACTTCGCGTAGGTTACCGGATGTTTGACTGTGCGGCATGTTACGGAAATGAGAAGGAAATCGGCGAAGTGTTTAAGGCTGCTTTCGATGAGGGAATCGTAGAAAGAAAAGAACTTTTTATCATGACAAAAGTATGGAACGACATGCACCGGGAGGTAGAAAAATCCTGTCTGAAGAGTATCGCGGATTTGCAATGTGACTATATTGACTTATTTTACATTCACTGGCCTTTCCCGAACTATCATGCACCGCATTGCGGCGTGGACTCCAGAAATCCCGATTCCAAACCTTTTTCGGTGGAAGAATTCATGGATACATACAGACAGTGTGAAGCGCTGGTGGATAAAGGGCTGATACGGCATATCGGCATTTCCAATATGACAATTCCGAAGATGGAGGCTGTTATTGATAAATTCAGAATCAAACCGGCGGCATGCGAGCTGGAACTGCATCCGTGCTTCCAGCAGCAGGAGATTTTCGATTATCTGAATGCGCATGATATCCAGCCGGTAGGGTATATGCCAATCGGTTCGCCGCAGAGACCGGAGCGGGATATGGAGCCGGAGGATATTGCGGATATGCAGGTTCCCGAATTTGCTGCGATTGCGAAGGCACACGGCGTTCATCCGGCTATTATTGCCTTAAAATGGGCGATACAGAGAGGGCAGATTCCGATTCCTTTTTCCATACATAATTTCGAGGCGAATTTGGAAGCGACCGTAACGGAGCCGCTGACGGAAGAGGAAATGCGGATTATTTCCACGCTTGAGAAAAATAACCGGCTTGTCAAAGGACAGGTGTTTTTGTGGCCGGGCGCGACGGACTGGCATGATTTGTGGGATGAAGACGGGGTAATTGTTCACTGAGGAGAATAAACCTGCCTGGCGGATATTTGCACGCTGTGAAAGGAGTATGGTTAATAACAATGGACGCAATGAGAGAAATGCTGGAAAAAAGAAGAAAGGGCATGAAATTTGCAGGGATTCCTTCTTTCTGTACGGCGAATGATTTGGTTATAGAGGCTTGTTTAAAACAGGCGATGCGGTTCGAGGATGATGTGCTGGTTGAGGCGACGGCCAATCAGGTCAACCAGTTTGGCGGGTATACGGGCATGAAACCCGCCGATTACCGCGATTTTGTTTATGAAATAGCGGATAATATCGGGTTTCCGAGAGAAAAGATTATTCTGGGCGGAGACCATCTCGGGCCGCTGACATGGCAGAACGAGCCGGAGAAGGAAGCGATGGAAAAAGCAGTCGAACTGGTCAGGCTGTTTGTACTGGCAGGATTTAAAAAAATACACCTGGATACCAGCATGCGCGTTGCGGATGACCCGGCGGACCGTCCGCTGAGCGATGAAACGATTGCCGGAAGGGGAGCGGTTCTGTATGAGGCATGTGAGAACGCATATCAGGAACTGTTGCGGGAAAATCCCGGAGAAATAAGGCCCGCTTTTATCATCGGCAGCGAAGTGCCGATTCCCGGCGGCGCGCAGACGGCGGAAAGTTCCATATCCGTGACGGAACCTGCGGATGTGGAAAATGCGCTTGCCGTTTACCGGCAGGAGTTTGCGAAGCGCGGATTGGAAGATGCGTTCGAAAATATCATAGGCATTGTTGTACAGCCCGGCGTAGAATTTGGGGACGAAGATATTTTTCACTATAACAGAGTGAACGCGGTGAAGCTGACGACGTCCATGAAAAAATATAACAATATTGTCATGGAAGGACATTCCACGGATTACCAGTCGCCCAAAGAGCTGAAGGAAATGGTGGAGGACGGCATAGCGATTCTGAAAGTCGGACCGGCCCTGACCTTTTCTCTGCGGGAGGGACTGTTTGCCTTGTCGCTTATGGAAAAACAGCTTGTTCCCGTGGAAAAGCAGGCGAATTTTATAGAAGTGATGGAAGAGACGATGCTGCGGAATCCTTCCAACTGGCAGAAACATTATCACGGAACGGAAAAGCAGCTTGCCAATAAAAGAAAGTACAGTTTTTCCGACCGGTGCCGGTACTATTTTGCGCTGCCCGAGATGAAAGAAGCCGTCGGGAAGCTGTTCCGGAATCTGGATGAAACAGAGATTCCGCTCAGTATGCTGCGCCAGTATATGCCGGTGCAGTATGTGAAAGTCAGGGACGGAATTTTACCACGAACTGCCAGAGAACTTGCAGAGGATTGTGTGGTACATTTAATAGAAGATTACAATTACGCGACAAAATTGAATTATATGACAGGAGATGTTTTCTGCTGTTAAAAAGTGAATATTGTTGTATAGATTTTCTCAAATTTCGCATATGCTTTCGTTGTAATTGATACTATTTTTTGATATAATAAATCAAATCGATTAGAGCGAAACGTTTTGTTTTACGAAAAACCAATAACAAAAGCAAGGGGGAATTCCAATGTCATTCGTTACAACGGAACAGATGTTACAGGCGGCAGACAGGGGCGGTTATGCGGTAGGGGCATTTAATGTTGAGAATATGGAAATGGTGATGGCAGTCATCAAAGCGGCGGAAGAGATGAAAGCGCCGGCAATATTGCAGACGACGCCATCGACCATAAAATACGCGGGACTTCCACTATATTATGCCAATGTCAAAGCCGCGGCAAAATCGGCGAAGGTTCCGATTGCGCTCCACTTAGACCACGGAAACAGTTTTTCCCTTGCAATGCAGGCATTGCGGGTCGGTTATACATCGATTATGATTGACGGTTCTCATGAAGAGTTTGCTGATAATATATTGATTACACGAAGCGTTGCGGAGGCATGCGCTCCTTCCGGCATACCGGTGGAAGCGGAACTCGGCAAGGTGGGCGGCAAAGAGGATGACCTGGATTGTAACGACCCCGGTTACACGGACCCGGACGATGCGGAGCGGTTTGTCAAAGAGACGGGAATCAGTTCCCTCGCGGTCGCAATCGGTACGGCGCACGGCATTTATAAAGGAGAGCCGAAGCTGGATGTGGAGAGACTTTCCGAGATTCGGAAAAGAGTCAGCATTCCGCTCGTGCTTCACGGCGCGTCGGGCGTTCCGGACGATGCGGTCAGGGATTGTATTCACAGGGGCATCAGCAAAGTGAATTTTGCAACGGAGCTGCGCATCGCTTACAGCAACGGCGTCAAACAGTTCCTGAAAGACAATCCGGATGCGTTCGACCCGAAGAAATACGGCGTTGTCGGCATGGAATATGTTACCAGAGTTGTCAAAGACAAAATAGCGGTATGCGGATGCGCCGTTAAAGCTTAATGCAATGCCGTAGAATGGGTAGGGCGAGACAACTTTATCATGTAGTTGGGAGGAAGAAAAGTTGGAAAAAATCAAACAAAATCCAATTGTAAAAAAACTGGGCTTCAACAGAGTCATCTTATGCTGCGTGCTGTTGCTGATGTATGCGCTTTTTGCCGCACTCAGTGAGAATTTCACGGGGCTTCCGAGAATTCTGAGCGCGCTGAATTATGCGTATTTTCTTGGATTTTTATCACTTGGCGTAACTTTTGTAATTGCTACGGGCGGTATTGACTTTTCCATCGGTCCGGTCATGTTCTGTTCTGCGCTGATTTCGGGCTATTGCCTGACATCTTACGGCGTTCCGGTAGCGTTAAGCCTGCTTATCAGTGTGCTGGTCGGCATGCTGTTCGGTGTTTTTAACGGTTATCTTGTGGCATACTGGTCGGTTCCGCCGTTTATCGTTTCTATGGCGAGTATGAATATTGCCAAAGGCGTCGCTTCCGTTTTTACAAAGACGCAGTCTGTCAGCTGGCCGCAGGGGGTATCCGAACAGGGATGGTTCCGAAATCTGGTAAAAGTCGGGAATTTCCCGGTGGGCCTCGTTGTTTTTCTTGTGTTTGCGGTTATCTGTTCCATTATTCTGAATAAAACCAAAGCGGGACGTTACATATTGAGCCTCGGCAGCAATAAAGAAGCAGTCAGGCTTTCCGGCGTGAATATTAAAAAGTGGGAAATGCTGGCATATATCATATGCGGTATTCTTGTGGGAATCGCGGCGATTTTCTATGTTGCGGCTTATACAACCGTTCAGCCCGGATATGGCGACCAATATAATAACGAGGCAATTGCCGGATGCGTTATGGGCGGAACTTCCATGGCGGGCGGTCTGGCGTCCATTGGCGGTACGGTTATCGGCGTATTCATCATTGCGCTTTTGCAGGAAGGTATTCTGGCCCTTCATTTTACGAAGGACTACCAGCTTATTATTACAGGTATTATTGTTATTGTAGCGGTATATGCCGACGTTGTTGCACGGCGCAGAAAGAATTAAGAACGGGCACTCAAGAAAGGTGAAGGTAAGAATATGGGCGAAGTAATCTTAACGATGAAAGAAATTGATAAATCTTTCCCTGGTGTGCATGCGCTGGACCATGTCAGCTTTGAAGTGAAAAAGGGCGAAGTGCATGCCCTGATGGGGGAGAACGGTGCGGGTAAATCCACGCTGATGAAGGTTCTGACAGGTATCTACAAAAAAGATTCCGGAACCATTACCTTTGAGGGGAAAGACGTAGAGTTTCATAATACAAGAGAAGCACAGGATGCGGGTATTGTCATCGTGCATCAGGAACTGAACATGCTCGGCCACCTGACGGTTGCACAGAATATTTTTATTGGCAGAGAGTTCAAGAAAGGCATAGCCATTGACGATAAGAAGATGAACGAAGAGGCGAAAAAGCTTTTCGACAGGCTTCATATCGATATTGACCCGACGGAAACGATGAGCAATCTGACGGTCGGCAAACAGCAGATGTGCGAAATTGCCAAAGCGATTTCCCATGAAGCGAAAGTTATTATTTTCGACGAGCCTTCCGCAGCGCTGACGGAAGCGGAAATCGAGGAACTGTTCAAAATTATTAAGGATTTAAGGAAACAGCAGCTTGGTATCGTATACATATCCCATCGTATGGATGAAATCAAAGTGATTACCGACAGAGTAACGGTTATGCGAGACGGTACTTATGTAGGTACGCTGATAACGAAAGACTGCACGAAGGACGATATCATCAACATGATGGTAGGACGTGTCATTTACGAAGACCCGAAGGAACACAGCATGGTGGCGCCAGATGCGCCGGTCGTGCTGAAAGTGGAACATCTGAATGCGGGGAAAATGGTGCAGGATGTCAGCTTTGAGCTTCATAAAGGAGAAATACTTGGTTTTTCAGGTTTGATGGGTGCGGGACGTACCGAGACCGCGAGAGCAATTTTCGGGGCGGACCCAAAAGAGAGCGGCGATATTTATGTCAATGGAAAGAAAGTGGAGATAAACTCACCGGAAGACGCGGTAAAATGCGGTATCGGTTATTTGTCGGAGGACAGAAAGCGTTACGGCATCGTCGTACAGAAAACAGTTGCCGAAAATTCCACGATGGCTACGCTCGAAAAATATATGAAGGGCCTGTTTATTGATAAGAAGAAAGAGAAAAAAGTCACAGAAGAGTATGTGAAATCTCTTGCGACAAAGACGCCGAGCGTGGACCAGCTTGTCGTGAATCTGTCGGGTGGTAATCAACAGAAAGTCGTTATCGCAAAATGGCTCGTCAGGGACTGCGATATTCTGATTTTCGACGAGCCGACGAGAGGTATCGACGTCGGCGCGAAGAATGAAATTTATAAGCTGATGAACAAGCTGGCGGAAGAAGGTAAATCAATTATCATGATTTCTTCTGAAATGACTGAAATATTAAGAATGAGCGACCGCATTGTTATCATGTGCGAGGGCAGGAAGACCGGCGAGGTCGGCATTGAAGAAGCCTCTCAGGAAACAATCATGAATATGGCGACGCGAGAGATAAGTTAGGAGGAAGAAGACATGGGTAAAAGCAATGTATCGAATAAATCGGTAATTTCCAGACTTGGCGGACAGAAATTCATTGTGCTTCTGGTAGTTATCGGGTTGATTATCTTTTTCAGCGCGGTTAGTCCTGACTTTCGAAAATATACGACCTTCATGAGCATTCTGGACTATTCCTATTACATAGCGCTGATGGCGATTGGCGTTACTTTTCCGCTGATTACGGGGGGCGTTGACCTTTCCATCGGTACGGGACTGATTTGTTATTCCCTGACGGGCGGTTATTTAATTGTGCAGAAGGGATGGCCCGTAGGGGCGGGCATGGCCGTTGCGCTTCTGCTCAGTATCGCAATCGGACTGCTGAATGGCGTATTGGTAGCGATTATGAATCTGCCGCCGTTTTTGGCAACGTTGTGTTCCTGTATGATTACCCGCGGACTCGGTTCCATTTTTTCGAAAAACTTCGGTATTTCCTGGCCGACGAGTGGAACGCCGGGAAGCTGGTTTCGGAATATCTTCAAGATTACGATAAACGGAACAAAGATTCCGCTCGGCTTTCTGTGGGTAGTGCTTCTTGTAGTGCTGATGGCATTCGTGCTGAATCATACGAAAATCGGGCGTTATACGATTGCTATTGGAAGCAACAAAGAAGCGACGATTCTTTCCGGTATCAACGTAAAGTTTTATCATATCATGGCTTATGTGATTTCCGGATTTTTCGCGGGACTTGCGGCAATCGCTTATTCCGCGGTATTCTCGACGGTACAGCCGGGGACGGGAGCCGGATTCGAGCTGGAGGCAATCGGCGGCGCGATTATCGGCGGCGTATCTGCGAGCGGCGGCGTCGGCAGCGTGGAAGGTTCTCTGATTGGCGTATTTGTAATCTGTCTGTTGAAGACCGGACTTCCCTATATTGGTTTACAGGCGAACTGGCAGCAGATAATCACCGGCCTTGTGCTGATTGGAGCAGTTCTGGTTGATATCATGAAAAAGAAAAAAGAGCAGAAATAAGAATAGAATAAAAATAGAAATAATATGATATGCGGCCGCGCAGCGGTTACATATAGATTTCACTCAAATAAAAGGAGGACAAAAAATGAAAAAGAGAGTATTGGCAACATTGATGAGCGTAAGCCTCGTAGCTGCATTGCTTGTCGGATGTGGTGATTCCGGTTCAACACCTGCATCGTCATCAAATGATTCATCCGCAAACGCAACGGCGACTTCAGGTGATACTTCATCTGCTGACACAGCAACAACGGACACAGCAACAACGGACACAGCAACAACAGGTGGAGATTACAAATTTGAAATCATCGTTAAGAGCTACCAGTCATCTTACTGGCAGGCAGCTGTAACCGGTGTAAATCAGAAGGCAGAAGAGCTCGGCGTGACCGTAAACTGTACAGGACCTAACGCAGAAAGCGATATCGCTGACCAGGTAAATATGCTGAATAATGCAATCAACAGCGCGCCGAACGGCATCGGCCTTGCGGCTTGTGACCAGGAAGCATGTCTGGACGCTTTGCAGACAGCAATGGACAAGGGCATTCCGGTAGTATGTTTTGACTCCGGTATTCCGAGCGCACCGGCTGGTTCCGTATATGCGACAATCGCAACGGATAACTACGCAGCAGGCGCAACGGCAGCAGAAAACCTTTATCCTGCACTGAAAGACAAGATTGCAAACGCAAGCGCACCTGTAAGAATCGGTGAAGTAAATCAGGAAGCTACTTCCGAATCCATTACGAGCCGCGGGCTTGGATTCATCGACAAATTCATCGAGCTGGCAACGGCAGACGGCAAGACCGTAGCGGTTATCGGTAATGAGTACTATGTAAATAACTGCAAAGACAAAGGTGACGAAGCAAGCGCAGATGTTATCATCGAAGTTGCAGTACCGGCACAGACGACAGTAGAATTGTGTGCAACAGAAGCATCCGTTATTTTGAACAAGGCTGATACAATTGGTATGTTCGGTTCCAATCAGGTTGCGGCAGAAGGTATTCTGACAGCAAACGAGAACCTTGACGTACTGGGAACTGACCCGGCTACCTCTATTCTGGCAGCAGGATTTGACGCTGGTTCCGTAATCAAGGGCGCTATCACAAGCGGCAAGATGTTTGGTGCGGTTACACAGTCTCCTCTGGCAATGGGCCAGACAACAGTAGAAGTTCTTACCAAGATTGCTAATGGCGAAACGGTATCTGACGTTCCGACACAGGGTTACTGGTATGATTCTACCAATATGGACGATGCTTCCATCGCTCCGAACCTGTATGACTAAGTAAAAAGTTCTGATAACAAAGACAGGTATTTTAAGAAGGGAACAGGGATATCAAAACCCTGTTCCCTTTTCTCTGATGATAAGAAAGCTTCATTCAAAATTTTATAATTTTATCATGAAAAGGAGGATAATATCATGTTAAAAGGTATTCCGAAAATTCTCTCGCCGGAGCTGTTAAAAGTTCTGGCAGAAATGGGACACAGCGACAGGCTGGTTATTTCCGACGGTAATTTCCCGGCAGAGTCTATGGGAAAGGATGCAATTGTAATCCGCTGTGACGGACACGGGGTTCCGGAGCTGTTGGAAGCGATTCTGAAAGTATTCCCGTTAGACACTTATGTAGAGCACCCCATGAACCTGATGGAGGTTATGTCGGGGGATAATGTGGAGACACCCATCTGGGACACTTATAAGGAAATTGTCAGAAAATATGACGAACGCGGCGATGCGGCGGTTGGTACAATTGAACGATTCAAATTCTATGATGAAGCCAGAACCGCTTATGCAATTGTTGCTACGGGAGAATCCGCGCTTTATGCAAACGTTATGCTGCAAAAAGGTGTTGTAACGGATTGACCGATAATGTTTATCAATGATAAAATAAATTAGTGTGAAGAATGCCTCTGATACAGGCATTCTTCATCACCGGTTTATTGTGTGCCGGTTTGAGGATTTGCGCCGCAGGCAGATGGAGGGTGATACATATGTTGGAAAATGTGGGAAGCATGTTCGACGGAATGCTCGATATGATGAAGAAATTGAAAAAGGCGTCTTATGAGAGCCATATGAAAGGCTTCCGGGAACGGAACGGGCATTTTTTTCAGGAGATGATACAATATGTGGAGCAGAAGGAGGACAAGGAAGCGGCGGCAAAGGAAGTAGCGGATGTCTTTACCGATGCGGTGAAAGAAACATTTTCCGTCAGGGGAAAAATCAAATCGCGCACGCAGATAGATATGAATTTCTTCATGATTTACTATGTTTTTCCGGCTGTTTTGCTGGAAGAGAGCGAAGTGAGCGATTTGATTGCCGGGAGCATTCGGGATGCGTGGGGCGTGAAGTTCAGGGACAGTAACATTCAATACGCCGATTATGATAAAATATACGGCGCTTTTCGTGAAAAAATATTTGGTATTTTCTGATTTGGGGACAGACAGATATTTGGGAAACAGACAGATATTTAGGGACAGACAGATATTTGGGAAACAGACAGATATTTAGGGACAGACAGTTATTTTGGAAACAGGCGGTTATGTTGAAACAGAGAAAGGATTGGTTGTTGATATGGGTAAATATTTTCTTGCAATTGATATTGGGGCGTCCAGTGGAAGGCATATACTCGGAAGCCTGCAAAACGGAAAAATAGAGCTGGAAGAAGTGCATCGCTTCTGGAACGGCATGGATGATATAGACGGAACACTTTGCTGGAATGTAGACAGATTATTTAACGAGATTATCGAAGGTATGAAAAAATGCCGTGAAATCGGGAAAATTCCCGAGAGTGTCGGGATTGATACATGGGGTGTGGATTTTGTCCTGATTGGAAAAAATGACGACCTTATCGGTCAGGCGGTGGGGTACAGAGACCATCGTACGGACGGTATGGATGAAGAGGTTTATAAAATTATCAAAGAAGATGACCTGTATGCGAGAACAGGAATCCAGAAAGCGATTTTTAACACCATTTATCAGTTGATGGCGGTGAAGAAACAGCATCCGGAATATATGGAGCAGGCGGAAGCGATGCTGATGGTTCCCGATTATTTCCACTATAAGCTCTGTGGGAATAAAGTGCAGGAATACTCGGAAGCGACAACAGGCCAGCTTGTGAATCCGGCAACCAAAGACTGGGATTATGAGCTGATAGAAATGCTCGGTTTTAAGAAAGAAATTTTCCAGAAGATGTACATGCCGGGTGCGGTTGTGGGAACATTGACTGAAGAAGTCAAACAAATGGTAGGATATGACTGTCAGGTAGTGCTTCCGCCGACGCATGATACGGCGTCCGCGGTTATGGCGGTTCCCTCCAATGACGAGAACGTATGCTATATCAGTTCCGGCACATGGTCTTTGATGGGCGTGGAAAGGGATGACGCAGACTGTTCCATGAAGAGCAAAGAGGCCAATTTCACGAATGAAGGCGGCTATCAGGGTAAAATCACTTATCTTGCTAACATTATGGGACTTTGGATGATACAGTCGGTGCGCGGTAAACTGGCGCCGGAGATGTCTTATGGAGAATTGTGCGAACAGGCTTCCAGAGAGAGCATTACATCGGTGGTGGATTGTCAGGATGAGCGGTTTTTATCTCCGGACGATATGGTAAAAGAAATTCAGGATTATTGTCGCGAAACCAATCAGGCCGTTCCCGAAACGCTGCCGGAACTGGCGTCTGTTGTCTATAACAGCCTTGCCAGATGTTATGCGGAGAAACTGCGGGAAATCGAGAAGCTGGTCGGCGTCAGATATGACAGGATTCATATTATCGGCGGCGGCTCCAACGCCGTATACCTGAATGAACTTACTGCGAAATATACGGGCGTTCCGGTTTATGCGGGTCCGGGAGAAGCGACGGCAATCGGTAATATCCTGACACAAATGATTCAGAGCGGAGAATTTGAAGATTTGAAGCAGGCGAGGGCGTGTGTGGCGGAATCGTTTGAAATCAAAGTTTATGAATAAGCGGCCGCCGCGGAATATGTGGATGGAAGCAGCAGCTTTGGAGAACAGGCAATGGACAATAACCGGAATACAACGACGATATGTTTTACCAACAATAAAGGCGGGAGCGGAAAATCAACGTCCTGCGCCAACCTCGGATATGAACTTGCGGCGGCGGGGAAGAAGACGCTGCTCATCGACGGTGATATGCAGCTGAACCTTTCGTTGTCATTTTTTGATGAAGACAGGGTGCTCGATATGGCGGAGAGCGGGCAAAATCTTTATTATGCCATACGGGACGGGAAGGACTTAAAGGATTATATCGTTCCCACCAGGTATGAAAATCTCGATTTGATTCCGTCTTCTACGTTGATGAGCCAGGTAGAATATGAGCTTTTTACCAGAATGCAGAGAGAATTTATTCTGAAAAAATGCCTGCGCACAATCAGGGAAGAACAGACTTATGATTATATTTTAATCGATGCGCCGCCGACGCTCGGCGCATGGGTCATCAATATCCTCTGTGCATCCGATTATGTAATCGTGCCTGTGGAAGCATCGCCCTGGGGATTTTTCGGCCTGGCAAACATGTTTGATTTTTTGAACCGTATTCAGGATGTGACGGATGCGAAAATTATGGGTGTCTTGATTACAAAAGTTGACGAACGTAAAAACTATTACAGGCAGGCCAGAGAAATTCTGAAAAATTATCAGGAGATTCATGTCTTCGAGTCTTTTATCCATGTGGATTCGGCAATCGAATGGGCGCAGGATGCGTCGAAGCCTGTATCGGTCTATAAGAAATCGACGCGGAGTGCGACGGAATTTAAAAAACTGACAGAGGAGGTCATCGGATATGGCAGTAGGTAAGGGAAGTATGGAAAGGGCGGCGAAAGCGGCCGGAGCAAAAAAAGCATCGGCGCCTAAGAAAACGGAGAGCAAAGCATCTGTGAAAAAAGAAGCTTCTGTCGCGAAGACCGCCGGAAAAGCGGAAACGAAAGCAGTTGCGGCAGCGGAAGTGATTGCGGCGCCGTCGGAGGAAGTGTTACAGCAGATTATTTATCAGAAGAGCAGCGGCATGCTGGAACGGGAAGCTGCGCCGAACGAGAGATTCGGTCTTGGCGATGAAATGCCGGTTTATTATTTTTGAGAAAGAAAGCAGCCTGTTATAAAAGGACACATTTTGCATCACCTTGCAAAACGTGTCCTTTTTGTGTTGGCGTGAACCGGCCCACATAATTTCTGCTCTTGCATGATAGTCCTGCGGATGATTGTGCAGGATTTGGGCATTGGTGATGACGGTCCGCAACAGTCCTTCTGCAATCGAATCCGTGATTTCCATATTTCCCCCGTTCGTAAAATAGCGTTCCATCGTGTGCATCATGATATCCACACAGCCGCTTTCCGTCTGGTAATCGGAAAGGGATAAAGTCAGTTCGGGATTCATGATTGCAAATCTGGGACGCGAGAGATTGTCGTCATAGGCGCGTTTTTCTTTGGTCTTTTCATTCGTAATGACCGCCCCCATGCTGGTTTCGCTTCCTGCGGCAGCAATTGTCAGGACGGAAGCAACCGGGAAACATTTTCGGGCGGTGCGGGTGTGTTCAAAAAGCGTCCAGACATCTTCTTCCGGTTCAGCCAGGCCATATGCGACAGCTTTTGCGGTATCGATTACGGAGCCGCCGCCGACTGCCAGCAGAAAATCGGCCTGCATTTTCCGGCCAAGTTCAATGCCTTCGTAAACTTTGGACAGGTGTGGATTGGGAACGACTTCTCCTAAAAATTCATAAGTCAACGCTTCTTTTTTTAATGAGTCTGTAATTTCGTCCATCAATCCGGTTCTGAAAACACGCTCACTTCCATATGCGATTAGAATTTTGGTTCCACCGTACTTCTTGACGTATGCGCCGGTTTCTTTGTGGGTATCTTTTCCAAAGACAACTTCTGTCGGTGCATAAAAGTTAAAGTTGTTCGTCATCGTTATCCGCTCCTTCAAGAATACTTTTCACCAGACGCCGATGGATTATCTGATTCACTACCGCATCGAACAGGCAAAACGCTTGTTGAGGGAAACAGACGAGCCGGTCACAAATATTGCATTCATGACCGGCTTCCACAGTAGCGCTTATTTTGGCAAGATATTTAAGAAATATTTGAATGTCACGCCGAAGGAATTTCGGCAGGCCCGTAAAATGGATATGAAAATCAGGACTCCTTCAGAATCCGATACAGCATATCCAAATCATGGTTGATAATCAGTTCCAGCGGGAAATCACATTCCGAAAGCAGCGGCAGGATATAGGTGATATCTCCGACATGCCCTTTTCCGTGACTGTCGCTGGAAAGCAGAACCGGAAGCCGCATTTTTTTACAGAGCGTAAGAATCTGCATGGAATTGCGGCGGCCGTCCGTCCGATAGGCGTCCGGCATCAGGGAAGCGTTGTTGATTTCCGGATAGACGCGGTTTGCTCTGGCGGCGGAAAGAAGCCGTTCATAATCCACCGGAAAACGTCCGTCATCGGGATGCCCCAGAAAGCGTACGCCGGGATGTTTCATCGCATGAATACAGGCGTCGGTGTTTGCATCCACCGAGCCAGCGCGGAAGGTGGGCGGATGTATGCTGATGAACGCATAATCCAATGCCTGAATCAGTGCGTCTTCCATATCCACATCGCCTTTTTCGTTCAAAATATTCAGTTCCGCGCCATATAACAGCGAAATGCCGAAGCGATTCCGTTCCGCCAGAAGCAGATTGCGGAAATAGGAGCTGTCTGCGGCTCCCGGCGTGGCCGGCGCATGGTCAGAGATGCCAAGCACCCGGAGAGAACGCCTGGCCGCCGCGCGCGCCATATCCGTTATCGTATCCTGTGTGCCGTGGCCGCTGGCAATACAATGGGTATGAATATCTGCCAAAATGGGAAACGTCTGCATGGTGATTCCTTTCCGAAGCGTAAATTGATACCTGTGTCCGCCAGGTACAAATTTATTATGGCACAAATCGGGAGATTCTGCAAATTAATCGGCGGGTGAACTGCTTCGTCGTTTCTCCATAAAACGAAAACCAACAAAAACCAATAAAAACCAACCAAAAACAGAAAAAGACAGAATTTTTTTCCGGTCCGAATGGATAAATCGGGCAAAAACGGAAGAATAAAATGTTGTTTTGTGTTGAATTTATATTGACTTTATCAGGGACATACCTTATAATTATGATATGTTAGCAGAGGCAGCGAATTTTGTCCTCATCCAGCTATCACAGTCTAAGAGAACGGTTATTAGATGAGAGGGCCTTTTATGGAAGATAAACAGAGAATTATACAGGAACTTGTTCCCGGCAGGCAGATTACGCTGGCGCACATTATCGCTAATCCGGACAGTATTCTTTATGAAAAACTGGGCCTGAACCCGGCCGTCGAGTATGCAAAATCCGCAATCGGCGTTCTGACGGTCAGTCCTGCGGAAACGGCAATTATCATTGCCGATATCGCGATGAAGTCTTCCGGCGTGGACCTCGGCTTTGTGGACAGGTTTTCCGGTTCGCTCATTGTTACGGGCACGGTTTCACAGGTAGAGGCGGCAATACAGGCGATTCTCCTTTATACGGAGGAAACACTGGGCTACACCGTCTGCAAGATTACACGAACATGAAAAAGCTGATTTTGATAGGACGCAGCGAAGCGGGAAAGACGACGCTGACGCAGGCGTTAAAAGGCGAAACGATTACTTATCAGAAAACACAGTACATCAATTATTATGACGTTATCATCGATACGCCGGGTGAATACGCGCAGACTGCGAAGCTCGGCAGGGCGTTGGCGCTTTATTCGTACGAAGCCGATGTGGTAGGGCTGCTGCTCGCGGCAAACGAGCCTTATTCCCTCTACCCGCCGAATATCACCTGTATGGTGAACCGGGAGGTTATCGGTATTGTGACGAAAATTGACAGAGAAGACGCCGACCCGGAGCAGGCGGCGAGATGGCTGCGGCTGACAGGCTGTAAAAAGATTTTTTTTGTAAATTCCAGGGCAAGTGAAGGCGTGGCCGAGATTCTGGAGTATTTAAGCGAGCCGGAGGACGTACTTCCGTGGGAAGTGTGAGAAGAACTTCTAAAGGCTCGCACCAGAGGGTGCTTCGCCAAGAAGTTCTACGACTTGCGGAGCAAGTCTTTCTCACACTGCAGAATGTCCTGGCGGCCATTCTGCCTGGCTGGACAGGAGAAGGGAACCGCAATAGAAAATCTGCAATGCGGAATTTCTATTTGTATAATAAAAGTTCAGGCATTGAACGAATGCCAAAAATAAAGAAAAGAAAAGGAGAAAAAAATGGCACTGAACGAGTATGAAATCAAGAAACAGATTTGCGACATCGGTAAAAGAATTTATGACCGTAACATGGTTGCGGCGAATGACGGAAATATTTCCGTAAAGCTGAACGATAACGAATTTTTATGCACGCCTACCGGCGTATCGAAGGGATTTATGACCCCGGAATTTATCTGCAAGGTTGATGCGGACGGTAATGTAATCCAGGCAAACAAGGGATTCAGACCTTCTTCCGAAATCAAAATGCACATGCGTGTCTATAAGAAAAGACCCGATGTCGGTTCCGTTGTCCATGCGCATCCTACTTTTGCAACGAGCTTTGCAATCGCAGGCATCCCGCTGACACAGCCAATCATGCCGGAAGCGGTTATCGCGCTCGGATGCGTTCCGATTGCACCTTACGGAACACCCTCCACAATGGAGATTCCCGATGCGGTAGAGCCTTATCTGGAGCACTTCGACGCGGTATTGCTGGAAAGCCACGGCGCGCTGACATGGTCTACCGACCTTCTCGCGGCTTATATGAAGATGGAATCCGTAGAGTTCTATGCGGAGCTTCTTTACAAAGCGAGACAGCTCGGCGGTCCGAAGGAGTTCAGCCCTGAGAATGTTCAGAAATTATATGAAATCAGAAGAAAAATGGGCCTGCCCGGGCGTCATCCGGCGGACCTTTGCCAGAACAAAGGAAAGGCGAACTGCCATAACTGCGGTTCCTGTTCTTCTTCCGCAGGCTCTCAGGACAGCCAGGAACTGGTAGCGGCGATTACAAAGAAAGTTTTAGAGCAGCTCGGCAAATAATCTATGGATAAATATAATCTTGAAAAAATAGTAAAGAACCTCGTTGACGAGGCAATCGTAAAAGAAATCATGTCCCTGCAGCTCGCCGTGAAGCTGATTGAAGCGGTGGAGCAGAAAGCACTGGAAATGGGCATGCGTGTCGTTATCGCCGTATCGGATGCGTCGGGAAGACCGGTTGCGGTTCATTGTATGGACAACGCCTATCACGGCAGCTTCGATGTAGCGTTGAACAAGACTTATACGGCGACCGCTTTTCAGATGTCAACGAGCGAATTATCACGATTATGTCAGCCCGGCCATGACCTGTACGGCCTGCAGTTTTCGAATGACGGGAAAGTCATGATACTCGGCGGCGGAGAACCGCTGATGGTCGGGAATACCATGATAGGCGCCCTGGGCGTGTCCGGCGGCACAGCCGTTCAGGATACTGAGCTGGCGGCCTATGGAAAAGCCATGTTAAAGGAGGTAATCAAGTGTCTTTAGATGAAAGCATGATTCATGACATTGTACAGAAAGTCATGGCGAATATGCAGATAGCCGGTTCTGTGGAAGGGATGCACGGTGTTTTTCAGGACATGAATGACGCCATCAAGGCATCTATCGAAGCACAGAAGGTGGTCCGCAATCTGAGTCTGGACCAGAGAGAAAAAATCATCTCTGCCATCAGAAGAAAAACACATGAGAATGCCGAAATCATCGCCAATATGGGCGTGAATGAGACCGGTATGGGAAATGTGGGAGATAAAATTTTGAAGCATCACCTGACAGCGGACAAAACGCCCGGAACAGAGGATTTAAGCACGATTGCATGGTCCGGCGACAGAGGACTGACGTTAGTGGAGATGGGGCCTTTCGGTGTTATCGGCGCGATTACGCCGGCGACAAATCCGTCCGAAACGGTCATCTGTAATTCTATCGGCATGATTGCAGGCGGCAATACGGTGGTGTTCAATCCCCATCCGAATGCGAAGAAAACAACAATTTTTACCATTAATATGATTAATGAAGCTTCTCTGGAAGCAGGCGGCCCGGATAACATCGCGGTAACGGTGGAAGCGCCTACGATGGATTCCAGCGCGGTTATGATGAAACATCCGGCGATACCGCTCCTTGTTGCGACAGGCGGTCCCGGCGTTGTGACGGCAGTTCTGTCTTCCGGAAAAAGGGCGATTGGTGCGGGCGCGGGGAATCCGCCGGTCTTGGTTGATGACACCGCGGATGTTCGGAAAGCGGCGCAGGACATTGTGAACGGCTGTACATTTGACAATAATCTGCCCTGTATCGCGGAAAAAGAAATTGTGGTGATGGACGGCATCGCAGACGAGCTGATGCACTATATGATTCAGGAGAACGGCTGTTATCTTGCGAGCAAAGAAATTCAGGATAAGCTGACGGCGACCGTTATTACCCCGAAGGGCGCGCTGAACAGAAAATGTGTAGGCAGAAGCGCAAGAGCGCTGCTTTCTATGGTTGGTGTAGAAGTGGGACCGGAAATCAGATGTATTGTGTTTGAAGGCCCGAAAGAGCATCCGCTCATCGCGACGGAACTGATGATGCCGATTCTGGGCATGGTCAGAGTAAAGAGCTTTGAAGAAGGTGTGGAAACGGCCGTATGGCTGGAGCATGGCAACCGCCATTCCGCACATATTCATTCCAAAAATGTAGACAATATCACAACTTATGCAAAGGCAGTCGATACAGCGATTCTTGTGAAGAACGGGCCGAGTTATGCAGCGCTCGGATTCGGCGGCGAAGGATACTGTACCTTCACGATTGCCTCAAGAACGGGCGAGGGCCTGACGAGCGCGCAGACATTTACGAAGAGAAGACGCTGCACGATGTCGGACAGCCTCTGCATCCGTTAAAAGTGTGAAGAGAAGTTCTAAAACTCGCAGCAATGGCTGCTTCGTTAAGAACTTCTACGGTTCGCAGGACGAACCTTCTTCACACGGCAGAATGTCCGTGCGGCCATTCTGCATGACTGGAAGTGTGAGAAGAGGTTCTAAAGCTCACGCCATCGGGCGTTTCGCTAAGAACTTCTACGGTTCGCAGGATGAACCTTTCTCACACGGCAGAATGTCCGTGCGGCCATTCTGCATGAATTTTCGTCAGGAAGTTCTAATGCACATGTCTTAACAGACAGAAAGGAGTATGATAGAGAGATGGCAGTAAATGAAAAGGAAGTTGAGCAGATTGTCAAACAAATCCTGGGTCAGCTTTCAGGAAACGGCGTCAGCGCTCCAACAGCTGCCGCAACAGGAAAAAGCCAGGCAGGAGCAGATATTCCGGCATCCGCACATGTTGCGATGCTGACAGGACTGGAGAAATTCGAAGTAAAAGAATTTCCGATGCCTCAGGTCGGCGACGATGATATTCTCGTGAAAGTAGAAGGCTGCGGCGTCTGCGGAACGGATGCGCATGAATTTAAACGCGACCCCTTCGGCCTGATTCCGGTAGCCCTCGGACATGAAGGAACCGGAGAAATCGTCAGGATGGGTAAAAATGTAAAGAAAGACAGCGCGGGCAAAGACTTACATATCGGTGATAAAGTCGTAACCTGTATGATTTTCCAGGATGACCCGGAAATTACAATGTATGATTTGAATAAACAGAACGTGGGCGCGGCGGACGTATACGGACTGCTTCCCGATGATGACGTACATCTGAACGGATGGTTTTCCGATTACATTCTGATTCGCGGCGGTTCAACCGTATTCAATGTAAGCGACCTGGACCTGGATTCCAGAATCCTGATTGAGCCCTGCGCGGTGCTCATACATGCGGTGGAAAGAGCGAAAACAACGGGAATCCTGCGATTCAACAGCCGTGTTGTCGTACAGGGCTGCGGACCGATTGGTCTGATTTGTATCGCGGTGCTCCGCACGCTTGGCATTGAAAACATAACGGCGGTGGACGGCACCGAAATGCGTCTTGATTTTGCGAAGAGACTCGGCGCTTCCCAGACGGTAAGCTTTAAGGATTATCAGGGAATTGAAGCACTGACCGGGGCAGTCAAAGAATCCTTTGGCGGACATCTTGCGGATTTTGCATTCCAGTGTACGGGAAATCCGGCTGCGCATGCCAATATCTACAAATTCATCCGTAACGGCGGCGGACTTTGTGAACTGGGCTTTTTCGTAAACGGCGGCGATGCGACGATTAATCCGCACTTCGATTTGTGTTCCAAAGAAATTACGCTGGTCGGTTCCTGGGTATATACGCTGCGGGATTATGCGACGACTTTTGATTTCCTGAAGAGAGCAAAAGGAATCGGACTGCCGCTGGCAGACCTGATTACGCATAAATATCCGTTGGAGCAGATTAACGAAGCGCTTAAGACGAATCTTGCAATGACCGGATTGAAAATCGCAATCGTAAACAGGTAGAAAGAACAAAATTCTTTCTGTCCGTTGAGGAAGGAATAAAGGTATGGTTATGGAAGAAGTAACATCTCGTAAGGAAGCGGAAGCAGTAGGTCTGCTGGAAGTATTCGGCCTCGTATGCGCCTTCCTTGCCGCGGACGCGGGCTGCAAGGCGGCAAATGTCCGTCTGGAAGTGTTCGATAAGAATAAGCCGGCCAACGCAGACGCGCTGCCTGTACCGCTTTTGGTAACGGTTAAATTCAGAGGCAGTATTGCGGATGTCGAGGAAGCTATGAGAGCCGCGGAAGAGGTTGCGCTTGCAAATACGGGAGTCGTATGTAAATACATTATCCCAAGACCGACGGAAGATACGGAGAAAATGCTGAAAATCAGCGCACTTGACAAAAACTAGCGTGAAAAGCGCTTCTAACCACTCGCAGCAAAGGCTGCTTCGCGGAGAAGCGCTAAGTCTGCAAAGCAGACTTTTTTACGCGGGAGAATGCCGAAAAACGGGCATTCTCCGTACTGATGTGAGATTCCGCAGAGCGGAATCATGCGGGTTAGTGTGAGAAGAAACTTGAAACAGGAAAGTATAATAAGGAGGATTTCATATGTCACAGGAAGCTTTAGGAATGGTTGAAACAAGAGGACTTACGGCTGCAATCGAGGCGGCTGATGCAATGACCAAAGCGGCGGAAGTAGTTCTGATTGGAACGGAAAAAATTGGTTCCGGACTCGTAACCGTTATGGTACGCGGTGATGTAGGCGCAGTAAAGGCAGCGGTTGAGGCCGGCACGAGTGCGGCAAGCAAATTAGGCGAACTGGTAGCGACCCATGTAATACCGAGACCGCATAACGACGTGGAGAAGATTCTTCCGAAATTCAAATAAGACATTCTTTCAAAACAGTAAAATGAGTCATGCGGCATGAAAAGGAGTAACGGCATGGGTAAAGCATATGGATTCATAGAAATAACCGGAGTCGTGGCGGCAATGGACGCGCTGGATATCATGTGCAAGGCGGCGAATGTGGAACTTGCAACATGGGAGCGCAAGCTCGGAGGAAGGCTGGTCACGCTGGTAATAGAAGGGGATGTGTCGGCGGTCAGACAGGCCGTTGAGGCAGGCTCTACGCAGGCGCTGAAGAAGCCTGCGGCAACCGGAGTGCTTCCCAACCCGCATCCGGAAATTGTCAGAATGGTAGAATTATCGGCAAGTCGATTCAAAGGAAAAACGGAGCCTTCATCCGGCTCGAAGATGTTGGGTGAGGACCCGCCGGATTTCGTACCAAAAGACCAGAACGAGAAGATATAAGAAAGATATTTGGAACAATATAATCAATTTTTATTTAAGAAAACAGGAGGAAATGAATTATGGCATCACTCGAAGCATTGGGAATGGTTGAAACAAGAGGACTGGTAGCTGCAATCGAAGCAGCGGATGCGATGTGCAAGGCTGCAAACGTAACTTTAATCGGAACGGAGAAAATCGGTTCCGGACTCGTAACCGTTATGGTACGCGGCGATGTAGGCGCGGTAAAATCAGCAGTAGAGGCAGGCGCTAACAGCGCAGGCGCGCTCGGTGAGCTGGTAGCGACCCATGTAATCCCGAGACCGCATAACGACGTAGAGATGATTTTACCGAAACTCGCTTAGTCTGAAAGCTGCAGGTAATGACTTTGAAGGAGCGGGGTAATAATTATGGACACTTATCATGAAGTAGAGCGAATTACGAGAATGGTGCTCCAGACAATTGAAAATGCCAAAGAGAACGAGAAACGCATGACGATTCCCGTCGGCGTTTCCGCGAGGCATATCCATCTGACACAGGAAGATGTGGAAAAATTATTTGGGGCAGGTTATCAGCTGACGAAAAAGAAAGATTTGATGGGCGGGCAGTTTGCGGCGAATGAACAGTGTACTATCGTAGGACTGAAACTGCGGGCGATTGAAAACGTACGGATTTTAGGACCCGTCAGGAAAAAATCGCAGGTCGAGATATCCGCTACGGACGCGCGGACATTGGGCGTTAATGCGCCGCTGCGCCAGTCGGGCGATACGGCCGGTTCGTCTCCAGTTGCGCTCGTCGGTCCGAAAGGAGCCGTTTATCTGAACGAGGGCTGTATCGTTGCGGCAAGGCATATTCATATGACCCCCGCGGAGGCGGCATCCGCATCGCTGCATGACGGAGACTATGTTTCCGTCAAAATGGGAAATGAAAGAGGCGCGGTTCTCGACCATGTGAAGATTCGCGTTGACGAGTCCTTTTCTCTTGAGATGCACATCGACACGGACGAAGCCAATGCCTGTCAGGTAAAACAGGGCGACTGTGCGGCAATAGTGTAGATTCGCAGCAGCGTGCTCGATTTTTTATAACGAGGTTCATTATGATAATAGGAAAAGTAGTAGGAAGTTTATTTTCTACAAGAAAAAGTGAAAAGCTGGTTGGCAACAAGTTTATGATAGTGGAACCTGTCGAGACGATGAGAGGAAACGGTGAGCGCCTCGTGGCGATTGATATTATCGGCGCCGGAATCGGAGAATATGTCCTGGTGGCACAGGGGTCTGCGGCCAGAATCGGATGCGATATGACCAGTGCGCCCGTCGATGCGGCAATTGTAGGCATCATTGACGAAGGACAGGATTGGAGCAGGTAATCATGTTGATTGATGAACTGAAAAAGATTGCGAAAGAAAGCGGTGTAGTGGGGGCCGGCGGAGCCGGCTTCCCGTCCTATGCCAAAATGACGGAACAGGCGGATACGGTCATACTCAACTGCGTGGAGTGTGAGCCGCTTTTAAAGCTGCATAAGCAGCTGCTTGCTTCCCATGCGGAAGAAATCGTACAAATGCTGGATGAAGTGCGGGAAACCTTTGGCGCCAAAGAAGCGGTCATCGGCATCAAAAACGAACACAGGCATACGATTCGTATATTGGAGGAAACGCTGAAAGAGTACCCGAAAGTGAGAATCTGCGCGGTACGTCCTACCTATCCGATGGGAGACGAGGTAATTCTTATTTATGAGGCGACAGGGCGCGTTATTAGACCGGGAGGACTCCCGATTGATGAGCATGTTGTCGTTTATAATACGGAAACGATGTATAATCTGTATCGTGCGGTTCATCTGCACGAACCCGTTACGGATAAGCTGGTGTCGATTGTGGGGGAAGTAGAACATCCTGTGACCATCAGCATTCCGATTGGAACGACTGTGAAAGAAGCGGTCTCCCATGCGGGGAAGATTACGGTGAACGCTCCGGCTTACGTCATGGGCGGGCCGATGATGGGAAAACTCGGAACGGAAAACACCGTTATAACAAAGACTACAAACGCCATTATCATTTTACCGGAAGACCATAAAGTGGTAATGCGTATCAATAAAAATTTAGAGCTGGAGAGACGCAGAGCCGCGTCTTCCTGCTGTCAGTGCAGAACGTGCACGGAGATGTGTCCGCGCCATGCGCTCGGACACCCGATTGAGCCGCACCGCATTATGCGCGCGGTGGCAAATCATGATACGAGTGACCTGTCGGTGTATACGAACACGGCCTATTGCAGCAGCTGCGGCCTGTGTGAAAATTATGCCTGTCCCCAGGGACTTTCGCCCAGAAGCGTAATTGCGGAATTTAAGAACGGACTGCGGGCTGCCGGTATTCGGGGAGAAAAACCGGAACCTGCGGAAGTGGTCTCTGACAGAGAGCTGAAAAAAGTTCCGGTGACGAGACTGAAAGCGAGACTGGGACTATCGGATTACGATGTACCGGCTCCGCTTACCGAAGGCGTGCCGGATATCGGACGGGTAAAGATTCTGATGAGCCAGCATATCGGCGCACCGGCAAAGCCGGTTGTCGCGGAAGGCAGTCCGGTGAAAAAAGGGCAGAAAATCGGAGAGGCGGCAGAGGGCCTCGGTGTGGCGATTCACTGTTCCATAGACGGTATCGTGGAAAAAGTGAGTGAGAAGGAAATTATCATTCGGAAAGGAACGGTTTAAGCAATGGCAAAAGCAATCGGTATGGTGGAAATGACGACGGTGTCCACGGGATATCTGGCGGCGGATGAAATGGCGAAGGCGGCGGATGTGGAAATTTTGCAGGCAGAAGTTACCTGCCCGGGAAAATTTGTCATTCTTGTAACGGGAGAACTGAGTGCGGTACGGGCGTCCGTTGACCGGGCGGCGGGAAGATACGCGGACAAAGTCATTGATACCTTTGTTCTCGGAAATCCGCACGAATCCATTTTCCCGGCGATATACGGAACGGCGCAGCCGGAGAAAATTGACGCCCTCGGCATTTTGGAGACGTATGATGTGGCGGCGCTGATTGTGGCGGCGGATATGGCGGCCAAGACGGCAGTCGTTGAGCTGATTGAGCTGCGTCTCGCCAAAGGCATGTGCGGCAAGAGCTATATGACGCTTACGGGAAGCGTTTCCGCTGTGCAGGCGGCAATCGACAGAGCGAAAGCGGAGGCGGGCGATAAGGGCATGTTCCTCGACAGCGCGGTTATTGCGAGACCTTCCGACAAGTTGATGAAATACATATTCTAGCAAAAATAACGGGCGGAGGCAGACATGTTAGCAGCCGAAAGAAGAAATCTGATTCTGGAAAAGGTTCACGAAAACAAAAAGGTAATTGTCAGCGAGCTGAGCAAAGAGTTCGATGTTTCGGAAGAGACTATCCGCAGGGATTTGGATAAGCTGGAAGAAGACGGCCATGTCATCAAAAGCTATGGCGGAGCGGTTATCAATGAGAAGGGCAGCATTGACCTCCCCTTTAATGTCAGGTGGAAATCTAACACACAGGGCAAACAGAAAATTGCGGAACTGATTAGTCAGGAAATCGAGGACGGCGACCACATTATTCTGGACGCTTCCACGACGGCGGTTTTCATAGCCAAAAACATTAAACAGAAAAGGCATCTGACAGTGGTTACGAACTCCATTGAAATTTTGCTGGAACTGTCGGATGTTTCCGGATGGGACATTATTGCGACGGGCGGCCTTTTGAAAGCCGGTTCCATGTCTTTACTCGGGAAAAAGGCGGCGGACAGCATCAGCTCTTATTATGTGGATAAAGCCTTTTTATCCTGCAAAGGAATTGATTTGGACAAAGGCATCACCGACGGAAACGACGAGACCGGAGGCGTAAAGCAGAACATGCTTTCCGCCGCGGATAAAGTATACCTTGCGGTGGATTCCAGCAAGTTCGGGAAGACCGCGCTTTCCAAAATATGCGGTCTGTCGGATGTGGATGTTGTCGTTACCGACCAGAAACCGGCAGAACCCTGGCTGGAAGCGTTTCAGAAGACAGGAATCCGGTGTTTGTATAAAGCGTAGGTTGAGAAATCAGAGAGAAAGGCCAAAATATCGCAGATTATGAGAAAGGTATGGTGATAGGTATGGTGAATACTTATTATACGAAACCAATTGAAAAAACGGAGAGAATACCGAAACTGGTAGCGGATTTGTATGCGAAGATGCCGGAAATCGAAGCGGCACGGGCGGAGCTGATTACGGAGTCCTATCGGGAAACGGAAGGACAGCCCATTATGATGCGCCGGGCAAAGGCGTTTGCGCATATTTTGGAACATATTCCGATTATCATCCGGCCGGGAGAATTAATCGTGGGCAGTTCCACGATTGCGCCGAGGGGATGCCAGACTTATCCGGAATTTTCCTATGAATGGATGGAAGCGGAATTTGATACGGTGGAACATCGGGCGGCGGACCCGTTTTATATTTCCGACGAGACGAAAGAGCGGCTGAAAGCTGCCGACCGTTACTGGAAAGGAAAGACGACGAGCGAACTGGCATACAGTTATATGGCGCCGGAGACCCACCGGGCAATGGAACATAATTTTTTCACGCCGGGCAACTATTTCTATAACGGCGTGGGACATATTACGGTGCAGTATGATAAAGTGCTCGCGGTCGGTTTTGCCGGAATCCGGGAAGAGGCGGCAGAGGAACTGGCGGGATGCCGGTTCGGGGATGAAGATTATGCGACGAAGCACGTTTTTCTGGAAGCGGTTATGTTATCCTGCGATGCGGTAATCGGTTATACCAGGAGATATGCGCGTCTTGCCGCGGAAATGGCGGACAAAGAACAGGATGCGAAGCGGAGGCAGGAATTGCTTACCATAGCCGAAATCTGTAAAAAAGTGCCGGAACACGGTGCGGAGGGATTTCAGGAGGCCTGCCAGTCGTTCTGGTTCGTGCAGCAGCTTTTACAGCTGGAATCCAGCGGACATTCTATTTCGCCGGGAAGATTCGACCAGTATATGTACCCTTATTATGAAAAAGATTTAAACAGCGGAAAGCTGAGCCGGGAATATGCGCAGGAATTGATTGACTGCATCTGGGTGAAGCTGAACGATTTGAATAAATGCCGGGATGAAGTGAGCGCGGAAGGCTTTGCGGGCTATTCCCTGTTCCAGAATCTGATTGTGGGCGGCCAGACGGCGGACGGCAAAGACGCCACAAACGATTTATCCTTTATGTGCATTACAGCATCCAAACATGTATTTTTACCGCAGCCGTCGCTGTCCATCCGTGTGTGGAACCGTTCACCGCAGGAATTGTTGCTGCATGCGGCGGATTTGACGCGGACCGGCATCGGGCTTCCGGCTTATTATAACGATGAAATCATTATCCCCGCTTTGATTAACAGAGGATTAACGTTGGAAGATGCGCGGGATTATAATATCATCGGCTGCGTGGAACCGCAGAAATCCGGTAAAACGGAAGGCTGGCACGACGCGGCGTTCTTCAATATGTGCAGACCCCTTGAGATGGTATTCTCCAACGGTTACGATAACGGCGTACAGGCCAGCATCCAGACCGGCAACGTGGAAGATTTCAAGACCTTTGACGAATTTTACGACGCGTATAAAAAGCAGATGAATTATAACATTTCCCTGCTTGTCAATGCCGACAACGCAATCGACATGGCGCATATGACGCTGTGCCCGCTGCCTTTTGAATCCTGTATGGCGGACGACTGCATCAAACGGGGCAAAAGCCTTCAGGAGGGCGGCGCGGTCTATAACTTTACGGGACCGCAGGGATTCGGCATCGCGAATGTCGCGGATTCCCTGTATACGGTGAAGAAACTCGTATATGAAGAGCAAAAAGTGACCATCGGAGAATTAAAGAAGGCACTGGAAATGAACTTCGGTCAGGGATTTGATGCGATTACGGCAAAAGAGATTGCGTTACAGGTGGCAAGGTCGCTGGAGGCACAGGGGCAGAGCGTGACGCCCGATATCATTGAGATGACAATCCGCAGCGTGCTTTCCATGCAGCTTCCCGCAGAAGAAAAGGCGCGCTATGAAGAAATTCTGGCGATGATTGACGAACTTCCGAAATTCGGCAACGATATCGACGAAGTAGACGAACTGGCAAGAGATGCGGCTTACACTTACACGAGGCCGCTTGAGACTTACAGAAATCCGCGAGGCGGTATTTTCCAGGCAGGGCTCTATCCGGTATCCGCAAACGTGCCCCTCGGCGCACAGACCGGAGCGACACCGGACGGAAGGCTGGCGCATATGCCGGTGGCGGACGGCGTATCTCCATCGTCCGGCAAAGATACGAACGGACCGACGGCGGCCTGCAATTCGGTGGCGCGCCTCGACCACGGCATCGCAAGCAACGGAACCCTTTTTAATATGAAGATTCATCCGACGGCGATGTCAGGACAGAAAGGACTTGAGAATTTCGTATCGCTTGTGCGCGGCTACTTTGACCAGAAAGGCATGCACATGCAGTTTAATGTGGTGGACAGGGAAACGCTTCTCGATGCACAGAAGCATCCGGAGAAATACAGCGGACTTGTAGTGCGTGTGGCGGGCTATTCCGCACTCTTTACGACGCTGTCCAAATCGCTGCAGGACGATATCATCCGCAGAACGGAACAGGCGGCGTACCGCTAGTGTGCTGAAAATGCGTAAGAATGGAGCAGACTATGATGAATGATTATAAGAACGTTTCGGGCAGAATTTTTGACATACAAAGATATTCCATTCATGACGGCGTCGGTATTCGTACAATCGTATTTTTGAAAGGCTGCGCACTGCGGTGCAAATGGTGCTGCAATCCGGAGTCTCAGGAATACGCGATACAGACGATGATGGTGAACGGAAAGCCCAAAACCATCGGCCGGGATGTTTCGGTAGCGGAAGTCATGGAAGTGGTGCGGCGGGATATGCCTTATTATGGCAGGTCCGGCGGCGGGCTGACATTGTCCGGCGGCGAAAGCCTGTTACAGCCGGAGTTTGCGGCGGCGCTTTTACAGGCGGCGAAGAGCATCGGCATCAATACGGCCATCGAAAGCATGGGATTTGCCGAATTTTCCGTGATTCAGAAACTTTTGCCCTGGCTGGACACATATCTGATGGATATCAAGCATATGAATGCGGAAAAACACAAAGAATATACCGGAAAAGAAAACACAAAGATGCTTGAAAATGCCAGAAAAATTGCGGAAAGCAATATGTGCGAACTGATTATCCGCGTCCCGGTCATTCCGGGATTCAATGATACGGAAGAGGAGATTGCGGCAATTGCGGCTTATGCGGAATCGCTTCCACGCGTGGAGCAGATTCACCTTTTACCCTATCATAAGTATGGAGAAGGAAAATATGAAGGTTTGGGACGCCCCTATCCGATGGGAGATGCGCCGATGCTGCCGGAGGGCAGAATGGAGCAGCTGCAGGCGGCTGTCCGGAAGAAAACGTCGCTGTACTGCCAGATTGGCGGTTAAAGAAAATTCGGGAAAGTTCTGAAAGCTCTGCGAAAGCAGGGCTTTTCTCATGTGAATTGATTTCTGTAAGATTACGGCGTATAATGAAAAAATATGAAGAAGGAAGGGTGTACTGTATCGCGGGTTGCGCGAGAATGGAGGAATTTATATGAAAACAAAAGTTTTTATTGACGGAAGCGAAGGAACGACAGGTCTGAGAATCAACGAGCGGTTTCAGAAGCGTGATGATATAGAATTGCTGCATATCAGTCCGGAACTGAGAAAAGACCCGGAAGAACGAAAGAAAATGATTCGCGCGTCGGATATCACTTTTCTGTGTTTACCGGATGAGGCGGCAAGGGAATCGGCGGCGCTGGCGGAAAAGGAAGATGTCATCATCATTGACGCGTCTACGGCGCATCGGACAGAAGAGGGATGGGCATATGGGTTCCCGGAATTATCCGACGGGCACAGGAACGCTGTCAGGAACGGAAAAAGGATAGCCGTTCCGGGATGCTATGCTACCGGTTTTATTTCTCTCGTATATCCTCTGATAGCGGGAGAGATTCTCCCCAAAGACTATCCGGTAAGCAGTTTTGCGATTTCCGGGTACAGCGGAGCCGGTAAAAAAGTGATAGCGGCTTATGAAGGAATGGACAGGCCGAAAGAATTATCGGCGGGGCGGGAATATGCGTTGACACAACAGCACAAACACTTAAAAGAAATGAAGAAAATTACGGGGCTTGCCCGTACACCGCTGTTCTCGCCAATCATCGATGATTATTACAGCGGTATGGTAGTTTCTGTGCCGCTGTATGCTGACATGCTCTCCCCTAAAGAAACACCTGAGCGGTTATTGGATTATTATGCGCAGTATTATAAAAAGCAGCGGTTCATTCAGGTCAGCGCCACAGATGACGAAATTGCGGCCAGCGGATTTATAGCGGGGAACGGGTTGTCCGGGTGGGATGGCCTGAAAATTTATGTGACGGGGAACGAAGAACGCATTGTTGTTTCCGCGCAGTTTGATAACCTGGGAAAAGGCGCGTCCGGCGCGGCGATTCAGTGTATGAACATTATTCTGGGATGTGACGAGGCAAAGGGGCTTGATTTGTAAGTATTTGCTGCAAATATGGTTTCAGGAAAGGCTCAGGAAAGGCGGGGCTGGAAATCATGTCCAGCCGCCGTCTAATGTAATGATTTGTCCGGTCAGATAGGCAGGCGCGTTCAGAATGCTTCTGACCGTCTGCGCCGCTTCGAAAGGCGTTCCGATGCGGTCGCATGGAATTTCCTGACGCAGCGCTTCCATTTCTTCCGGGGAAAAACAGCGGTTCATATCGGTATCAATGATGCCGCACGCGATGGCATTGACCTGAATGTGACTGGGGGCAAGCTCTTTGGCAAGCGCTTTCGTAAAGCTGTTTACCGCGCCTTTGGAAGCCGAATAGGCTACCTCCATCGAAGCGCCCACATTTCCCCATACGGAAGAAATGTTGATTATTTTACCGCTGTGTTTTTGGAGCATCAGCGGAATTGCGAGTCTGCTCGTATAAAAAACGGCGTCTAAATTGGTGGAAAGGATTTTTCGCCAGTCCGAAGGAGACATTTCACTCAGAAGCCCCACATAAGATATACCGGCATTGTTAATGAGCACATCCAGATGTTCGATAAGAGAAAAAAGCGCGTCCACATCTTCAACATTTCCCATATCCCCGATAAACGGCGTACAGGAAACGCCGTAACGCCCGGAAAGCTCTGCAGCATATTCCCTGAGCTTTTCCTCGGAATGGATACAGGTAAGATATAAATGATAGCCGTCCGCGGCCAGCATTTCGGCAACAGCCCGCCCGATTCCGCGGGATGCGCCGGTAATTAAAGCATACTTTGACATGGGAAGGGAATACTCCTTTCAGATTCGTGACAGTTTTTTGACAAAATGTTATAGCAAGAATTATACTATAAAAAGCAAAAGAAGGAAAGGAGCGTTCGTTATGGCGGAAAAATATGATTTGGCGGTTATTGGTTCCGGGCCGGCGGGGCTGTCGGCGGCGGTGTATGGGAAAAGGGCAGGATTTGCCGTACTGGTACTGGAAAAAAATCCAATGAGCGGGGGGCAGGTCCTGAATACTTATGAAGTGGACAATTATCTGGGCATGCCCGGCATAAACGGGTTTGAAATGGGGATGAAGTTCAGACAGCATGCGGAGGATATGGGCGTTGTTTTTGAAAATGCGGAAGTGACAGAGCTTGCGGATGCAGGCGACAGGAAGGTTATCACCGTAAAAGACGGCGATTCGGAAAAAGACTACGAAGCGGATGCGGTCATTATTGCGACAGGCGCTTCTCATGCTTTATTACAGGTTCCGGGAGAGAAGGAGCTGACCGGGCATGGCGTGTCTTACTGCGCTACCTGTGACGGAGCTTTTTTCAGGAATAAGGTAACGGCCGTTGTCGGAGGCGGAGACGTGGCGGTGGAAGACGCCATCTTTTTATCCAGAATCTGTGAAAAGGTCTATTTGATTCACAGACGGGACAGCCTGCGTGCGGCGAAATCTTTACAGGATACTTTATTTCAGTGCGCCAATGTAGAAGTGCTGTGGGACAGCGTGGTGGAGGAAATCTGCGGACAGGAGAAAGTGGAAGCCCTGAAATTGCGGCATTTGAAAGAAGAGCGTGCGGAAGAGCTTTCCGTAGACGGAGTTTTTATTGCAGTCGGCATCCGGCCGAATACGGAATTGTTACAAAATATTGTAACATATGACGAGGGCGGTTATATTCTGGCAGGGGAAGACTGCGTTACGCAGACACCCGGTTTTTTTGCCGCGGGAGACGTCAGAACCAAGCAGCTGCGGCAGATAGTGACGGCAGTCGCCGACGGCGCAAATGCGGTGACAAGCGTGGAAAAATACTTTATCAAAAAGAAAAAAGAATGATGTACAAAAAACAGCCTTTTTTTCGATTTTTTTATACGTTACGACAGTTGACAAAAGGTTCGGTTAGTGTTATATTTATTTCATAAGTTTTAACAATTTCGTAATAAATAAAAAACTGAGACTGAAAACGAACTGAAAGAAAGGCTAGGTTTTTATGAAGAAAGAAAGCGTGAGAATAGCAGCTTGTACAATGGCGGCAGTCATCACATTTTCCGGAATGAAATTATCCGTTCATGCGGCTGGAGATTTAAACTCCGTACTCCCTTCGGCAGGAATTGATTATTCATTATCATCCGAGAGTACGACATCTCTTTCCGATATGAAGGAAGAGGTAGAGAGAGAAAACAGCAGTGGTCTGACGGCTTCCACAGCGGAAATCGCGATTAAGGGCTCCGGAGAGATTCCAATCGGCGGTATGCTGGAGAGCAATGAGCAGACAACGATATCTGATAAAAAAATCGAAAGAACAATTGTAGTCAGTGAAGGATATACAAGAGATTTGCGGGAAGCTTCCAATGCGGCAAAGCTCAGTGCAGAAGAAGAAGGCTTCAAGAGCCTTGTCATTGCAAGAGTTAATAATTATGTGAATGTCCGCGATATTCCGAGCGAAGACGGAGAAATCGTCGGCAAACTTTACGATAAGTCCGTTGGTACTTTTATCGAGGAAAGCGACGGATGGTATAAAATCAGTTCCGGTTCCGTAGAAGGATATGTAAAAGCGGAATTTTGTGTAACGGGCGATGACGCGGTAAGTTATGCGAGAGAAGTCGGAACGAGAATTGCGACCGTTACGACCACTACATTATATGTGCGGGAAGAACCCGGAACGGATGCGGTCATTCTCGGCATGGTTCCGATTGAAGATGAATTAATTGTTACGGAAGAACTTGACGGATGGGTTAAGGTCAATATCGAGGAAGGTGACGGCTATGTATCGACAGATTTCGTGAACATGTCCACCGAATTCGTGAAAGCGGAATCCATCGAAGAAGAACGTGCGAGACTTGCAAAAGAAGAAGCGGCCAGAGCGGAAGCAAAGGCGGCTGCGGCAAGAAAGGCTGCAGAGAATAAAGCATCTTCCGGCAGCAGTTCTTCAGGCCAGACGACCACTTATGCACCGCCAAGCGGCAGCGCTTCCGGTCAGGCAGTTGTAGATTTTGCGATGCAGTTCGTCGGAAATCCTTATGTATATGGCGGAACAAGCCTTACAAACGGTGCGGACTGTTCGGGATTTGTCATGAGCGTATATGGTAACTTCGGCGTGAGCCTGCCGCACTCATCGGCAGCTGACAGAAACGTGGGGGCTGCGGTAAACGGAATTGAAAATGCACAGCCGGGTGATATTATCTGCTATTCCGGTCATGTGGGAATTTATGCGGGGAACGGACAGATTGTTCATGCGTCCACCTCCAAAACAGGTATCATCGTTTCCAATGCGACATACCGCTCGATTCTTTCTATCAGAAGAATTTTCTAAGAAATGCTTTCCGAAGTGATTCGGAGCGCAGAGAAACGACATAAAATGTAAAAAGCGGCATGGCTGGAGTAAATTCGGCTGTGCCGTTTTTATAATTTATAAAAAGAAGGCACGCAGAAAACAGAAAACTTGACAATTCTATTTTTTGCGGGTAAAATCTATCATTAACTGGAATTTGTACTGCAAATCAGGTTTAGGAGGTTATTATGAACATTGAACATTTAAAAAACGATGGAACTGACATTGCAGTTGTTTCCAGTGATGAAAAAGTGATTGTCGATGTACAATCCGCTTTAGATTTGGCTATGACGGTCAAATATGAAACAGGTGCATTAAAAATAATTATCAATAAATTGGCGGTATGTGAGGATTTCTTTATTCTCAGCACCGGGATGGCGGGCGAGATACTCCAGAAATTTACAAATTATCATGTGAAAATGGCGATTTTTGGCGATTTCTCACATTACACAAGCAAACCGCTGAAAGATTTTATTTATGAATCGAATAACGGCAAAGATTTCTTTTTTGTTTCAACCAGAGAAGAGGCCGTGCAAAAATTGATGGAAACACAATAACAATATCGTGCAAATTCCGATTTGTCTACTAACTGTCTTAACTTTCATTAATTTTCAGGGATTTGCGGTATGCCAAACCTCAAAATATGTATCCTTTTCCCTTGTTTTTGCCCTTATTGGCAAGCCACAAGGGAACGTTTTGGTTATTCAGTTTTCATTGCTTAATTCACTCCCACAACCTTATCCAAGAGCTTTGCAGATTCCCGCTTTGCCTCCCTTGTAGCGTGTGCATAGATATTCATGGTGGTGCTTACGTCCGAGTGTCCTAAAAGTTCCTGCACGTCTTTTGGCTGTGCCCCGTTTGATAATAGGTTTGTTGTGTAGGTGTGCCTTAATGTGTGGAAATGGAAACCCTCTAACTCCGGTACTTTCCTTGCCGCTGTCCGGCAGGCTGTTTCTACGGTGGCGGGAAGTTCAAGACAGCCATCTTCCCTCAGACATACAAAGGAGATTTCCGTATAATCCTCCGGCGCATCTTCTGTCATTGGCAGATTGTAATACTCATAATGCACCCTGTTTTTCTCTGTAACTTCCCTGTAGAAATTCCTGTGATAGAGTTCGCCATACTGCATACGGTTTTTAAGCTGCTGTTTTCTTGCTTTCTTCAAGATTTCAGAGAGGGCATTGCCAAAATCCACAATACGAACCTTCTTCCTTTTTGTCGAGCCGATTTCATGCTTATGGGTAGCACCGTTGTAGCGGACACTCCTGCGGACTGTCAGATATTGTTCCTCAAGGTTGATATCCTGCCAAGTCAGCCCTGCTACTTCCCCAAGCCTGAGACCTGTAAAATAGGCTATCTGGACGGGCAGGATTGCATCTTTGCTCCGCTTGCCAAGCTGTGCAATCAGTTTTTGGTACTGCTCAAATGAAAGCGGCTTGACCTTTCCCGTTTCGATGTCCGTTTCCTCCGCAAACAAGTCCATATCGTCCTTTTTATGCCGCATGACTACATACTGCATGGGATTGAACGTAATGTATTGTTTCGGAAACACCGCAAAGCGGAATGACTGCTGTAATACTGCGGAGAATGACCTTACATAGTCTTTGGAATACCCTTTGGAAACAAAATCTTCAATCGCGCCTCCAAAAGACATGATATCCATAAACTGCTGTAAATGCCCCGAAGTAACCGTTTTGAGCTTCCGTCCGCTTACAGGGTGCTGCTTGATGCGGTTGATTGCCTGCAAATAAGTACCGACAGTGCCATTGCTGAGTGTCCCTGTCTTTAATTCTTTCTCTGCCCATGTGTCAAGCAGCTGTCCGAGAGTGATATTGTCAGCCTTTGTAATAAATTTCTTGCTTTCGTAATCCTCCATTGCCTGTCTTAACAGCTTTTCCGTTTCGCTCTTGCTCTCTGTTCCTGCACATTCTTTCTGTACCAGGTTCCCGCTTGCGTCCTCAACATAGAAGCGGTAGTACCATTTCTTTCCTTTTTTTCTTA
>ERZ777305.683-NODE-683-length-52813-cov-4.273570_pt1 | contig 52813 bp, 61 predicted proteins | sample MGYA00374965_ERZ777305 | MGnify/ENA primary metagenome ERZ777305 (study PRJEB29328, sample SAMD00013331) | mouse gut metagenome | study: EMG produced TPA metagenomics assembly of the Metagenome analysis of fecal microbiota from mouse which was promoted...
CCAACTAGGTTTTCAATAATACTTTTTTAGTGTCCACTTTTTGTTGACAACTTCATTCTTTACCTTATTTTTTTGTCCTCTAAATATGAGTATGCTGTTAAGAGATTTAACTTATCATCATAAGTAGCATCAATGATAAACTTTTCTTTGCGTTCAAAATATTGATATATAATTCCATCAATTTGCGGTGTAGGAATACTTCCTATATCCGCTTTTTTTATCCACTCAAAGAATCCTTCTTCACAGTCTTTAAGTGGTTGCTTTAAAATTCTTTCATAAAAGAAGTAGACGATATTATTGTACTTAGGCAAAGGTGAAGTTTCGGTTAATATTCCCAATAGTTTAGGAGTTTTTATTTTTATTCCCGTTTCTTCGAATACTTCGCGAGTTACGGCTTCTTCGGGAGTCTCATAAGGATCAATTTTTCCACCAATGGGAATATAATAACCTCCCAATTCTTCTAAGTCCGTCTTAGTTTTTCCTCTTCTTATGAGTAAAAACTCATCATCATTTTCCAATATACATAGGCATATGCCTCTCTTTAAACCGTTATTCATGAGATACCTCCTATATTTAAATTATATCATTAAAAGATTATAAATTATAGCAAACTCTGTTAATATTGTTTAAATACTAATTAATTCTTTGGATTTTATGGTATTATAATATAAAGATAAAAAAATTAATTCCGTGATGAAAGTAAGGAGTAAATTATGAACAATATTGAAATTGAGAGAAAATACAAAATTAACAAAGAGATTTTTGATAAAATAAAAAAATTTTTTGAAGGAAAAGATATTAATGGCGATGTTGCGAAACAAAATGATATTTATTTTTCTCCAAGACATTTTCCTTTCTTTGGAGGGAGTATTGATAATGAGGCTTTGCGAATTAGAATATTAGATGATAAAAACATATTAAGTTATAAGAAGTTTTATTATGCAACAGAAGATAAACCAGCCTACTGTGATGAACATGAAGTGAATTTAGAAGATGTTGATAAGATGAAGGAGATTTTAAAAGATTTAAGAATTGATGAGGCCTTCACATTAAAAAAGGAGAGAACCTCTTACTTATATTCTGGTCTCGAAGTTTCCTTAGATGTTGTAGATAGTTTGGGATATTTTCTCGAACTAGAGATTAAAGACCAAAAAGATCTTAGAGCTTCTTCAAATATTATGAATGAACTTTTAGACTTTTTTTCCATCACGGAAGAAATGCGCAACTATGAAGGGTATTCATATCTACTATATAATGCTAATAAAAATGATAGGTAACAAATGGAAAAGACACTAATAAAGAGACAAGAAATATATGATATGTATTGGTATTTTGCCTATGAAAGACAGGAAATATTTATAAAGAAGAATCTCGGAGAAAAGCCACCATGGACGGAAGATTTAATATTGCAAAAATATAAGTTTTGTAATGCTTATCGCATTAATGATCGCGTGAGCCAATATTTATTGAAGAATGTAATTTACAATGGTCAAAAATATCGTGATTGCGACATGCTTTTTAGAATAGTTCTGTTTAAACTTTTTAATAAGGAGACAACTTGGGAAATTTTAGAAAATAAGTTTGGCGATATAACATTAGATAAATTTGATAAACAATTATTCTCAAAAGTTCTAAGTGAGGTAAAGAATAGGGGTATAAGCATTTATAATGATGCCTATATTAGTTGTGCCAACAAGGCCTTTGGATATACTAATAAACACGATAATCACTTAGCATTATTAGAAAAAATGTTTAAAGTAGACAGGATAGATGAAAAAATAAAGCAAGCAACATCTATGAAAGAGGTCTTTGATATTCTTAAAAGTTATCCGCTTATTGGCAACTTTTTAGCATACCAATTAATAACGGATATCAATTATAGTGAAGTAACTGATTTTCGCGAAGATGAATTTTGTGTTGTTGGTCCCGGTTCTCTAAGGGGAATAAGAAAATGTTTTTCTAGTATGGGAAACAATACATATGAAGATCTAATTCGCTATATGTATGAACATCAAGAAGAGGAATTTAAAAGGTTAAATTTGGATTTTAAGTATCTAGGAAATCGAAAATTACAGTTAATTGATTGTCAAAACTTATTTTGTGAACTAGATAAATATTTAAGAGAAAAAGTTCCTGAATTAAAGTCTAATAGAAGTAAGATTAAGAAAAAATATCATCAGACAAAAGAGCAAATAGAATATATATATCCACCAAAGTGGAAAATAAAGTAAGAAGGTTTTACTATGGCATGTGCAACAATTCATTTAGCAATTGCTAAGAGATATTTAAAGAGAAATCCCAATATAAATATTGATGATTTTATAGCAGGTACTCTTTATCCCGATGCTGACTCCGATAATGATAAAACCCATTATACAGATAAACATCGTGGAAGTGATAATGTAAGTCATGTTCGGGGAAAGGTTAATTTATCGGCCTTTTTAAAAGAACATGAAAATCTAAATGACTTTGAGATGGGTTGGTTTTTACATTTAATAACTGATTATTTATTTTTTGAAGAGTGTTTTACTACTAGTTATTTATTGAGTTTAAGTTATGATAACTTTTGTAAAGAACTATATCACGCTTATTCTTGTATCAATCTATATTTAGAAGAAAAATATGATTTAACTAGAGATTATTATAAGGCATATCCCGATGCCTATTATCCAGGTATCCCCTATGAAGAGTGTATATTACCTAGAGAAGTTGTTGATAATTTTATTGATCGCATAGATAATATAGATATACCAAAATACATAGAAAAAATCAAAGAAAATGGGATAAATATCAAACCATAGTAAAAAAAACTAGAAGTATGGCATATAATATGATATATTGTTAATGGAGTTTAATTCCATTGATAATGCCGATTTAGTACAGTGGTAGTACAGATGCATGGTAAGCATCAGAGGTAAGTTCAATTCTTACATTCGGCACCATTGACGAATATGTTCGAATTCTTCGGACTCGCAATAAATGATACCAGTCAATGCGATTGGTATTTTTATATCCACAGTGTAAATAAATTTAATTAATTGGATGTCACGTGGAAAAGCTTATACCCAAAATAAATGAAGAACTAATTACCGAAATGAAAAGAGATAATTTTAAAGGTGATTTTAGCATAAAAAACAATATTGTTATTTGGAATACCTCAAGCGAAGTCTTTTTAAAGATAATCCTTGATAATCAACTTGATGAAAGCTACATCTCTTATAATTGTAAAATAAATAATAAAGAAATCTATCTATCACATGAACATAAAAAATAGGAGTATTATACGGATTATTGAAAGAATTAAATAATGAGATGAATACTTTAATTATCAAAAAAATTTTTCGGTAAATCTCCAAGATTATATTTTGGACATGAAGCTAAAACTATTGAAGAAAAATTAAAGAATAATCATAAATATCAAATTTTTAAATTTCAAAAAAATTTAGTTAAAAAATGGAATTAATATTTTAAATGGAGGTTTATAATGGTTGGTTTTGAAGATTCTCAAAAAAGAATATTTGCTGAAAAATATAATAATCATACAGGAGGATTATTATATAGATGTCCGGCTAAAGTTGACAAAGGTTTCAATTTTGACTATTGCGTATTTATACCCAATGGAATAAATGCACAAACAAGTCTTTTAATTCAAATTCCCAACTATAGCGCAAGTTTAAAAACAACTAATATTGAAGAACAGATAAATTATGAATATGAAATATTTAAGGGATTTAAATCTCATATTCATTTATGCAATAATATTTCTAAATTTCCTATATTATATCCTTTAATTCCAAGAAAATGGGATAATGTAAAAAAAGAAGAAATATTTACACACATGTTATCCAGTAATGCATTATTTTGTACTGATGAACAATTTTCTAGAATAGATATTCAAATAATTAATATGATGGATGATTTAAAAGAAAGACTTGAAAAAAACAATATTAACATTGATAGTAAAGTTATAGTTGAAGGATTTTCTGCAACTGCTAAGTTTGCTAATAGATTTACTTTATTACATCCTGAGATAGTAAAATTATGTATTGCAGGGGCAATAGGAGGTTGTTTGACATTGCCAATTAGAGAAATCGAAAAAGAAAATTTAATATATCCAGTTGGAATAGGAAATATTAAAGAAATTACTGATAAAAAAATAAAAGAATTTAAGAATGTTAAACAGTTTTACTACCAAAGTATAGACGATAATATTGATGCTTTTATTAGCACTACAAAAACATCCTACGTTCCTTGTAATCCTGGAGTAATAAAAAAAGACGATTTAAAGCAACTTTATAATTATTTAGGTAGAGATATGTTAAACGAGCGTTTCCATAATACTAAAAAAATTTATGCGCAAGAAAAAGTAAATGCAACCTTTAAAATTTATCCAAGTGGCGGACACAGCCCTCTAGTAGCAGTAGAAGACATAACAGCTTTATTTTTACAAGAAGTGGCAAAATAATATTGCTAACGATTTCTCTATAATAATTAAATGCAAATTTCCAAAAGCAGTTTGCTCATGAACTAGATATAATAAAACTTTTTAGTCACGATAGTAAACGGCTTGTTGCAAAGTCGTTTTTATGATACTATAAATATGTCAAGGAAACTTGTACAAATCATAGCAATGTGAGGATACGGTAATCTATGTTTGAAGCGACGACTGATTTTAAAATTGGTAAATTAAATTCCCTAGTAGAACAACAAATTGAAATTACAGAAGAAAATCAACAATTAAATTTTTATATTACAGGAAAAAGTAATAATAATTCATATTCTTTAAATTTTATATCAACAATATCAATTGATGATATGCTTAAATTTAACTTAAATGAACATATAGATTTTATTCAGTATGTAGATGACGGAAATGTTGTTTTTGAAAAAAATGGGTTATACGATTTACATACAGAAATAAAAATGGACATTATGAGATATTTATCTAAAAGTTTTATTTTAATGATATATTTTAAAAATCATGAAAATGAAGTCGGTTATCTTGAACTTGACTTCTCGTATAAAAGTTGTGAATAACTATTATTATATTTACCGCACTAGCATGATAATTTATATGAATTTTCTTTTTGTTAAACGCAAGGATGGCGGAATGGTAGACGCGCTACTTTGAGGGGGTAGTAAGTTTTAACTTGTGGGAGTTCAAGTCTCCTTCCTTGCACCAGATTGATACCAAACTCGAACTTTTATGTTTCGAGTTTTAATATGCCTAAATTTCTGGTATAATACTTATACAATTAATTTTGATTATGACAATTTAGTAAATAATTGTATATTGACATAATCAATGTAACTATAATTATATTAGGAGGTAAGATAATGAGAATATTTGTTGGTTGTAGTAGTTCAGAAGATGTAGACTTAATATATTTAAAATCTGCAAAAAAACTTGGAAAAATGATTGCTGAAAATGGTCATAGTTTAATCTTTGGTTCTTCTGATAAAGGAATGATGGGAGAATTATACAGGGGTGTAAAAGAAAATGGAGGAAAGGTTATATCAGTTTTTCCAAAACAGTATAGTGGTTTTTTAACGAAAGTAGAATCAGATGAAATAATTGAAACAGAGACCGCTACTGATCAATTAAAATATTTAGTTAATAATGGTGATGTTACGATTATTATGCCAGGTAGTTATGGTGCTTTAGCCGAATTAAGTACATCTATCCAAAACAAAAAATTAGGGGAACATAATAAACCAATATTCATAATAAATATAAACGGATATTTTAATGATATATTAAAGGCTTTTGAAAAATTTTATAATGATAGATTCGATTTATGTGATAGAAATAAATTATATACTGTAGTTAATGAACCAGATGAAATATTAAATTATCTTAATAACAATTAATAGTTTTTGAATGCCTTCTCGAAGAGAACCATGAAAGAAATACTCAAACTTATATAGTTAGAGTTTAATAATAGGAATCAATTCTAGAAACAGAATTGGTTTTTTTATTAAATAAAACAAATTAATGCAAACCAAATTGTTTTAAAATAATGACTATTCTTGATAAGGATGCTATAATAAAAATATATTAGCATTACGCGCCATATTGCAACTTTTTGGAGGATACCATATGATTATTAAAAATAAACTAGAAAGCATCAAAAAAATAAATGAGTTAGGCTTGAATAGATTTCCAGAACAATTATTTAAAAAAGGCGAGGAAGATAAAGTCTTGGAATTTATCGATAAATACCCAGCTGATTATTATGCCATAAGAGATAAAAGTAATTTTGGTGGGATTTTTAAATTAAAAGTTGAAAAAAATATGATACTAGATGAAATAAAAGAGTATGAATTATATACGATAAATGTAAGTTCAATAAACTATGCCGAAAATCAAATAATGGAAGCTGATATCGAGATTAAAACAAATGGCGATATTTATGTAACTATTTCTAAGAATCCTGAAGCAAATGTCAGAGATAGTATTAAAGACTCCTTTATGTCATTGAAGACGAATATTTTTGACGATAAAATTTTAAATAAGATTCCCGATTTTGATTACATATATAGCTATTTAAATAAGCATAATTTATTTGATGTTTTAGTTGAATTTTCATTATTTGATAGACCCTTAGGTATAAATAACGAGAGAATTATAATTTGGGAAATAAGAACGCATTACTAATAACATGAACAATTTGTTTAAAAATAGTAATTTCAATGGAGGTGTAAATTTGAAAAATTTTATAGTTAAAGAGGTAAGCTTAGAGGAAGCATTAAAGGTATTTCCTAAAATAGAAGAATGGACTAGACCAGAAGCAGGAACTGTTGAACATTGTAAAAATAGAATTGGAAATTCAAAATATCTTATATTAGGAGCTTATGTCAATGAGGAAATTATTGGCTATTTGATAGCATATGAAAAAAATGATAGTTTTTATTGCTGGGTAGTTGCAGTTGATAAGAGATATAGAAAAATGGGAATCCTAACCGAAATGATGACAATCTTTGAAAACTATGCAAAAAAAATAGGATATGACAGAGTTACATTAAAAACTTTAAATAATAAAAGAGAAATGTTAAGTTACTTGATAAAAAATAACTGGAATATTTTAGATATAATAAAAAAAGAAGACATATTTTTAAATGAAATCTTAGTTGAAAAGCGTATATAATATATAACTCTATAGTTCAGATTTAGTACATGAGTTTTCGCTTCGTAAGTTATAATATATTTTAATTAATGCTATAATAGCAATATATTAGGTGATTAAATTGATAACAATTAACAATGAATTAAGTTTAGAAGATTATATTAAAGTAGGTCATACAACTTCGAGAATAAGGCCTTTCCATCCTGCAGAAGTTAGACTTAGAATATATCCTCTTTCTACAGAGATAACAGAGGATTTTTTAATTGAATTTACTTTACATAACAAAAGAGTAATGACAATGGGAAGTTCTTTAGATCAATTATTTTCTTATGCTCTTTTAGGTTCTACAGATATAACAATTATGGATGCCAATAATTTAACTATTCCCTTTTTTTACATGAAACTTGCTGCCTTAAAAGTATTAAGTAGGGAAGAATTTATTGCATTCTTTTATAATGATATATCTGAAAAAAAATCATCTAGATTTTTAGATAAAGAAATATATTTAAAATTTAAAAATAATATTCCTGATAAATATAGAAGTTTTTGGGATAATATGTACAATGAAGGCATTATTAATAGATTATTTCATTTTTATCCTTCCGCTGCAGATGGCATGTTACCATACTATCTTTCTTCTGATGAGACTTATGAGTATGTCAGAAGTATTATAGATGATATTACTATAAATATTACGATTACTGATTTATCTAAATTTAGTAATTACTTAAATGATGAATATAACTTAATTGATTTATCCAATGTATACACATATGTTGAAAAGAAAAAATATTGGGATGCCGTCAATAACTTAGGTAATTTTTTAAGTGTAGATGGTATCTTTAAGTTACATTATATGGAAAAGAATTCAATAGATGAAGATGAATTTGATTTGCTTGGCAAAAAAAGTGAATACCTTCCTATAAAGAATATAAATAATGGTTTTATTATTTGGTATAATGATGAAAGATGTTATAAGGAATTTCATAAAAGCGTTCCTATTTTAAAATAGTTCTAGCTTAAATGGTACATTTCATCATTTTAACTTTTTTTAATAATTAATCATGCTTATATTTTTGTACTAGTGATAATAACTTTTCTGCTTGCTCATTCATTTCTTGAGAATCAATCTTATTTACTAAGCTTCTATATCTTATAGATTCATTATTTCCAATTTGTATTCCAGTCATAAAATCCCTGAAATGCGTAAAATTGAATCCAATTCTTCGCAATATGTTTTCTGTTTCTTCTTTAGAATACTCATCTTGTTTTTGCACAAAAGTATAATATAATTCTTTCGGAGTTACTATTTTTAAGGCCGGATCATAAACTATATCATCTATTTCTAACCATGAATGTTGATAAAAATGGTTTGTTGATATACCAAAATCATGTCTTTGATAGGGAATACCTCCCTGTACTAATTTAAAATTTCCATTAAATAAAGTAAACATTATCGATAATCCATAACAGTTACCTAAAGTCCATTTATAATAATCAAAGTTCATATCATATTCTTGTTTCATTAAACAAGATATACAGTCAGCTGTTTTCTTAATAGTATCTAATATACTATTATCAATAGAAGGGTGAACTGCAATATTACTACCTTTTAAATAACTTTTTCTTTTTTGCGATAAAACCTGTCGAAGTTCGATAAAATCATCAAACATAAAATACTCTTTGATATGTTCAATTTTGTCCTCATCTAATGCAACCTCTCTGTTTACATTTTTATTAAATTCTTCTATTATCTTATTTATAAAAGTGATAGAAAAATCCTGACTTTTATTTTTTCTAGAATTTATAAATCTTGTTTTTTCGTAGAATTTAGATACATTATTATTTTCAACTAAATGTTGTCGAATATCTTCCTTTTTTATTTCTGTTAATTTTTTAAATCTTTTAGAATATATATCCTCTTTGGTAATTACAGCAAGAGAGGGATCATAAATTATATCTTCATGTTTAAGCCAAAAATGCAATTTGCCCGTACATGAATCAATGCCTTTTATAATATCCCAATCTTCACTTATAGAAGCCAAAATAAATGCTAAGAGTTCACTTTTAGAATATAAATTTTCATTATAGTCATATCTATAAAATTTTATATCTGTATTATCTAATGTTTTAGATATTTCTGGCATTAGATTTATATCATCTTCTAATCTATTTAACAAATCACTATTGCCAGTTACAGAAGGATGAATTAATAATTTGAAGTTTTCATAAGTATAAAGTTTTTTTTCAAAATGTTCTGTTAAAAAATATCTCAATTTATCTAAATGCATTATAATCCCTCTCAATGACGTTTATTATAATACTTTTCTTGATAAATAAAAATATAAAAATTATTATTTTGGTTTAAAGAAGTTATGATAATGTGAATGTATAGAGATAGGGGAAGATAAAAAAAATACTTTCAATTTATTTTTGAAAGTAGTTATGTTTTGTGAATTTAGTAAATTTGTTTATAAATAGTCAAGTAATCAACGTGTTTTTTTATTTAAATTAGTATCTAAAGTATTTAAATCTTCAATAATAACATCGCCATCTTTGAGAGTTTGATATTTCAAATTATGATTTTCAAGATAAGTTACAACATCATACATTAAATGAGATTCAGGATGCTCCGGAGTATCATAATGTGGAACAGGCATATAATCAATAAGACCAATTCCTTCCCAAATAATTTCTCCATAGTTATAAGGGTCTTGTTCTGGTTCATCTGCTAGATGAATACCATGCAAATCATTGGCTAACACACATATACCAGCACTAAAACCTGAATATAAATAATCTGGATCTGTAGCAATTTCTCTCAAATAATTATCAAATCCACTTAACCTCATTGCCCGTCTTAAGACGAATATATTTCCCCCTAAAACATAAAAGGCTTTAAAATCTTTAATTTCCTTTTTAAGTTGTTCTGGTTTATTAAAATAATTTCTCAAATCTAATTGAACCGGATTAAAACCTAATACTTCTAATTCCTTACTTTTTTCTAAAATACCATTTGTCTTACGTTCTCCATCGGGAAAAACATCCAATGCATTTGGGATAACTAATATATTATTATCGTGTTCGCTTATCCACTTTTTTAATTCGCCCATATTATTACCAACTTTATAAGAAGATAAATATAATTTCATATAACAGACCTCCTTTATGGTTTTAATTATAGCAAAATTGCATAAAATATGCTACACTAACAATGAAAAAATAACGCCAATAAAAGGAGTAAAAAAATGATAATTACCAAAGATATGTTAAATAAAAAAGTTCCCAAAGAGATGCTTCCCTCAAGTTTTGATAGTGCCACAGATCTTTATACCAATACCAAAGATGGATTAATTCTATACAATATAAAACCAGATACTTGGAATATTTTGTATCCTTTTTTTCAACAAGAAAATAAGTTTATGATTAATCCATATAAAATAGAAAATCCCGATATAACGTATCGTGAATTAATTGATTTATATGAAGATATATATAACAGAGAATATGTATCTAAAAGGGGATTTAATGAGGATAAAAGAAAGCGTGTCCTAGTAGAGGAGTTTAATAAAGTATTTAATGTAAATGGCACAAAAATTGGTGAGAAATTAGATTCCCATTATGAATTAAAATATTCAAAATCGAAGAATGTTTATACATTGTACTATTTAGAAAGTTATATAGCAAGCGATATTGAAGATGTTAATAAATTATTAGGTCAAAAGGTTTACAGCCAAGAATTGTTAAATTTAAATGATGATAGTATAATGAAAGAGATAAATGGTATTAAAGTAGTTGATAGTTTATCACTATTAGATGATGCCGATAAACTCCGTATAGTGAGAAAAAATATATTAGATTAATTAAGAAGGTGAATAAATATGGTAGAATACTGTGCTTCTAGTAGTTACTTTGCAAAGTTACAACTACTTTCATCAGAGGGAAGAGAATCAAATGTCTATTTAGATCCTGATGCCTACGATATTCCTACATGTGTAAAAGAATATAGTAACTCTTTTTGGCTTGATTGTTCCAATGATGAAGCGATTAAAAAAATGTTTTCCCTTGATGAAAAGTTAAAAGACTCTAAAAACATATCTCCAAGTATTATATTTTATGATATTGACGAATATAAAAAAGGAAATAAAAAATTAGTGGCTATTGGTCTTCCTTATTTACAAGATTACATTTCCATAGATAAAGTTACTGATATTAGCAATAAATTCTTATGCTTTAAAAATCTAGTAGCATTGTTGATAGATTTTGCATCATCAGGCATTTATCCAACTGATTTAAATAGTTCAAATATTATGGTCTCTCCCGAATTTAATATTCAACTTATTGATTTAGATGGAAATCACTGTAAAGTTGATCCCGATAATCCCAGCTATTATTACAATCAGATATTTAATTCTATAAGATATCGAATAATTACTGAATTGTTACTAAATGAAGAGGAATATCTTGCTGCCTATAAATATTCTTCATTAAAAGAGGGAGAAAGAACTATTCTAAAACAAAAGGGCTACAGTTCCAATATCATTGATATATTATTAGAAGATAGGGAAGATCAAAGCCTAGATGATTTATTGGAATCTCTAAAGGAACTTGAACCACTTTTTGTTGAAGGCCAGTATAAAAAGTAAATATACTAACGATAATAGAACTCAAACATTTATAGGTTGAGTTTTATTATATTCCAATTTATAAAACTATTAAAATAAATTAAATAGTTTGGTAAAATAATTATAGGAGACGTAAAAATGATCGATAAAAATATATTGGAATTTTATAAACAGACCAGTTCTTATACAGATTTAGGACTATACAGGGATTTTGCTAAAAATTTACCTGATGACATCGTTGAGTTGTGTCAGTTACAGAGAAATCAAATAATTCATCCTATTGCTTTTAAAAATAAAGAGATAAGAAATTCTAAAAATTGTTTTTGGGGTGATATGACTCAAATATCAGATATGCGTCTTTTGCGAGAAGATGATATACTTCCAAATTCAATAAGTATGTTAGCTGAATTAATGAGAAGAGATAATGCGTATTCTCATAATCGTGAGGCGAAAGATAAGATTTTCGTTACATGTCGAGGCCAGGCATTATTGCTTGCCGCTATTTTAAAAGCCAAGGGAATACCTGCAAGAGTGCGAAGTGGCTTTGCGGAATATCCATGTAACAATGGTTATTATTGGGATCACTGGATTACTGAATACTATAATAGCAAGGATAACAAATGGATTTTAGTTGATGCTGATTGTTGCAGTAATGATAATATCAATTTTGATATATATAATATTCCCCAAGATAAATTTTTAACTGTTGAACGCGCCTGGTTGGAATTTAGAGAAAAGGGCATTACTTCTTTAAAGCTAGGACATGCTTATTATGGAAGTGGCGAGGATAAATTAATCGAAATATTAGTAACGACATTATTTTATGATTTTCACTGTTTAATGAATGATGAAATTATCTATGTGCATCATCCTAAGTATCTTAAAGATAAGGATTTTAAATTGGATAAAAATGATTTGGAAGAACTAGATGAATTAGCTAGATTAATGTTAGATCCAGATAAGAATTTTAATCAATTAAATGACATTTGGAATAATAAAGCTAAATTTAGAATTATGACAGGCGGAACTATAAATTAAAATATGCCACGAAAAGAAAATAAATGGAGGTAATGAGATGATTAAAAGTGAAACTTTTGCCAGCAGAGTATTGGAATATAATAAGTGGCTATCACGTATAGCTATTGATTTACCTGATAATTATAGTGTTATCAATCAATTTAATGGTGAAAATAAAGAAAAAATAGAGGATATTACGGATATATTCTATAATAAATATTATAACGATAATCATAAAAGAAGATTAATACTTGGCAGTTCACCAGCGAGAAGGGGAACATCTCAAACTGGTATTCCTTTTGAAGATGCTAGCCACCTCTATCAAGCAACGGGTATTATGATTGAAAATTTTTATATAAATAAATCATCATCAGACTTTTTATATGATGTCATAGAACAATATGGTGGATGTCAAAAATTTTATCAAGATTTTTTTATGAACTTTGTGTGTCCACTTGGCATAGTTAACATAAATGCCAAAGGCAATGAAGTTAATGCCAACTATTATGAAAAGAAGAACTTAGAAAAAACTCTCCAAGACTTTATCGTTGAATCTTTAAAAAGACAGATTTCCTTTGGAATAGATACATCAGTTTGCTATTGCATAGGGAGTGGAGAAAACTTTAAATTTCTAGAAAAAATTAATGCAGAAAATCATTTCTTTGATAAAATAGTTCCTCTAGAACATCCACGCTTCATCATGCAATACAATTCTTGCAACAAAAAATTGTATTTAGAAAAATATATAACTAAACTTAGCGAAAAAAATTGAACTAGGAGGGAAAAATGGATAGATTTGCCGAATGGAGAGAAGTTCCATTTACTGATATTGATAATTTTGATTATAATAATTTTACATTTTTTACTTATTCCATACCCTTAGATACTTCCAGTGATTATTTTAAAAATCTTATATCAAATTCTAAATTATATGACAAAAACCAAGACTTTGATATATCTTTAAATCCTGAAAGTTTATGGAGGAAAAAGAGGATAAGTGTAGCCTTAACGACATCTAATGATTATTATACCTATGGTCGTATTGGCTACATTGTCTCTTCACCAATCGAAAATATTTTATATGTTGGACAAGCTCCCTTTGATGATACCAACGACCAATTGCGAAATAAAAGATTAAATAGCCCTAATGCCATTTTTTCTGGCAATGTATTCTTTAACGAAGTAGTTTTAGAGGGAAGTACGATTTATGGCAACGTTTTGCCCGTAGCAATATTTATAAACTTAACCGATGCCACTTTCGAAGAACGCATCCAAGTAGAATGGAAACTAGAAAAAATGAGAGAGGCAACATTTGATTTTTATCCCATTCTTGATTTAACAAAAGAAAAAAAGTTAGACAGCAAAAGCATAGTTTCAAAATAAAAATTTGTTAAAAGTATAATTTCGCATTGTTATGTAGTATAATAAAGATGATTTTGTAGGAGGCACTATGAGTAAGAAGAGGATAAAAGGTTTATGTATGATGCTAATAGGATTAGCATATATGTTTTCCCTTTTTGTATTTATTGATACCTTTGAAAAAATGAATGAGATATTGTGTTTTATATTAACAATCATAAGTGTATTATTAATATTATTTGGACTTATATTTTTATTAACTAAATCTCATGAAGAACTTTTAACAGAAGAAAAAATTAAAAGGGAAGAACACATTAAGTTATCTAAGTATTATATGTATAAGCCTTATTTAACTTATACATTTGTTGGCATAAACATTTTGTTTTTTATTATAGTCAATTTATTTCAAGGTGATGATGCAGTGCTTAACTTTGCCATATCTAAAGAGCATTTTGCGTTTTATAGAATTTTTACTTCGATGTTTGTCCATGGTAGTGAAGCACACTTGTTTTTTAATATGTTTGCTTTACTTATTTGTGGTAGTAAACTTGAATCTCTGATTGGCAACATAAAATATTTTGGAGTTTATATGTTATCTGGTTTATGTTCCTCAATTCTAATTGCCTTTATGGAATCTATTCCCTGTGTTGGGGCAAGCGGAGCAATATTTGGCTTATTTGGTTGCTATTTAATGTTGGCATATAAAAATAGAAATATTATGAGGTATACTTATAAATACGACTTACTGCCAACTGTTATTTTAGATTTAATTATTTCCTTTTTAATGCCTAATATTTCCATTACGGCACATTTAGGGGGCTTTATAATTGGTCTCATTTTATACTTTATTTTTTGTCGAAAAATAGTTTTAAAATAATTAATAGTGAAGATGAATTTTTTTAAAAAAATTTTTGCTTATTGCACTTTTATTTGAACATATAAAAACAATTCTATTTAAAGAATTGTTTTTGTTTTATTACTCAAGAGTAGGAATCCAATTCTCTGGTGTCCTTTTTCTTAAAGATTTCGGTACGCATTCATAGAAAGCTGAGTTTTCGGCAAGAGCCATATCAATTAACCAAAATTAATCACCATTTTGCATAATATCTATTGACCATTGTCCATTAAGGCTTTCGTTTTTATTAATAAGATTTTCCACATAATATTTAACTTGTCTTTTATTATCTTCATAGCGTTTCATAAGAGTTGGTTCATACATCGAATAGATTGTATAATCGTGAATTTTATGTGGAGAGTCAGCATCACTTTCATGTCCAAAACGTCGTTTCATAGTATTGGGTTCCCAGTAGGGGCTTATTCCAATAATCTCTTTAGTATCAAAATCGACAAAAACGCGATATTCTGTGTGCAGAGGTAATCCTTTATATATACAAGGATTATTTTCTTTATCGGGAATAAATTCTCTTACAACCCATTCATCAGTTGTTGATACACCATAAATAGATGGTTTTGTTAGGGGACTAGCCATCTGCAAGGCTTGATAGTGAATGAATAATAGATACTCGCCAATTTCTCTAACTTCTTTAGGATCATTAACGCGCGCATTGCGGAAATCAAATTTAGAAGAGTAAAGACCTGTCTTGATAAAATAATCTTTATTCTGATCAAGAGCAAACGCTTGTCTTACAAACTCATCAACGATATCAAGAGTTGTTCGGGTCAATTCCGTATATTCGCATCTCGTTAATTGAAGCATAGTTGTAGGCACCTTAACGATCGTCGTTTTGGGAATTTTTAATTCCTTTGTAGCAAGAGCTGGCTCAATTATTTGCGGTAACCAATATCCCATCGAATTTTTATTCATAGCAATTATTCGACGAGTAATTTCATCTAAATCGAGAATATCCAATCCTTGGCGAAACATGTTATAAAATATCTCTCTTTTCTTGGGATTTTTTTCATTCAAGAAATTTATATAGTTTTCAAGTATAGTGATATACGAAGGCACATTAATGTCTACTTTCATGAGGTTACCTGTTAACTGTGGACGCATATCTTCAGGTAGCATTTTTATTTCTTCATTAGTGACTGGTTTTTCCACGGGACTTCCTAAATTATTATTAGTAGATACTTTTTGACCATCAAAATTCCAAACGGCACATTCATTAAGCAACTCATTAACTATGCGCATTTTTATATCACTTAGTTTTTCCGTATCTAATTCTTGACCTTTTTTCATCATTGAGGCTGCCTGTCTTGAGTTTATTTCAAAAAAATTTTCAGAAATATCCTCATCATCTAACGCTCCAATAGCATAGGCCTGTTCAAATGCCTCAAGAGCCTCGGGATTAGTTGATAGAAGTTCAGCTATTTTTTTCTTATCTATGGTCGTTAATTTTTTCCCCTTTAAAAATTCAAACATACATAACCATTCCTTTATTACAATAAGTGATTTATAGTATATTAGCATAAATGAAAAAATACAAGATAAATTTATCTATATTTATTAAATATCTCTAAATCATCTCCTAGTAAATATATTTATAAAATGTTAAAATAAAAAAGAGGAGTAATAATATGAATAGTTTTGTATATAAAAGAATTTCTAAGGAAGACGACATGCAAGTTCGCGATTTGATTAAGAGAGTTTATAAGTATATTGAAAATAAAGACTTCTTTATTTTATGGACCGAAGAACAGATGGATCGTTTTTTTGATGAAAATTATTCTATTCTCTTTGGTGCCTATGATGCCAATAAATTGATAGCTATGGTACAAATTTTTATGCCTCCAGAAGTCGAGAGTGAATACTATGATATTTTAGATATTAAAAAGCCCGACAGTATGTGTGAATTAGGCGGCTTTTTAGTATATGAAGAATATCGCCAAAAGGGGATAATGAGTGAGTTAAGTAAAGCAGCAATGGATTATTTCTCTACCTTAAACTACGAATATATTATTTCTACAATTCATCCTAACAATATAGCTAGTAGAAAAGTAGTATCCAAATTGGGATTTGAATATATTAAAGATTTAACCACCCAAAGTGGCTTTTTAAGATCCTTGTATTTTAAAGAAAATCAAAAAACATCAGTATAAAAATCTGATGTTTTTAAATTAATTCTTTTTTATAGAGACGTTTATATACTTTATTTGTTTTAATTAAGTTTTCATGCGTATCAAATCCGACTATTTTACCATCGTCGACAACTAATATTTTATCACAGTCGATAACTGTCGATAGGCGATGTGCAATAATTATTATCGTATAATCTTTTCGTATTTTCTTTATAGAGTGATGAATATAATCTTGTGTTTCATTATCTAAGCTACTAGTTGCCTCATCGAGAATAAGGATTTTGCTGTTCTTTATTATCGCACGCGCAATTGCCAACCTCTGTTTTAAGCCACCTGATAATATAACGCCATTTTCTCCAACCAAAGTATTGTATTTTTTTTGTAAAGAATTAATATATTCATCTATAGCACATAATTTGCATTTTTCTTTTATCTCTTTATCCGTAACTTTGGGATTAGCTATCTTTAGATTATCTTTAATAGAGACATTAAAGATATAGGGATTTTGCGTAATTGTCGATATATTATTTCTTAGGCTTTCCTCTGTAATATCATTTATATTAGTATCATCTATTAAAATACTTCCCGCATTAGCATTATATAATTTATTTATTAGATTTATGATAGTCGTCTTACCAACGCCACTTTTGCCAACAATGCCAATTGTCTCGCAGGGATTAATTTTAAAATTAACCTTTTTTAATACCTCATTATCTTCATAGCCAAATGAGACATTCTTAAATTCAATTGAACCTTTTATATTCTTTAGTTTAGTTGAACCAAATTTTTCTTTCGGATATTTCGTATCATCAATAAGCTCATAAAGTCTTTCTAAGGATAGATTAAAACTCTTATAATCGCGATATAAGTCGTTTATGTCATCTAAAAAGTAAACAGCACGACCCTTATACATATATATAACTAAAAAAGTAGCACCTGTTATCATATTATATTTAAGAAGTATTACACCTATAACAATAAAGGAAAAGTCCATAATCTCGCGAATAATACTCGTTAAAATGCGAACCTTTTGGTCCTTTTTACCAGTTTTATAGCCATAGGCGATTAGTTCTCTTTGATCATCAGTCGTTTTCTTAATTAGATAGTTTTTTAAATTTAAGACTTTGATATCTTTAATTCCGCGAATTAACTCACCAAAACTACTTGAATATTTTTCATACATTTCATTGCTCGTTTTTCGTTCCTGTTCCCATCTTTTTGTTCTTTTAAAATTAATGTAGAAATTGATAGTGGAAAAAACTAATAAAAATATGCCAATGATGGGACTTACATAGAAGACATAGATGAAAATACCAATAGATGTTAAAAATGAAGTCGCATTATATCTCAAACGAGTAAAAATGGCAGCAAGTGCTCGTGGCTCACTGTCAATTCTACTGGCAAAAAATCCGGTTCCTTCTTTATCAAAGTTTTTGATTTCTAAGTTAAACAATTCCTTTGAAACATCTTCTTTAATTTTCATTTCCACGCGATTCTGAATTTTTTCACTACTTTCATAGTTGAAGTATCTAATTATTTCATCAACCAAACTAGTAAGTAAAATAAGGCTAGCAAAGATGCACATTGACTTAATATCTATCATTGTTATCGCACTTAAAATTTTAGCTGAGAATACGGGATTAATGGTATTTAAACCGACAATCATTAAAGAGGTGATAATATATATAAATATATTTTTCTTTTCATTTTTAAAATAGTTAAATATTTTTTTGTAGTACTTCTTTTTATTCATAAACTTCACCGCTTGTTATTATAACAAAAAAAGCCTGATATGTTAATCTTGATAATATAATTTTGACTTTATTTTTCTAGTATGTTATATTATTAAACATTAAAAAGAGGGGGATTTCATGAATTTTAATACTACTCAAGTTGATCATATAACTGAATTTATTATGCAATATAACGAAGATGAAGATTTTAAATTAACGGCACAGCAAAACTATGATGAGGATTTAAAAAAACTATCTATATTAGAAATATATGCCTTAGAAGAAGTCTTGCGCTATGGAAGTAAAGCATTCTATAAGAGATTTTTAGAAACTAAGGGAGATATGCCAGAAGATGTAGCTGCTAAAACTTATGATGAATTTGTCTTATTACTTTTAAATGATGCGAGCTTTATGCAATATAAAAGAGAACAGGCCTTATATTCTAAAGAGACATTATCATCAGTTGAAATATTAGCTTTAGAAGTTGCTGGTATTTTCGAAGAGAAAAGTGAAGAAACACAAGAGGAAGAGCCAAAAGAAGAAAAGACGAGTGAAAAACTTGAATATGATCCTTTAAATCCTCTAAAATCTGCAACAGAAAAGCAAATAAGGGAAACCTTAGAAAATCTCGTTTTTGGTGAATTTATCATGCGAGTATTAGAACACCCATCGATGTCCGAGATTAGAGGAAGATGTCGAGGAGGACAAATTGCCAGTGTTGATAAGCCATTTATTATTGAAAAGATACGCGCCAATTGCTTAGGTGATGAATTTCCTAGTCAATTAAAACAATTAGTTGATAGTAGATATGTAAAAGTTAAAATGAGTTTATTACTTGGCAAAAGTGAAGAAGAAGCATTCTCAGAATATCTAATGTATAACACTAACATAAGTGCCTACGAAATTTTGGGAATCGAAAAAGATAATACCGAAGAAGAGATGCTTAAGTTTTTTCAGGATCTAGTAAATAAGAGAAAAAATAATAATCCTCAAAAATAAAGAAGAACTTAATCTTCTTTTTTTATGTTTTCACTATCCAATAGTTTTCGCACAATTTCTATGTTAAAATAGAGGTATCTAGGTGATTGTATGAAGGCGAAAGTATTAAGTGTGTTTGCCGGTCTTGGCAAGACGACTGTTGGTAAGAAGTACGACAATGTCTGTGACTTGACGAGTTCAAAATACCGTTATGATTATTCCAATATAAAGGATGAAGATTATGAAAAGGTGAAATATGCCAAAAATATGGTTGTTAATCCTTCTTGGCCAGATAATTATTTGAAGTCATTAAGGGAAGCAATAGATAAATATGATGTCGTATTAGTTCCATCTAATGAAGATATAAGACATCTTCTTTGTGAAGAAAATATTGATTTTACTTTTATCTTACCAAGTCTTGATAGTCGTGAGATGCTTTTAAAAAGATATAAAGAACGTGGCAATAGTGAACATCTTATTAAGGAAGTAATGGGTTATTTTGACAATTGGAGTCGTGATGCCAAAGCATATTCTTATCCCCTTATTATTCTAGACAAGGATAAATATTTAGAAGATTTGCTTCTCGAACTGCAATATATAAACAAGCAATAAAGAAACGTAGACGATTGAAAAAATATGATATAATAAAATTACTACGGAGGTTTTTATGACAAAAGAAGAATATAATAACATGACAGAAGAGGAAAAATTAAAACTATGGGAAGATTTGGAAGATGATTCATTGGCACAAAATAATGATCCAATAACTGAAGCTTTGATGCGCATCTTTGGAAGCTCAAGAAAAAGAGTAGTCCCAAGTGAGAATCAGTATCCTGGACTAGATGTTCAAGCGACTATGCCTGAAATGCGTCTATTTTCCATCAATGGCGAATACTTTGATACAATGGAAGAACTGTCGCAGTATATAAAAGACAATGATTTAGATGTAAAAAGATCTTGTATTGTTGAATATATACGCGCCTTTGCTGGAAGAAGTGATGTAATAAGAGAGATAGATGCCAATGGGGCTAGTTTATGTTTTAAGGCTTGTGATGAGGATGGCTATGGCATTTATAATCGCGAAAGAAGCAATCGTGAAAAAACTTTTATTTGGGAATTCAGTGAAGGTTCTATTGAAGATATGTATGAGCCCTTTAAAGCTCGTGGAATAGTATTTGATCAAGATGTGTATGGTGAAATTCATGATGATGAACAAAGATTCTTACAATTATGTAAAGAGCATAATTTATTCAACTCAGGGAAAAACAAATAGGTTAAATTATGGGATTAATTGACAAGGCTGGACCATTAGAAAAAAGATTTTTAAGTGAATTAGGTATAAATAGTGATAACGAAATACCTGCAAGTTTCTTTGAAGTGATAAAACCTTATTCTAAAAATTTTAGTGAGGCAGAACAATTTTGCTTAAATGATTATCACATAGCATTTACCGGGACCTTCAAATTTAGTATGGATAAAGTTGTTGGAACTAACCATTCGCGCTATGCTGGGCATACATGGATAGATGCCTTTATAGATTTAGATAGAAAAGATAAACTACTAACTTTATATTTTGAAAACCCCGATTATTATGAGGAACTAAAAAGCGGAAATATTATTGATTTAGGTCTGGTTTTAAAGGATGGCGAGTATTATATTTTTGATAAAGTCGGAGGTGGAAATAATCGAATGATTCTCATGAAATTAAAGTATTTAGCTCTTAAAGAAAAGTCTTTAGATAAAGAGAAACTCGATGAAGAATTTAGTTTTTGTGGAAATATAAGAATATCTCCACCTGAAGAAATTGCGAAAAACATCTTTTATTTTATGTTTCCTAATGGCGGTTACAGGGAATCAGGTTATCAAATACTAAATAAAAGTAATGATATTACTAATCCCTTATTTCAAATTGTAACAAATTATCCGAATGATCCAATTATTATTCAAGATGCCATTACTTATGAGGAATTATCACATTTAGAAGAAAATTTTGTGGATAAGAATAAAGCAAAATAAATTGCTTAATAATAATCGATGTGATAGAATATGAAGAACTGGAGGGCATTATAGTGAAAAATGAAAGTGAAAAAAATTTGAAACAAGAGCAATTTATATCAGCAATGATTACAGTTGCCGAAAAATTACCTCAAGATTTAACAGATCATTATACAGTTGATGAACTCGTCACAGGTATTCAATATGTCGATTTCATCTTGGGAAGAAGAAAGGTCGATTATGATACACTCGTAGAAAGAGAAAAAACTCAAGACCCAACTAGTGCCGATTATGAATTTACTCAAGAATTAAAGAAGTTTGTCGCTCGTGAGTTAAAGACTTATTTTGACATAGCTGAAAACTTTGAAACAGCTCTACGTCGAATGGATTATGTCTATGGTTATGAAACAAGTATGCCTGATGTGTCAGCCATTATAATGAGTCATGTAAAAAACAAAGAATTATAAGAAAACTTCATCATTGAAGTTTTTTCGTGCCATTTAACCAAGTAAAAATATGAAGTATTAGGAGAAAGATTATGCTTAGAGAAGTAATTGACAATTTAAAAATAAAAAGACAAAAACTAATTGAAGTAACTCCTAATATGAATGCTAAATGCGATGAAGATAATGTCAAAATAACTATTGATAAATACCTAGATTTTTTGCGAATGCAAATAAGTGACTATGTGAGCATTTGTGAATATACCAAAAAGACAGATCTTTGTGATAATTATGAAATGTGTAAAAAAATAAGTATGAGCATATTATGGAATAGTGGAAAGCAAAAGATAAATAAAGGTACCTTTTATGTTTATACTGTTAATAATGTCATCTATAACTTTTGGACAGATGGAAAAGAAATTATGATTGATGAAAGAATAAAAACAGAAAAAGAGACACAAGAAAAAATCTTGCGATTCGATTTAAGTACCTTAGATTATGCCTTCACATTCTTTAAACATAATAGTATCGGTAGTACCTTTTATACCATGTATTATCATACAAAGGAAAGAGAAATAGGAGAACTCGCTTTTTCTAAAGAAGAAGCTTATGAAGCAATAAGACCTTTTTTAGAATCAGTTTCTGCTATAAAAAACATTTTTGGAATAATCGATCTTAATATAATTATTGAAAGGGTATTTAATGATCTAAAACCAGATGGGTTAATAAAAAGTATAAAATGAAATATTGAAAAAGTCAGAAAAATAATGTATAAAAATATTGTATAATTCGACTAGGAAGGGTGGGAATATGCGCTTAGATTCTTTTGTATTAGAAAAATACGATTTAAAAAATGCAATACATGTAAGAATGAAAGATGATTTGATTTTATCACCAGATTCATTTTTGATTTCGCGAGATATTGATAATTTTATTAGAAAAAATATTGCGTTGGGAGATAGTGATGGCATTACTGCAACATATGTCATTAATTGGCAAGAAGAATTTATAGGTTTGTGTTTTGTTAATTATCATCCAAGGGAGATTAGAAATGAAGTGATTTTAGAGGAAGAAATAGAAATTGGTCTAGGATTACTACCGCAATTTAGAGGAAAACATCTAGGATCAACTTTGGAAAGAGAATTGAGTTCTAAGTTATTAAGTATTTATCCTCAATTTTCTGTAATCGTTGCGCGCATTGATGCTGAAAATATTAGAAGTATAAATTCGGCGTTAAAGGCAGGATTTGAGCATCTAGAAGATGATGTATACCAATATAAAAGATGAATTATTAATTAAACGTTGATAAAAAACTAATTTCAATAAAAAGTTTTGAAATAGATGTTCAAAACTTTTTTTATACGATATTTTTATGGTAATATAGAGATAAGGAGATTTACTATGGAAAAAATAGATTATAAAGAATTTGAAAAGAGATATGATAAATTCAAAAAGAATAATTTGCCAAGAGATTTTTGGGATGAAGAAAGACAGACTTTAGAATTTGTCTATTACGATACTGAAATAAATCAATTAAATAAAATTTTTATGCAACCAGATGAAGAATTTGATCGAAGATTACATGTCGAGAGAAGTTTAACTGAGGCCTTAAGTGATATTGCCTATACCGGTTTTTATTATCCCTATACTTGTAAATACTTTACCTTACCCAGAGTAGATGATAAAAATGCGAAAAGAGATTATATAATTGAATTAGGGCATACACACAATCATGACTTTGATAGTGTCGTTCAATCTCTTTATGATTTCCCTGAATCTTTTAAAATTGAAGATGATGAACTTGTATACTATAGTAAGCAAGAATTAGAATATTTAAGAAGGGTCCAAAAATATTTATTATTTATTGGCTTAAAAGATTTAGACTCAAGAAAGCCCAAAGTAGATAGATTTAGAAATAAAAGACATGCCAAATATGGTGGGATTCCTATTCATTGCTATAATGAAGAAAGTCTAAAAGATTTTCTCTCTGGTAAGAGAAATTTTACCGTTGGCAAGTGGTACGAGGGGTTTGAAAATCGAGAATATGAAGACTATTATATGTTATTTGCCGATATGGAAGACAATATAAAAATGTATGTTAAGCTTATTAAAAAGCAAGAGGATAGATATGATTCTATAAAAGATAAATTCCAAGATGAAACCTTAAAAGATGAAGATAAGGTTATAATTACATATTTTGAAATAATGGAAATATTTGATTAATCTTTATTGACAATATTTTTTTACCCTATATAATAAGCGATAAGGAAGTGAATATATGGTTATATTTGATACGAGCCAAAACTATGACGGAAAAATAAAGGGCATGCTTTATATGAGTCTGATAGATGCTGATTATCTCTTGAAGAAATATGGGAGTGAAGAATTAAAGAGATTAATCCCCGAAGATTATGTCATTCATTTCGAAGGGGAACTGGAATCTCGCAAGGAAGAAGATACATATTCTGAACAATACTTCTCAGCCCTTTCTTTAGGTATAGAAAATGAAGATGATGAAAGATTGCTGGTTTTGTTATCTCAAGAAGTAGAAATGGGCAATATTTTTACAAGAACACAACTAGCTGAAATTCCACGAAGAGAATTAGTAAAGAGACTATATGAATTAACAAAGCAAGAAGAACCAGAGGAAAATTTGGAACAAATATATACTTTGCGATCTTATAAAATGGCCAGATTTGTTTTACAAAATATTGATGATTTTAATGACAGCGTGGAAGAAGCCTATGAATATGTTGGCACGATCTTTCAATTTGCCCACGAAAAAGATATGTTAGATGATATTCATAATTTGCGAGCCATGGCCGCCCTTAGTGACATTAGTGAATCCACTTATTTTGATGAGGCTGTAGCACTATCTAAAAAATTTACGGAAAAGAAGAATTTAGAATGAAAAGATTAACCATATTTGATGATGAGGACTTTATAAGACAAAAGTCGCAAGAAATTAATTTTCAAAAAGATAATATTGAAGATTATATAGATATTTTAAAAGAGTATTGTCACAGTAATGTCGTCTATGCTTTAGCGCCCGTACAAATCGGCATACCCAAGCGCATTATCTATATAAAAAATACTAAACAGGATATGGAAAATAATAAGAATTTTTCTTACGATGAAGAAATTATATACATTAATCCTAAAATTATTAAAGCTTATGGACATACGCGTTTTTTTGAAGGATGCGAAAGTTGTTCCGTAATGCAAGATGGCATAAGGATATATCACAATGGCGTAGTAGATAGACCTTATAAAATTGAAATCGAATACTATGATCGTGAAGGATCTTTTAATAAGAAAACATTAGAGGGATTTGAAGTTACAGTTTTTTGTCATGAATATGATCACTTAAATGGTATTGTTCATTTGGATAAGACGCAGGAAGTTTTCGTTATGAATGCCGAAGAAGTGCAAAAATATCGTCAAGATCATCCATACGAGATTATCTCACGCGACGATGAATTTGAGTTATAAAATGAGGAAAAAAGATGGAGAAGAAAGATGCAATAAATATATTTGATTTTGATGGAACTTTGACGACAGAAACTTGGCCAAAGTTTTGGGTATGGGTAAAAAAGTTCGGCTTTTCTGGCGAAGCTCGCAATGATGAGCTGGAAGCAGAATTAACTAAATATCGCCAACTAGTATCTGGAAGTGAATTAGAAACTTTCTTTTCCTTCTTTAATGATTTATTAGTATCGCATAACGAGACAATAACTTTAGGTGAACTTATGGAGGGCGAAAAGTATATTGTCTATAACCCTGGTGTTCTTGAATTTTTTGCCAAAGACGAAAGTAAAAATTATATAATTTCGGGAGGCCTTAAAGAATTTTTAGAACATCTAGAGATAGCAAAATACTTTGAATGCATGTATGGAACATCAGTTAAGTATGATGAATTTGGCAATATTATAGGAATAGGTAAATCCTTAAGCGATGAAGACAAGGTTGATGCCATAAAAGAAATTCTTGCCATCAATGGTCGAGACGAAAATGAATGTAACAATGTCTACTTCATAGGAGACGGATACAGTGATTATGCTTCATTAAAGTATGTGCACTCTAATGGAGGAAAAGCGATATTTGTTCATCAGGAAACAGGTGATGATACATTTTACGAATATAATCAAAGAATCTATCAGAAACTCAACCAAGAGGGACTGATTGACTATTGTTGCTTGGCGGACTATCGCGAATCAAAACAATTATATAAAATACTTAAAAGACAAGATGATGAAGGAGAAGTGAATTTATGAGTATAAAAGTAGAGGAGAATAATAAAAAAAGGGAAATACGTTTAGAAGATGGAATTATTTATCAAGAGACGATAAGTGATGAAGCAAGTGACTCTATCGAGTTTATTACAATGGTTAAGCAAAGTGATTATTCTTTTTATTATTTTGGTATGCTTGAAGATGAAAAAGCGGATTCTAAGACTTTTGAAATAGAACCAGATTCATTTGTCTATGAAGCCTTCTTTGCTCTATTGAATGGCAGTAGTGAATTAACTATCAATGACGATTATAGTGAGAGAAAAATTACCTTTTCTTGGGGAGAAGATGCTTCTATTAAAATGCAAGTACATTTGCTACCAGGTGAGAGTGATGGAACTATTGAACTTAAAAATATCATGTTTGACTTAAGGTCAGCCGCCGATCAAGATGGCTTGGATATTAAAGATAAACTATCGCACTTCTTTGAATTATTAGTTCAAATTGCTGAAATGATGGAAAAAAATAATGATGAAGTTAAATTAGTTAATAAGATGAGTCAGGAATAAAGAGAAAAGGTTTAAAAATATGAATGTAATAGGTGAAGAATATTGGCATGTACACCGCTTAGGATTTTATGACGATCTTTGGTGTGAAGGGCAGGAATTAGAAATTGACGAAAACTTTTCATCTAATTTTTATCAAAATTACTCTCTTAGGGAAGATGCCTTAACAAAACAGTATGGAAGTTACGATATTGATGAAGTAATAAAAAATTTAGAATCCATAAGAGAATATAAAGATTTAGAATATAAGTTGTATCATGCTTTCAGTTCTCTTGCACAAAATCTCTACATTTTCCGAAGAGAAAAGGCTTTAGAAGAGGGCAGAAAATTATATAATCCCGATGCACCTTCGCGTTTACACGCCATCTATCTAACTAATTTTGAAAGTTTGCAATACTGGCACGTTAATGTCGACATGGGTAAAGTTTTTTCCGTAGATGTTAGAGGACAGATATTTGTTAGTTCCGATATTCTTTTTCCAACTATTACAGCTGACCTTGATGAACAAGTAAGGGAATCAAAAAGTTATTGGCAACCCAAGAAACTGACATTAGATATGCCAATAGAATATCTATTTCAAGGAGAACTTAGAGTAAACGAAAATCTTAAAATATAATAATTAGAATGGATGGATACTAGTGAAACAGATAAGAAAAGATAATTTAGAAGAATTTTTAGATTATTATCATGGCTTTCATGATAGTTATATTAAAGATGTTAAATATGAATTTTTAAAGGATAAAGTAGAGTTCTTTATCGATGTATTTTGGTCGGGAAATCCCACTATAAAAGATGATGGTACTTACGAAACTAATAGAAAAAAGATGCATATGGTATGCTCTAATGTTGTCCAGTATAACTATAAAGAAAACTATTCTGATTCTATAGATGACGTCTATTTAAATTATTTGCGCATTAAAAACAAAGAGTATATTTGTTTTGCAACAGACAAAGAAAAACCATTAATTTCCGTAGTATGTGAAAATATTTGGTATGAAGAATTTAGTGACGAAAAAAAGTGTCAACGCGAAGATGAAATAAGACATATTCACGAAGAGATAACTAAAATCTATGATTATGCTACGGACATATATGAAAGATTAAAAGATAAATGTGAACTTGGATATTTTAATAGACATATAATAAAAATCCATGAAGATTTTGTCGAGCAATCCTATTATATGCCTGTAATAAGCATGCAGGATAAAGGAGATATCTGCTTTAACTTTGATGATGTCTCTTATGAATATTATTTGACGCGTGCTCAATTGCAAAAAAATCTAAAGTTTTTATTTGAAAACTACCAAGATAAAATAAGCATATATCCTTCTTCAGCTTGTACTATCGATTTATATAATAAGGGTGAAGATATAAATGCCGTAAATGCGCGATTAGATGAATATAATGAAACAGAGATAATCGGCATAACCATTGATGCCAATAGCTTTAGTGATAAAAATAAAATAGATAACTTTTTAAAAATAATAGAGAAATTTGATGGAGAATAAAATGGAATCTTTAAAAAAAATAGATAGTGAAGTTTTTAATTGCAACAGATGTGGGAATCTTGTTGAAAAATTTATGAATACCTCGACAGTTTATTTAGGAAAAGATAATAATCTTATTATCGTCGGAGAAGCCCCCGCCAACAATGGTTGGCGTAAAAGCCAGATGTTATGGAAAAATCCCGAGGGAAAGATTTTACCGAGTGGCGTCGTGTTGCAAAAACTATTTGCCATTATTAACCGTGATATATTTGAAACAACCTTTTTAGAAGCTGTTAAATGCTATCCCCAAAATCGCAAAGATTTAAAAGTCTGTTCTAAAAATTGTAAGCCTATTATGCTGCAACAATTAGCTATTTTAAAACCGAAAATTATCATAACTCTAGGTGAGGCACCAACGCGAATTCTCCTTAATATAGAATTTAAAAGATTTAGTGATGTCGTAGGCAAGGTATTTGATATGCAAGACTATAAAGTAATACCAATATATCATCCTAGTCCGGTGTCTCCCTTAAGTTATAAAGGCAATGTTCCAATATTTGAAAAGATAAAAGAACTAATTTAAAAAACACCTTTTGGTGTTTTTATTTGTTGTAATGACGATACTTATAGGCAATTCTTTTCGTCTTATATCGATAAATTAAAGGATTTGAAATCGGTGCTTTAGCTTTTATAGTTTCCGCAAGAGAATCCCTTAAGACATTGCCATAATTATATGTCGTTTTTTGGTTTTCGAATGATGCATCACATTCCGTAATATTACCATCAACAGAAACCGCAAGTAGGGGACCAATATAACAATATCCATTTAAATCAAGTTTCCATTTACTATTGCCGATATAGGTTACAGCATAATCCACTGGTTTCAAATCTACTGTTAAATTAGAATCGAGCAATTTTGCATTTCCTTCATTAAAAAGTTTTACTTTGGGATCTAATATCTTAGGTCCTACGGCAAAAGGTGAACTAGAATATTTTTTAAAATTTTCAATATATACTTCTTTTAAGCCTCTATTAATAATCTCTTCAAAGTGATATTTATCATATGAAATGCCAATAAATACGCCATCTCTAATTTTATCTTTAATCTTTTTAAGAACTGTAATAAATCCCTCTTTATAAACTGTTCCATTTGTAATAATAGATACTTGATCCACAATAATCTTATTTTTTAATATAGTATCGACAATATGGATTATTGGTTCTAAATGCATAAATGGTTCTCCACCACACAGACACAAATTTCTTATGTATGCACATTGATTTAATGTCGCTTCAATTACTTCCTTACTCATAACCTTTTGACACTTCTTACCACGTAAACAATGACGACAATCTAAATTACAATCTTCCGTTATTACTAAGCCAAGATTTTGAATACAAATACGCTCCATAAAATCCCTTCTTTTTTATAATGTTTTATATTATATACGACAAGAACCAAAAAATAAATATAAAATATAAAAAAATTATGTTAAGATATATGTAGTTATAAAGATTAGGAGAGTAAATATGGAATTATTAGATATTTATGATGAATTTGGTAACCATCTAGGAACCGAAGATAGAAGTATTGTCCACAGAGATGCCCTATGGCATAAAACCGTTCATTGTTGGTTATATAATAAAGAGGGATATGTCTATTTTCAAAGACGCAAAGAAGAAGGTACCCTATATACGACTGCTTCAGGACACATTCAAGCAGGGGAATCCGTTAAAGAGGGATTTGGCAGGGAAATAGAAGAAGAAATCGGCTGTAAAATTAACTATGAGAATGCCGAACAAGTTGGTGTCGTTAAATTTGTCTTAGATCGTGAAAACAAAGATGGAAGTATTTTTAGAGATCGTGCTTTTGCCAATGTCTATGTCTGCTGCTTCGATGATGACATAGAGGCTTTTAAATATGATCCTAACGAAGTATCTGCTTTAGTCTTAGTAAAAGCTCATGAGGCCATAGATTTGTTTGAACAGGAAAAGGGTTCTATCAAGGGAAAAATTATAACCGTTACAGAAGAGGGAAATAGCATATCTGATATTGATGTGGATTTTAAAGATTTTTTAGTAAACCAAGGAGAGACAGCTATGGGCAAATATGGCGATGTCTTGAGAAAAGTTCAAGAGATTATAGAAAGAGATGGTAAATAATATGAAAAAAATAAAAGATTTAATTAGTAACTTTATCAATGGCTTCTGTATGGCATTAGCCGATAGTGTTCCAGGAGTGAGTGGTGGAACAATTGCCTTTATCTTAGGATTCTATGATAAATTTATTTCTTCTTTAGATGATTTATTTAGAGGATCATTGGAAAAGAAAAAAAGTGCTCTAGTGTTTCTAATAAAATTAGGTATTGGATGGGCAGTTGGTTTTTTACTTTCGGCATCAATACTTTCGGGATTATTTGAAACACACATCTATGTAATGAGTTCGTTATTTATTGGCTTTATCGTTGCTGCTATTCCTTTGGTCATCAAAGAAGAGAAAAAGTGCTTGAGAGGCAAGTATCGCTATTTGATATTTACTTTTATTGGTATTTGTTTAGTTGTAAGTATATCCTTGCTTAACTCCTATGGTGGTTTTAATTTTGATATCAATAATTTTAATATTATCAATCTTATCTATGTTTTCGTTACCGCAGCTGTAGCCATTACGGCTATGGTCCTTCCTGGTATCAGTGGATCAACTCTACTATTGATATTTGGACTATATATTCCCATCATGGGAGCTATCAAAGAGATATTGCATTTTAATTTTAATTTATTACCTGTCATCATCGTCTTTGGTTTAGGCATCGTATGTGGAATTGTCTTCTTTGTAAAACTTATTAGACGTAGCCTAGAACTTTTCCGTAGTCAAACAATTTATATGGTTATTGGAATGATGATTGGTTCTTTGTATTCCATTTGTATGGGTCCAACAACATTAGATGTGCCAAAGGAAATGTTATCCTTTGAAACATTTAATATATTCTTCTTTTTACTAGGAATAATTATCATTTTACTCTTGGAACTTTTAAAGAACTTTTTAAATAAAGAGTAAAGAAAAGGGAATTTATGTTCCCTTTTTTAATTTGCCTAAAAAATCTTTAGAACTATTATGTTATAATCGAAAAAGTTTGATAGGAGAATGAGTATGACGAAACAAATTTTATGGACAAAGCAAATAGTTGAAGCTTTTATAAGTGAGGCTTATTTAAATGAAAGACAAGCCTTCATAATTCGGACCCGTGCGAAAGGATATACAATTGCCAAACAGGCTGAACTATTAAATCTAAGTGTTGATCAAGTAAATAAAGATATTGCAAAACTTAAAAAAATCTATGATTTAATTCAACCGGAAAGTGCAATATTGCCCGCTCGCAAGAAGAATTGTAAAGAATTGAATAAATAACTTATTACAGTTTTTTTACAGTTTTCTAGATTATTTTATACAAAGAGAGGAAGTCTATCTATGAAATAATGAGATGGTGTTAAACAAAAGGAGGAATAAATTGTGGAAAGTAAAGTTAAATGGTTTAACAATGAAAAGGGTTTTGGTTTTATTGAATATAATGACGAAGAGGATATATTTGTACATTATTCAGCTATAAAGAAAGATGGTTATAAAACTTTAACAGAAGGTGAAATGGTACATTTTGATTTAATTAGTACAGATAAAGGTTATCAAGCTCGTGAGGTAGAAACTGTCGAATGTGTTTCTATAAGTGAATGATAAGTAGTGAAGAAAAATTAAAAATAAATAAAGTATTTATGTTAAAGAATAAACATAACCATAATGATATCTCATCAAAAGAACAAGAGAAATTATTGATTTTTAATAAACGCTAGTTATTAGTGTTTTTTTTTATTATTTTGATATAATAGAATTGGTGATTACATGGAAACAATTCAAAGCTATATCAAAAAATATGGCCATTTAAATTTTCAAGAATTAGAATTTAACGATGTCGATAATGTTATTTTGGCTGTGATATCCTACTTGGACTTTGACGGAATAATTGACGTCTTTAAAAAAGTAACAATATCTTCAGCTGCTAATAGTTTCTTTAATAAATATAGTATGAAGGAAATACATAGAAATATTATAAGCGTAAAGAATGCGGCTAAGGTATTAGAACTTATCAAAGATACGAATCGCTATAGCAATTTAGTTTTATATAATTATATCTATAAGTGCAATTATGAAAAACAATTCTCAGCAATGTTTATTGATATCGATGAAAATTTGACATATATCTCTTTTGAAGGAACGGACGATAAAGTAAGTGGTTGGTTAGAAGATGGTGCTTTATCTTATCAATTTCCTGTTCCTGCGCAAAGAGATGCTATAAAGTATATCAATCACAATATTTCGATATTTTCTCCTCGCAAATATATCCTTGGAGGACATTCTAAAGGAGGAAATTTAGCCTTAGTTGCCGGCATGTATGCCAATCCCTTAGTCCGCAGGAAGATTATAAAAATAATTAGCAATGATGGCCCAGGATTGAGATTAAAAGAACTCGAAAGTCGCAAGTATCAGAAAATTGAAAAAATATATGACTTAATTGTTCCCGAATATTCTGTCGTTGGCTTACTTTTGCATCACAAGGAACCAATGCATATTATTTCTGCCGGTAAGAAGGGGTTGATGGCACATGATGCCGGATGTTGGGGTGTTTCTGGAACTAATTTACAAAGTGCAACTTTGAGCAATTTTAGTAAAAAAGTGGATAAATTAATAAAGAGATGGCTAGAAAATTATAATGATGAAGACCGTAAAAATTTTATGATGAATATTGCCTCCATATTGGAAAGTGCGGGAATTACTTCACTTTTAGACATAAAGGCCTCAATGATTTCTTCACTAATTAAGATTGTCAAGGAAAGTTCTAAGCTAGATAAAAAGAGCAAGGATATCATTATTGATTTTGGAAATATCCTAATGACTTCCTTAAAAGAAGATGTTGCAAGCTCCATAAAAGCCAAATTTTGATTACTTATTTACACTTGATTTAAAAAAAATGTATAAACTCGTTTGGTATATGATATAATTTTTGTATAAGATACGAGGGTATGCATATGGAATTTGAAACAAAAAGTTTAGTTATTAAAAAATTTATTCCTGAGTACATTTCTATTATGTATGAAACTTGGGGGACTGATAGAGAAGTTGGTAAATATATGCCCGGTTTCCGCGTAGATTGGGATATTGAAGGATTTACTGATTATATCTTGCGTACTTACAAGGATGAATATCATACACGTGCCGTCATTCAAGAGAAGAAATCTAATAAGATAATTGGCAATATCTCGATATATCAAGAGGATAGCAGAAGTAAATCTGTCAATATTTGGCTAATTAAAGATTATTGGAACAAGGGCTATGGCACAGAAGTTATGAAGGGCATTATGAAATATTTAAAGGCCACACCTTTAGAAAGTTTATATGCGACATGTGATGGACGTAATTTAGGTGCTGTTCGTATGATGGAAAAATGCGAATTTGAATTAATCGATGTTATTAAAGATTATCGTGAGGACATTGATGGTAATATAGGTGATGAAATGCTTTATGAATTAGAAATGAGGAAACTAAAATAATAGTTTCTTTTTTTAACATTACAGTTGACAAATCGCCGTTTTTAGGTTAATATCAAGGTGTAATTTGGAAGGAGAGGTGACTAAAATGCCAAATATAAATATAAAACAAAAGAAACAAAATAAAAAATTAACGAATGGATTAGTCATTACTCCGTTGTTTTTGGTGTAAAAAAATCGGAACCTTTAGAATGATTAATCCTACATACTATGTAGGTTTTTTTGTGGAAAGGAAATGTTTATGAAAAATAGTAGTATAAAATTTGTTATGAAATACTTTAAAAAATACAAAATCTCTTTTATTATTTGTTCCATACTTATAATAATTTGTAATTCCTTTTATATCTTAACGGGATATTTAAATGGTGCAGTTATCGAAAATGTTATCGGTGGCAATGTAAAATTATCAGTTTTTCTATTACTTCTATATATCGTCTTAGATTATATTACGGAAGTAGTTAGTAGAAATTCTTATCATAATTTATCTATAGCTCAGATAAAGGTAGCAAGGGAACTTGGCTATGACACATACAAGAAAGCCCTTGATTTGCCAGCTTATGCCTTTGAAGAACAGTCTAGTGGACAAATAATTAATCGTATTACAAATGATACGGAAACTATTGTCGGTTCTGTTGATCGTCTAATTAGCATCGTTTCATCAGTTATCACGGCTATAATTATCTTAATATATATCTTCTTTAATGCTTGGATTATTGGCGTTTTACTTTTAATATTTTTACTAGGATACTATTTTATTGTTAAGTATTTTTCTAAAAAGTTGGAAAAAGAACACAAAGCAAGAAAGGAAGTTAACGATAAATTTACCGCTCTTTCGAATGAGACGATTAGAGGAATAAGGGAAGTTAAGACTTTGGGTATTAAGGGGAATTTGCTTGGACGCGTTGCTGGTATTACTCACGAACTTTTCGATTCGACGGAAAAAGAGTTTCGAACGGGAAGAATATTTGATGTGATTAGTTGTTTGCTTAAGATAACTTTAGAGGGCAGTGCTTTCATGCTCTGCATATTCTTGACTTACAAGGGGATAGTAAGCGTAACCTTCTTTGTGGCTATGACTTATTATATCTACCGCTTTACTTGGTTGATTGAAATTGTGAATGATTTTTCTCGAACATATCAGCAACTCAAAGTTGCTCTTAAGCGCATCGAAGAAATATTGAAAAATGAGTTATATGAAGATACGCAATTTGGTGATGTCAAATTGGATAAATGCACAGGAGTTATCGAATTCAAGAATGTCGTATTTGGTTACAAGAATGAAGGTACTTTACTTAATAATATGAATATTAAGTTTGAAAGTAGTAAAAAAATTGCTATTGTTGGCGCCTCTGGTGAGGGAAAATCGACATTATTCAATCTCATAACGCGTATATTTGATGTTGATAAAGGCGTAATTACCCTAGATGGCATAGATATTCGCGACTTAGATGAAGATTCACTTAGAAGGCATATTTCAATCATCAGACAAGACCCTTTTATCTTTAATCGTTCAATAAAGGAAAATTTTAAATTATTAGATGAACATGTCAAGTTAACCGATATTAGAAAATATACTCAGATGGCCAATATTGATGATTATATCATGAGTTTGCCCAAAAAATATGATACCTTAATTGGTGAGGGTGGCGTTAATCTATCGGGAGGTCAAAAACAAAGACTTGCTATCGCGCGAAGTTTACAAAAAAATTCAAAAGTAATTCTTTTTGACGAAGCCACAAGTGCTTTAGATAATGAATCACAAGACGCTATTAAAAAATCAATCAACGAATTAGTTAAGGACCATACTGTCATAATTATTGCTCACCGTTTATCGACGATTATCGATGCTGATCAAATTTATGTCATTAAAAAGGGTAAAGTTTTTGCTGAGGGCAATCATGAGACTCTCATGAAAAAATGTAAGTATTATCAAAAATTATATACATCAGAGGAAATTAAGACAAAATAGGACATTTTTATGTTAAAATAAAAAAAGAAAGAGGATTTTTATGGAAAGAAAATTAACAGATCAAGAATTAGTTAGAAGAGAAAAGATGAATAAAATCAAGGATTTAGGACTAGATCCTTTTGGGCAGGCCTTTTCAAGAGATGCTTATGCCGCAGATATAAAGAATCAATATGGCGAAACACCCCATGATGAGCTAGAGAATATGGACATATGTGTAACTGTCGCTGGTAGAATTATGTTTATTCGCAAAATGGGAAAAGCCTCATTCTTTACGATTAAAGATAAAACAGGTAAGATTCAAATCTATATTTCGATAAATGATATTGGGGAAGAAGCCTACACTTTATTTAAATCCGCTGATATTGGCGATATCGTTGGTGTTAAGGGAAAAGTAATGAAAACCCAAACGGGAGAAGTTACAATCAAATGTTTAGAATATACTCATTTAGTTAAAGCCTTGCGTCCCCTTCCTGAAAAATTTCATGGACTTACGGATATTGAAGAGCGCTATAGACGTCGCTATGTCGATTTAATTATGAACGATGAATCATTGCGCGTTGCCTTTATGCGTCCAAAGATCATAAGATGTATCCAAAATTTCTTGGATAATAGGGGATTTGTCGAAGTTGAAACACCTGTGCTAACAAACTTACTTACCGGAGCATCGGCAAGACCATTTGTTACTCATCACAATACGCAAGACTTGGATATGTATTTGCGTATCGCTCTTGAACTTAACTTGAAGAGATTACTAGTTGGTGGAATGGAACAAGTTTACGAAATAGGTCGTACTTTCCGCAATGAAGGAATGGACCCTCAACACAATCCTGAGTTTACTATGATGGAAGTTTATCAAGCTTATTCCAATTTAGAGGGCATGATGGACTTGACCGAAAATATGTATAAGACGATAGCAAATGAAGTATGTGGCAAGACGACATTTAACTATTTAGGTCATGAGGTTGATTTAGGTGGTGAATGGAAGAGAGTTAGTATGGTTGATGCCATTAAAGAAGCCTGTGGTGTTGATTTTAAAAAGGAAATGAGTGTTGATGAGGCCTTAGAATTGGCTAACAAACACGATATTGAAGTAGCTGAGCATGAACATACTGTTGGTCATATCATCAATTTATTCTTCGAAAAATACGTCGAAGAAACTCTAATTCAGCCAACCTTCCTTTATGGACATCCAGTAGAAATTTCTCCATTGACTAAGAGAAATCCTGAAGATCCACGCTTTGTCGATCGCTTTGAATTGTTTATCTCTGGACATGAGTGCGCTAATGCCTATACCGAATTAAATGATCCAATTGATCAATTATCGCGTTTTGAAGATCAAATAAAGGAAAAAGAGTTGGGTAACGAAGAGGCCAATGATATCGATTATGACTTTGTTGAAGCTTTAGAATATGGTATGCCACCGGCTGGAGGAATAGGCTACGGAATTGATCGTCTAATCATGTTATTTACGGAATCGACTTCTATCCGTGATGTATTGCTATTCCCAACTATGAAACCCGAGGATAGATAATAAATATATCATATTATTTCCCGGTTTTTATGCAACTTTAGTAAAAACTATTAAAATGTGAAAAAATGATGGTTAATATGCCATCTTTTTTAGTGAATGTATGAAAAATGGTCATTTGTTGTAAAATAAAGATGTAAAATATCAAAATTATATTTACAAAATGAAAAAAAGTGTTGAAATATGTAGAACTCTCTTTTATAATTAGAGTATACTAAAGGAGGAATTAGGATGAAAAAGAAAAAATCAGTAAAGACAGGGATTATAGTAGCTATATTATTGTTGGCAGTAGGTTTCGCAGCCGTTACTACACAATTGATAATCAATGGTATTGCAACAATACGACCAGATAATGCTAATTTCAGAAAGTATGTTGTATTCTCAAATGATGACGAGCATAAACCTTTCTTAACAACTACTGGACAATCTGATACTACACTTGAGGGTGATGATATCGGTGCTGTTGAAGTAATTGACGATGGAAAGACTATAAGCTTTACAACTCCAATATTTAACCAAATTGGTGAGGAAGTTACATTACATTATCATATAACTAATAGAAGTCAATACAATGCTAGATTAGCAACTGTTGCTTGTGTTATTCTTAATGAAGATGGCAGTGAATTATCTGACAGCGAAAACAAATACTTAGAAGTTATAGCTGACAACAAATTAAACGGTTCAGTATTGCGTAATAATGCTATTACTGATGAAGATACTGTTAGAATCAGAATGATCAGATCTTATGTTGGAACACCTTCATATGGTGGAGCTGATGAAGTTACTAAAGCAGAAGATGAAGTGTCAACTGATATTCTTGACAAAGAAGTTAAAAAGTACAAAGTTCATTGCGAAATGTCTGCAGCTGGTGAAGAAATCAACGAAAATGAATATGTAAGACCTTCAAACAACTAATAGGGTTGGTGGATTTTAATAGAAAATAGTTAAAGAGTGGTGAATTAGATGATTAAATTCTTAATCCAAATGTTGTTGGAAATAGTTTTATTCGGTTTATTATTCTTTAACGTTTTTGTATTAAAATCGCTAGATTTGACTATACCACTTGTTATAGTCGGAGGCTTTTTAATACTACTATTAACCATTATAAGATATCGTAAACCGATGTCGAGGAGAACAAGCGATATTGTCTTCGTAGTATTAGGTATGGGTTCCGTAATGCTCGGAATACTATACTTAATAGGGTTCTACAATGGATTTAACATTAGTTATAGTGTTATCTATAAGAACTATATTAAGACGAGCACTTGGATCATGACTTTTGCAATAGTCATTCTCACTGAGATTATAAGATATCTACTAGCATCTGTTGATGATGGTGGAAAGAAAAAATATAAGCTCTTGAGTGTACTGATGTTGGCAAATTTTGTCTTGATTGATTTATCAATAGCAACGAGAACTTATGATTTAACGAGCTTTAATCAGTTCTATGAGTTCTTTGGTCTTATGGTAGTTCAAAGTGTTGCAAAGAATATCTTGCTTAACTATTTGAGTAAGAAATATGGCTATGTTCCATGTCTATTCTATAGATTATTAATGGATTTATATGTTTACTTTTTGCCGATTACACCAAAGATTAATACCTTTATAGAGGCAGTGTTATTCTTGATATTCCCATATCTCGTATACATAGTAGTTAGGGATTTGACAGAAAAGAAGAAAAAAGAACCAGCACGAAGAAATAAAGTGCTAGAGCGGATTTCTTCGGCGGTGCTTACAGCAATATTTGCCGTACTAGTTGTCTTAGTATCAAGAGAATTTGAATATGCAATGGTTGCTATCGGTAGTGAATCAATGCATGGTCAAATAAATAAAGGTGACGCTGTTATTTATAAGAGGTATAGCAAAGCCGATGAATTAGAGGTTGGCGACGTCATAGTGTTTAGTAAAAGTAATATGATGATTGTTCATAGAATTGTTGAGGTATATCCTTTAGATGACGATGAATATGCATATCAGACAAAGGGAGATGCAAACTCATCAGTTGACAACTGGATAGTTACTCAAGAAGATATAATTGGAACAGTCAAACAAAGGGTATTATGGATTGCATGGCCATCTGTATTACTGAATGAATTATTTTAGAAGATTAGTGTGGTGAAGATTATGGATAAAGACAAAATTGAATTACCTTTATTAAAGGGAAGCGACAGAGAGAAGGCAATTCCTCTAGCAGTCGTATTTGGAATTATAGGAATGTTAGTTATCGTTCTTATAGGATGCTTATCATTGACAATCAAAGGAGAATATACTTTGACCTACAGTGATAAGAGTAAGTTGGATTACAATGTTTATTTGAAAGAGAATGACTATTTCCCAACACCTTATTTGCCAAAGGATCAACAGTATGTATCATCATTGATTGATTATATTGATGCCGACTTTAATTACTCATTCAAGAGTGAAGAAAATATTGGTATTGAGTATTCATATTATGTTAAAGCTTCTGTAAGAGTAGATAATGCTGATGGTAAGAATATCTTTAAGGAAGATGAAAATCTTGTTGAAAAGACTAAGGTTTCTAACTTAACAGATGATTCTTTCTCAATTACAGAAAATGTTAAACTTAACTATGATAAGTATAATAAGTTAGCAACTAGCTTTGTTGAACAATTCAATATCTCGGCAAATTCGAGTTTAGTAGTTAGCTTATATGTCGATGTTGTTGGTAAACATGCCGATTTCGATAAGACAATAAGTGATAAAGCCGTTATCACATTGACAATACCATTGACAACTAGACAAACTGATATCAAGATGGATTATAAGACTACAAATACTAACGATGCAATATTACAATATAAATCAACGATGATTACTAATCCAGTACTATTTACATTCGCTGTAATCTTAGCAATCTTAGATGTCGTTGCTATTATAGCTGTAATCGCTTATGTTATTGCTAACCGCGATAATCAAACACTTTATAATAAGAAGTTAAATAAGATATTAAAAGATTATGACAAATATATCAGTGAGACAGTTATTACTGAGAGAGTAGAAGACATGATGCGTACACGCAGTTTGCGAATTGAAGTTATTAAGAGTTTTGATGATTTAATTGATGTTCGTGATAACTTAGAAAAGCCAATTCTATATCATGAAGAAAGACCAGGAGAAGAAGCAGTATTCTATATCCTAGCTGAAAAGGTTGGTTATATCTACGTAATGCGCGCTAGCGAGATGCGTAAAGGAAAGAAAAAGAACGATTAGTTAGTTAATAACTAATCTTTTTTTATGCTATAATTGATTTAGGTGAAGCATATGTTTGATTTTAAAGATATACATAAATTATTACATTATAAATGGAGTTTGTTCTTTTATAATTGTGAGCCCAAGGGAAATAAAGTTAAGATTAGCGAAAAGGAATATAAAAAAATATTTAACAGCAGTATATGTCGTATTGCAGGAGAAGTTGTCAAACTTATTGGCACATTATTGTTAATATCTTTTATATTAGAACTTGGAAATGGAACGCTAAAATTAGCTGGAGTAACGACAAAGCTAAATCTGTTTACATTTATTCCGCTGTTAGCTGTTTTAGGTATATTTGCTTATATATTTATAAATAGAAATAATGAACAGTCGACGTACTTTTACATGGCATTGATGGCTGTGATATTTATAGATACAATTGGTTCGATAGTTAGTTTATTTGGCTTTATTTCATCTTTATTTGTCAATCCCTTATCGGGACTTTTGGGTATTGTATCTATTATTCTCGTACTCATGGGAAATGTTGGCTTATTTTCGGGTTTAATTGATTTGTGTGAAAGAGCTAAGATGGAATATGATAAAAGCAATACTGTTACGAATATGGATTCTGAAATAGTTATGAAGCCCATCGATGTTAATGATGTCAGTGATCATACTATCAAAAAATGTGCATATTGTGGAAACGATGTCAGTGCTAATGCCAATTTTTGTAAATATTGTGGTAGTAAATTGTAATTACAGTAGTTATTTATATTTTTATATCAAGTTAAATATGCTATAATTAACTTATAATAGAAGGTGAATATATGAATGAAAAGGGTTTGATAGAACAAGTATTGAGAATAATCAATGCCAATTACAGCAATATCTATGTTATTGATATTCCTAGTGATAGGGTTTATTCCTTCAATTTTACCATTGCTAATTCTCTGGTTATTAAGGAAACTATGTCTTATACAGAATTTATTGACATAGCCAAGAAATTTGTCCATAAGGATGAATTATCTAACTATTTCGAGGCAATATCCTTAAATAAACTTGAAGTAGAAGCACAAAAAGGCAATAATGAGACGAAAGTTAAATATCGCAAGTTGTGTGAAACGGGCGAATATCGCTGGTTTGTCAATATAATTAACTACCTTCCTTTTGAGGGTAGAAAATTGATTTTTATGATGAGTGAAGATGTCAATGATCGCCTAATTGATTCTGAGGAGAGTCGCTTAAAATTAGAAAATGAAGTTTATAACTATAAAAGACGTCTCAACCAAGAAACAGAAAGTATAAGTGATGCTATTTATCAAATAAACAACTTACTTGATAACAATATGATCAACAGCGGAATTCATATTAATGATACGCGCGATTATATCAATTCTGTTTTTAATAAAGTAAGTATTGATCATCCTGAACTAAATCAGGCCATCATGAGTCGTATAGCTTCTTCAAGTAGCTTTTTAAAGCCAACTATATTGATTGTCGATGATTCATCAATTATTAGAAATTCTCTGAAGCGCATATTTGCCGAGGACTTTAACATTCTCTTTGCCAAAAATGGCAATGAAGCAATCAGTATAATTAATGATAATGTTCTATCGGGAAATAGGGAAAATAATATTGTCGGTATATTACTCGATCTAGTCATGCCCGTAAGTGATGGCTTTACCGTTCTCGACTATATGAAAAACAATGAACTATTCGGTCGTATACCAGTTGCTATAATAAGTGGAGATGAGACCAAAGAGACGCGAAGAAGAGTGTATGAATACGATATAGTCGATATGCTTGAAAAACCATTTAATACTAACAACATCCGAAGAAGAATAGGCAAGATTATCAGTCTTTACATATCTAGCAATAACTTACAAAATATTGTCAATGCTCAAAGCGAAGAATTGAAATCTGTTGACAACGAATCAATTGATGGCATTAAAAATATCATTAATGTCATTGTTAACAATATCTTAAATAATGAAGATGCCAATAAGATAAGAAAAATTGCCAAGGTTATCGCCAGCGGCTATCAAAATATGTATCCTGATAAAAATATGGAAACTAAATTTATGGATGCTATTGTCAATACGGTTCCTCTTTACAACATTGGTGCTATTGCTATGAAGCCTGATGTCGTAATTACAGCATCAACTATTAAGCAAGAAATTGAATATGGTTTATCAATAATAGATGCAATCATGATCGATGAATATGAGATTGGCGTAGCTAAAAATATTATCAAATATAGCTTTGAAGCTTTTAATGGACAAGGATATCCCGATAACTTAGTAGGAAATGCCATTCCTATTGAGGCTCAGATTGCCAATATTACTGTAAGGCTTTATAACTATAGCAAAGTTAAGAGTTTACAGTCGGCTATTAAAACTATAACGGAAACCGATGTTATTAAGTATAATCCAGAACTTATAGAAGTTGTAAAACAAACAAAGAAGGATTTACGAAAAATAATGTAAACACTATTGAATGTTATTTATTGTTAGTGTATAATAAATTTATAAAGTATCACAGTAGTGATAGGCTTTAGGTAGGAAAGGAAAAGAAATTATGCAAAACAAAAAATTTATGCAAAACGTGACAATTATCACTTTGGGTGTGCTTATTTGTGCAGTAAGTATAGCATACGCCATTTACGGAACTGACGTTAACATTGATGGAGCAGTAACCGTAAAGAATTCATCTTGGGATATTCATTTTGAAGGAGCACAACAAACTAGTGCGACAAATATAACAGATACTTCCAAGATAACTCCTCCATCATCAACACAAACTACTTCATTGACATTTGGTGTTGTATTAGAAGTTGGAGATGTCTACGAATTTACCACTGATATAAAAAATGCTGGTACATTCAATGCGAAAATTGCATCCGTAGTTTTAAACGGAACTAAAGATGGAGCAGAGGCCACAACAACAGATTTAGCTTTTGCTAATAAGTATTTAAAATATACTGTAACTTATGCTGATGGTAGTGCTATTTCAGAAAATGATACTCTAGATGCTGGAACAAGTAAGAAAATAAAAGTTCGTGTTGAATATATTCAACCAGAAAATGCTTCTGAATTACCAACTGCACAAGAAGAGTATACATTTAAACTAAATATTAATTATATTCAAAATAGTTAGAAATAAGAGAAACAACCATTATGCAAATAGTGGTTATTTCTGTTTATAAAGATATAAAAGTAAAAAAGAATAAGGTGATAATATGAAGAATAAAGGGGTTTATATATTCAATCTTATTTTACTTCTTTTTATAATCGCTTTGAAATTTGTGTTTATTGACCATTATGCAAACTATTATGGTATAGTAAATGCAATATTTTGGATAATATCATTAATTATTTTTGTCAAAGTTGTTGGCGTGAAACGCGATAATAGTGTCGTTAAAAGTAATGTTACACAGGTTGTCATTATTTCCATACTATTATTCATATTATTATCATTCTTGAGTGGATTGTTCTTTGGCTTTTTAAAAAATGCCTATTCATTAAAACCTATGAGTATTTTAAAAAATATATATTCATTGGTAATAATGATTATAGCTGAAGAATACATAAGAGGAATCGTTAATAATGTCTGTGTTAAAGATAAAAAGCCTTTATTTATATTGACGTTCTTATATATAATTCTTGATGTTATTTTATTGCTTGGCCCAGAGAGTACGAGTAGTATTTATAGTATATTTGTGTTTACCACAACTTTAGGCTTACCAATAGTGGCGAGAAATATCTTAAGTACATATTTAACTTATCACGTAAGTAAAATACCGGGAATGATCCTACGATTATTCTATTCCACATACATATATATATTTCCTATATTTCCTAATTTAGGAAATTATATCGACAGTGTACTGGGAATATTAATTCCTTATCTAATTTATTTTGTTTCATCAGGAATGATTCATAAAGCAATGGATAGGCGTGTTGCACCAATTAGAAGAAATCTATGGTATATTAATATTCCACTAGTTATCTTACTTTTATTTGTTGTCGCTTTGGTATCAGGCTTATTCAAATATCAAATAATGGCGATTGGCTCAGGTTCTATGGAACCAGTTATCTATAGAGGAGATGCCATAGTCTTTGAAAAGGTTACAACTGAAGATGAAAAAAATGCTTTAGAAGAGGGAACCGTTATTGTCTTCAAACATAATGGAGTATACATTACCCATCGAATAACTAAAATAGAGATGGTTGAGGGAATAAGAGTATATCAAACCAAGGGAGATAATAACGAAAAAGAAGATGCCTTTAAAGTGGAAAATGATGATATAGTTGGTATTACTAAGACTAAAATTAAATATATAGGTTTTCCAACTCTTTGGATACAAGATTTATTTAACAGGTAGGAGGAAATAAAATGATTGAAAAAGAAAAAAGTTTTAATATGAAATATTTAAAATATGGTATATATCTTTTGCTAATCATAGTTGCTGTTGTATTAGCTCAATATTTTACTAGTAGAAAATTAGATGATATAGTATTAACAAAATTGGATTATTTTGATAAACCTAGTATTGATTATCGTGTTTATTACAATGAAAATGAATACTTTAATCAAAAATATCTAGAAAAAGGAAATACTTATGTTAGTAAACTTGTCAATCACATAGATGTGGATTTTAACTATTATCTTAGTTATTCCGACAAGGTTTCTGCTTCGTCTAACTACAATATCGTTGCTACAATAGTTGCTAGCGATGCCAATAGTGGCGAGGTTGTTTGGGATTCTTATCAAAAGGAATTATTAGAGACCAAAACTATTTCTATTAAAGATAGCAAGGATTACAATATAAGTGAAACCGTTAGCATTGATTATCAAGAATTTGATAAATTCCTAAATGACTTTAGAAATAATAATCAAATGCCTGTAAAAGCTTATTTAAAAGTGGGATTATATGTTGCCAATAGTGCAGATCACGCAGAATATGAAAATATAACCTCGAGCAATGCCGTTGAAGTTCAAATTCCTTTGAATGAAGTTAATTTTAAAATTGCTGAAAAATCTGAATCTAAAAAGGATATTTTCATGACTACGGAGTCACGAAAGAAAGAAAAGATGTTTTCTATGATTATTGGCGGAGTATTGTGGGTTGTAGCTGTTATTCTTGCTGCATCACTAGCCTTACAATACCATGAAGACGTTAAAAAAGAAGGCGCTTATAATCGCAAATTAAGAAAGATTTTAAGTACATATGACAGTATTATAGTCAATGTTGAAAAACTACCTTTTGTTGGAGAATTAAGTGTTGTTTATGTTACTAGTTTTGAGGAGTTGGTCGATGCACAAAGTGAGGTTCGATTACCTATTAACTTTAAAGAAAATAAAGCAAAGCATGTAGCAAGATTCGTACTTATTAGAAATAATCTTGCTTGGGTATATACACTTAAAGAGGGCGATGTAGTTGAAAAATAATATTAATATTATCAACAATAAATTATTTAAAAGACAAAGAATGCTAGTAACCGCGTTGCTAGCAATTGTTTTCGTTAGTATGAGTGTAGGATATGCTACTTATTTTTCTGAATTAAATATGAATTCGACAGTTGGCTTAGTTGCTGCTAAAACGGGGACAATCGATGACTTAGATATAAAAAAAGCATCCGTTTTGGAAGGTGCTAATGAAAGTAAAGTTCAATTTGATAAAGCCAAAAGTAATGAAGGCATTAATTTTAGTTTAAAGATATCTTCGCGTTTGGGATTTAGAATTTGGCAAAGATATGAGGTTGTTGTCGTTAATAATTCAAATATTAATTACACTTATATGGGTTCAAATGCGGCTATTTCTTTTAAAAATTATGAAAACATTGAACAAATCATCAAATATCCTGTTATCACTGGAATGCTTAAAGGGGACGTTATAGCTCCCGGAGAGACAAAAAGTATATACGTATCATTTTATGCTGACGATGCTTCTTATGAAGATTTTGGGGGTTCCTACTCTTTAGAAGCCAATATGGTTTTAAGCTTTCATGAAGGAAAATCTTCAATAGAAAAAAATAAATTATTGACCTCTTTAAAGACTACAGATGTTGTTTTAAATGGCAAAAAGAATGGCGAAGTTAGTTTTAGTTTGGCGAGTTTATACGACTCTTCTCAAGTAATAAGTTTTATCGTGGATAATAATGACTTTGAAGTTGTATCAGCAACAGGAGGAACAGGTGTTACTGGACGCGTTCTCAATCGAGGAGCTTCCCGTGATATTACAGCCGTCATTCACCTAAAAAGAGGCATTGAACACCAACATCAATATAAAATAAAGTTGAAGATTCGTGTTTCTTATGAGATGGAAGGGCGAGAAGAAATTTATGAAGTCGGTGAAATAAATATTACCAATGATACTTCAGTAGAAGAGCCAGTAGAAGTTCTTAAGAATTTTAAAGTTAATACTACTTTTAATTCTAATTCTTGGCCAGGCCATGCAACAGGAAGCATTGAAATTGTTAATAATAATAATTTTGAGATAAAAGAATGGGTTATTAGACTATATATTAATCCTAATATTAAAGCAACTCAAGCAACAGGAACGCAGCACGTAGTAGAGATGGACTCTGAGCAAAGTAGATTAATAGTATATTCTAATAATAGATATGGTGTTAATCATATTCCAATAGGAGCCAACTCTAAGTTAAATATTGATGGTTTTCAACTTACTATCGAGGGAATTATTGAAGGTACACAGACCTATTATGATTTTGAAGTCGAGAGAATTATGGTTGATGCCTATTATAATGGAGCTTGGCATTATGGTATGAATGTTGAATAAAGAAGTAACTATTTACTTCTTTATTTATTTGTAAAGCATATGAATAATAAGTTCATAAAGTGTATTTTTACTATTATTATGATAAAATGAATGAGGAGATGGTATATCATGGCATCATTTACGACACAGATAAAAGATGAGGTAACCAAAATTGAAACACTAAAGCCCGAGTCTTTTGCCGAAGTATGTGCCTATATAAAATATAATGGCAATATAAAAGATGACAAAGTAACTCTATATATAGAAAATGCCAGTGTGGCAAGGAGAATGTTTAATCTCTTGAAAAGACTTTACAAAATAAATATAAAATTGACAATAAGAACGCAAAAACGTTTTGCCGTTAAAACAATGTATATTTTAGAAATCGTAGAAAAAGTGGATGAAATAGTTCAAGATGTTGAGTTATGTGTAAGGCAAATAAGAGATTATTCAGATCCTGAAAGGGCGTCCTTTCTCAAGGGCATATTTTTAGCAAATGGATCAATAAATGACCCTTCAAAAAGTAAATATCATTTGGAATTATTGATCAGTGATGAAAATCTCGCAAATTTAGCAAATGAGCTGTTATTATCCTTAAATTTTTATAGCAAAATTTTAAAAAGAGATAAAGGCTATATGGTCTATATTAAATCCAGCGAAGAGATTAGCGATTTTATCAAAATGTTGGGAGCCATTAATGCCCTATTTTATTATGAGGATATCCGCATCTATCGCGATCATAAGAATATGGTAAATAGACTTAATAATTGTGAACAGGCCAATGTTGAAAAATCCTTAAAGACATGCAATGAACAACTTTCCAACATCGAATATTTAAAGAATAATGATTTATTGACCTTACTCGATGAAAAAACGGGAATTGTCATTGAATATCGTCTCAAATATCCAGAAACTACGATGAATGAGTTAGCTGAGATAATATCTTTAGAAACCGATTATAAAATAACGAAATCGGGAATTAATCATCATTTTAGAAAGATAAAAGATTTAGTTATCAAACACCAAAAAACTTTAGGAGAAAATGCCTAATGAAAATGCTTGTATTTGATTTAGATGGCACTTTATTATTGCAAGATGGCATGATTAGTTTAAAGACAAGAGAATATCTAATGAATAAAAAGAAAGAAAACTATAAAATCGTCATTGCAACAGGCCGAGTTAAAAATTCTGCTCTCAGAGTAACACGTGGTGGCGATATGGTTGATATATTTATCAATGATACTGGTGCTCTAATATACGATAATAACTTAAAAAAAGAATTGTTTGTAAAACACTTATCCTTATCTTTTGCCGAATATATATTGGATTTATATGATAAAACGCATATTCATTTTATTGATATATGTGATCATAATTATATCTATAAATTGACGGAAACTCCTGAGGATAACCCCGTCATTATTAATGCGCGCAATAAGTATGAAATTCTAAATAAAGTAGGAGATATAATTCATGTAGGAATTGATTTATATGACAATGATATGGCTATAGAAATGTACAATGACTTAAAAGAAAAATTTCCCGAATTATCGATTATTTTAATGCAGGATTCTTTTGCTTCGCGAAAGTGGATAGAAATTATGCCCGCAGGTTGTACCAAGATTGAGGCCATTAATAAAGTATCAGCATATTATAATATTAACAATGATGATATAATTTGCTTTGGTGATGGATTAAATGACATTGAGATGCTTGAAAAGTGTGGTGTTGGTGTTGCCATGAATAATGCTTTAGATGAAGTAAAAGAAGCTGCCAATTTAGTAACTAAAAAAAACAATACGGAAGATGGCATAATTGACTTTTTAGAAGACTATTTAAAATAAAGACTAGTAACTCTAGTCTTTATTTTGTTTTTCGATAAGGGCATCGATGATACCATATTTTACCGCTTCATTTGCACTCATATAGTAATCTCTTGCTGTATCATTATTGATTTTCTTTAAACTGTTACCCGTATTTTTGGCAAGGATTTTGTTTAGTTTTTCGCGTAAGTAGAGAATATGATCAGCTTGAATTTTTATCTCCGTAGCTTGTCCTTTAGATCCACCTAAAACTTCGTGAATCATTATTTCCGTATTTTCGAGGGCAAAACGTTTTCCCTTAGTGCCACTTGATAGAAGAAAAGAGCCCATACTTGCACATGTGCCAAGTCCAATCGTTGAGACATCTGATTTGATGAAGTTCATCGTATCATATATAGCAAGTCCCGAACTAACAGACCCCCCTGGTGAGTTTATATATAAAGAGATATCTTGATTATTTAAAGAATCTAAATAGAGCAATTCTGAAATGACAATATTTGCTAAGTTATCATCAATTTCTCCGCATATAAAAATAATTCGATCATTGAGTAAGCGCGAATATAGGTCGAGAACTCTCTCTCCATCAAGACTCTTTTCTAAAACTGTTGGTATTAACATTTTTATCACCTTAGTTTATTTTACTAAAATTATCGATTTTTATGTGCCCATTTTTTGGCAGATATAGTCATATCGTGCAAAATCTGACTGGCTTTACAATGTATTAAATAAATTATATTTATGAAAGTTTTGATTGATGATATAATTAATAATAGGTGATAATATGAATATAAAGACATATCAAGGGGGATTAAAATACATTTTTTGTAACACAATCAAAAGACTATATAATGGCGAGGTCATATTCCATCATAGTTTAGATAAGGGGATATATGCGACCATTATCGCGGATGAAATAATCGGCGAAAGAGAAGTTGAAGACATAAAAAAACAAATGCATCAAACTGTTTTAGAGGATATTCCCTTTAATAAGAAAGAGTTCAGTAAAGCCGATGCTATCAAATTCTTTATGCTAAAAGGTGAAAAAGAAAAAGCAGCAAATGTTTTAAATATCACAAGTTCAACTGTTACTCTATATGAGTTTGAAGGACAATATAACTATTTTTATACGCCAGAGATGCCTAGAACTTCAAAAGATATTGAACTATTTGATATACATTATGTAAATGATAATGAAGTTGTTTTAATATATCCAACCAATCAAAAAATCGAGTTTGAATTTAGAAAACGCATATACGGTTCATTTAGACAATATCATGATTGGCTTAATAAACTTAATTTAAATTATGTATGTGATGTAAATAACATCGTTGCCAACGGCAATATTCGCGATTTAATTCGCAAAAATGATATTATGATTGACAATAACTTATATGAAATTGCCAAAGATGTCATAAGTGCCAATAAGCGAATTGTCTTAATTGCCGGACCAAGTAGTAGTGGTAAGACGACGACTAGTAAAAAGATGAGTTTATATTTAGAGAGTTTAGGTTATAATGCTAAGCCAATCAGTCTAGATGATTTTTTTGTCGAGCGCGATCAAACTCCTCTTGATGAAGATGGCAAGAGGGATTATGAGTGTTTAGAGTCTTTAGATTTAGAATTATTTAATAATACTTTATCTTCTTTAATTAATGGTGAAGAAGTCCATATGCCAAGATTTGATTTTATCAAGGGCGAAAAGGAATTCTTAAGTGAACCACTACAAGTTACGGAAAATGACATACTAGTAATCGAAGGATTGCACGCCTTGAATCCTAATTTAATAAAATCTAACATAAGCGATGTTTGCTATAAAATATACATTAGTCCTTTGACTCCTTTGAATGTCGATCGTCATAATTATATATCGACGACGGATAACAGACTGCTTAGAAGAATAGTTCGAGATTTCCGTACAAGAGGAAGATCATGCGAAGCCAGTTTAGCGACATGGGCAAGTGTTAGAAGAGGCGAAGAAAAGCATATATTCCCCTTTACTGATACCTGTGATGCCATACTAAATACGGCATATGTCTATGAAATTGGCGTTTTGAAAGTCTATGTAGAACCTTTGCTTTTAAGTATTCCTGTTGATAGTGAATTTTACTTAGAGGCAAGAAGATTAATTGATGAACTTAACAGTTTTTATACGATTCCTTCCGAATATGTAAGCAGAGATAATTTATTGCGTGAATTTATCGGAGGATCGAGTTTTGAGGAGGAAAAATAATGAAGAGAATAGCAATTAATGGTTTTGGAAGAATTGGGCGTTTAGCTTTTAGAGAGCTAATTAATGATAGTGAGATGGAAGTTGTTGCAATCAATGATTTAACGAGTGTTGAAGATTTATACTTTTTACTTAAGTATGATTCTAATTTTAGAGGTTTTGATTCCTCTAACTTATCCTACTATGAAAACTCTTTAATATTGAATGGCAAAGAGATAAGAGTCTATAAAGAAAAGGATGCCTCAAACTTGCCTTGGGCCGAAGAACAAATTGATGTAGTTTTAGAATGTACAGGTTTTTATACCTCGGAAGATGCTGCTATGGCACATATTAATGCCGGAGCTAAGCACGTCGTTATATCAGCACCAGCCAAAGGCAATATTAAGACAATTGTCTATGGGGTAAATAGTAACATCTTAGATGGCAGCGAATTAATCATTTCTGCGGCCAGTTGTACGACTAATTGTTTAGCTCCCGTATTGAGTATTTTAGATGGCAATTTTAAAGTTAAAAAGGGCTATATGACGACTATTCATGCTACAACTAATGATCAAACGACTTTGGACATTGCCCATAAAAAAGGAGCTTATTCGCGTCGTGGAAGAAGTGCTATGACCAATATCATTCCGGCATCGACAGGAGCAGCTACAGCTATTGGCAAAGTCTTGCCTCATTTAGACGGAAAACTATCAGGTTCAGCATTCCGCGTACCAACGATAGATGGATCAGTCATAGACTTGACTTTAGAACTAGAAAATCATGTTACCAAAGAGGAAATTAACGAGGCATTCCGCTTAAATCAAAGTGAAATAATAAAATTCACAGAAGATCCCATCGTCTCTAGTGATGTCGTTGGAAGAACAACTGGAGCTTTAGTTGATGGGCTCTTAACCGAAGTCTTAGATGGCGAAGACGGGCAACTAGTTAAAGTTGTAGCTTGGTATGACAATGAACTTGGCTATACTAATCAAATGATTCGCACAATGAAAGAACTAATATAAAATCACCTATGGTGATTTTTTTGATAATTTCTAAATTAAAAAGTCAAGTGCAACAAAAGAGTAAATTAAGTATTATTC